>Ga0075428_100000181_pt1 | contig 58935 bp, 60 predicted proteins | sample RhiMetdeltSRZDD2_FD_75291 | JGI IMG/M metagenome (GOLD analysis project Ga0075428, IMG submission 75291) | Populus rhizosphere microbial communities from Tennessee, USA - Rhizosphere MetaG P. deltoides SRZDD2 | ecosystem: Host-associated > Plants > Roots > Rhizosphere > Soil | place: USA... | reverse complement strand
CCCGCGGCCTGGCTCAATCGCCGCGTGCTCTCGCAGCCCGCGCTCGTGTTCGTCGGCCTCGTCAGCTACCCCTGGTACCTGTGGCACTGGCCGCTGCTCTCATATGCACGCATCGCCCACGACGGCGAAGCGCCGGCGGCGCTGCGGCTCGGGCTGTGCGCGCTCAGCCTGCTGCTCGCCTGGCTCACCTACGAGCTGGTGGAGAAGAAAGTGCGGTTCTCGAAGCTGCCGGCCGTGAGGCGCGTCGCGGTGCCTGCCGTGGCAGCCTCGATGGCCGCCGCTGCCGTGGCCGGGGTGCTCGCGTCGCAAAGCAGGCTCCTGCCGCAATCCGCCGCCCTGCCCTACGCCCGCGAAGCCTCCAGGGCGTACACGGACTGGGACTACGGCGGCGACCGCATCATCCTGGGCCAGACGGGCAGGACGGTGCTGTTCTTCGGCGATAGCCACATGCAGCACTACTGGCCGCGCATCGAGAAGCTGCTGGCCGAGCATGCGGCGGCGCCGCGCAACACCCTCGTCCTCAAGACCGCCGGCGGATGCGCGCCGGTGCCGGGAATCGAGCGCAGGCGCCTGCGCTGCAGGCAATTCGTCGACGCGGGGTTCAGCCTCGCGCGGCAGCCGGAAGTCGACACCGTGGTGATCGCCGCGTCGTGGGTCGGCATGCTCCAGCGCGGCGACTATTACAAGGTGGGCGACCCCGAACAAGAGCCGCTCGAGTTCCTGACGCCGCAGACCGAGTGGGTGCTGCAAGGGTTCCAGGCAACGCTCGCCGAGCTCACGGCGGCCGGCAAGCACGTGGTCCTGATTCTGTCCTCGCCGCGCGGAGCCGCGCTCGACCCGAAGTCCGTGTTCGACCGCGAGGCCATGACGGTCCAGGTGCGCGGAGCGCTGGCGCCGCTCCCGCGCAGCGAGCTCGCGGCGCTCACCGCGCCGATCGACGGGCGCCTGCGGCGCATCGCCAAAGCCGTCGGCGCGAGCGTAATCGATCCCGCCGATTGGCTGTGCAGCCCGAAGCTGTGCCCGAGCGTCGACGAGCTCGGCAGGCCGCTGTACAAGGACGAGTCGCACCTGCGCGCGAGCGTCGCGCGCGAGCGCTTCAGCGCGATGGACGGCTACGTGTATCTGCGCTGACGCGTGCCTCATCACGCGCCGCGGTTTCAATGCGCGGATGAATGGAATTCCATACCGGCTGTCTTCCGAAGCGGACGAAGAAAACCGAGGCGAACTGCTGCTGCCCGCTCGGCAGGTCGGCCTCGAGCGGCGACTCGCTGGAAGCCGACCGCGCGATGGCCTCAGGCGGGTAGCCGAGCAGGGCCAGCACGCTGGGAAAAACGTTGAACTGGCTCACCCGATCGCGGTTCTTCTTCGCCGCCTCGCGCATCGTCGCCAGCACCTCCGGGATTTGCGTCAGGACCGCCAGGGGAACGATGCCCTCCGCGGGCGAGGTCCTGGCCGTGGTGCAGTGGGTGGCGTATCCCGGGGAGCCGTCGTCGTGCAGGTTCTGCCCGTGGTCCGATGTATAGATGATCACGGTGTTCGACAAGTCGAGATCCGCTAGCAGCGTATCGAAGAAGTTGCCCACGTTCCAGGCGAGCGCATTCAGGTAGGCGTTGCGGAAGCTGGTGCGCGTCGCCGCGTCTTCAGTCTGCGGCTTGCCCTCGCCATGGCCCAACGTGGTTCGCGTCAGTACCGGCGACACCGCCCGCTCGGGCGGATACTTTCCCTCGTAGGGGAAATGCGCGCCCATTTTGTTCACGTATACGAACGTGGGCTGCCGGCTGTCCTCGATGATGCGGCGCACGCGGCGGGCGAGCTCCATGTCCCGCTCCGAGGGCGGGGTGGCAGAAGGCAGCTGGATGTGCTCGTCGATCTGGGCGCGCTCCTCGCTGGTCATCAGGTTGTGCAGGCGGCCGCCAAAGCGCTGGCCATCGATGTAGATCGTGCGGTAGGAGGCCTTTCTCGCGTATTGCCAGATCGACGGATGGGTTTTCAGATCGGCCCAGGGGCTGTGCCTGCCGACGCCGTAGCGAAACGCGGCGTTGGATTGTTCCGAGCAGTTGGCGATGGAGGACACGATGCCGAAATTCGCCATGGCCGCGCCGTGGGCGAGCAGCCCGGAATGGATGCCGCCGGGGCGGTTCAAGTCCAACAGGTCGCCGCGCACGCTCTCGTCCATGATCACGATCACGTTTCTCGGGCGCGGTCCGTCCGCGGGCGCGATGGCGACTTCCTTTCGCTTGGGCTCGGGGCCGGAAAGCAGCCGCTCGAGGCCGAGCACGGTGACGAACGCCGGGGTCGTGAACTGCGACGGCAGGCCGTCGGCGCCTTCGCCGCCCAGGTGCAAGAGCACGCCCGTGATCCCTGCGGCCGGCGCGAGCGGCAGCAGCACCGCGGCGAGTCGCCTGGCGCGTAGCGCCCGCACGGCAGGCCAGAACGGCGGCATGTTGATCGCGGCGATGCCGATCGCACCGACGAGCGCGGCGGTCTGCAGCTGGCCGGCGTAGAAGTCGAGCACGTTGCCGGTGAATGCCAACACTCCAAGCAATTGCTCCACGTCGGCAAGGCGCAGGTATTCCCCGGTGATCATCGAGAACGACAGCGCGGCCGTGCTCGAGACGGCGAGCACCGCGGTCCAAAGATAACGCCACGAGCGCTGGGGCATGAAGGCAATGAAGAGCAGCGCCGCGACCGAGAGCGCCCACAGCGCAAGGAATATGAGCACGCTCAGTGTCGAGCTTAGCCCCGCCACCCGATTCCACGCGCCATAGTTGGTGACGATAACGAATACGAGGAGCAGCACCAGCTTGACGCTGAGCGTCAAGCTGACCGTCCCGGATCCTCGCTTCGTGCCGAACCGCTTCACGTTCTCCGCCCGCCGCCTCGCTGCCCGATCCTCCCTTCCCACAAGCAAGGAAAGACCCCGCGGTCACATTACCGTTACCTTTGGACTAGGCCAATGCGCCGGGCGTAATGGTTCAATAGGCCAACCGGATCATCCTGGCCGCGGGCGCACGGCCCGCGAGGGGATTGCGGATCTAGGGAACGGCGCTCGAGCTTGCCGCGCGGCCGGCAGCGCCCCACAGCGCCTCGTACGCGGCGATGAGCTTCGGCGCCTCGTAGCGCCACTCGAGCTCGTTCTCCACCCGCCGCCGGCCGAAGGCGCCCATGGCGGCGCGCCGCGCCGGATCGTCGAGCAGCTCGGCGATCTTCGCCGCCAGGTCGTGCGCGTCGTTGCGCCGCGCGTAGAGCGATGCCTGCTGCGCGGAGAAGCGGCCCTCGTTCAGGTCGAACTGCACGATGGGCTTGCCGAGCGCCATGTACTCCATCACCTTGTTCATGGTCGAGATGTCGTTCATCTCGTTCGCCACGTCGGGGTTCACGCACACGTCGGCCGTGTTGAGCATCCCGAGCAGCGCGCCGTCCGAGACGCGCCCGGTGAAGGTGACGTAGTCGCCGATGCGCAACTGCTGCGCCAGCGCCTTCATCTCGTGGAGCGAGGTGCCGCCGCCCACGAGGCCGAAGTGCACGTCGGTGCGCTTGAGGTCGTGGACCAGGTGCGCCGCCGCGCGCAGCAGGTAGTCGATGCCCTCCTGCTTCCCCATCACGCCGACGTAGCCGACCAGGTAGCGCCTGCCCTTCTTCAGCGCCTCGACCGGGGGCACGATCTTCATGCGCTCGAGGCTCGGGCCGCTGCGCACCACGAATACCCTGTCCGGGTTCATGCCGCCGCGCTCGATCGCGATTCGCCGGTACGAGTGGTTGGTGGCGATGGAGACGTCAGCCGTTTTGAAGGTCAGTTTCTCGAGGAGGAGCATGAAGCGATAAAGAAGGTTCTTCCTTCCGAACTTGGCCTCATAGAGCTCGGGGCAGGCGTCGTGGTGGTCGAACACGAACTTCTTGCCGAACAGCTTGAAGAAGCCGCCGATGAGGAAGAACAGATCCGGCGGGTTGCACGCGTGCACCACGTCGAAGCCGCTTTTCCACCACAGCTTGAGGCTCAAGGCGAACGTCAGGAGCAGGGCCGCGCTGTATTCCACGAGGTAGCCGAGCGCGCCGGAGCCCTCCTTCGGCAGGTCGTAGCGCCAGATGTCGATGCCGTCGACGAGCTCGTGCTTCTTCTCGCAGCCCTTGCCCGTCGGGCAGACGATCGATACGCCGTAGCCGGCGTCGCGCAGCGCGCCCGCCTCCTGCCATACGCGCCGGTCGAACGGGCTCGGCAGGTTCTCCACCAGGATCAGGACTCTCTTCTGCCGCACGGCAGCGGCGTTTGCCGCGTCGCTGGTCATTTATTTGTAGGCGGCGGTCGTAGTGGTGCGCGAGATCCGGGCGAGCGCGCCGGGCACGCGACGCGAGCCGGCGAAGTATTGCACGCGGCCGAAGCCGGCCTCGCGGAAGGCCTGCGCCGGAAGCAGCTCGCCGTAGACGAACCAGACGCCGCCGGGCGCGAGCAGCCGGCACACGTCCTCGGGATCGGCGAAGCGCTCGCTGAACGCCACGTCGATGCTCTCGAGCGGCACGCCGCCCATCGCGTCCCAGCGCAGGTTGCAGGGGGGCCGGCTCACCCGCCGCAGCGCATCGACGCACCACACGCGCTCGACGTAGCTCGCCGCGCGCACGGACAACTGGCAGTCGCTCGAGCCGATCTCCATGAACACCGTGCGCGGCGTGAACACGCGCAGCAGGAAGCTGAATTTGCGCACGATCTCCGCTTCTCTCCGGTCGGGCTGGCGCGGGGCCAGGGTCGAGAGATTCGCCCCCATCACCAGCAGATGCCCTCGTAGACTCCCGCCACGCTGCGCGAGTCGCTCACGCGCACGAAATCGATCACCGTCTGGTGCTCGCCGATGCGTCCCGGCACCTCGGCGAACTCGGGCGCGGCGTTGCCGATGACGATGGTCTGCGCATGCGCCAGGACCTCCTCGAGCGTCGGCACCATCAGGCGCGAGATATGGGGGATCTTGTTCAGGATGTAGTCGCGGTTCGCGCCGTGCACCGCGGCGAGGCTCACGTTGCGGTCGTAGATGCGCAGCTCGTAGCCCTTGCCGATCAGGCGCTCCGCGAGCTCGACCATCGGGCTCTCGCGCAGGTCGTCGGTGCCCGCCTTGAAGGAGAAGCCGAGGATGCCGATCCTGCGCCCGCCGCTCTGGATCACCGCCTGCAGCCCGCGCTCGATCTGCAGCTGGTTCGACGGTAATACAGAAGAAAGTATTGGCAGGTTCAGGTCAAGCTGCTTCGCCTTGTAGAGAAGCGCCCGCACGTCCTTCGGCAGGCAGGAGCCGCCGAAGGCGAACCCGGGCTTCAGGTAGTAGGGCGAGAGATTGAGCTTGCGGTCCTGGCAGAAGATGTCCATGACCCGGTGCGCGTCGACGCCGACGCCCTTGCACAGGTTGCCGATCTCGTTGGCGAACCCGACCTTGAGCGCGTGCCAGGCGTTGTCGGCGTACTTCACCATCTCGGCGGTCTCGATGTCGCTGCGGATCATCGGCCCGGGCATGGCGGCGTAGAGCGCCGCGAGCAGATCGCCGCTCGCCCGGTTGACCTCGCCGATCACGGTCTTCGGCGGATGGTAGTAATCGTGGACCGCGGTGCCTTCGCGCAGGAACTCCGGGTTGATGCACACGCCGAACTCCTCGCCGGCGCGCTTGCCGGAGAACTTCTCGAGCGTCGGGATGACGACCTCGCGCATGGTTCCCGGCAGCATGGTGCTGCGCATGACGATGACCGGGGCGCCCGGGTGCGCCGCGAGCGTGTGGCCGATCTCCTCGCACACGCGGCGCACGTATTTCAGGTCGATGCCGCCATTCGGCAGGCTCGGCGTGCCGACGCACACCAGGCTGAGATCGGTGTGCCGCACCGCTTGCGCGAGCTCGGTGGTGGCGCGCAGCTTTCCGGCCGCGACCTGGGTGGCGATGATCGGCCCGACGTCGGCCTCGATGATCGGGGTTTTTCCGGCGTTGATGAGCTCGACCTTGGTGCGCTCGGGGTCGACGCCGATGACCTCGTGACCGTCCCTTGCAAGGCAGGCGGCGGATACGGCGCCCACGTACCCGAGCCCCAACACGCTGATTTTCATAGCCTGCAGGATGACTGACGCACGTTGAGCGCCATGCGGAAAGCCGCGACGGCGCTTTAGTCCGGTGGGAGCGGTTCGAACGGACTAGAATCCGGCGGTGGCCGGAGAGGCGCCAGCGAAAATCGTCGCCGCGGCGCGAGCCTGCGCTACCGCGTCGCGCTGCAGGAATCGCTCCCGAATCGCCTAGCACGCCAGGAAGCGCTCACCGCTGCATGGTCCATCCTAGGCCAGATGAGGACCGTCCTGCACTGCGCGCACATCGTCTACAACCGCAAGGCGCAAACCAAGAAGAATCTGGAGCGTTCGGTCAACTGCCTGAGGCTTGCGCGCCAGGCGATTCTTTCCCCCCGCCCGGCGGGGGCACTTCATCCCGCCATCGTGCCGGAAAGCAGGCGGTCGAACTCGCGGCGCAGCGAGTCGTAGCACTCGCACGCACCGGCCTCGAGCCCGGCGCGGTCGGAGATCTGGATGCGGCCGCGCTGGTAGCGGATGAGCCCCGAGCGCGCCAGCTGGCCCGCGGCCACGGTGACGCTCGGGCGGCGCACGCCGAGCATCTGGGCGAGAAACTCCTGCGTGAGATGGAATTCGCTCGCGCCGACGCGGTCGTGCGTCATGAGGAGCCAGCGGCACATGCGCTGCTGGACGCTGTGCACGTGATTGCATGCGGTGGTCTGCGCGACCTGATCGAACAGGGCCTGGGCGTAGCGGCGCACCATGTCGGCGAATTCAGGATGCTCGTCGAGCGAGCGCTTGAAGTTGTCGGCGCGCATCCTGAGCGCCTGGCCGGCCACCTGGCAGACCGCCTTGAGCGGCCCGCGATCGGCACCGAGGAGCAGCGGGATGCCCGCCACGCCTTCGTTGCCCACCGTGGCGACCTCGACCTTTTCTCCGCCCTTCAGGCCGATGAGCAGCGACACGACGCCGGAGAGCGGAAACCACGCGTGCGTGATGGGCTCGTCCGGCTCGTACAGTATCTGCCTGATGGACAACGACATCTTTTCCATCCTGGGCAGCAGGCGGATTTGCAGGTCGCGGGACAGGGTCGAAAGGATCCGGTTCTGCCCCGGAATGACGAAGCTGCGAGACTGGTCCATACGGGCTTCCCTGACTCCTTTGTACGCCTTCGACCGGAAATGTTCCACCTCGGCGTAAGCTGGACGGGTGACGAGCTTCGACATCGTCGCCCTGGCGGCCTCCGCCGGCGGGCTGAACGCCTTGACCCAGGTGCTGCAGGCCCTGCCCGCCGATTTCGCCGCCGGCATCGTGGTGGTGCAGCACCTCGATCCGCGCCACCGCAGCCTGATGGCCGAGATCCTCGGGCGGCGGATTGCCCTCAAAGTCAAGGAGGCGGCGCAGGGCGACCGGGTGGCAGCGGGCACGGTGATGATTGCGCCGCCGAACAACCACCTCCTGGTCAACCAGGAGGGCTTGCTCACGCTGACGCAGACCGAGCTGGTGCATTTCCTGCGGCCCTCGGCAGACTTGCTGTTCGAATCGACCGCCGCGGCGTACCGCGAGCGTGCGATCGCCGTGATACTTTCCGGCTCCGGTCACGACGGGGCGATGGGGGTCAAGGCGATCAAGAAGATGGGCGGCACGGTGATCGCGCAGGACCAGGAGAGCTCCGAGTTCGGCGGCATGCCCGCAGCCGCGCAGCAGACCGGCCTGGTCGACTTCGTGCTGCCGCTGAACGAGATCGCCCGCGCGCTGCAGATCCTCGTCAGCGCGAGCCCGCCGTGAGCGCCGCGGAGCAGGAGCGCTTCGAGGCCCTGCTGCGCTTTCTGCAGCAGCAGCGCGGCTTCGATTTCACCGGGTACAAGATCCCCAGCCTGACGCGGCGCATGCTGCGCAGGATGCAGACCGTGGGCGTGCACGGCTTCGAGGCCTACCGCGACTACCTCGAGGTGCATCCGAAGGAATTCGCCCTGCTGTTCAACACCATCCTCATCAACGTGACCAGCTTCTTCCGCGATCCGCAGGCGTGGGAGTTCCTCGAGAAGCAGGTGCTTCCGGAAATGCTGGGCTCGAAGGGCACGCACGCGCCGGTGCGGGTATGGTCGGCGGGCTGTGCCTCGGGACAGGAGGCCTACAGCATCGCGATGCTCCTCGCCGAGGCGCTCGGCGACGAAGCGTTCCGCGCGCGGGTCAAGGTCTACGGGACCGATGCCGACGAGGACGCGCTCACCCAGGCGCGCCGCGCCGCGTACGCGTCGAAGGACACTGAAGACGTGCCGCCGCGGCTGCGCGAGCGCTATTTCGACCAGGTGAACGGGCGCTACGTGTTCCGGCCGGACCTGCGCCGCTCGGTCATTTTCGGGCGCCACGACCTGGTGCAGGATGCGCCGATCTCGCGGCTGGATCTGCTCGTCTGCCGCAACACGCTGATGTACTTCAACGCCGAGACGCAGGCGAAGTTGATACCGCGCTTCCACTTCGCGCTGAACGGCCACGGCAACGGCACCGGCTACCTGTTTCTCGGGCGCGCCGAGATGCTGCTCACCCAGAGCAGCCTCTTTGCCCCGCTCGAGCTGAAGTGCCGCGTGTTTTCGAAAGTGCAGCCCCCCGGGATGCGCCAGCGCTCGCCGGCGCTCGCGCCCCCGGTTCCCAACGGCAACGGAGGCGAGATGAACCGCAACCAACGCCTGCGCGAGATGGCGCTCGAGGATATGCCGCTCGCCCGGATCATCATCGATACCGAGGGTACGCTGGTGCAGGCCACGCAGAAGGCGCGGCTGCTCTTCACGCTCAATCCCAAGGACATCGGCCGCCCGCTCCAGGATCTGGAGATCTCCTACCGGCCGGCCGAGCTGCGTTCGCTGATCGAGCAGGCCTACGGCGAGCGCCGGCCGGTCATCCGGACGAGCGTCGAGCGCCGCTTCGGCGACGGCGCGTCCCAGTTCCTCGACATCACGGTGCAGCCGCTCTACGACGAGAGCCACTTGCCGCTCGGGGTGAGCGTCACGTTCCTCGACGTCACGCGCAACCACCAGCTCCTCGACGATCTGCAGCGCTCGCGCGAGGAGGTCCAGACCACCAACGAGGAGCTGCAGACGTCGAACGAGGAGCTCGAGACCACCAACGAGGAGCTGCAGTCGTCGAACGAGGAGCTCGAGACCACCAACGAGGAGCTGCAGTCCACCAACGAGGAGCTCGAGACCATGAACGAGGAGCTCCGGTCCGCCAACGAGGAGCTGCAGGCGGTCAACGAGCAGCTGCGCCAGCGCACCGACGAGCTGAACCACTCGAACTCGTTCCTCGAGTCGGTGCTCGCGAGCCTGCCGGGCGGCGCGGCCGTCATCGACCCCGACTGCAACGTACTGATGTGGAACCAGCGCGCCGAGGACCTGTGGGGCCTGCGCGCGGACGAAGTGCGCGGGCGCTCGCTCCTCGGCCTCGACATCGGCCTGCCGGTCAGCGAACTGCGGCCGCTCATCCGCGCCTGCCTCGCCGGCGACACCGATGCGCGCGACGCGACCGTCGACGCGACCAACCGGCGCGGCAAGCGCATCCGCTGCCGCGTGGTGTGCACGCCGCTCATCTCGCCCGAGCGCAAGCGCGAAGGCGTCATCCTGACGATGGACGAGGTGCCCTAGCGCGCGAGGTCAGCCTCGCGCCAGCCTGTCGCTCGCGCGCTCCAGCGCTTTGATCGTGCTGCGCATTTCCTCCAGGACGTGTCGCTGATCCAGAGCGGCTTCCTGGAGCTCGGCAGCCGCCTCGCGCAGCTTCTCGGCGGCTGCCCGCGCGGCTTCCGCCGCTGCGCGCAGGTCCTCGGCGGCGACCCGCGCCGACTCCGATTTCTCGCGCCGAGTCTCCTGGTGGCGGCGGTTGCGCTCCGCGGCCTCACGTTGCGTTTCGGCCTCCGCGCGCTTCGCCTCGGCGTCGGTCCTTTGGTGCTCACCGGTTTCCATTTGCCCAGCCTACGCCGTCCTGGGCGAAGACGGAACCCTTATGGGACGGGATGGATCAGGATCTCGGTGCGCAGCACGCTGCTTCCGGTCAGGCGCGCTCGCCATGCGATGGTCGGCGCGGGCTCGCGGCAGTCGAAGGTGCGCGAGACCCAGCCCGACATCGGCGCCAGGCTGCCGCGATAGACCTCCACCTTCGCCCCGGGCGCCTGAGGCAGGGTGAGCCTCAGCGCGACCTCGCCGCGGCGCACGACGAAGCCTTCGGCCGCGGGGATCACGCGGCTCTCCTCGTGGCAGTGAAAGAACAGCTCCACCTCGTGGTCCTCGGCCATTTCCAGCGCGTCCTCGATGACGATGCGGCGCGCGGCCTTGTCGAGCTCGATCCGGCGCCGGTGCTTGACCGGATCGGCCAGCCGCGTATAGCCGTCCTGCCAGCCCTCGAAGCAGTCCTTCTCCGCCGACGAGAGCCACGCGCTGCATCCGGCATTGGCCTTTTTCAGCCACAGGAAGTTGCCGCCCTGCACCGACTGGTCGAGGCCGTCGATGCGCACCGTGTTGTGCGCCGAGGTGCCGCGGAAGTATTGCCGCCACGCGCCCCGCGTGTGGTAGGCGTAGGTGCCCGGGTCGATCAGCAATTCCCTGCCCGCCGCCGAGAGCGTGAACGAAAGCGCGTCGGCGTGCCCGTGCGCCGCGATCGAGCGGTAGCCGAGCGGGCCGGCGTCGGCCACCAGCCGGATCTCGGCCGGCGTGTCGAGATCGCAGCCGAGCACGTAGCAGCCGCCGTGCGGGAAGGCCCGGCGCAGCGGCAGGCGCGTCTTCTTCGTGTCGAGCCGCCCGTATTCCTCGTCCGCGCGCGGACCGATGAGCGCGCGCGTCTTGTCGTCGAGCGCACCGGCCTTCTGCTTGAAGTCGCCGCGCCCGAACAGGATGGCTCCGGTCGCGAGGAGCGACTTGTAGGGACAGAAGCCCTCGCCCTGCGCCAGCCGCGCCATGCGGCCGTCGTCGGCATCGCCGAACTGCGGCACGTTGCCGCCCGCGTCCATGATCGAGGCGAGGTAGTCGAGCATCGACTCGATGCGCGCCTCGTATTCGGCCGAGAAGCGCAGGCCGTTCGCGCGGCCGGCGAGCAGGCAGAAGACGAGGAAATCGAGCACGAAGTGCTGGTACCAGACGGCCTGCTCGCGGTTCACGCCGTCGGGCGCGTTCTGCGCCAGCGCCTCGCGCTCGAGCACGCGCTTTCCGGTGTCGACCCAGAGCGATGCCCGCTTCCAGTGCGGCCACGTGACGCCCGCGACGAACAGGCCCGCCGCTTCGCCGATCAGGTGGTTGTTGGCCGAGGAGTGCAGCGAGAACCAGCCGCGGACGAACTCGGCGTGCTCGAACACCGAGCGTAGCCAGCGCAGCCGCAGCGCGGCATAGCGCGGCGACTCGAACTGCCTGCAGCGCGCGCCGCCGATGAGCTGCCAGGCGATCGACCAGTTGACCAGGCGGATCGCGGCCTCGAGGGCGCTCGCCCAGTTCGGTCCCAGGCCGCTCGGGCAGGCGACGAACCAGCTGTCGAGCTGCTCGGCGAGCTCCTCGAAGTATTTCGTCGCCCCGCTCATCGCGTAGGCCTGCGCCAGCGTCACGAGCTGCAGGTGCCGGTTCGGCTCCCACAGGTACTTGATGTCGCCGACGACGTCGGCATCGCGGTAATCGAGCGTCTTGCCGTAGGCGAGCGGCGCCTGGATGCCGCTCTTCGGATCGCGGTTCCAGCGCGGCGGCTGCCCGAGGTCCACGCCGGGCAGCGCGAAGATGTCGAGCGCGCCCTCGCGGATGCGGTCGGCCGCCGCCAGGTAGCACGCCGTGCGCGCATTGGCGGGAATCGAAACCCAGGGATGGAAGCCCTGCCCGAGCTGCGGTTCCGGCGCACGCGCCGCGCGCCACGCGCCCAGGCGCTCGGCCCGGACCTGCAGCGCGCGCGCCGCGCGAAACGCCATCTCGCCCGGCGTCATGCAACGCAGGCGGTTGAGGAGCCAGCGCGGTTTCTGCTTCAGGCGTTCCGGTAGGTCCGGTGCCAGATTTCGAGGTTCAGAAGCATCCATAGAAGTTTTTCGTGGTTCTGCCTTCCCTTGAGGTGCTCTTCGAGCATCCGGTCGAGCGCGCCGCCGTTGTAGTAGGGCCGCGTGAGTGAAGCCTGGCTGGCGAGGTGATCGAGCAGGAAGCCGCGCATCTCGCCGCGGAACCATTCGTTCACCGGCACCCGGAAGCCGACCTTCGGCCGCTTGCGGATGCGCTTGGGGATGAGCTCCCTGCCCGCCTGCCGCAGGACCCATTTCGTGGCGAGGCCCCTCACCCGCATCTCGTCGGGCAGCGTGGAGACGTATTCGGCGAGCCGGTGGTCGAGGAACGGCACCCGCGCCTCGATCGAGGCGGCCATGGTCATGCGGTCGCCGCGCTCGAGCAGGTTGTCCGGAAGCCAGCTCGCCTGGTCGAAGTACAGCATGCGGCGCAGGGCGCTCGCGCCCGGCGCCGCATCGAACGGCGGCATCGAGTCGAGCACGCTCGCCCCGTTGAGCGCGGGGGCGGCGAGCCGGTCGCAGTCGGCGCGTCCGAGGGCGCCGAACCAGCGCACGTAGCGCTCGCGCCAGTCGTCGATTCCGGCGGTGTCGACCACCGTCTTGACGCGGCGAAAACCGTAGGGCAGCGCGTGCACGAGCGGCGCGACCAGCCCGCGGCGCACGAAGCCCGGCAGGGCGCGGTAGCCCCAGGCATAGCGCTCCATCACGTGCTTCGGATAGCCGCCGAGCAGCTCGTCGCTGCCCTCGCCCGTGAGCACCATCTTCACGCTGCGCGCCGCCTCGCACGCGAGCATGTAGATGGGAATGTCGGAGGGCTCGGCCACCGGCGCGTCGCGATACGCGACCAGCATGTCGAGCTTGCCCATCACGTCGTGCTGCGACACCACCAGCTCGTGGTGCTCGGTGCCGAACTGTTTCGCCACCTCGGCCGCGTACGGCAGCTCGCTGTAGCGCTGCTCGGCGAAGCCGACCGAGAAGGTCTTGACCTTGGGATGGTGCCGGCTCATCAGCGCCACCACGGTGCTCGAGTCGAGGCCGCCGGAAAGGAACGCGCCGAAAGGCACGTCGCTCACCATCTGCAGCTTGACCGCAGCTTCGAGCTCGGCGAGGAAGCGCGGCACCGCCTCCGCCGCCTTCGTTTCCTTCTGCGTGATCGGTTCGCGGTCCGGCGGCGCCCAGTAGCGCACTTCCCGCCGGCGGCCGAACTGCCAGAACGCATAAGTCGCGGGCGCCAGCTTGCGGATGCCGCTGAAGAGCGTGCGCGGTCCGGGCACGTAGCGGTACGCCAGGTAGTCGCGCACCGCCTGCAGGTCCACCTCGGGCCGGATGCCCGGCATCCTGAGCAGCGCCTTGACCTCGGAGGCGAAGAATACGGAGCCGCCGCTCTCGCAAAGATAGAGCGGCTTCTCGCCGAAGCGGTCGCGCGCGAGCAGCAGCCGTTCCTTGCGCGAGTCCCACACCGCGAAGGCGAACTGGCCGCGCAGGTGATGCACCACCTCGAGCTCCCAGTGCTGGTAGGCGCGCAGCAGCACCTCGGTGTCGGAATCGAGCGCGAAGCGGTAGCCGCGCTGCGCGAGCTCGGTACGCAGCTCGCGGAAGTTGTAGATCTCGCCGTTGAACGTGAGCGCGACGCCCGCGGCCTCGTCGCACATGGGCTGGCGCGCGCCGTTCGGGTCGATGATGGCGAGGCGGCGGTGGCCGAGCACGACGCGGTGCTGCGAGCTCTGGAACGCGCACGCGCCGGCGCCGTCGGGCCCGCGATGCGCCAGGGCCTCGAGCACCGAGGCCATGGCGCCGTCGTCGGGCGCGTGCTGTGGCAGGGCCATCCAGCCGGCAATTCCGCACATGGGGATGACAGGATGAGGCAGCTTGATTGAGCGGCTTGCAGGGGCCGCGGCGCGCCCCTGTGGTCCGAACGAGCTAGCGGCGGCGGCGCCGCCACGGCGCAGGTTTCGCCACGGCCCGCTATGCTCGCCGGCATGTGCGGCTTCGTGTTCGCCTATTCGCAGGACGGCGGCGCTCTGCCCGATCACTCCGTGCTCGACCGGATGGACAGCGCCATCCGGCACCGGGGGCCGGACGCTCACGGGGAGCAGCAGACGCCGCGCGCGGCGCTGCGGCACCGCCGGCTCGCGATCATCGATCTCACCGGCGGGCGCCAGCCCATGTCGAGCGCCGACGGCCAGGTGGCCATCGTTTTCAACGGCGAGATCTACAACTTCCGCGAGGTCCAGGCCGAGCTCGTGGCCGCGGGTCACCCGCTCGACACGAATTCCGACACCGAGGTGCTGTTGCGCGCGTACCTCGTGTGGGGCGAAGCCTGCGTCGGGCGGCTCAACGGCATGTTCGCATTCGCGATCTACGACGGCCGGACCGGGTCGGTGTTCGCCGCGCGCGATCGCTTCGGCGAGAAGCCGCTCTACATTCTCGAACGCGACGGCATCCTGTTCCTCGCCTCGGAGCTGAAGGCGCTCGTGGACAGCGGGCTGGTGGAGAAGCAGCTCGACCCGCTCGCGCTCTACAACTACTTCACGAGCGGCTACGTCATGGGGCCGCGCAGCATCTTTCGCAGCGTGCGCCGCCTGCAGCCGGGCCATTGGCTCAAGGCCACGGGCACGCAGCTCGTGGAGCGGCGCTACTGGGCGCCGCCGACGCCGAGCGAAGAGCGCGCCGACGAAGGCGCGATCATCCAGGAGCTGACCGGGATCCTGGCCGATTCGGTGCGCCTGCGGCTCGTATCCGACGTGCCGGTCGGCTTCTTCCTCTCGGGCGGCGTCGATTCTTCGGCGGTGGTGGCGCTCGCCAGCGAGGTGAGCGGCGCCCGCCTGGAGACCTTCTCGGTCGGCTTCGACGAGCCGCGCTACGACGAGCGCGAGCATGCGCGCTACGTGGCGCGCCGCTTCGGCACGCGCCACCACGAGTTCGTGCTCGAGCCCGGCGGCATCGAGGTCATCGAAGAGATCGCGTGGCACGCCGACGAGCCGTTCGCCGATTCCTCGGCGCTGCCGACCTGGTACCTCTCGCAGCTCACGCGCAGGCACGTGACGGTGAGCCTTTCGGGCGACGGCGGCGACGAGATGTTCGCCGGCTACGACTCCTACCGCGGCCACGTGCTGAGCGAGCGGCTGCGCAAGCTGCCCGGCTGGCTGCGGCGCGCCGCGGCGAGCGCGCTGCGCTCGGTGCCGGCATCCGACACCGGCAGGCGGACCGCCTGCCTTCGCCTCGCCCGCAATATCGAGGACGCGGGCCTTGCGGCCGGCGAGCGGTTCGCGGCCAAGCAGCAGGTGGCTTTCCGCCGCGCCCACCTGGCCGCGATCTCGCCCTATCTCGCCTCGCAGGCGACCCCCGAGAGCGACCGCGGGCTGTTCTCGCCGCTGTTCGATCCGGCCCTGTCCGCGCTCGGGGCCATGACGCTCTGGCAGCAGACCGTGAGCCTCGCCGACGACATGCTGGTCAAGGTCGACCGGATGAGCATGGCACACAGCCTCGAAGTGCGCGCGCCGTTTCTGGACCATCGCCTCGCCGAGCTGATGAATCGGGTGCAGTTCGGCACCAAGCTGCCCGGCGGCCGGCAGAAGTACTTGCTGCGCAAGGCGATGGAGCGCTACCTGCCGGCGAGCTTCCTGTGGCGCAGGAAGCAGGGCTTCTCAGTTCCGCTGAGCCACTGGTTCAAGGACAGCCTCGGCGACTACATCCGCCAGAAGCTGCTGGCGCCCGGGGCCATGGTCGGACAGCTCTTCGAGCGCGCCGCGCTCGAGCGCATCGTCGGGGAGCACGCCCGCATGACCCGCGACTGGAGCCAGGCGCTCTGGGCGCTGCTCATGTTCGAGACCTGGTGCCGCCGCTACCGCGTCGGGCGCGACGCGCTGCGGGCCTAGCTCGCGGGCGGCCTAAGCGCCTGGACGAACATGCTGGAGCAGGTCAGGTCGTCTTCCGCCATGTCTCCGCCGAAGCCGGTACGGATCTGATCCGGCCTGCGGGCGCGCTTGTCCAGTTCGATGCGGAACCCCGCGGCCTCCAGCATGCGGGCCTGGGCCGACGCGGGATGCCGGTTGATGAGGTAGGGCCGACCGCCGACGATGATTCGCCAAAGCCATTCCGGATATTGCCAGTGCCCATTCCAGGCCTTGGTAATCCCGTGCGATGTGAAATCGATCTGGTGCGACATCCAGCCGCCGGGGCGCAGCCAGGCGAAGCAGCAGCGGAAAGTGGCGGGAACGTCGCTGACGTGCTCGAGCACGGAGTGGGAGCAGATCAGGTCCACGCTGGATGCCTCCAGCGCGCGCTCGGATGTCCATGGCGCGATGTACTTGACGACGATGTCGCCGCCCTGCTCGGGACGCGCGATGGCATTCCGGATCGCCGCGATGCGGCGAGGCGCCAAGGATTTCTCCAGAGCGCGGTCCGTCAGGATGTGGCCAGGAAACAGCCTGGAATCGAGATAGCCGTCGAAGTCCGGCCACCCCCTGGTCGGCCGCGGTGCACGCTGGGCGAAGCGCTCGACCAGCTCGTCGAGCATCCGCAGGTTCTTTTCGGGGCTGCTGTAGGTCACGGCGTCCAGGGCATAGAAGCGCGATGCTCCCGACAACAGCGCCGCGAGTCCGACTCCGAGCGAGTCGCCTGGACCCAATTCGGCGACGGACGCTGGCATCTCGCGCATCCCGCTTTGCCAGAGAAATGTCAGATGCTTCAGCCAGACGCCGTAGCAGTAGTCGGCTGAATCGGTACTGCCGCCGCCGCCGGGGCGAGCGAGCAGGCGATGCAGGCCCGGGACCATCGTCGCCACGCCTTTGAGCACCGGCTTCAACTCGGGCAGCGGTCTCGCTTGACTTGAAGGCAGCGAAGCGCTCATCGACGGCGCTCAGCCCGCGCTCTTGATGCCGACGTGGCGCAGCGGCGCCTGGCCGGCGTCGAGCGTGCAAAGACCGACCGCGGCATAGACCTTCTCCAGCCGCGGCACTGCGCGTTCAGGCGCGCAGCGCAGCCGTACCGCCTCGCGCGCCGCGAGCCCGATTCGCGCGGCGAGCTCGTTGTCGAGGAGCAGCTTGCGCAGCAGCCGCTGCAGCGTCGCAGTGTCGCCGGGTGCGACGAAAAAGCCGCTGACGCCGTCGGCCATGACTTCGGGCACGCCGCCCACCGGCGTGGCGATCGCCGGCATGCCGGCGGCCATGGCTTCGAGCAGGCTCATCGGCATGGCTTCGTCGTACGAAGGCAGCGCGAACACCGCCGCGTTCTCGAACAGCGCGCGCTTGCCCGACGGACCGACCCAGCCGGTAAACGTCACCGCGTCCGCCATGCCCAGCCGCTCGGCATGGCGTCGAACCGCGCCGCGGTCGCCTTCGCCAGCGCAGAGCAGCCGTACGTCAGGAACTGCCGGCCGCAACGCCGAGAGCGCCTCGAGCAGGTCGAACACCCCCTTCGCCGCCTCGAGCCGGCCCAGGAACAGCACCACGCTCGCGCGCTGGGCTTCCGGCAACGCGGCCACCGGCGCCACGGGATTGGGCACTACCGCGACCTGGGCGCGGGGGGTTACTCCGCGCAGCCAGGTGCGCTGCGACTCGCAGGCCACGACGACGCACGCCGCCTTCTCCAGAACCAACCGGATCAGCGCGCGCAGAAGGCCGTGACCCTCGTCGTGGAGCCGCTGCAGCCCGTTGCCGTGCAGCTGCAGGATCACCGGCCAGCGCGCCGCGAACGCGAGCGCGATGAAAAGGGCATCGCGCCACAAGCCTCGATCGGGCGCGGTGTGCAAGTGCACCGCCACCGCGCGCTCGCGCAGGACCAGCCCGGCGAACCAGCGCAGCGCGCCGAGCAGGAGCTTGGCATTGCCGCGCGCGCCGGGGTCGCCATGCGTGGCCAGGTAGTCGATCGGCCAGCGCTTGAACAGACCCTGCGCGCGGTACGCCTCGACCACGGCGGCGATGCTGCCGCGCGTCTCGGGCGCTGCCCCCACCATGACCAGCCTCGGATTCACAGCCGCCATACGCGCACTCCTTCCCGGCGGAACGCCGCCGCGTCGCAAACCGATTTCACGTCGATGAGGCAGCCCTGGCGCACGATTTTCTGCATGCAGGCGGCCGCGGACAGCTCGACGAACGGCCGGTGGCCGACGGCGAGCACCAGCGCGTCGGCCACCGGGAGCGCCTCCCAGCTGCACAGGCGCACGCCGTACTCCATCAGCGCGTCCTCCGCGCTCGCCAGCGGGTCGTGCACGAAGGTCTGGACCCCGAACTCGTGCAGCTCGCGGATGATGTCGATCACCTTCGAGTTGCGGATGTCGGGCACATTTTCCTTGAACGTCAGGCCGAGGATGTTGACCCGCGCGCCCCGGATGCTGCGCCCGGCGTGAATCATCTCCTGCACGGTCTTGCGCGCGATGTGGCTGCCCATCGCGTCGTTGATGCGCCTGCCGGCGAGGATCACCTCGGGGTGGTAGCCGAGGAGCTCGGCCTTGTAGGTGAGGTAGTACGGGTCGACGCCGATGCAGTGCCCGCCGACCAGTCCGGGCCGGAACGGCAGGAAGTTCCACTTGGTCTGGGCCGCCTGCAGCACTTCGGCGGTATCCATGCCGAGCTTCTCGAAGATGATCGCGAGCTCGTTGACGAACGCGATGTTGAGGTCGCGCTGCGTGTTCTCGATCACTTTCGCCGCCTCGGCCACCTTGATCGATGAAGCCCGGAACACCCCGGCCTTCACCACCGAGGCGTAGAGCCCGGCGACTTTCTCCAGCGTGTCCGCGTCGTCTCCCGACACCACCTTCAGGATGCGGCTGAAGGTGTGCTCGCGGTCCCCCGGATTGATGCGCTCGGGCGAATAGCCGACGTGGAAGTCCTGGCGCCAGCGCATTCCGGAGTGCTTCTCCAGGATCGGCACGCACACTTCCTCGGTGCAGCCGGGATAGACCGTGGACTCATACACCACGATCGCGCCGGGCTTCATGTGGCGGCCGACCGTCTCGCTCGCCGCCTCGAGCGGCGCCAGGTCGGGCTGGCGCGCCGCGTTGATCGGCGTCGGCACCGCGACGATGATGAAATCGGCCTGGGCGAGCTCGGCGGGATCGGCGGTGGCGTGCAGCTGGCCCGCCGCCATCAGCTCGGTGGTCGACACTTCGCCGGTGGCGTCCACGTGGCGCCTCAGGCTCTCGATGCGCTTGCGCGACAGGTCGAAGCCGATGGTGCGCCGTTCCTTGCCGAACGCGGTGGCGACCGGCAGGCCGACGTAGCCCAGGCCCACGACCGCGACCGTCGGCAGGGACGTATTGGCTGCTTGCCGGGGGCCCGGTACGGGGGTCGACTGGGGAGGGAACTCCAGGATTTCAGACATGGGCGACGCTCGCCTGCTGCTCGGAGGCGAGATCCTTGATGTACCAGTCGATCGTCTGTGCAAGACCCGAGCGCAGGTCGAAAACCGGCCGATAGCCGAGCAGCCGCGCCGCCTTGCCGGTGTCGGCGCGCGACAAAAGCATGTCGCCGCGGCGCGGCGCGCGGTGAACCGCGCGCGCGTTGCGCAGGTGCGGCAGCCGCTCCGCGAGCTGCTCACGCATGATCGCGAACAGCTCGTTCAGCGTGGTCTGCTCGCCCACCGCGACGTTGTAGGCCTGGCCGAGGGCCTGCGGATCCTCGGCCGTGGCGGCGAGCAGGTTCGCCTGCACCACGTTGTCGACGTGACAGTAGTCGCGCGCCGCAGAGCCGTCGCCGTTCACATAGGCCGTCTCGCCGCGCAGCAGCGCGCCGAGCCAGGCCGGAATCACCGAGGCATAGGGGCCGTCGGGATCCTGCCGCGGCCCGAAGACGTTGAAGTAGCGCAGGCCCACGCTCTTGAAGCCGTAGCAGGCCGCAAACACGTCGGCGTAGAGCTCGTTCATGCGCTTGGACAGGCCGTAGGGCGACATCGCACGCCCGAGCTCGGATTCGACCTTCGGCAGCCCCGGATGGTCGCCGTAGACGGCGCTCGAGCTGGCGTACACCAGGCGCTCGGCGCCGGCGTCGCGCGCGGCAAGCAGGATGTTCAGAAACCCGTTGACGTTGCTGTCGTGCGTGCGCAGCGGCTTGTCGATCGAGCGCGGCACGCTGCCCAGGCCCGCCTGGTGCAGCACCACGTCGACCGAGGCGCAAGCCGCGTTGCAGGTGTCCAGGGCGCGGATGTCGCCCTCGACGAAGCGCAGCTTCGCCCAGCGCGCCTCGCCGACGCCGCGCCGCACGTGCTCGAGGTTCGCGCGCTTGCCGGTGGAGAAATTGTCCAGGCCTACCACCGCCTGGTCGAGCCTGAGCAGATGCTCGACCAGATGGGAGCCGATGAAGCCGGCCGCCCCGGTCACCAGCCATCGCCGCGGCTCTCCCTGGATGCGGCTGCGCACTTCGTCATAGGTGTTCACGTTGGATTCCTCTTGGTTGCCAATTGCAGAAGTCCGGGCAGGTGCGAGGGCGCATGCACCAGCGCAATGACCGCGGCGCCGACGGCGACGCGCATCAGAGGGCCGTGCGCGGCCAGCATCCATTCGGCGATCGACCAGGCCGCGGCGCCGGACAGGGCGGCGACGGCGAGCTGCCTGGCGAGGGTGCGCCAGTCCTGCACGTGCCGCAGCGCGATGCCGGTCAGCTTCGCCAGGCGGCGCAGGATCAGCAGGCGATCGAGGTAGATCGCGAGCACGCTGCCGGCGGCCGCCCCGGGCAGGCCGAAGAAGTGCGCCCCGGTCCAGCTCACGGCGACCGAGACGGCGAGGGTGACGGCGGTCACGCCCAGCGCGTAGGTCCCCTGCCGCAGCAGCATGACCAGGCTTCCCATCTCGACGACGTTCGCAGCCATGCCGAGGATGTAGACCCGCATGACCGGCGCGGCCTCCGAATACGAGGCGGTGTAGACCATCGTGACCAGCTCCGGGGCGAACACGAACGCCAGCGCGAGCGCCGGATACAGGAGCTTCGCGACCATCACGTTGCCCCGGCTGTTCATCTCGAGCATGCCGCGCACGTTGCCCGCGGCCTGCAGGCGGCTCATGCTCGGCAGGAACGACTCCATCACCGACTGGCGCAGGATGTGCATGAGCTGCCCGACCACCGCGGCGATGGAGAAGGCGGCGAAGCTGGTGAGCGAGAACAGGGTCGCGGCGACCCACTGGTCGGCGTTGCCGCGCAGGCCGTAGAACGCGCTGTTCAGGCCGAGCGGCGCCGAGTGGCGGAACTGCTCGGAGAATACCGCCCATTCGAACCACGGCCGCCCGAGTCCGTGCCGGCGCGCCACATAGTAGGCGAGAAGACCCGCCTTGGTGAGCGCCACGGCCATCAGGAGCCACAGCATGATCTGGAAGTCGCCGCTGAACCACGCGCCCGCGGCCATCAGCGCCACGCGCAGCGCCGACACGCCGACCGTGGCATAGGCCTGCCAGGCGACGCGCTCGTCCACGGTCGGCAGGCGGTCGAGCAGCGAGGCGAGCACCCACAGGGCCACGAACGCCGGCACCATCAGGCCATGCGCGCCGAGCGGCCGCATCGGCGCCGGCAGCAGCGGGTTGCCCGGGCTCACGAAAAAGCCGCAGGCGATCCCCGAGAGCGCCAGGAAGATCAGCGTCTGGTGCACGTACAGGCGCTTGCGCTGCGGCTCCGAGCGCGGCACGAAGTAGTACAGCGTGCCGCACATGTTGAGCGTGGCGAAGCTCATGATCGTGCCGACCGCCAGCCACAGCAGGCGGTATTCGCCGAAGGTGGCGGTGTCGAGGCAGCGCACCAGCACCAGCGGCAGCAGGAACTGCATCGCATGGTCGAACGCCTTCACCGCGCCGATCGAGAGCGCGCGGCGCTTGAGGCGCGCGAACGAGACGCTGCCCGGGGCCAGGCTCATGCGGCGAGCCCTTCGAACAGGCGGCCGTAGCGCGCGAGCGTCTCGCTTCCGGAGTGGTTGCGCTCGAAGTGCTCGCGGCAGCGCTCGGAGGCGTCCGCCCAGCGTTGCGGATTGCCGAGCAGGGTTTCGATTTCGCGTGCGCCGGCCTCGACGTCGCCGAAGCGGCGGTGAGCGCTCGTGCCGGCGTCCACGGTGCCGAGTGTCGGTACGCCGCGCGCCCAGGCCTGGAGGAACGTGTTCGGCAGCCCTTCGAACTCCGAGGTATTGACGTGCAGGCGCGCGGCATCGAAGCGCGGCTCGACCTCGGGCAGCGGCAGGAAGCCGGTGAACTCGACGTTGGGGAGCGTCGCGGCCTCGGCGCGCGTGCGCTCGAAGAGCGCCGCATCGCCGCCCCGCGGTCCGCCGACCATGACGAAGCGCCGCTGCGGCAGGCGCCGCGCCAGCTCGAGCAGGAGCTGCGGCCGCTTGCCCGCGCGGATGACGCCGACCCAGAGCACGGTGTCCCTGCGCGGCGGGTTGCCCTCGCGGCGCTCGGGAAGCTGGTAGCAGCTCGGAATCACCACCGCGTCGCGCCCGTAGGTCGCGCGGCAGGTCGAGCGCTGGACCTCGTTCTGCGCCACGATCCGGTCGGCGAGCGCGACACCCCGCCGGTACAGCCAGCGGTCTCGCGCGTATTGGATTTGCTCGCCTTCACCCGGGACGAAGTCCATGTCCGAGGCGCCGGCGTAGATCGAGCGCCGGCCGTGCCAGCGGCAGAACTCCGCCACCACGCCGGCGAGCATGCCGGCCGCCCGGGTGTAGTAGATGTCGGCGTCGACTTCGAGCAGCGCGCGCCACATCGCGGTCAGCCGCGGATGCAGGAAGCGCAGCACCGGCACGCCCTGGTCCGGGCGGTAAGCCTTGTGCACCGTGATCCCATCGACGAGCGCGCGGTTGGGCTGGCCGTAATCCAGGCAGATCATCGACACGCGGTAGCCGTTCGCGGCGAGCAGGCGCGCGAGGATGCTTTGCTGCACCTCGGCTCCGCCGACTTCGCCGATGTGCGGGTCGGCCGAGAGCACCGGCCAGGCCTGCGGCGCGACGAAGCAGATGTGCATCTACTTCGCCGGCCTCCGCGCGAGCATGCCGTACATGAGCCCGATCGCGACCCAGAGATACGCCGCCTCGGGGTCGGGCCTGAAACTGCCGCCGACCAGGCAGGTCACGAGGAACGCGCACAGGCAGGCCGTCGCGCCCTGGAAGAATGCCCGCATCTCCGGGCTGAGCGTGGGGTCCTTGCTCACCGTGCGGAAGCCCTTCCACACGTGGGCGAAGTAGGCGGCGAACAGCGCAGCGCCCACGAACCCCATGTCGAGCAGGGTCTCGAGGTACGCGCTGTGCGGGTGACCCACGGGCAGCATGGCGCCGTTCTGCATCGGGAACGACCAAAGCACCGAGTTCAGTCCGCTGCCCCACAGGGGGCTCTTCCAGATCTCCGGCAGGAGCGGCAGCCAGATGCCGTCGATCCGGCCGGCGCTCACCGCGTTGGCGCCTTCGCCGAAGCCGATCGTCACGCGGGTCCAGACCGCCGCCCCGCCGATGACCGCGATGAACGCCAGCCCGAGCAGGGCGAGAGAGACGCTCCTGACGTTGAATTTCCACACCAGGAACACGACCCCGAGCAGTCCGGCGGCGCCGATGGCGGCGCGCGAGAAAGTCAGCAGCAGCGCCGTCGCCACCACCCCCATGGTGAGCATCAGGAACAGCTTCATGCGCGGCTGCCTGCAATCCGCCCAGACGAAGAGCAGCAGCGCCAGGACCGACAGGTGCATCCGCCCGAGCGTGTTGGCGTGCATGCCGATCGGAGCGTAGAAGTTGCGCGCGTCGGGCGAGGCCATGTCGGCCAGCGGCATGCCCATCAGCAGGCTGAAGCCGAGCTGGATCAGCGCGATGATCCACGCCGACACCGCGATCGCCACGATGAACCCCTCGGGCTTTTTCGAGCGCGCGGCGGCGGCGCCGATCATCAGCGCGATCGCCACGATCACGATCCCCTTCAGCAGCGCGACGATGAAATATTGCCGTTCGGTGGTGAACTGAACGATGGTGGTACCGGCGTCGGTGACCAGGGCCGGAATCTGATGCAGGTGCGGCGCGCCGATCATGGCGGCTACGCACATCGGCAACACATAGAGCCACACCACCTGCCAGCGCACGGCGGGTCCGGCCGGGTGCGCGCGGCCGGAGATCACATACGAGCCGACGGTCGCGGCGACCAGCAGGTTGAGGGGGTTGAGGCCCGGTACCTGCATCAGGGTGCGCGGAAACAGATCGCTGGGCGACATCGGCAGCATCAGCAGGAGCAGCACCGCGCCCATGCGGAAGTCGAGCAGCACCGCGACGCAGCCGACCAGCGCGAGCGCCACGTACAGCCCGGCGATCTCGCCCACGGCGAGCGCGTAGCCCGAGCCGACGGCGAGCGCCACCATGCCGAGCGCCGCCGGCACCCAGCCGCTGCTCGCGTACTCGTGACGCAGGGTCGTCGCGGCCATCGCAGCGGCTCAGTAGGCGTTCATCAGGGTGCCGACCACGCGCGCGCTGGCGTCGGTCAGCTCGCGCACGGCGCGCTCGGTGTCGGCGAAGCGCGTCTGGTGCTGGCGGGTGACCAGGAGCGCATCGGCCGCGCGGAACGCCACGCACTGCGCATCGGCGTACAGGCCGAGCGGCGGCGTGTCGATGATGATGATGTCGTACTCGCACTGGGCCTTCGCGAGCAGCGCGGCGAAGCTCGCGCGCGACAGGAGCTCGAGCGGGTTGGGCGGCACCGGCCCCGCCGGCAGCACCGAGAGGCCGGTCAGGCCGGTCACCGGCAGCGCGGTCGAGAGCTCGGCGCGTCCCGACAGCGCCGAGGACAGGCCGAAGCGGTCGGGGACGTTGAAGATGGCCTGCTGGCGCGGGGCGCGGAAGTCGGCGTCGATGAGCAGCGTCCTTTGCCCGAGCTGCGAGTACACCACCGCGAGGTTGGCCGCGATGAAGCTGCGGCCCTCGCGCGGGCTCGCGCTCGTGATGGCGAGCGTGCGCCGGCCGGCCTCGGGGTTGAACCAGCGCATGAGGAGCTGGGTGCGGATCACGCGCAGCTCCTCGACCGTCGGGTGGAACGGGTCCCAGGCGGCGATCAGCTCCTTGCTCACGCCGTCGGGGCCGCTCACCAGATAGGGAAACTCGTACTGCTTGGCGAGCGCCTCGCGCAGCTCCGCGTCGGTGATCAGGTTCAGCTCGATCGCGGCCTCGCCGAAGCGCCAGCCGAGCTCGCGCTGGCGCGCGAGCACCTGCTCGGCGTCCGAGGCGGTGAGCTTGCCCTCGTCCATCAGGATGGCGCCGATCTGGCGCCCGGTGGCCGCGGGGCTGCGTGCGCCGTCCAGCGGAACAACGTTCTCGTTCGATTTGAGTAGCATGGGTCGGGCCTCAGAAGGGATGGGGAAGGGCGCGGGCTGCGGGGCGCGGCGCCGCGAGCAGCCTGCCGCCGGTCGGCTGCCACTTGGAAAGCCGGCCGAGCGAGGGCACCGCCAGGCGCGCCTCGAGGTCGCTGCGCGAGCGCACCCGCCGGTCGAGGGTCTCGAGCAGGTACACCATGCCGAAGGCGATCAGCAGGCCGAGCACCACCGACAGCGCCGCGACCAGCGGGATCCTGGGCTGCGCCGGCACCGCCGGCTCGATCGCCGGCGTGAGCAGCTGCACGTCGCCCTGCCTGGCGCTGCTTTCGAGGTGCGTGCTCATGGCGCGGGTGAGCACCGTATCGTAGTTGCGCTGCGCGTTATCGAGGTCGCGCGTCATCGCGGCGAGCTCGGCGCGCACGTCCTTCGTCTGCATGATGCGCGCCTGCTGCGCGTCGACCGCGGCCTTGAGCTCCTGCTCGCGCTTCTGCGCCTGCTGCATGGCGTTGCTCAGGGTGGCCACCACCTTCTTCATCTCGCTGGTGAGCTTCTCGCGCAGCGCCTTCACCTCGGCCGAATACTTCATGTAGTTGGGGTGGTTCGGCCCGAGGTCGGCGCTCGCGGTCTGGAGCAGGCTCTCGGCGCGGGCGAGGTCGGCCTTGACCGCGGCAACCGCGGCGCTGGTCATCACGTCGGCCATGGCGTCGGGGCTGCCGCCGCTCGCCACCAGCTCGGAGGCCTGCTTGTACTTTGCCTGCGCGTCGTAGAACGCGGTGCGCGCGGCGAGCATCTGGGTGTTGAGCTCGCTGAGGCGCGCGGACTCGATGTCTGCCTGCTCATCGGCGGTGAGGATGCCCTTCTGCTTCTGGAACGCGGTGAGCTTGCTCTGCGCCCGCGCCACCTGGCTGCGCATCCCCCCCAGTTGCTCCTCGAACCATTGCGACGCCTCGCGCACCGGCTGGTTGCGCAGCTCGAGAGCCACGTCGAGGTACGCCTTGGCGAAGCCGTTGGCGATCTGCGCCGCGGCCTTGGGCGACTTGGACGAGTACTCGATCGTGATCAGGTTGCTCGCCGTGTTGCTCACCTTGAGCTTCTGCAGCAGGAGCTCGCCAATCCACACGTCGATCGAGCCGACGCCGCCGGTGTCGTCCTGCCACATTTCGCGCAGCTCGGGGTTCTGGGCCAGGCTCAGGTCGCGCGCCACCTGCGTCGCGACGCGTCCGCTCTGGATGAGCTCGATCTGCGTCGCGACGTAGGCCGCGCGCGCGGTGATCGAGATGCCGCCGCGGCTCGGGACGATGGTCTGCTCGTCGCGCGAGTCCACGATCAGGGTCGTCTGGCCGACGTACTTCTTCGGCATGATGAACGCGACGGCGAGCGCCGCGACGATGGTCGCGACGAGCGCCAGCATGAACGCCTTGCGGCGCGCGCGAAGGGCAAGCAGGAATTGGCTGAGGTCCATTTCGTTCTCCCTAGAAGAGGGCTTCTCTTACGTAGATGACGTCGTCGGCGCGGACGGCCTCTTGCAGGCCGACGTCGGTCTCGACCCACTTGCCGTCGGCGGTGGCGCGGCGCAGCTTCAGCCTGCGGTCGCTGCCGCGCGGCGTCATGCCGCCGCCCGCGGCGATCGCCTGCATCACGCTCATGTTGGGCTCGACCTTGTAGGCCCCGGCGCGGGTGACCTCGCCGTAGATGTAGAACATCGGCGCGCGGTCGACGTACACGGTCTCGCCGCCCTTCAGCGTGAAGTCCTTGCCGATGAGGGGAATCCTCTGCTCCTTGCCGTCACGCGCGACGAGCACGGTTTCGGAGCCCGTCGGCAGGATGCCGCCGGCCGCGGCGATCACGTCGGCGAGCTGCGAGCTGGTCTCGTCGAGCGGATAGCGCCCGGGCTTCGCGACCATGCCGAGGACCGAGACCTGGCGGCTCCGCACCGTGGTGAGCGCGACGTTGACCTGCGGGTTGTTCAGGTACTTGCCGTGCTTCAGCGCCTCTGCGATCTGCGTCGCGGCGGCATTGGTGGTGAGCCCCGCGACCTTGATGTTGCCGATGAGCGGCATCAGGATCGAGCCTTTCTCGTCGACGCGCGTCTCCAGCGTGAGGTCGGGCTGCTGGAACACGGTCACGCGCACCGCGTCGCCCACGCCCAGCTTCTCGACCGCCTGCACGGCCCCAGCCGCATGCGGCTGTTCAGCCTTGGCGGCTCGCGGCGGCACGGCCTTCTCGCCTCGCGGCTGCACGGCATTATCGGCCTGCGGCGGCACCGCCTTCGCGCCTTGCTGCGGCGGCGCCTTCGCGCCCTGGTGCGCGCAGCCCAGGCCCACCAGCGTCCACAGCATCAGTCCCAACAGTACAAGTCTCATATCGCCTCGCTCGGGTTTCGTGTCTCGGTCACCGTTTGACGTCTCCTACGTACTCGATGCGCGCGCCGTCGCGCAGCCTGCGCACTTCCGCCGCGGCGAGCTCCATGCGCTTGCGCGCCGCCAGGAACTGTTCGATCAGGGGCGCCGCCTGCTGCTCGGAAAGCGGCGCCTCCTGCGCCTGGAGGAGCTGCACCACGGAGACGCCCGGCGGCGCGGCGAATACCGCGATGCCGCCTTCCTTCAGGCGCGCGAGCTCGGGCAGCTGCGCGAGCGGCACCTGCTCCGCCGGCTGCGTCAGGCTCACGGTGGTGAAGCGCGCGTGGCGCGCCTCCAGCCAGGCCGCGACCTGGTCCAGGTCGCTGGCGCGAGCCGCTTCCGCGCGCAGCACCTCGATCAGCTCCGCGGGCGCCGACACCGCCAGCTCGCGCAGGCGGTAGATGCGCCGCTCGGCGAACAGCGCCGGGTTCTCGGCGTAGAAGGCGCGCACCTCCTCGGGCGTGCTGCGCGGCACCGCCGCGGCGGCGCGGTCGAGGTAGGCCTGCGCCAGCAGGCTCCTGCGCGCGTGGTCGAGCTGCTGCGCCACCAGGGGATCGCGGTCGAGGCCGGCGGCGAGCGCTTTCTGCACCAGCAGCTCGCGGTCGATGATCTTCTCGAGCGCCTGGGCTCCGCTCGCGTCGCGCGCCGAGATCTCGACGCCGTTCACCCTGGCCAGCACCAGCTGGGTTCCCGGCTTGAAGGCCGAGGCACGCTCGCAGCCCACCAGGGCCGCGAGCAGCGCGAAGGCGGCGAGCTGGCAGGCGCGGCGCATCAGAACGCGTATCCCAGCCTGCGGCGCGCCACCCACACCGCCGCCGCCACGCCGGCGAGCAGCAGCATCCAGAGCCGCGGCTCGCGCGCATCGGCGACCGCGAACTGAGCCGGCGCCTGGGTCGAGGCGGCGACGCGCACGGTGGTTTCCGCCGGCGGCACGGCCGCGAGGCTCGCGGCGCCGGGCCCGGACAGCGCCAGGCGGTAGATGTCGGCGAAGGAATACTGCGACGGGTTGGCGGCCGCGGCGCGGCCGAGCGCGCCCTGGAAGGTCTCCTGGCCCAGGGCGGCGAACGCCGCGAGGCAGAGGAACAGGGCGACGAGGAGCTGCGCGGGTTTCATAGGAAAGCGGTGCACCATGCTAAGAGCGGGCTGTTACGGCAGGGAGCCCTCCGGACAGACGCGGCATCCGCCGGACGGACTACCAAAAAAAACGGGGCCGAAGCCCCGTCGCTCGCGCCGCTCGCGCGGTCTACGGATTGAGGATGCGCAGCTCGAGCGACTTGCCGATCGCCTGCGTGCGGTTCACCACGTTCAGCTTGCGCAGGATCTTCTGCACGTGGTTCTTCACCGTGAGCGGGCTGATCTTGAGGATCGCCCCGATCTCGAAGTTGCTCTTGCCGACGTAGATCCATTTCAGGATGTCGAGCTCGCGCACCGTGAGCACGCTCTGGCCGGACGCCTTGTCGACGGCGGCGCCGCCGTCGGCGTGGCGCTGGAGCTGCGTGCGCACCCACGCCGCGTACAGCGCCGGCGCGAGCAGCTGCGCGAGGTAGGCCTGGCGCGTGCCGGCCGAGCCGGGCCGGCAGGCGAAGGTGAACAGGCAGACGGCGCGGCCTTCCGGGTCGTGCAGGCCGTGCACCAGAAGCTGCGTCGCGCCGATGCGCTCGAGCTCGCGGGTGAACGCGCCGGCGGGAACCAGCGACGCGCCGGGCTCGATCACGACCGGCTGGTAGCGGCGCTCTTCCCATGCCTTGAGGAGCGCGGGCGCCACCGCGGTGTCGCGCAGGAACAGGTCGCTGAAGGTCGCCGGATCGGGCGCGGTCATGGAGAAGCCGTCGGCGCGGAACGCGGGCGGCTTGCCGTGGCACAGCGTGCAGATCAGGAGCTCGTGCCGGATCAGGCTCTGCAACAGGCCCTGCGTCCAGCTGAAGAAGTGCGCGCGCGCATGCACGCGCAGCGACGCATCCAGGTTGAGCACGATCGATTCGATCTGCAGGAAATCGGTGGCCGACGAGCGCGCATCGCCGTTGCCGCCGTCTTGCGGAAGCGGAATGGTGGACGCGGGGACGGCGATGGAGGTTTCGGCGCTGGTAAGTGGCATGGTGGCGGCAATCCTAGTCGAACGTCATTACACATCCGTTCGGCGCGGTGCACGCCGAAAAGCTAGTCCGGTGAGCCTACTGCGCGGGCGGCGGCGCAACGCAATGCCTGAACCTGAGTGCCCTAACCTGTCTTGGCCTTGCACCCGAGCAGAGAAACACAGTCGTCGCTGCTGCGCACGCCGCCCGGGCCGGGCACGCTGCTGCTGGCCTGCATCGACCCGCTGGTCGCGATCGCGACGCTCGGGGCGGTGGTGTCGTTCTTCGGCGGACGCTTCGACGGCGCCTGCCTGATCCTGGCGCTGCTGGTGTTCGCGATGACCTTTCCCGGCTCGCTCGCGCGCGGCGGCGGGCGGGCCGGCGACCTCGCGCTGGAAATCGCCGCCGGGTGGCTCGCCATCGTCGGCCTGCTGCTGCTGCTCGGCTGGGCCTCGCGCACCCTGGAGGTGTTCGATCCGCGCGTCATCCTCGCCTGGGCGCTCGCCACGCCGGCGGCGCTGTTCGTCGCGCACCGCCTGCTGCCGGTGGTGTGGCCGCGCGTGCTCGCCGCCGAGGGCATGCAGAAGACCGCGGTCATCGCCGGCGCCAACGAGCTCGGGCGCAGGCTCGCCGCGCGGCTGCGGGCCGACCCGCTGCTCGGCATCCGCTTCGCCGGCTACTTCGACGACCGCGCCCCCGGCAGGCTGCAGAACGTGGTTCCGCGCGAAAACCTGGGGTCGCTCTCGGCGCTCGCCGACCACGCGCGCTCGAACACGCTCGACGTGATCTACATCGCGCTGCCCATGGCCTCGCAGCCGAGAATCCTGAAGCTGCTCGAGGACCTGCGCGACACCACGGCGTCGATCTACTTCGTGCCCGACATCTTCGTCTCCGACCTGATCCAGGCGCGGGTCGACTCGATCGGCGGCCTGCCGGTGGTGGCGGTGTGCGAGTCGCCCTTCTACGGCTTCAACGGCGTGGTGAAGCGGGTCTCGGACTTCTGCCTCGCGGCCCTGATCCTGGCCGCGATCTCGCCGCTGATGCTCGCCATCGCGCTCGGCGTGAAGCTCTCCTCGCCCGGCCCGGTGCTGTTCAAGCAGCGCCGCTACGGCCTCGACGGCAAGCGCATCGTGGTCTACAAGTTCCGCTCGATGACGGTGGCCGAGGACGGCGACGTGGTGCGCCAGGCGACCCGCAACGACCAGCGCGTGACGCGCTTCGGGGCGCTGCTGCGCCGCACCTCGCTCGACGAGCTGCCCCAGTTCATCAACGTGCTGCAGGGGCGCATGAGCATCGTCGGCCCGCGGCCGCACGCGGTGGCGCACAACGAGATGTACCGCAAGCTGATCCGCGGCTACATGATCCGCCACAAGGTCAAGCCCGGAATCACCGGCCTCGCCCAGGTGAACGGCCTGCGCGGCGAGACCGACACCGTCGACAAGATGAAGGCGCGGATCGACTACGACCTCGCCTATCTCAGGAACTGGTCGCTCGCGCTCGACCTGCGCATCATTCTCAAGACCGCGGTGGTGCTGCTTCACAAGAACGCCTACTGAGGGGCTTGCGGGACCTCGATCGGCCCGCAAGCCCGGGGCAGTCCGTTATGTTGGGAGGGTCAAGCCGCGAGGTTCTGCGCGTTCAGGTCCGGCTTGAAGCGATAGCCGGTCCCGCGCACGGTCTCGATCAGCTTGTCGTGGCCGGTGGGCGCCAGCGCCTGGCGCAGCCGCCGGATGTGCACGTCCACGGTGCGCTCCTCCACGAACACGTGCTCGCCCCACACCTCGTCCAGCAGCCTGGCCCTGGAAAACACGCGGCCGGGATGGGTCATGAAGAAATGCAGCAGCCGCAGCTCGGTGGTCCAGAGGTCGATCGGCTTGTCGCCGGCGCTCACGACGTGCGCCGCCGGGTCGATGCGCAGGCCCGCGATCTCCACCACGTCGTCGGCGAGCTGCGGCGCGCGGCGGCGCATCACCGCCTTGATCCTCGCCAGCAGCTCGCGGGACGAGAACGGCTTGGTCACGTAGTCGTCGGCGCCGGACTCGAGCGCGGTCACCTTGTCCTGCTCTTCGACGCGGGCCGACAGCAGCACGATCGAGATGTCCTTGGTGCGCTGGTCCGAGCGCAGGCGCCGCGCGAACGTCAGCCCGGGCACGCCCGGCAGCACCCAGTCGAGCAGCACCAGGTCGGGCCGGGTGTCGCGCACCAGGGCCTCGGCCTGCGGCACGTCGCCCGCGCACATGACCTTGTAGCCGGCGCGCTGCAGGTTGGCTGCGAGCAGGTCGCGAATCGCCGCCTCGTCTTCGACTACCAGAATCGAACCGCCCATGGCGTCTCCTGTTGTTGGTGAGCGAGGACGATGCTATGTCGGGGGCCGGCGCCGGACTATAGCGGGCCCCTTATTTAACAGTCGTGTCACATTGGCCGCGTGTCGTTTTGTACCGACACGGGGTCAAGAGGATTCAGTGCTTTTTGAAGTTCGCGAGGTGCGCGGCCACGCGCGGACGGATGACGTCGGGGTCGACCGGCTTGAGGATGAACTCGCAGAAGGCGTCGCGGCCGTCGGCGCGCCGGTCGCGCTGCGCGGAAAGGAAGATGATCGGCACCCGCCGCGTGCGCTCGAGGCTGCGGATGGCGGCCGCGGTCTCGAAGCCGTCGATGCCCGGCATGCGCACGTCGAGCAGGATGGCGGCGAAGTCGCGCTTGAGCACCTGGCGCAGCGCATCCTCGCCCGAGTTGACGCAATGGAGCCGGGCACCCAGGTCCTCGAGCAGGGCGGACAGGGCCAGGAGGTTCTTCGGCTCGTCGTCTACCAGCAATACGTCCATCAGGCCTGCTGCTTCATGAGCGTTGTCACGATCGGGTGCAGCGAGATGCGCAGGTCGCGCTTGGATACGAAAGCCTCCGCGCCGGCCTCGAGCGCCGCGATACGAAGCGCGACCGAGTCGTTGACCGACATGACCACCACGCGGCACGCGGGATGGAGCTGGCGCAGCGCACGCGCCGTCTCGAGGCCGTTGGTTCCCGGCAGCTCGAGGTTCACGAGGATCAGGTCGAGCGGCGCCTGCCCGGCGAGCGTGAGCGCTTCCTCCATGCTGCGCGCCTCGCGCAGCCTCAGGGGAGGGAAGGAGGTGAGGAGCCAGTCGCGCAACGCGCAGCGCATCTCGTCGTGTTCTTCGACCACCAGTACCGACGGCAGAGCCGGATCCACGGCAAGCAAGGGATGAACGCCCATCACTCTCGAGCAAGCGTACTCGACAGCCCGCATGCTAGCGGCCGCGCGCGCGCGGGTCAGTCAGGCTCCGGAGCGACCTCGGGTCAGGGCAAACCTGACATACCGTCAATCCAGCGAGACGATGCCGCGCTGGATGGCGAAGCGCACCAGCCCGGCCACGTCGCGGATGCCCAGCTTTTCCACCAGCCGCGCGCGGTAGGTCTCGACGGTCTTCTGCGAGAGCGACAGCCGCTCGGCGATCTGCGCCCCGGTGTGGCCCTCGGCGAGGAGCTGCAGCACCTCGCGCTCGCGCGCCGAAAGGCGCGCCAGCGGATCGTCGCGCTCGTCGCCCGCGTAGTCGTCGATCACCACGTCGGCGATGCGCGGGCTGAGGTAGCGCTGCCCGGCGTACACCGCCCGGATCGCCTCCACCACCTCCTTGGCGGCCGAGCGCTTCACCACGTAGCCCACGGCGCCCGCCTTGAGCGCGCGGCGCACGTATTCGCGCTCCGCGTACATCGAGAGCACGATGACGCGGCACCTCGGATCGCGCTCGAGGATCGCGCGCGTGGCGTCGGCGCCGTTCAGCTCCGGCATCGAAAGATCCATGAGCACCACGTCCGGGGACAGCTCGCGCGCCTGGCGCACCGCGTCGCGGCCGTCCACGGCGAGCGACACGACCTCCATGTCGGGCTGCGTCTCCACCACGTGCTTCAGCCCTTCGGCCACCACTCCGTGGTCGTCGGCGATGATGATGCGGATCGTCATGGCTAGAGCGGCACCGCGGCGCGCACCGTAGTGCCTTGACCCAAGGATGAATCCACCGAAAGGCGGCCTCCGGCGGCTTCCGCGCGTTCCCGCATGGTGGTCATGCCCCAGCGCCCGCGCGGCGCGGCCGCGGGGTCGAAGCCTTTGCCGTCGTCGCTGACGCTGAGCACGAGCTCGCCTCCCTTTTCCTCCAGGCCCACTGTAATCCTTTTAGCAGAAGAATGTTTCGCCGCGTTGTTGAGGGCCTCCTGCGCTATCCGGAACAGCGCCACCGCGGCCTCCGGGCGCAGGCCCGTGCCGGCGTCGCCCGCCTCGACTCCCACCCGGATCCCGGTGCGCTGCGCGTACTCCTCGCCGTACCAGGCGAGCGCGGCGGCGAGGCCGTACTCGTCGAGCAGCGCCGGCCTGAGATCGGCCATCACGTTCTCGATCGACTGCAGCGTCGCGTCCACCAGCTTGAGCGAATCCTCGAGCCGGCGGCGCGCGGGCTGGTCCTGGAGCTTGCCGAGCAGGATGTCGAGGTTGATGTTGAGCGCGGAGAGGTTCTGGCCCACCCGGTCGTGCAGCTCGCGCGCGATGCGGCGGCGCTCGGTCTCCTCGGCCTCGACCAGCCGCCGGGTGAGCGCGCGCAGCGCCGCCTCGGCGGCCTTCTGCTCGGTCACGTCGATGCAGGCGCCGACCATCTTGAGCGGCCGCCCGCCTTGGTCGCGCACCACTTCGCCATGGCTGCGGAGCTGGCGCACGCGGCCGTCGGGCCGCACGATGCGCTCGTCCATGCTGAAGGCCCGGTTGTCCATCAGCGCCAGCGCCACGGTCGCGGCGGCGCGCGCGCGATCATCGGGATGGATGCGCTCGAGGTAGCTCTCGAACGAGGGCCGGAACTCGCCGGGGTGCACGCCGTAGATGGAATACATCTCGTCGGACCAGTTGACGCGGCCGCTCACCGGGTCCCACTCCCAGCAGCCCAGGCCCGCGAGCTTTTGCGCCTCGGCGAGAAGCGTGCGCTGCTCGCGCAGCGTCTGCTCGGCGATGCGCCGCTCGGTGATGTCGGTGGCCACGGCCCCCACGCCCACCACTGCGCCGCCGGCGTCGAACACCGGGAACTTCGACACCACGCTGAAGCGCTCGCCGTCGACGTGCTGCGACGCGTGCTCGTACTGGACCGGCATGCCGCGCTCGAGCACCTCGGCGTCGTGCGCCCCGAGGGCGAGCGCCTGCTCGCGCGCGAAGATCTCGCCGTCCTTGCGGCCCACCACCTGGTCGCGGCGCAGGCCGAAGCGCTGCAGGAAGCGCTCGTTGGCAAAGCGGTAGCGGCCCTCGGCGTCCTTCAGCGACATGAGCGCGGGGCTGTGGTTGGTGAACGCCTGCAGGCGCGCCTCGCTCTCGCGCAGCGCGTCGTGGGCGAAGCGCCGCTCGGTGATGTCCTCGACCATGGCGAGCATGCCGCGCAGGCGCCCCTCGGCGTCGGCGAGGCGCGCGAAGGTATTGCGCACCGAGATCACCTGGCCGTTCCTGCGCAGCATGCGGCTCTCGAAGTCGGCGTGGCTGCGCCGGCCCTGCACCAGCTCCTCGAACACGTTCCAGGCGGCTTCGACGTCCTCCGGATGGGCGAGGTCGCCGATGGTGCGCGCGCCGAGCTCGGCCTCGCTGCAGCCCGACAGGCGCAGAAACACCGGGTTGGCGCGCAGGATGCGGCCGGTCGGATCGATCATCGCCGCGCCGAACGGCGTGCGCTCGAACATCGCCGCGAGCATCGCCTCGTTCTCCCGGCTCACCTGGCGCGCGGTCATGTCGCGCGTCACCTTGGCGAAGCCGCGCAGCTCGCCCGAAGGGCTGCGCAGCGCGGTGACCGTGACCTCGGCCCAGAAGCGCGTGCCGTCCTTGCGCAGCCGCCAGCCTTCGGCCTGGTGGCGCCCCTCGCGCTCGGCGCGTGCCAGCCCCGCCTCGGGCTCGCCCGCGGCGCGCTTTTCCTCCGGATAGAACACCGAGAAATGCCGCCCGACGATCTCGGCCGCGGCATAGCCCTTGATGCGCTCGGCGCCGGTGTTCCAGCTCACCACGTGGCCCGCGGGGTCGAGCAGGAAAATCGCGTAGTCGGCGACCGATGTGACGAGCAGGCGAAAGAGCTCGTCGGTCGGGTGCCCGGCGAGCGCGCGCTCGGCGATCCTCGAATCCATCTCCATGGGCCGGCAAATTCTACCCGCGGCAGCCCACGGCCACCGCTGTAGCGATCGCACTACAAGTCAGACGCCACGATCAGGCGCTGCAGCCCCTCAGTTCCTGCCGCGGCACTTCGCGCGAGGCGCCGCGGCGCGGATCCGATTCGCGCAGCACCACGTTGTAGATGTTGTCCTTGTAGGTCACGGCGAACTCGTAGCGGAAGCCCGCGCGCGGCTTGAGCACCGTGCCGGCGCTGGTGCTGCTCGAGGTGCCGCCGAGAAACGACGCGCCGTCGAAGGCGAATACCAGATAGCTCGCGCGCTCCGCCGGGAGGCCGAGCGCGACCGAGGGCCGGTCGAGCTTCACGGTGCCGACGTAGCTGCTATGGCAGCTCGCGTCGAGCTCGTGGATGTGCACCGAGCCGCGCATGCTCGAGAGGATCGAGCCCGATTCGAGCGCCGACTTCACCACCACGTTCTCGGGCGCAACGCTCGGGTAGGGCTTCAGCGAGGAACATCCACCAAACAGCACCACCAAAGCGGCCAGCGCGGCGCGCATCACGACTTCGTCATGTCCGGGCAGCCGAGGTTCTCGCCCGTGGCCCAGCCGTTGATCGCGCGGACCAGCGTGTCGGTGCCCACCGACGGTCCGTAGATGTCGATGCGGGTGCGGCTCTTGTCGATCGGCGTGGCGTCGGCGACCACATAGTAGAGGCCGCCGGGCGGCACCTTGCCGGGCACCAGCACACCGCTCTTGAAGTCGCGCTGCAGGTGGAGCTCGGCCTTCTGCGGATTGTTGACCACGGTGGCCTTGTAGACCGTGAGGATGTTCTGGTAGGACGTCGAGCTTTGCGACACGGTGCGCACCGACACGTTGAGGCACTCGGGCGCCCGCGCCTGGAAGGTCTTCGCCACGGCCGCGAGCGGCCGCTTCGCCTCGAAAGTCTGCACCTTGCCCATGAAAGCGCCCGGAACGGCCTGCCGGAACTCCTGGGCGTTTTGCGGCTGCTGCGCACAGCCGGCGAGAACCGCGCACAACACAGTGAACGCAATTCGGGCTTGCATCGTTCCCCCCTTTGTTCCCCGTTTTTTTGTCTTTTGAAGGGTAGGCGAAGGCTATACGGCGCGCGGCCGGCGGGCAAACAACTCTGGCACGAAAGCCGCTAGACTCGACGAGTGTCGGTCACGATCGAAGACATCCGCGCCGCCGCGCGGCGCATTTCGGGAGCGGTCGAGCAGACGCCCTGTGTGCACAGCCGCACACTTTCGCGCCTCGTCGGGGCGGAAGTGTTCCTGAAGTTCGAGAACCTGCAGTTCACCGCCTCGTTCAAGGAGCGCGGCGCCCTGAACAAGCTGCTTTCGCTCGGCGCGTCCGAGCGCGGGCGCGGCGTCATCGCCATGAGCGCCGGCAACCACGCGCAGGCCGTCGCCTACCACGCGGCGCGGCTCGGCATCCCCGCCACCATCGTCATGCCGCGGGGCTCGCCCAACACCAAGATCAAGAACACGCAGGTGCACGGCGCCACCGTGGTGCTCGAGGGCGAGAACCTGTTCGAGGCCGGAAGACACGCGCGCGAGCTCGCCGCGCGCGGCAACCTCGTGTTCGTGCATCCGTACGAGGACCCGCTGATCATCGCCGGACAGGGCACCGTCGGGCTGGAGATGCTCGCCGCGGTGCCCGACCTCGACCTGATCGTGGTGCCGGTGGGCGGCGGCGGCCTGGTCTCGGGCATCGCCACCGCGGCGAAGGCGCTCAAGCCCTCGATCCGCATCCTCGGCGTGGAATCGAGGAACTACCCCTCCATGCACCAGCGCCTCGCCGGCCTCCCGGTCGAGTGCGGCGGCGACACGATCGCCGAGGGCATCGCGGTGAAGGACGTCGGCGCCACCGCCCTGTCCATCATCCGCGAGCTGGTCGACGAGGTGCTGGTGGTGGAGGAGGAGACCATCGAGCGCGCGGTGGTGGCGCTGATCGAGATCGAGAAGACGGTGGCCGAGGGCGCCGGCGCGGCGGGGCTCGCGGCGCTGCTGCAGCACGGCGCGATCTTCGCCGGGCAGCGCGTCGGCGTCCCGATCTCGGGCGGCAACATCGACAGCCGCGTGCTCGCCTCGGTGCTGATGCGCGGGCTGGTGCGCGACGGGCGCCTCGTGCGCCTGCGCGTGACGCTGCCCGACGTCTCCGGCAGCCTCGCCAAGGTTGCCGCGGCGATCGCGGAGGCCGGCGGCAACATCGTCGAGGTCCAGCACCAGCGCATCTTCGGCACCTCGTCGGTGCGCTCGCCCGAAGTCGAGTTCCTGGTCGAGACGCGCGACCGCGGACACACCGATGCGCTGGTCCAGGCGCTTCAGGACAAGAGCATCAAGGTTTCGGCTTCTTGAGTTCTTTCAGGCGCTCTTCGCGCCCGCCGCCCAGGCCGACGTCGCGGTCGCGCGCGACTCGGTCGGCGGCGATCTCCGGCTTCGGCGGGTTGTCCATGCCGACCGTCGAGCGATTGCCCGTGCCCTCGGCGTCGCTATCGGTGCTCGGCTCGCCCGGCCGGTCGGAGATCGTGTCCGACGTGTCGCTGCCCAGGATCTTCGGGTCGGCGCGGCCCTGGTGTCGCGGAATGCGTGCCATCGTGGTCTCCTCTCGCGGGATCCGGGAATCCAAGCAACCCCCGTTCCCGTACCTCACGCATGCGCGAGCGCGAGCTCCAGGCGCACCAGGTCCGGATCGCCGCTCGGCGCGGCGCGGAAGCCGAAGCTCGCCGCGAGGCGCAGCATCGCGCGATTGCCGTAGCGCACCACCCCGTGCAGGGCGGGCAGCCCGGCGCGGCGGGCGTGATCGAGCAGGCGCCGCATGAGCTCGCGCCCGAGGCCGCCGCCCTGCAGCTCGTCGGTTACCACGAGCGCGATCTCGCCGCCGGCGCATTCGGCCAGCGCGACCAGGGCCGCGCCGTCGAAGGCGGCGAGGCTCGCGTCGCGCGGATCCGAGCGCCGCGTGGTGCGCTCGAGCTCCCGCGGGGGAAGCTCGGCGATGACGGAAAAGTAGCGTTCGTGCCGCGAGCGCGGCGAAAGCCCGCGTACGAATTCCTGCACGAGGGTGCCGTCCCGGCCCGTCAGTTCTCGAATGACAAGGTCAGGCGGCATGGCGTAACCCCTGACTGGTACCGCGTGCCGCGGGAGCAGCACTTCGCGCCGCGGCCGCGGCGCGCGTGAGATGCAGCACATCGCGCTGCGCGTGGCTGCCGCCGATGCGGTGCGCTACCGGCGGCAGCCCCTTCAGGAGGCGGGCCGCCGTCGCGAAGTCGCCGCGGCCGAAGGCGGCGAGCGCGCGGCACGCCGGAAGCCCGACCAGGCGCGTCATGTCGTGATTTGCACCCGAGCGGCGCTCGAGGCGGCGTTCCTGTGCCGCGAGCAGGCGCTCCGCGCAATCGGGCCGCTCGCCGCCGACGAACGCCATCATCGCGTGCAGGTCATTGAAGGCGCAGTAGGCATCCTCCGCGTGGGGCGACCAGCGCGCCGCCGCAACCTGAAAGCGGCTGCCCAGCGGCACGCCCATCAGGCGCACGCGCCAGAGGAGCGCGGACGCGTCGATCAGCTCCGAGAGCGAATCGCCCTGCATGCGGTGGTCGTAGATGGCGAGTGCCTGGTCCGGGCGACCGACCTCGAGGTGATAGAGCGCGATGTGCCACCAGAGGTGCGTGGAGGCGGCCCCCGCTCCGGTCCACAGCGCGCTGCGCGCGCCCAACCAGCGGATGCCTTCCTCGAAGCGGCCCTGCATCTCCATGACATGGGCGGCCGCGTGGTGCGCCCGAATGTCCCAGGGCTGCAGCGCCAGCGCGCGGTAGGCAGCGGCTTCGGCCTCCTCGTACGCGCCGCATTCCTGCAGCGCGTAGGCGTGCATGGCGAGCACCGCGTGGTATCCCGGCATCGTGCGCCGCCACGCCTCGAGCGCCCTCTTCGTGCGCTCGAGCTGGGAAGCAGGGTTGCCGAGGTAATAGTCGAAAGTCTGCGCGACCGCGAGCGCCAGCAGATCGTGCGGCGCCGCCGCGAGGATCTGGTCGTAGGCGCGGGCGGCTGCGGCGAGGTCGCCGTCGAGCGCGGCGGCGATGGCGGCGAGATGGGCTTCCTCGTGCGGAGTCAGCTCCAGGGCGCTCAGCCTGGCATAGCCCCAGCCCGCCGCCTCGAGGTGGCGCACGTCGCGGCTGCTCGCGAGCAGGCTCGCCTCGACGAGCTGCGCCGCCGCGGAATGCGGCGCCGCCAGCACGGCGGCGCGCGCCGTGGCGAGCGGGTCGCCGCGGTGCGCGAGGAAATCGGCGAGCGCGGGGCTCACGGCCGCGCTCAGTGGTACTCGTACACCGCGCCGTCCTGGGCGTCGGCGGCGGGCTGCGGGTGCAGCGCGACGATACTGATCGCGCGCGCCTCGGCGTGGGCTTCGGCAACGCTGTCGGCGGGATTGCAGGCGGCGAGGAAAAGGAGCGCGGCGCCGGCCAGAACTGCGAGTGCGAGCTTTCTCATTTTGCTTTCTCCTTCCTAAAGAGCGGCGACGGTGGGTTGAGAGTGAGGCGCGTACAGATTGGCCCAGCAGCGGGCGATGCGGTGGCCGACGCCGGCGAGCCAGCCGCCGCGCTCGCGCGAGCGCTCGTAGAGCACGTGCGGCACGCTGCCGGCGGGGGTCAGGACGATGCGCTCGGCGTAATGCGCGGGCACCGGCGCGGTGAGGGTGAGCCGCGCGCCCTGCAGCGCGTGGGCGAGAAGGATCCCCTCGCGCTCGAGCCTGAACTTCGCGCCCGGCCCGATGACGTGGTCGCGGCCATCGCCCTCCTGCGTGATCCAGAGCTCGCCGTCCCAGAGCTCGATCTGGACGCCTTTGCCATGCTCGATCAGCAGCAGGCTTCCTCGGGGTAATCCGGTCGCGCCACGCACCATGTAGCTCATGAGCCGCCTCCTGTACACGATGCGTACAGGCTAACGGCGGCGCGTCACCGGGCTATTTCGCGGTGTTGTGCGTTTGTTTCAGCGTGGTTTTCAGCAGCGCAAACAGCTCCGCCGGATCGACCGGCTTGCGCGCGAGCGTGTGCACGTTCGCGGCGGCGAGCTCCTCGCGGGGGATGTCGTCGCCGTAGCCGGTGTAGAGGATGACCGGGGTGCCGGCGCGGATGCGGTGGATGTCGCGCGCGAGCTCGAGACCCGTGACGCGCGGCATGGTGTGGTCGGTGAGCACGAGGTCGTAGCGCTGCGGCTCGGCGGCGAACGCGTAGCGCGCGTCGACCGCGTTGCTCTTCAGCGTGACCTCGAGCCCCCAGCCGGACAGGAGATCGCCCATCAGCTCAAGCACCATGTCCTCGTCGTCGACCACGAGCACGCTGCCGGCGAGGCGGCCGCTCTCCTTGCCGCCGGGCGAGCTCGCGGCCAGCGCCGCGCTCGCGCCGCGCGCCGCCGGCAGCGCGATGCGGAAGCGCGCCCCGAGGCCCGGCGCGGTGTCGACCAGGATGTGGCCGCCGTGCTCGTGGACGATGCCGTGGACCATCGCGAGCCCCATGCCGCTGCCCTTGCCCACGTCCTTGGTGGAGAAGAACGGCTCGAACATGCGGTCGACCACGTCGGCCGAGATGCCGGCGCCGGTGTCGTGCACCGAGAGCTCGACGAATCCGCCCGAGAACTTCTGCCGGCACGAGCTGCACACCGCGCCCGCGTGGCGCGCTTCGCGCACCGCGAGCGCGATCAGCCCCACGCCGGCCATCGCGTCGCGCGCGTTGATGGCGAGGTTGAGCAGCACCTGCTCCACCTGCACCGGGTCGGCCCGCACCGCGCTCACCTGCGCGGCGAGCTCGGTGCGCAGCTCGATGGTCGAAGGCAGCGCCGGGCGCAGCAGCTTCGCCGCCTCGCCCACGAGCTGCGGCAGCGAAAGCAGGCGCGCCTCGCCGCGCCGGCCGCGGCTGAAGGTCAGCATCTGCACGATCAGCTCGCGGGCGCGCTGCGCCGAGATCTGCGCGCGCTCGAGCGCCCGGGCGAGCTTCGGGTCGTCGAGCGCCTCGGTGCGCTCGGCCGCGAGGGTCAGGTTGCCGAGGATGCTCTGCAGGATGTTGTTGAAGTCGTGCGCGATGCCGCCGGTGAGGTGGCCGATCGCCTCCATCTTCTGCGCCTGGCGCAGCTGCTTCTCGAGCTGCGCGCGCTCGGCCTCGGCGGCCCTGCGCCCGGTGACGTCGCGCGCGATCGCGAGCACGTGCGGCTTGCCGCGGTGCTGGATCGGGATGGTGCGCACCTCGACGTGGATCGGGGTGCCGTCCTTCCTCACCGACTCGAGCTCGAAGTGGCAGCGCTCGCCGGCGAGCGTGCGCCGCACCGTGTCGCGGCGCCGCTCGATGTACTCCGGCGGCACGTTGTCGGCATAGACGCCCTTCAGCACCTCCGCGCGGCTGAAGCCGTAGATGCGCTCGTAGGCCGGATTCACGTCGACGCGCTGCAGGTCGGAGTTCCATAGGATGAGCGCGTCCTCGGAGGCGTCGAAGATGGCGCGGTACTGCTCCTCGCTCGCGCGCAGCAGCTCCTCCTCGGTCTTGCGCGCGGTGATGTCGCGGCCGATGTAGAGCACGTGCGGCTGGCCCTTGTGCAGGATCGGCACGCCGCGCGTCTCGATGTTGAAGCGCGTGCCGTCCTTTCTGCGCGCCAGCGCCTCGAACACCACGCGCTCCCCGGCGAGCGCGCGCGCGTGCAGCTGCTTGACGTGCGCGGTCAGCTCGGGCGGGCTCATGGTGAGGTCGCTGCGCCCGAGCGCCTCCTCGCGGCGCCGGCCGCTCATCGCTTCGTAGGAGGGGTTGACGTCGACCACGCGGAAATCGGCGTCGCGCAGCACCAGCGAGTCGGCGCTCGCGTTGAAGATGGCGCGGTACTGCTCCTCGCTCCCGCGCAGCGCCTCGACCGCGGTCTTGCGCTCGGTGATCTCGCGCGTCATCGCCAGGATGTGCGGCTTGCCGGCGATGTCGACCTTCTTCAGCGTTACCTCGTCCCAGTCGAGCGAGCCGTCCCGGTTGCGCCTCAGCCAGTCGAAGCGCAGCGGCCCGCGGCCGGCGCGCACCTCGGCGATGAGCCGCAGCATGTCGTCGTTGGTATAGGGAGGCTCGTGGCCGCTGATGTCGCCGGCGCCCACGCGCCGCAGCTCCTCGCGCGTATAGCCGTAGCTGCTGCAGGCCTTGGCGTTGGCGTCGAGGATCGCGCCGCGCTCGTAGTCCAGGATGAAGATCGCGTCCTCGGCCGCCTCGAAGATCGCGCGGTAATTCGCCTCGGAGGCGGCGAGCGCTTCCTCGTGCGCGCGGCGCTCGAGCTCCGCGGCGGCGCGCACCGCGAAGATCTTGAGCACCGACTCGACCAGCGCGGCGTCCTCGATCGCCTGCCGCGAGATGATCGCGATGATTCCCGCGACCCGGCCGGCGGCGTCCTTCAGCGGGAAGCCGGCGTAGCCGACCGCGCCCTTCGGCAGGTACTCGTCCTCGGGGAACAGCGTCGCCACGTCGCGCGGCACCACCGAGAAGCCGCCGCCGACCACCGCGCGGCAAGGCGTGGTCTCGAGGCGGTATTCGAAGTTCTCGCGGTAGGCGCCGCCGCCGTAGAGGCCGAGCGTGCGGATGGCTTGCGGCGGCTCGCCGAGGAAGCGCCCGATCAGCGCGAGCTGCACGTTCAGGATCGTGGCGAGGTAGCGCGTGAGCTCCTGGAACACGCGGTCGCCCTTGGCGCTCGAGACCGCGAGCGCGGCGGCGTTCAGGGCGTCGTTCTGGTGGCTCACCGGGTCAGTTTATGCGTCTGTCCGACGCGCGGCCGCACGATTACGCGCCGGAAACGATTGAAACAAGCCGGTTACAGAAGCGCGTTCCAACCCGCGCTTCTCAACCCGAAGAAGGGATGAAGATGTACCCCGAGCCGCGGATCGTCTTGATGGTCTTGGGGTTGTCGGGGTCGTCCTCGATCTTGCGCCGCAAGCGCGCGATGCGGATGTCGATCGAGCGGTCGAAGGGCTCCCATTCGCGGTTGCGGGTCAGCGTGAGGAGCTGGTCGCGCGAGAGCACCCGGTTCGGGTGCTCGGCGAAAGCGCGCAGCAGGTCGAACTCCATCGCCGTGAGCGCGATGTCCTCGCCGCTCGAGCCGATCAGCTGGTGGCGGTCGAGGTCGAGCTGGCAGTTGCCGAAGGGGACGCGGCGCGAGGCGCCGGACGCCGGGCGCGCGCGCGATTTCTCGGCGCGGCGCAGCACGCTTTTCATGCGCGCGAGCAGCTCGCGCAGGTCGAAGGGCTTGCCGATGTAGTCGTCGGCGCCCACCTCCAGCCCGACCACGCGGTCGATCACCTCGCCCGCCGCGGTGAGCATGATGATCGCCACGTCGTGGCGCTCGCGCAGCCAGCGCGCGAGCGCGAGCCCGTCCTCGCCTGGCAGGCGCACGTCGAGCAGCACGAGGTCGGGCAGCTCCGCGGCGAGCGCCTTGCGCATCGCCGCGCCGTCGGCGGCCTGGCCGACCTCGTAGCCGTGCGTCGCGAGATAGTCCGCGACGGTCTCGCGGACCTGGCGGTCGTCCTCGACGATCAGTACGCGACCAGCCTTGGCCATGGTGGCGAGCATTCTAGCGTTCACGGCTCGCGGAAGGCGAGCATCGCCCCAAGCCGCGCCGAGCCGCCGCGATAGAAGCCCGCCGAGACCGGCGTCTCGCGCGCGCCGGGATTGCGGAAGGTGCCGAACAGCATGTCCCAGAGCGGCAGGTCGGAATAGTTGTAGCGGTGAACGCCACGACCGTGGTGCACGCCGTGGCTCTCCGGGCGCTGCACCAGGTAGCCGAGCCAGCGCGGCGTACGGATGTTGGCGTGCTGGAAGGCAGCGTTGAAGGCGAGGAAGGCCGACGCGATCGCCCCCGCCTCGGGCGAAAGCCCGAGCAACGGGAAGAACACGAGCACCGCCCAGGTCGTAAAGAGCACCGCGTCGAGCGGATGCAGGTAATACGCACCGAAGGCGTCCACGCTCTCGGCGCTGTGGTGCACCTGGTGCCCGAGGCGCCACAGCCAGTCCCAATGATGCGCCGCGCGGTGATACCAGTAATGGACCAGCTCATAGACGAGGATGCCGAGCGCCGCGCCGCCCCAGGTGCCGAGCGCGGCGCCATCGACCAGGCTCCGCTCGGGCAGCACGGCCGCCCAGATCCGGCCCGCACCGAGCGACACGCCGAACATCGCCAGCGAGACGGCGAGCGCACGCAGCCGCCAGCCGCGCGGCGCGTCGTAACGGCGTGCGCGCCACACGAGCTCGAGCGCCAGGAACGGCGCCAGAAAAAGGAGCGAGTAGTAGTCGGCCAGCTCGAGCAGCACGCTGCAATCCTCCGGTATCGTTTCTTGGACGCCGGGGATGCTACGGGCAGCGTGTGCGCCCTACGGTTGCTTCTTCGTTTCTCGATTGTTTCCGCGCCCGGAATCGGGCGCGAAAAATCGGGCACGGACCACCTTTTTCACGCCGGCTCGGAGATCTCGACCAGGTTCAGGTCCGGATCGCGCACGTAGACCGAGCGCAGCTTCGACACCGCGCCGGTTTTCGCGACCGGGCCTTCTATGATTGTCACCTGTAGCTGATTCAGCCTGGAGATGACTTCTGCCAGTGGCACCGCTGCGATAAAGCAAAGGTCGAGCGACCCGGGCACCGCCACGTGCGCGCGCGGCGAGAACTCCTTGCCCCACTCGTGCAGGTTGATCTTCTGCGCCCCGAACTTGAGCGCGAGGCGCTCCTCGGTGGGCGTGCGGAAGCGCTCGAGCTTCATGCCGAGCACCTCGGTGTAGAAGCGCAGACACGCCGCCAGGTCGCGCGTGGTGAGGACGATGTGGTCGATGTGGTCGATCATCCAATGACTTTCTTTTCTCGCAATGCTCCGATCTCTTCCCCCGAGTAGCCGAGGGACTTCAACACCGCTTCCGTATGCTCCCCGAGCTTCGGCGCGGGCGTGCGGATCGTGCCGGGCGTGGCCGAGAGCTTGGGGATCACGCCGGGGACTTTCAGCGGCTCGCCGTCGCCGGCGACGATGTCCTGGATCATGCCGCGAGCGGCGTAGTGCGGGTCGGCGGCGATGTCGGCGGCGCTGTAGATGCGCCCTGCCGGCACCTCGGCCTTCTCCATTTCCTCCAACACCTGCTGCTGGGTCCGCTGCAAGGTCCACGCCGCGATCGCCTCGTCGATGCGCGCCATCTGTGCCGCGCGCCCATCGTTCTTCGCCAGCGCAGGATCCTCGCGCAGGTCCTCGCGGCCGATCGCGCTCATCAGGCGCCTGAAGAGCGCGTCGGCGTTGCCGGCGATGAGCACGTAGGCGCCGTCGCGGCACGGATAGAGGTTGGACGGCGCGATGCCGGGAAGCGTGCTGCCCGAGCGCTCGCGCACCACGCCCTGCGCATCGAACTCCGGCAGCAGGCTCTCGGTGATGTTGAACACCGACTCGTACAAGGCCACGTCGACCACCTGACCTTTGTTTCCTTCCTTCACGTGGTGCAAGGCCAGCAGAGCGCCGATGACGCCATGGAGGGACGCGAGCGTGTCGCCGACCGAGAGGTTGGGCCGCACCGGCGGCCGGTCGGGAAAGCCGGTGATGTAGCGCATGCCGCCCATCGCCTCGCCGATCGCGGCGAAGCCCGGCCGCTCGCGGTAGGGGCCGGTCTGGCCGTAGCCCGAGATGCGCACCAGGATCAGCTTCGGGTTCTCGCGCGAGAGCGCGTCCCAGCCGAGGTTCCACTTCTCGAGCGCGCCCGGGCGGAAGTTCTCGATCACGATGTCGCAGTCGCGCGCGAGCCGCCGCGCGATCGCCTGGCCTTCGGCCTGCCGCAGGTCGAGCGTGATCGATTTCTTGTTGCGCGACTGCACGTGCCACCAGAGCGACACGCCGTTGCGCATCACGCGCCAGCGGCGCAGCGGGTCGCCGTCGCCCGGCGGCTCGACCTTGATCACCTCGGCGCCGAAATCGGCGAGCGTCTTGCCGCAGAACGGTCCGGCGATCAGCGTGCCGAGCTCGAGGACCTTCACTCCCGCAAGTGGACCGGAAGAACAATCGGGGTCAGAGCCCGATTTCGGATGCAAAGGTTCACGGGTAGTCATCGACGTGCAATTCGGGCTCTGACCCCGAATTAGCTCTTCTTGAGAAGCCGCAGCGGGTTGTATTCGAGAACAACCTCGCCGCGCTGGTTCACCACCTTGTTCGCGAAGCGCACCAGGCCGCGGTCGCCCTTCGAGGTGAGTCGGTGCTCGGCCACCTCGCACTCGACGTGGATCGTGTCGCCGACGACGGTGGGCGCCTTGACATCGAGCGTGCAGTTGAGGAACGCGAGCCCGGTGTCCTGCATCGTCGGCAGGAGCAGCCCCTCGGCGAAGGAGTACACCAGCGCGCCGGGCACCGGCCGGCCCTTGATCGCGCGGCCATCGTCCGCCTCACTCTCCACGACGGCGAACAGCTCCTCGGTCAGCCAAGTGAGGTTGATGAACGCCGCGACGTCGGCCTCGGCGATGGTGCGCCGGTGGGTGCGGAAGCGAAAGCCGGGCTTCAGGTCGTCGAAGGCGAAGCCGCGGCCGACGACCGCGGTCATTTCTTGTCGAAGCTGCGCCGCGCCCGCTCGAAGGCGTCCTGCATGCTTTTGGCCGAGGCTTCCATGCCTCGCATCATCTCCATCCAGGCGTCGGCCGACGCGCCCTGCAGCCGGCGCAGCTCGACCATGGCCTCGTCCCGCTTCTTGCGGAAGTTGTCGAGCTGGCGTTCGTACTCGGCCTTCATCCCGGCCTGGGCCTTGCGCGCCTTCTCATCCCAGCGCGCCGCTTCGGCGTTCCAGGCGTCGATCTGCGTTTTCAGCTTCTGCACGTATTCGTCGCGGTTCATCATGGAAAGTCCCCTCCAAGGAAGACTGTGGCATTCTAGAACGATGCGACTGCCTGCGTTCCTGATCCTGGCGATGACGTCGACCCTGGCGTGCGCGCAAGGTTATCCAACGAAGCCGGTGCGCGTCGTGGTGCCGTTTTCGCCCGGCGGCGTGGCGGACTCGAGCGCGCGGGTGCTCGCCGATCGCCTCGGCGCGCGCCTCGGCCAGGCGATCGTGGTCGAGAACCGGCCGGGCGCCTCGGGCAACCTGGGCACCGCGGCGGTCGCCGCCGCCGCGCCCGACGGCTACACCCTGCTGCTCGGCTTCGACGGCACCATGGTGATCAACCCGCACGTGTATTCGAGCCTGCCCTGGGACACGCTGCGCGACTTCGCTCCGGTGACGAAGCTCGGCGACGCGACTCTCATCCTCGTCGCGCACCCGTCCGTGCCGGCGAAGGATTTGCGGGAGCTGCTTCAATCAAAAGAAAAGTTCCCTTACGGGACCGCAGGCACCGGCAGCACGCCGCATCTGGCGGGCGAGCTTCTCGCGCAGCGCACCGGCCTCGCGTTGACGCACGTCCCCTACAAGGGCGGCGGCCAGGCGATGGGCGACGTGGTCGGCGGGCAGATCCCGCTCGTGTTCACCGCGGTCGCCACGGCGCAGCAGTTCGTGAAGAGCGGCAGGCTGAAGGGACTCGGCGTGCCGGCAGCGAAGCGCTCGGGCTCGCTGCCCGAGGTGCCGACGTTCATCGAGAGCGGGCTCGAAGGCTTCGTGGTCGATTCGTGGACCGGCATCCTCGCGCCGGCGAAGACGCCGGGCGAGATCCTCGCCCGGCTGCAGAAGGAGACCGCCGCCGTGCTCGGCGAGCCCGACATCCGCAGCCGCTACGCCACGCTCGGCATCGAGCCGGTCGGCAACACGCCGGCGCAGTTCGCCGAGCAGATCCGCGCCGACCTCGCGCGCTGGGAGAAGGTGGTGCGTCAGGCGAACATCCGGATCGAATAGCGTGACCGGTTCGCTCGAATAACGTGGCCGACTCACTCGGCCAGCGCGGCAAGTTCGGCGTGCTCGCGCCCTCCACCAACACCTCGGTGCAGCCCGAATACGAGGCGATGCGGCCGTGGGGCATCACGCACCATCATTCGCGCCTGGTGATCCCCGACAGCCGGGTGAGCGACGACGCGAGCTTCATGCGCATGATGGACGCCATCCGCGGCGCGCTGTTCCCGGCGCTGGAGGCGGTGCTCACCTGCGATCCCGACTACGTGATCCTCGGCATGTCGGCCGAGACGTTCTGGGACGGCGTCGAGGGGTCGTCGCAACTGCAGGAAAAGCTCGAGCAGACCGCGAAGCGGGGCGTGGCGATGGGCTCGGACGCGTGCCGCGCCGCCTTGCGCGCCTATGGCAGCTCCGTCAAGCGCCTCGGCGTGATCACGCCCTACATGCCGGTCGGCGACCGGCAGGTGCATCGCTTTTTCACCGAATGCGGCTACGAGGTGGTGAACCTGCTCGGCCTCAAGTGCGCGAGCCCGCAGCTCATCGCGCACGAGTCGAAGCAGAGGCTGCGCGATGCGATCATCGAAGTGAACCGGGGCAGCGTCGATGCAGTGGTCCAGGTCGGCACCAACCTCGCCATGGCGGAAGTCGCGGCGATGGCCGAGTTCTGGCTCGACAAGCCCGTCCTCGCGATCAATACCGCGACCTACTGGTACGCGCTGAGGCAGTACGGAATCAAGGACAAGGTGTACGGCTGGGGCTCGCTCCTCGCGGAGCACTGAAAAAGGGAAAAAGGGGTCAGACCCCTTTATTCCTTGAGCACCACCGATTCCTCGATCTGGCGCTCGGACACCGTCCAGTAGCGTCGCAACAGCACGGCCTTCTCTTCCTCGGCCACCAAGCGAAAGCCGCGCCGCTCGTAGAAGCGCACGGCCCAGGTCGCCGCCTTCCACGTGCCGACGAGCACAGGCCGGTGGGTCTGCCGCCTCAGGTGCTCGAGGAGAAGCGTGCCCAAGCCGCGCCCTTGCTCCGAGCTCAGGGTATAGGCGTGTCGAATTAGCGCGACGTCGGCCACGTGCTGCAGCCCCATCACGCCGGCGACGCGGCCGTTTCGCCGCAGGCAGAAAAATTTCACGCCGGCCCGCAGCTCCGACACGAGCTCCGCATGCGGCATGTAAGGCTCGTGCCAGCGATCGGCGGGGATCACGCCGCGATAGGCGAGCGCCGCCTCGTTGATCACTGCGCCGATCGCGTCCGGGTCGTCTATCGATTCAACTATTTGCGTCCCCTTGGAAGCGGATCGCCGTTCATCTTGTAGGCGGGCGGCACATAGAAATTGAGCGTGCGCAGAAGCGCCCGCCCGGTATTTCGCACCTGGTGCTTCTCGCGTCGCCGGATGAAGACAAGGCTTCCCGCGGAAAGCCGGTGCCGGCGACCGCGGACGATCGCTTCGCCGGTTCCCGAGACGACGAAGAGCCACTGGTCGGCGCCGCGATGGCGATTGTCCGCGCCGCCTTCGGCGTCGCCCGGCGCGATCACCATCTCCGCGGCCTGCGAAGCCCGGTTCCCGCGCACCACGCGAAAGCCTTTGCCGAAGCGCAACTTCTTCTTTTTCATGCGTCCATCGTACAGCGGGCCGTCCCCGCGAAGGGACAGCCCGCATTGCCGCGAACTACCGAGGCTTACTTGCTTGCTGGAGAAGCCGGTTCCGCGCCCGACTGGGTGCCGGTGCTTCCGGCGCCCTGGCCCGAGCCTACGCCTCCGGTCCCCGGTTTAGCGCCCGAGTTCCCCATGCTGCTGCTGCTGCCGCTCGTGCTGGGGGTCGACGAGGCGCCCGACGAGGACGAGGTGCCGCCGGCGCTGGAGCCGGTGGTGATGCCTTCGTCCTTCAGGCACTTCTCGCGCTCCGAGCCCATCATGCTGAGGCACTTGCTGCTCGTGCTGGAAGCGCCGCTGCTGCCCGACACGCCGGAGGAGCCTGTCCCCGGAGTCGGCGAGCTTCCCGTCGCGCCAGCGCTGCTGCCCGTGCCACCGTATGTGGAGCCGGTGCCCTGCGCCAGCGACACGCCGGAAAGTGCAAAAAGCGCCGCGGCCGTAGCTGCACAGATGAGCTTCAAGGTTACCTCCTTTACTTGCTGCTGCCCGTTCCGGAGCTGCTGGAGCCGGTGCCGGAGCTGGAGCTGCCCATGCCGCTGCTGCTCGGCGAGGTGGAGCTGCTGCCCGACGAGCTCGGCGACGAGCTGCTAGGCGAGCTGGTGCTCGGCGAGCTGCTGCTCGGCGAGCTGCTGCTCGACGTGCCGCCGCTCGAGGAGCTGCTGCTGCCCGACTTGTTGAAGTACGCGTCCCACTCCGACCGCGAGATCGACCCGTCGCTGTTCTTGTCGACCGACGAGAACGACGGGGTCGAGCTGCTGGAGCTGCTCGCGCCGCCGGAAGCGCTCGGCGAGGACGACGAGGAAGACGAGCTTGGCGAAGACGAGCTCGGCGAAGCCGCGCTGGGCGAGGACGAGGAGCTGCTCGGCGAAGACGAGCTGCTCGAAGCTCCGCCGGAGGCGCTGCCCGAGGACTTGCTGCTGTCGGTCGCGCTCGGGCTCGAAGAGCTGCTGCTCGGGCTCGAAGAGCTGCTGCTCGGCGAGGACGAGCTGCTCGACGCACCGCCAGAGGCGCTGCCCGAGGACTTGCTGCTGTCGGTCGCGCTCGGGCTCGAAGAGCTGCTGCTGCCCGTGGTGCCCGTACTCTGCGCCGACGCAACACCGGCGAGTGCAAAAAGCGCTGCCGCTGTCGCTGTCACAACTACTTTCAACTTCATATGGATTCCTCCTAGGAGAGTGGGGAAAGAAGGCCTGCAGCCGGACTAATGCAATCCCCATGCCCGCAGGATGGCTGGGCACGAGACTTCCTTCACGCTTGTCATGCAATCGAGAGCGCTGACCTTGGGCGCCGCAGCCGCGCTCGCCTCGGCCGCGTTCGTCCAGCAGCGTGCTTGGAGCGCCGAGCGCGACAGCCCGCCGCTCGGCCGCATCGTGGAGGTCGATGGCGTGCGCATGCATTATCTCGATCGCGGCCAGGGCGCGCCGCTCGTGATGCTGCATGGCAATGGCAGCATGCTCCAGGAGCTGCGGCTGAGCGGCCTCTACCCGCTCGCCGCGGCGCGCTACCGCGTCGTCGTTCCCGATCGTCCCGGGTACGGCCACAGCTCGCGGCCGAGGCGGAGATGGTGGGGACCGCGCGCGCAGGCCGCGCTGCTGCGCGCGCTGCTCGCCCGGATCGGCGTGGAGCGCCCGATCGTCTTTGGCCATTCGTTCGGCGCGCTGGTCGCGCTCGCCTACGCGCTCGACTATCCGGCCGAAACGCGCGGCGTGGTGCTCGCGTCGGGCTATTACTTCCCGACTGCGCGGCTCGACGTGCCGTTCATGGCGTCGCCCGCGTTCCCGCTGTTCGGCGACCTGATGCGGCACACCGTCTCGCCCCTCATCGCCCGCGCCCTCCGGCCGCGCATGCTCATGCGCCTGTTCAGTCCGGCGCCGGTGCCGCGCTACTTCGAGCTCATGCCCACCTGGATGGCGCTGCGGCCCTCGCAGCTGCGCGCAGCGGCCGAGGACGCCGCGCTGCTCGTCCCAGCCGCCTTGCGCATGCAGCGCAGGTACCGAACGCTCGAGGTCCCGGCGGTCATCGTCGCGGGTGCGCAGGACCGCCACGTCGATCCGGCGCGCCACTCCATCGCGCTCGCGCGCCACATCGCCGGCGCCGAGCTCGTGGTTTCGCCGCGCGCCGGCCACATGGTGCATCACGTCGATCCGCAGCGCGTGCTCCATGCAATCGACGTCGTCGCGCGCTGATTCGCGGCCGCGCCGCGCGCTTCGTCATCTGTCGAACACTGCCGTCACCGATCTTCTGTAATCGTTGCACGCCACGGCACGAACTACCGCGCTCGCGCACCTTCGCGCTCGCGCAGACCGGCCTTTTGTTCAACCCCTGGAACAGCCCTTGCAGCGGGCCGGGCTCCACTACGGAGGCTACCCATGGAGCGAATCGAGAAATCCGTTGAAGTGAAAGCGCCGGTCCACGCCGTCTACAACCAATGGACGCAGTTCGAGGAATTTCCGCGCTTCATGGCCGGGGTGAAGGAAGTCAAGCAGCTCGACGACACCCATGTGCACTGGCACGCGGAGATTTGGGGCAAGGACAAGGAATGGGATGCGGAGATCACCGAGCAGGTGCCCGACCGCAAGATCGCCTGGCGCAGCGTCTCGGGCGATGCGCCGAACGCGGGCGAGGTACGCTTCGAGCCGCTGGGCCCGGACCGCACGCGGATTCATCTCGCGATGGCCTATGAGCCGCAGGGCGCGGTCGAGAACGTCGGCGACAAGCTCGGCGTGCTGAGCGCACGCGTGCAGAACACGGTCGAGGATTTCAAGAAGTTCATCGAGAAGCGCGGCGCCGAGACCGGCGGCTGGCGCGGCGAGGTCCACGGCGGACAGCGCACCCGCTGACTGCCCTACCGCCCTAGGAGATTCCCATGTTCCCCGCTGTGAGCGACTGGTCCGAAGCGATTCTCACCTCCCTCGCCGGAGGACTCGCGATGTTCTTCGCCGCGATTCCCAAGCTCATCGGCTTCGCCGTGATCCTGGTGGTCGGCTGGCTGCTCTCGGGCCTGATCGCCCGCCTCGCCGCGCGCCTCCTGCGCGCGGTGCGCTTCAACGAGCTCGCCGAGCGTTCCGGCTTCGGCAACTTCGTGCGCAACATCGGCGTGCAGATGGACTGCGCGGGCTTCCTCGCCGAAGTGGCGAAGTGGTTCATGCGCCTCATCGTGCTGGTCGTGGCCTTCGACGCGCTCGGGCTGCCGGCCGTCTCCGACGTCCTGCGACAGCTCCTGCTTTGGCTGCCGAACCTCGCGGTCGGCATCGTGGTGCTGGTGATCGGCGGCCTGCTCGCCAACGCCGCCGCCGGCGTGGTGCGCGGCGCGACCGCGAGCGCGGGCTTCCGCCATCCCGAGCTCCTCGCCAACGTGGCGCGCGCCAGCGTCTGGATCTTCGCCATCATCGTCGCGGTAAACCAGATCGGCATCGCGCAGGAGCTGGTGAACACGATCTTCATGGGCGCGGTGGCTCTTGTCGTGATCGCTCTGGGTCTGTCCTTCGGGCTCGGCGGGCGCGACATCGCCGCCAACATGCTCAGGCGCTGGTACATCGAAGCACAGGCTAACGAGGCCAAGGTCCAACAGGCGGTGCACAACGCCTCCGCCTCCGGCGACTCGTTCGTGGAGCGGCGGATGTCCGAGCGCCGGATCGGCCCCGGCGGGGGAATGCCCAGGCCGACCTGATGCCCGCGTTACACGGGCTCAGCGCCTGGGCAGCGCGAGCCCGTGCGCGACCATTCCGGCCGCGCAGACGAGAAGACCGAGCGTCGCGAGCGCCTCGACCGTGTCGATCTGCTGGTACCACCCGTCGTCGTAGACCCGGCCCACGAAAGGCCGCAGCACGGCGAGGGCGTAGACGGCCGCGCCGAGCGTGAGCAGCGCGCCCACGGTCACGACGACCGCGCCTCCGGAACGGGCTCGGCTCCACAGCAGCACGCCGGCGAGCAGGAACACCAGCCCGACGATCGGCCCCGCGACCAGGGACGCGTTCGTGATCACGCCCGCCTTTTAGCACGAAATCGGGGTCAGAGCCCGAATTCGCTTTCACGTACGTCAAGACGAGTTCGGGCTCTGACCCCGAATTATTCGGGCTTGAGGTTCGCCGCCTTGGCGACCTTTGCCCAACGCTCGAGCTCGACGCGCACGAGGCGCGCGAGCTCCTCCGGCGCGCCCGGGGCCGCGCTGAGGCCGAGGCTTTCGAGCCGCTCACGCGTCGCGGGCAGGCGAAGCGTTGCAGCGGTCGCGCCATTCAGCCGCGCCACGAGCTCGGGCGGCGTTCCCGCCGGCGCGAACAGACCGAACCACGCATTGACTTCGAGCCCGGCGATGCCCTGCTCGATCGCAGTCGGAACCTCGAGGAGCGGGGTGCGTTCCCGCGTCAGGACGGCGAGCGCGCGCAGCTTTCCGGCGCGGATGTGCGCGAGGGTCGCCGAGAGATCCACGAACATGAGCGGGATCTGGCCGCCGAGGAGGTCGCTCACCGCGGGTCCCGCGCCCTTGTAGGGGACGTGCGTCATCTCCACGCCCGTGATCTGCTTGAAAAGCTCGCCGGCGAGGTGCTGCGAGGTTCCCGCGCCGGCCGAGCCAAAGGCGAGCTGGCCCGGGCGGGCCCGCGCATAGTCGACGAGCTGGCGCAGGTCGTTCGCCGGCACCGACGGATGCACCACCACGACGTTGATGTTCGAGGCCACGAAGGTGATCGGCGCGAAGTCGCGCACCGGATCGAAGGGCACGCGGGCATAGACGCTCGGATTGATGCCGTGCGTGGCGATGCTGCCCATGCCGAGCGTGTAGCCGTCGGCGGGCGCCTTCGCGACGAGGTCCATGCCCAAGTTTCCGCCCGCGCCGGCGCGGTTCTCCACCACGACCGGCTGCCCGAGCGCTTCGCCGAGCGGCGGCGCGAGCGTCCGGCAAAGCGTGTCGACGACCGCGCCCGGCGGGAAAGGGCTCACCAGCCGGATCGGCTTCGACGGCCAGCCCTGCGCCCGCGCGGCGCCGCTCATCCACATCAGTGCTAGAACGATGAGACCGAGCCACACGAGCAGCACGACGGCGGCGCCGAGGCGGCCCAGCAGCGCTGTCTCGCGAGGGCTTTCGAGCACGCGCGAACGGCACTCGGACATCACCTCCTCCGGCACGAGCTTCACGACCAGGACCAGAGCGAGAGGCAGCAGGATGATCTCGTCGAGCAGCCCGAGCACCGGAATGAAATCCGGGATCAGATCGATCGGGCTCAGCACGTACGCCACGATCGCCACCAGCAGCGCCTTCACGTACCAGGGCGTGCGCGGGTGCTTCGCCGCGAGGTAAATCGCCAGCACCTCGCGCTTCAACTCCGCTGCGCGCGCCCTGAAGCTCGCCAGGACCGTCATGACGCCACGATAGAGCTTCCGGGGCGGCCGTGCCATGATCGAGACCGCTGGCGGGAGAAAGAAACGGATCGATGCGAAGACTTCGGCGATGGATCGGGCTTGCGGCGCCCCTGGCCCTTCTCGCGGCGGGCGGCTGCCCTGGCGGCGGCGGGGGCGGCGACATGCCGCCGCCAGGACCGCCGCAGGTGGCGCTCAGCGTCGAGCGCGTCTTCCCCGCGCTGACGTTCTCATCTCCGGTTGCGATGCTCCAGGCGCCCAACGACACGAGTCGCTGGTTCGTCGTTGAGCAGGGCGGCGTGGTGCGCGTGTTCCAGAACCTGCCGGCGGTCGCGACGAGCACCGTGTTCGTCGATCTCACGGACCGTGTGACGATGGATGGCGAAGCAGGTCTCCTCGGCATGGCATTTCACCCGAACTTTCCTGCCGACCGGCGCGTCTATCTTTTCTATTCGCACAGGGATACCCCCAACACGCCGCCGCTCGTGTCGCGGCTGTCGGAGTTCACCGCGGCAATCGGCGGCGCGACGCTCGACCCGAACTCCGAACGCATCCTGATCACGCTTGTGAAAAATCCAGGTTCGGAGACAAACCACAACGGCGGCAACCTCGCATTCGGGCCCGGCGGTTTCCTGTTCGCGGGGATTGGCGATGGCGGCGGCGGGAACGACCAGCACGGCACGATCGGCAACGCGCAGGACCCGAACACGCTGTTCGGCAAGATGCTGCGCATCCAGATTACCGCCGCTTCTGGAACCTACAGCATTCCGAATTCCAACCCGAACGTCGGCAAGCCGCTCTGCAACGTGAACGGCACCGGGACGCAGCCTTGCCCGGAAATTTTTGCGCTCGGAATGCGCAACCCCTGGCGTTGGAGCTTCGACCGCGCCAACGGCCAGCTCTGGGTCGGCGACGTGGGCCAGGGCGCAATGGAGGAAGTGGACCGCGTGGATCTCGGCGGCAATTACGGCTGGCGCTGCTTCGAGGGTACGCGCATGAACACCGACGTTAGCTGCGGCGTGCCGGGGCCATTCATACCGCCGGTCGCCCAGTACGGGCGCAGCGTCGGCGTAACCGTGACCGGCGGTTACGTCTACCGCGGCACGCGCTTCCAGGGACTCGTGGGGCGCTACATCTTCGCGGACTTCGGTTTCGGCACGATCTTCAGCATCGACGCCGCGGCGCAGGGCGTGCTCAACATGACGGCCGGTTTTTCCTCAGGTCTCACCCCCTCGTCATTCGGCGAAGGCCTGGATGGCGAGCTCTACGTCGTCGACTATGGCGGCGGCGGGCTCTACCACATCCGGCAGTAGCGCGAGGCCGATCAACGGCGTCTCGCGAGCGCCGCGATCCCGACAAACACCAGCGCCGCGGCGGCGGCCTCGAGCCAGATCGTGGCGTTCATCGCCGCCGTGTGCGCCGCCGCGGGTGCGAGCGCATAGTGCGCGAAAGCGTCGAAGCCGAGGGCAGCGTAGATGGCGATCAAGCCGAGGCCGACGACGGGATAGCCGCGGCGCAGAATCAGGTAGCCGGCGGCGCCGAGCATCGTCTCGCAGAGCCACGCAGCGTAGACCGCGGGCCGGGTGATCCACGCCGGCATGTTGGGGTAGTCGGCCAGGAACTCCGCATTGTGCGCGTGGTGCACCAGGCTCGCGGCAGCATAGGCGAAGAGCAGGACGGCGAGCACCCGGAGCCAGGCCCGCTCGAACGCCATCGCGCGCTCGCGGCTCATGCGCAGAGCCTGTCGAACGCCGCGGCCCCCTTCGGCGTGATGCTCACGGCGCGCGAGCGGCGCATGCGCAGGATCCAGCCGCGCTCGAAGTACATCTCGAGGAGCGCCGCGCCGAGCGCGCCGCCGATGTGCGGCCGCCTTTGCGTGAGGTCCACGCAGGCGCGCGCGAACGCGCGCCGCTTGTGCAACGCCCTCTCGAGATCGACGCCGAGCGCCGCGAGCCGCTCCTCGCCGAGCGGCGTCAGCCGGAAGTCGCGGTCCTCGGCGGCGAGCCAGCGTGCGTCCACCATGGCGGCGCAGACCTGGACCGCGGTGTCGCCGGCGAGGTGGTCGTAGCAGGTGCGCGCGCGCAGGAACTGGGGCGGCGTCGCCCGCGGAATCGCCGGTGCCCGCGGCGCGCGCGGCTGCAGCGCCTCGCCGAGCGACCCGAGGCTCTCCACCGCGTCGGCCACCTCGGGGCTCGCGATGCGGAAATAGCGATGGCGCCCCTGCGCCTTCAGCTCGAGCAGGCCGCCCTCGACCAGCTTCGCGAGGTGCGCGCTCGCCGATTGCGCCGAGATGTTGGCGGCGAACGCGAGCTCGCCCGCCGGCCGCAAAGTACCGTCGATCAGGGTGCGCAGGATGCGCGCCCGCGCCGGGTCGGCGAAGAGGCCGGCGACGCGCGCAAGATCGGATCCATCCATATTTCACCTTTCCGTGAAACGTAGACGCTACACCGCGCGCACAATCGCTGTCCAGCCGATTGTTGCGGCTTACCGCCGTTCGATCCCGCCACCGGGGAAGCGCGCGCATCTTCCTCTGCGTCGGGGCCTTTCCGGGATCGTTCGACATCGAGGTCGATTGCATCGCCGTTCTCTGAACCAATATTCTCAGGAACGCCGTGCGACGATGAAGATGCCCCCCCGCAAGCACGATTGTGATCCACGCCACCGTGATGCCGAGCTGGCGGCCTTCCCACAGCCCGGCGAACCAGCGGTTGAACTGGTCGAACAGCACCGACGCCTTGCCGCCGAAGCGCTCGAGCTGGCGGACGTAGGGCTTCGAGCCGCGCATCCAGCGCGCCGAGCCGGAGGCGTATTCTCCTGTCCATCACGCCAAGAATACGGCGGGCGGCCGGAGCCGCCCGCAGGTCTTACAGCGTATGTTTCAGTTCTGGCCGAACGTGCCCCGAAGATGCCGCCGACGCCTTTGCGGAGCTCGTCGGCGGCTTCCTCTCTACCGGAACAGATTCGGCGGCCCGCCCACCGCGTTGAAAATGAAGTCGCGCGCGTCCTCGAGCTTCTGGCGCAGCCGGCGCTGGTCTACGTCGAGCAGCTTTCCCTTCCATTTGCGCACCTTGCCGGCGACGATCACGGTCTCGACATTGCTGCGCTCCATCATCTGCACGACGGCACCCGGTACGTGGTTGACCGGGAACACGTTGATGTGCGTGGCGTCGAGGATGATGATGTCGGCCT
>Ga0075428_100000180_pt1 | contig 58969 bp, 49 predicted proteins | sample RhiMetdeltSRZDD2_FD_75291 | JGI IMG/M metagenome (GOLD analysis project Ga0075428, IMG submission 75291) | Populus rhizosphere microbial communities from Tennessee, USA - Rhizosphere MetaG P. deltoides SRZDD2 | ecosystem: Host-associated > Plants > Roots > Rhizosphere > Soil | place: USA... | reverse complement strand
TGCAGCGAGTAGTAGCCGTAGTGGTCGCCGAAGGGGCCCTCGGGGTGGCGCTCGCCGGGACGCACCTCGCCGACGAGACAGAACTCGGCATCCGCGAAGACGGGCCACATGCTCGCGGTCGTGCGTGCGCAACGCAGGCGCTGGCCGAGCAACAACGATGCGAGCAACACCTCGGGCACGTTCTCGGGCAGCGGCGCGATCGCACCCAGCATCAGCGCGGGCGGTCCGCCGATCGTCACATGCACGGGCATGACGCGGCCGAGCCGTTCGTACTCGGCGAGGTGGAAACCGCCGCCCTTGCCGATCTGCATGTGCAGGCCGGCCGTGTCGTCCGAGAACCGCTGCACACGATACATGCCGAGGTTGGAACCGAGACCCTGCGGATCCTGCGTGTAGACGAGCGGCAGCGTCGCGAACGCGCCGCCGTCCTCGCTCCACGTGCGCAGGAGCGGCAGCCGCGACAACCGCGGCGGAGTGTCCACGGCGGCGAGCAGCGGTGCCCTGAGCACGTTCCTGCGCCCGACCTTCAGCAGCGAGCCGAGCACGTCGCGGTGTCGCCACAGTGCGCCGAGCGTCGGCGGCAACATCGTGTGCGGCATGTCCGCCAGGCGTTGCACGAGCTGCTGCGGTCGTTTGCCGAACGCGAGTCCGACGCGACGCGCCGTGCCGAACAGGTTCGTCACGGCTGTCCACGGCGAGCCCTTCACGCGCGTGAACAACAGCGCCGGACCGCCGGCGGCGATCACGCGGCGATGGACCTCGGCGGCTTCGAGATCCGGATCCACTTCGGTATGGATCTCGACGAGCTCGTTCTCGGCGCGCAGCAGCGCCAGGAACCGGCGCAGATCGGTGAGCGCGTTCATGCGCGGGCCTCCGGCAGCAGGAACGCGCCGACGATCGCCGCGACGCGCGCCGTGGCGCCCGAAGCACCGAGGCGCTGCCGCACCTCGGCGAGCCCCTGACGCGTCGCGTCGCGCTCGGGTCCCGAGAGCCACAACGCTCGCGCGGCGGCGAGCACGTCGTCCCAGCCGCCCGGGTGATGGAAACAGAACTCGGGCACGACGGCCCGACCGGCGACGAGGTTCGCGGCCGCGATCCACGGCACGCTGAGGATGTTGTGGTAGCCGAGCGTGCTCACGAGCCCACGCAGCTGATAGACGACAATGGTCGGGTTGCCGTGCAGACAGGCCTCGAGCGAACCGGTGCCCGACTTCGCGAGGATCAGGTGAGCGCCGGCGAGCCATGGCGCGAGCGGCCCTTCCTGGTGCTCGACGAACGCCGCGTCGGCCTGCGCGAGCATCGCGCGCAGCAGCCCGGTGCGGCGCCCGTCCTTGTGCGGCAGCACGACGCGGCACGAGGGATCACCGTCGCGCAGCTGGCGCGCGATCCGCAGCATGCCGGGCAGGTTCGTCTCGATCTCGGCGCGCCGGCTGCCCGGCAGCAACACGAGCGTCGGCTGCCGGCGGACGCCCGCGACCGCCGCCGCGTCGGGTGGATGCGCTTCGAGCTCGTCGAGCAGCGGGTGTCCGATGTAGGCGGCCGGGATGCGGAAACGCCGGAAGAACGCCGTCTCGAACGGCAGGATCGTCAGCGTGGCATCGACGGCGCGCCGGTAGCGGCGCATGCGCCACGGGCCCCAGGCCCAGTACTGCGGCGCCACGTAGTGGATCACGGGGATCTTGCGGCGCTTTGCCGCCTTGGCCATCACGACGTGCAGTCCCGGATAGTCGACGAGCACCACGAGGTCCGGTGGATCGTCGCGCAAGAGGCGCAGGTAGCTCGCGAAGGCGCGCAGCAGCAGCGGCAGCTGCCGCAGGACCCCCGTGAATCCCATGACCGCGTGCTCGCTCAACGCGCAGCGCAGCGTCGCCCCGGCCTGCTCGAGCTGATGACCGCCGAAGGCCGTGCAACGCACCGAGCGTGCCAAGGCCTGCACGAGACGCGACGCATGCGCTTCGCCGCTCGTCTCGCCCGCGGACACGAACAGGTGGGGACGTTCTGCGCGCGGAGCGCGGCGCTTTTGGAAGAACTCGCGCAGCGCGGTCTCGGCCGTTTCGGGAGCCGTGTGCGCCGCGGCATCGAGCACTTCGCGCGCGGCGCGGCGCCAGTAGTGGCGCCAGGGCAGGTAGCCGAGCAGGCGCAGCGGCGTGAGCAGCGCGCGCAGCACCTCGCGCACGAGGGTCAACCCGACCTCGAAGCCGACCACGCTACGCCTCCGTGCGCGCCAGCGAACGCCACGCGAGCGCGTAGAAGACGACGCAGCCGAGCAGCAGCCACGTCGTATAGCCGGGGCCGTTCCACGGATCGAACATCTGCCACGCGCGCGTGTTGCCGGCGAGGATCGGGCCATACCAGTCGAAGTCGACGAGGCGGAACAGCGTGTACGGCCGGATCCGCTGCGTCAGGTAGAGCCCGACCTGCAGCACTGCGAACGCGCCGACGATCGCCGCGACGTGCGCCTGCACGCGCAGATGTACCGACACCCACGTCGTCAGCAGCAGGAACGCGAGCGCGAACGACGCCGCATGCGTGGTCGCGAGGAACAGCTCCCGCGGCTGCAGTCGTTCGCCGATCACGTGGCTCCAGTACATGGCCGACGCATTGACGAGGAACAGCGGCACGACCACGCACAAGGCCGCCGGCCAGACTTTGTCCCACAGGATGCGGCCGCGCGACACCGGCCGGCTCAACAGGAACTCGAACGTCTGGTTCTCGCGCTCGCGCGCGAACGAGCCGGTGCCGAGCAGCACCGCGGCGGCGATGCCGACGAGGTTGCCGCTGCGCAGGAACAGCATCAGCGCGACCCAGCTCGAGTACGCGAGGTCCTGGTCGTCGCTCGTGATGCCCTGCCCGATGCGCCGCGCGAAGTCGCCGATGTTCAGGTTGCGCAGCAGCGTGGACCGCTGGAGCTCCGGGTACAGGTCGGGCCACCACATCAGCACCGGTACGCAAAGCAGCTCGAGGATCAGCAGGTACGCGAGCGCCATCCAGCGGATCTCGTGGAATGTCTTGCCGGCGATCACGCGCCGCCTCCGTTCGTCGGGTCGTGCAGCAGCACCGCGTAGAGGTCCTCGAGGCGCGGGATGCCGACTTCGGCGCTCTCGACGACGCCGTCGGGCACCGAGCGCAGCCACTGCATCGGGTCGCCGTCGGTCGCTACGACGAGCGTGCCGTCGGGCTCGCGCAGCAGCTCGCGCGCGCCAGCCGGCAGCGTCGCACCGGCGCACAGCCGCAGGCGTGGCCGGCGCCGCAGCGACGCGCGCGCCGCAGCGAGCCGCTCGGGTACGACGAACGTGCCGTCGAGCAGGAACACGAGCCGGTCGGCGAGCGCCTCCACTTCGCCGAGGTGGTGGCTGCTGAGCACGACCGTCTTGCCCTGACGCTTCATGGCGAGCAGCAGGTCGCGCAGAAAGAAGCGCATGCTCGCGTCAAGCGTGCGATCCGGTTCGTCGAGCAGGTAGAGATCGACGTCGGGGATCAAGGTCGCCATGAGCGCGAGCTTCTGCTTCATGCCCGCGCTGAAGCTGCGCACCTTCTGGTGCAGCGGCAGCTGGAAACCCTCCTGCAGCCGCTGACGCAGGCCTGCCTGATGCCGCGGATAGAAACCGAGCGCGAAGTCGAGGAACTGCTGCCCCGTCATCTGGTGGTAGACGCCGGTTTCGCCGGGCAGGTAGCAGGTGCGATGGCGGATCGCGAGCGACTGCGTGGCGGGGTCGTGGCCCATCACGGCGACGCGGCCTCGAGTCCGCTGCACGAGCCCGATCAGCGTGCGCAGCAGCGTGGACTTGCCCGCGCCGTTTGGCCCGACGAGACCGAGCAGTTCGCCGCGCGGCACGGTCAAGCTCACGTCGCGCAGCGCAGCGCGATCCCCGAACGTCTTGACGAGCCCGCCGACCGAGATGACGGCGTCGGTCACGCGACCTCCCGCAGGAAGTTCGCGAGCAGGTGAACGCCGAGCGGCGTGCGGAACGACTCGGGGTGGAACTGCACGCCGAAGGTCGGATGGTCGCGATGCCGCAGGGCCATCACTTCACCGCTGCGCGTGTGTGCCGTCGCCACGAGCTCCGCGGGCAGCTCGCGCGCGACGTAGAGCGAGTGATACCGGCACGCGGGGAACGGGCTCGGCATGCCCAGGAAGAGCCCCGTGCCGTCGTGCACGATCGGCGTGGGCCGCCCGTGCACGGGCTCGCCGCGGTCGACGGCAGCGCCGAACGCGAAACCGATGGCCTGATGACCGAGGCAGACGCCGAGGATCGGCCGGTGACCGGACCAGCGTTGGATCACCGCGACCGAGACACCCGCCTGCTCGGGGCGGCCGGGCCCCGGCGACACGACGATCGCGCGGCATTCCCCCGCGTGCTCGACGTCGATCGCATCGCTGCGCACGACGCGGACCGCAGCGCCGAGTCCCTGCAGCGCTTGCGCGAGGTTCCAGACGAACGAGTCCTTGTTGTCGAGGAGGAGGAGCAAACCGGAAGCCGTGCACAGTATCGTGCCGCCCCACGCGATGAACATCCTGATCGTCGGCCTCGGCGAAGTTGGTTCCTATCTGGCGAAGGTGCTCTCGACCGAAGGCCACTCGGTCACCGTGGTCGACCCGGACCTCCCGCGCATGCGCCGCGTCGCGGACCTGCTCGACGTGCAGGCCGTGCACGGCGACGGGTCGCGCCCCGACGTGCTCGACCGCGCGGACACGCACCAGATGGATCTGCTGCTGGCCGTGTCGAACGACGACAAGGTCAACATGCTCACGTGTCTGTTCGGCAAACGGATGGGCGCCAAGAAGACCGTGCTGCGGCTGCGCGACACTTCGGCGGTGCGCCGTTCCACGACGTTCTACAAGAAGAACCTGCAATACGACCTGCTGCTGTCGCTCGACGACCTCGCGGCCGGCGAGATCGTCAAGACCGTGCGCCAGGACCAGGCGCTCGGCGTCGAGCACTTCGCGGAAGGCAGGGTACAGATGCGCCGCTTCGGCCTCACGGAGGGCGGCCCCTTCACGGGCCAGCTCGTGAAGGACCTCAAGATCCCGAAGGGCATGCTCATTACTGCGATCGACCGCGACCACGAAGTGCTCGTGCCGGGCGGCGGCGACGACCTGCGCGCCGGCGACGAGGTGTTCGTGCTCGGCGAGCCGAAGGCGATCGCGGCGTTCGAGAAGAAGATCGGGCTGGCCAAGGGCAGCACGCGCAACGTCGTCGTCTACGGCGGCTCCGGCATCGTGCTGCGCGTGTGCCAGATGCTGCAGCGCGAGCACGTGACCGTGCGCGTCATCGTCGAGGATCGCGGCGATGCCGAGCGTCTGTCGGAGGTGCTGAAGGGGGTCGTCGTGTTGAACGCCGAAGGCACGGACCTCAACCTGCTGCAGGAAGAGCACGTCGGCGAGTGCGACGCGTTCCTCGGCATCTCGACCGAGGACGAGCGCAACCTGATGTCGTGCCAGCTCGCGCGCACGCTCGGCGTGAAGCGCACGGTGGCGCTCGTGCAGAAGCCCGACTACGTGTCGCTCTACCAGCAGGTCGGCATCGACGTGGCCGTGTCGCCGCGCCTGTTGTGCGCGAACCGCATCCTCGCGTTCGTGCGCAGCCGCAGCATCTCGACGATCGCGACGATCGCCGAGGGCAAGGCCGAAGTGCTCGAGATCGAGGTGCAACCGGGCAGCCGGCTCGTCGGCAAGACGCTGAAGGCGGCCGGCTTCCCACGCGGTTGCGTCGTCGCGGCGATCATGCGCGAGGACGGTGCGGTCATCATTCCGCGCGGCGAAGACGAGTTGCGCGCGCACGACCAGCTGGTCTTGTTCGTGCTGAACAGCGTCCAGGACGCAGTCCTCGCGCTCGCCGGCGTCGAGCGCGACTGAGCTGTTCACCGCCGCGACGCGGCGACGCCTGGCGAAACCAAGCATCCAGCGCCGCCGCGGCGGTGGCCTCCCGTCACTTCACGGGCTTGAAGGTCTGGATGTCGTCGAGGCGGTATTTCGGGACGAGGTCGACCGGATACTGCTGCGGTACGGCCAGCATCTCGCGCATGCGGTCGACGCCCGCGAACACGTAGTAGCTGCGTGCAGCACCCGAGCCGAGCGTGACCTTGCCGGCGATCAGCCCGGCGAACTGCAGCTCGTGTTCGGTGTTCCGTTGCATGACCGTGGCGCCGGCGGGCAGTTCGACGCCCGGATCCACGAGCACGTCACCTTCGACGCCGGGCTCGCGCGCGAGCTGCACCGCATACGAACGCGTCGAAACACCGTCCGGCGTCCACATCACGAGCAGTTCGCGCTCCGGCGCGGGACCGCGGTCCAAGGCGCGCAGCGCCTGGGTCTTGAGATCGATCTCGGCCCGCGTGAACAGGCTGCCCGTGGCCTTCAGTTCGCCGTCCTCGACGAGCGGCGTCGGTCCGAGGAAGTAGTGCACGCGGCACGGACCGCTCGCTGCGCTGCGACCGAGCGTGAGGACGCCGAACTCGGTCGTGGCGCCGAGCTCGATGCCACCCGTCGTTTCCACGAGTGCCACGGGTCGCGTGCGGTCGACCTTCGGCTCGGCCGAGAAGAACCAGACGCTGCAGCCCGGCAGCACGGGCAGCAGCAGGGCCGCGAGCAGGTGGCGACGCATGACAGTTAGTTTGTCATCGCCGCAACGCGGCGTCCACGAACGGTGCGAAACAAGCACCAGGCGCCGCTGCGGCGATGAGTCCGAGCCACCGGGACGCGGAGACCGCGCGCCTGTTTCGTGGCAGCGCAGGGACCGGCGCTGCCGCCAGCGGCAACGCCTGCGTCAGTCGACCGCGAGGCGCTGGCACCGTTCGCGGACCCGCCACCGCAACACCACGAGCAGGCCGCCCGCGACGAAGAACAGGCCGCCGACGAGACCCCACCAGAGCCCGGCGGGACCCTGGTCCTGCGCGAACGCGAGCCAGCAGCCGAGCGGCAGGCCGAGCCCCCAGAAGCCGACGATGTTGGCCCAGACCGGCGAGCGCACGTCGCCGAGACCGCGCAAGCAGCCGATCGCGACGACCTGCAGGCCGTCGCCGATCTGGAACACCCCGGCGATCGGGATCAGCAGCACCGCGATCGCGAGCACTTCGTGGTGCTTGCAGAGCAGGCCTGCCAGCGTGTGCGGCAGCAGCAGGAAGAGCATCATGAACGCAGTCATCACGCCGGCGCCGCACGCGAGCGCCGCAACCACCGCGCGGCGTACGCCAGGCAGATCGCCGCGCCCGACGGCCCAGCCGACGCGCACTGAGGCCGCCATGCCGAGTCCGAGCGGGATCATGAAACTCAACGATGCGAGCTGGATCGCGACCTGGTGGCCACCGAGACCCGGACCGTCCCCGTTTTCGGCGCCCGCGTTCTTGTCGAGGTTACCGATCAGCAGTGCCGTCGCCGCGAAGACACCCATCTCGAGCAGGAACTGCGCGCCGATCGGCGTGCCGAGGCGCAACAGGCGCAATACAGGGTGCAATGCGAGCGCTGTTGCGCGCACGGCGGGTTCGGCGAGGGGCCGCAGGTGCGGCATGATGTCCTTGCGGCCGCACCAGAACAGACCAGCGAGCATGAGCCACCGGCAGATCACGGTCGCGAGCGAGGCGCCCGTGGCGCCGAGCGCGGGCAAACCGAGCTTGCCGAACACGAGGATCCAGACGAGCAACGCGTTCAGCAGGTTGCCGCCGAGGATCGTGAGCACCTGCGGGGCGAGACGTGCGTGGGCGGACAGCAAGCTGCGCAACAGGCAGTACCAGAGGAACGGCAGCACCGCGAAGGCCTGCAGGCGCGCGTAGTTCGCGGCTTCGGGAATGAGGCCCTCCGGTTGTCCGAAGAGCCGCAGCCACGATGCCGCGGGCAGCAGCATCAGCGCCGCCGGAATCGACAGCAGCACGGCGAGCAGGGCACCACGCGCCAACACGCGCGACACGGCCGCCTGGTCCTTCGCGCCGACGGCCTGGGACAACAGGGGGTCGACGGCGGTCAGGGCTCCCATGCAGAAGATCGTCGCCGCCCACGCCAGGGTGGCCCCGAGCGCCATCGCCGGCAGGGACTTCTCGTCGTGGTGACCCAACATCGCGACGTCGACGAAGTTGAGCGCGGTCATCCCGAACTGGACGAGAGCGATCGGTCCGCCGAGGCGCAGCAGCTGCCGCACTTCCTCGCCGAACGAACGGCTCGGCGTCTGGCTCGCTTCGGGCAGGGGGACGGACATCGGGGGCGCGACTGTGGCGGGGGCGAGGTCGGATGCAAGGTGGAAAGCGCCGCGCCAGCGGTGTGGAACCAGTGTGGGGAATCCGCCAAGAACACGATGGCGCCGCGGTTTCCGTCGTGGAGAGAACCTGGAAGGATGTGCTCGGGTAGGGGAGAGTGCTGTGGAGAGCTGGCGGGCCGATGGTTTGCGTGGACCAGGAGCCGCGCTCCCCCCGATCGCGCCAAGGTTAGTGATTTGTTAGTGTAGCGATGTGGATCGCCGCATCCTTCACGTCGACATCGATGCCTTCCTCGCCTCGGTCGAGCAGCTGCGCGATCCGGTCCTGCGCGGCCGGCCCGTGGTGGTGGGGACCGGGGTGGTGGCGTCGCGCTCCTACGAGGCGAAGGCGCGTGGGGTGCAGACGGCGATGCCGCTGCATGAAGCGAGGCGGCGTTGTCCGGACCTCGTGGTCTGCGACGGCGATTCGCGTCTCGCGGAACGCTATCGCCAGCGCGTCGCCGAGATCATCGGGCGCTTCTCCCCGGTCGTGGAGGTCTGCTCGCTCGACGACTTCTACGCCGACCTGACCGGGGTCCCGCTCCGGGTCGAGCAGGTGCTGGACGACCCGACGCGAGGCGAGGCCGAACGTTCGCTCGCGGTGTTGTGTCGCGAGCTGCGCGAGCAGGTGCGCGCGGAGACCGGGTTGTCCGTGGCGCAGGGTCTCGGCAGCACACGCACCGTGGCCCGGCTCGCGACGACGAAGGCCAAGCCGGGTGGTATCTGCGAGGTGGTTGCCGGCCGCGAGCTCGAGTTCCTCGCCGACTTCGCGATCGAAACACTGCCCGGCCTCGGTCCGAAGACCGCCGCACTGCTGCACGACGTCGGCATCACGACCGTGCGCGAACTGTGGACGGTCGATCGCGAACTGCTCGTACAGAGCTTCGGCGCGCGCGGCGAGGAGATCTGGCATCGCTGCCGTGGTCTCGACGAGACGCCCGTGAAGGCGACGCCGGCGCTGCGCAGCATCTCGCGCGAGACGTCGTTCGACCCACGTGGCGATGCGGGATCGCAGCAGCGGCCGTTCTTGCGGTCGATGCTCGCCTACCTGCTCGATCGCGCCACGAGTGAGCTGCGGCGGCTGCAGCTGCAGGCTCGCACCGTGCAGGTGCGGCTGCGCCATGTCGACGGCCAAGGAGACGAACGCTCGCGCACCGTGACGGAAGCGACGGACCGCACCGATGCCTGGATGGCGATCGCGGCGGAACTGCTCGACGCACTGCTCGTGCGGCGCGTGCTCGTGCGTCTCGTCGGCGTCACGCTGTCGTCGTTGGCGCCCGTACACGCGGTGCAACGGCAGTTGTTCGGCGATGACGCGGTGACGCGGCGGCGTCTGTTCGCGGCAGTCGACGCGGTGCGGGCCCGGCACGGCTTTGGCGCGCTCGTCGTCGGCGGGGCCGCCGGGCTGCTCGGGCAGCTGCCGCACGGACCGCACGGTTTCCGGCTGCGCACGCCGTCGCTCACGAAGTGACTGCGGTAGTTGTCATCGCCGCAACGCGGCGTTCTCGAACGGGGCGAAGCAGCCGCCAGCCGCCCCTGCAGCGATGAGGTCGAGCCACCCGGACAGGAGATCAGCTCACGTCACTGCAGCTGCGAGCCGGTCCAGTACCACTTCGACCGGGAGCCCCTGCACCACGACGACCTTGCGCGAGCTGCCGTGGCCGCGTGCGACCTGCACGGCGCGCATCGGCACGAGCAGCGCGCGCGCGAGCACTTCGCAGAGCCTCGCGTTGGCCTTGCCCGACTCGGGCGGAGCTGCGACCTGCACCTTGAGCGCCTCGCCGATGGGACCGACGATGCGATCGCGCGACGCCCCGGGCACCGCCTTGACGGCGAACTGCACGCCGAAGGCCAACGCCCGCACCGGCAGGTTCACGGGAGCACGGCGACCAGGTAGCTGTACGGGTGGTCGGCCAGCAGTTTCTCGATGTGGGCGGCGGCGGCGAGGTTGCGCTGTTCGGACAACGCGCGCATACCAGCCGCCAGGCGCTGCCCGGCCTGCAGCTCGCTGCGCATGGCCTTCACCCACGGCTCGGTGTCCTGATCGGGCAGGCGGCGCAGAAGTTGATCGAACAGGCCCGTGCCGAGCGGGTAGGCGCCCGTGCCGGTGCCCGACGCGTCGTCTTCGCGGCGCAGCCGCTGCAGGAACGAGAGTGCTTGGGCGCCGTGGCTGCGCAGCGCGATGAAGCCGAGGAAACACTCGCGCGCTCCGGCCGGAGTGTTGGCGACCTGGTCGGCGAGCGAGGTCCATGCTTCGAGCGACATGGCCGCGGTCGTCTGCAATTGCTCCTTGCTGCCACGCTTGTTCGGATCGACGAGAGCCAGCTGGCGCGTGGCGCGATCCCAACGGGCCACCTGCATCGCGGCTCCGTCGGCAGCCGTGATCTGCAGCTGGCCGGCTGCGATCGCGCGATCCATCCCTTCCACGAAACCCTGCGCGTGCGTCGCCGCTGCGGCGAGGCCCGTTGCGCGTTCGGCGGCCGGCGTACCGGCATGGCCGCCGGCGAACTTCGTGGCCTCGCGGGCCATCGCCGCCAGATCGAAGATGTCGAGCTGCGCCGTGAGTCCGTCGGGCGCCGTGATCAGCGTGCGGTATTGCTGCCAGATCGATTCACCGCGCTCGCGCGCGAGATCTGCGAGTGCTGTACGCGCGGCCTCGACGTGTGGCTTCTCGGTCTCGAGGTCGGCGCGCATCTCGGTGGGCCAGAGTGCGGCATTGTCGACGGCGCTGCCGTAGGCGGCCGTGGCCGTCACGAGAGCGCTTTCGTCCTTGTTCGTGCGCGCGGCTTCCGTGGCCTGGCGCAGCGTCGCGAGGCGCTCGCGAGCCTTGCTGAGCACCTGCTCGCGCAGTTTCGTGAGGCCCTCGGCGAGGTCGGGTTCGTTCTGGATCTCGGCCGGTGCTGCGGCCGCGAGCTTCTTCATCGCACCCGCGTAGTCGTGGGTTTCCTGCGCTCCGTTCACGGCCTGCCGCACCGTCGCGAGGTGCTCGGCGACCTTGGCGCGCCGCTGCGTGTGCTGGCGGCTGCGCTCCTCGACGTCCTTTCGCAGCTGCTGGGAGCGTTGCCGCGCGTCGGCGGCTGCCGGCGTACCGGCGTGCTCGTCGGCGATCTTGTCGAACGCGTCGGCCAGCTCGCGATCGACGAACCCCGACAGGCGCGCGTTCTGCAGCGCGATCGTCGCGTCCTTCTGCAGCGCTTCCTTCTTCAGCCGCTTGATCTCGTCGGCGAACTGTTGCTTCTCGGGATCGTCGTAGCGCTTCTCGACCTCGACGATCGTCGGGTCGCGCGTGACGGCCCAGTAGATCGCGCCGCCGGCGACGAACGCGCCGACCGCTGCGAGGCCGATCCACAGCCCCTTCTTCGGCGGCGGCCGCAGCAGGAGCCCGAGCTCCTCGAGCAGGTCGTTTGCCGTCTGGTAGCGAGCGGCCGGGTCCTTCGCCATCAGCTTCTGGATGATGGTGGCGACCTCGGCGGGCACGGCCGGGTTCACTTTGTGCGCGGGCTCCGCTTCGTCCTTGACCTGCGCGCGCAGGATGTCCTTCACGGCCTGGCCGCGGAACGGCGTCTTGCCGGTGACGAGCCGGTAGAACGTGCAGCCGAGCGCGTAGAGATCCGTGCGGTGGTCGATCTCCTTGCGCAGCACCTGCTCGGGCGCCATGAAGTGCGGCGTGCCGATGGCCTTCTCGTCGCTCTCGGGGTCCGAGTGCGCGAGGCCGAGGTCGGCGATCTTGACCGCGCCGTGCTGGTCGATCATCAAGTTGTCGGGCTTGATGTCGCGGTGCACCATGTGCAGCGACTCGGCGTAGGCGAGGCCCGAGGCCGCGTCGGCGACGACGCGCAGCGCGCGATCGACCGGCATGACGCCGTGCTGCTTCAACCAGTCTTCGAGGGAGCCCTCGTGCATGAGCTCCATCGCGTAGTAGTAGATGTCGTTGTCGTGCTCGACCTGGAAGACCTGCACGACGTTCGGGTGCTGCAGCTTGGCCGCAGCGCGGGCCTCCGCGACGAACTTCGCGACGAACGCCGGATCCTGCGTGAGGTCGCGGTTCAACACCTTGAGCGCGACTTCGCGGTGCAGGCTCACCTGCTCGGCGCGGTAGACCATGCCCATGCCGCCGCGGCCCACTTCCTCGAGAATGCGGTAGCCCGCGATGTGCGGCAGACCGCGCTGCTGCAGTTGGCCGAACGCGACGCGAGTCGTGCCGAGCTCGATCACGTCGCCGTCCTGCAGCGGGGAGGCTTCGATCGCAGCCCCGTTGAGCCGCAACCCCGGAGCGAGCGCCTTGATGCCGAAGCCTTGCTCTCGGAGGGCCTTCACGACGGCCTGCTGCGGCGGCACTCCGGCTTCCTGCACGCGGATCGTGCAGTCGGGGCCGCTGCCGAGCACTGCGGGGTGTTCCCGGTCGAGGGTGACTACCGTGCCAGCGAGTGGGCCGGTCTCTACTGTCAGACGCAAGGGGCGGGTTCCAGGAGGTAGGGGGTCCGAGGGGGTGGGGCAGTATGGCAGAGCCCTGCGTTTGCTGCGAGAGGGGAGCGGCTGGCTTCTGGCACGGACGAACCGGCGTCCCGGCTCAGCCGCAGCCGGCCGTGACTTCGATCGTGCGGCGCGTGTTGAGCTGGAGCCGCGCGACCTCGCTGACTTCGACGCCGGGAACCCAGATGATCCGGTCGCTCCCGTCGACGAGCAGCGGCAGCCGGTCGCGATCGAAGCGCGGCACGTGGCGGCTCTGCAGGAAGCGACGCAGTTCGAGCGGACGGGCCTGTCCGAGCGGCTGGAAGCGGTCGCCGGGCCGTCGCGTGCGCAGTCGCCAGGGTGTCGGCAGCAGTCGCGGATCGACGAGCACACGCATGCGACCGGCCTCGCGCGGCGATGGCACGAGCGGCGGCAGCGGATGCTCGAAGGCGTCGAGCCACCACTCCGTCGCGCCAAAGCGCTGGCGGCCCACGTCGCAGCGGAACAGCTGCCCGCCGTCGTGGGTGCGCGGCGGCAGCCCGGCGCGGTCCAGGATCACGAGCAGCAGGCCTTCGCGCGTGCGTTCGACGAGCAGGCCACCGCGGCCGCCCACGCGCTTGCCGTCCTGCTTGCCGAGCAGCCCGACGCAGCGCTCGAGCCAGCTCGTCGGCGGACCTTCGCCGAACGGGTGCATGCAGACATACGCCTGGCGCAGGGCCTCGGCGACGAACGGTTCGGCGCTCTGGTCGACGTCGCGCAGGTCGAGCTCGAGTCGCCATGCCGTCTTGTGGTGCGCACGCTGGGACAGGATGCGCAGGCCGTGCGCCTGCACGATCTCGTTCGCCGCGCGCGCCGTGCTCGCGACGGTCATCAGCGCAGTATCGAGGCCGATGCCGAGCCGGCGCCGCAAGGCCGGGATGGTCTCGAGCCGCAGGCGGTTTCGCGTGTAGCCGGGGTCCTTGTTCGTGGAGTCTTCGTAGGCGTGCTCGCCGAGTTGCTGCAGCAGCGCCTCGAGCGTGCTGCGCCGCGTGTGCAGCAGCGGCCGCACGAGCAGGAGCCGCTGTTCGCCGCGCCCGAGCCACCTGGCTTCGGGAATGCCGGCGAGGCCACGCGGACCGGTGCCGCGCAAGATGCGGAACAATACGGTCTCGAGGTTGTCGTCGGCGTGGTGGCCCGTGAGCAACAGACCGGCACCGATCTCGCGCGCGACGGCTTGCAGCGCGCCGTATCGGCCCTCCCGCAGCATGTCCTCGCTCGGACGCGTGCAGTTCCAGCCGAGCCGCCGCACCGACACGGGCACGTCGAGCCGTTCACAGAGGTCGACCACGTGCTGCGCCGCCTTTCGGCTGTCCGGCCGCGTGGCATGGTCGACGTGACAGGCATGAAGCGGGCCCGAGAGTCGTCCTTCCTTCCGCAGCCGCGCGAGCGCCAACAGCAGAACAGTGCTGTCCACGCCGCCCGAAACCGCCGCCAGCACCGTGCGATCCGCGACGTTGCTCTCGAAGCGGCTCAAGCACCTCGAGCACAGGTCCAGCAGGCGCGCGAAACTGTCCATTTGGCTCGGATGTGAATTTCGGTAGACTGCTTGGCCGTTTTTCGCAGCAACAACCAGCAGGAGCTTACCTCGTCATGGCAGTCCGGGTCGCTATCAACGGTTTCGGTCGCATCGGTCGCCTCGTCTTCCGCGCCCTCGTCGAGCAGGGGCTGCTCGGCACCAAACTCGAGGTCGTCGCGGTCGGCGACATCGTGCCGGCCGACAACCTCGCCTACCTGCTCAAGTACGACTCCACGCAGGGGCGCTTCGGTGGCACCGTGACCTCGAAGAAGTCCTCGCCCGACAAGGCCGAGGACGACGTACTCGTGGTCAATGGCAAGGAGATCCTGGTCGTGAGCGCGAAGACCCCCGCGGAACTGCCGTGGCAGAAGCTCGGCGTGCAGGTCGTGATCGAGTCGACCGGTCTGTTCACGGACGCCGAGAAGGCCAAGGGACACCTCGCGGCAGGCGCCAAGAAGGTCATCATCACGGCGCCCGCAAAGGGCGAGGACATCACGGTCGTGCTCGGCGTCAACGACGAGAAGCTCGACTTCAACAAGCACCACATCATCTCCAACGCGTCGTGCACGACGAACTGCCTCGCGCCGCTCGTGTACGTGATGTTGAAGGAAGGGTTCGGGCTCACCGAAGGGCTGATGACCACGATCCACGCCTACACGGCGACGCAGAAGACCGTCGACGGACCCTCCAAGAAGGACTGGAAAGGCGGCCGCACCGCGGCGCAGAACATCATCCCGTCGAGCACGGGCGCCGCGAAGGCGGTCGGGCTCGTGCTGCCCGAGATCAAGGGCAAGCTCACGGGCATGTCGTTCCGCGTGCCGACCGCGACCGTGTCCGTCGTCGACCTCACGTTCAAGACGCAGAAGGAGACGTCGCTCGACGAGATCAAGAAGGCGATGAAGCGCGCCTCCGAGACCTACCTGAAAGGCATCCTCGAGTACACCGAGGACGAGGTCGTCTCGTCCGACTTCATCCACAGCAAGGCGTCGTCGGTCTTCGACGCAGGGAGCTCGATCGAGCTCAACAAGAACTTCTTCAAGCTCGTGAGCTGGTACGACAACGAGTGGGGCTACTCGAACCGCGTCGTCGAGCTGACCACCAAGATCGCGGCGAGGCTCTGACCTGCGCCACGTGTTGGGTGTGGCGAAGCTCAGGCGATCAGTGTCGTCTGTTGTTGTAATCCACGGCCTGTAGAACTCCGGCGAGCAGGTAGCCGAGGCCGCGAAGCCCTTCGTTCCCGCACTCCGGCTCGGGTGGCGACCAGGAGGTCTCGCCCACGCGCACCCAAGGCGCCAGTGGGGGATCGTGGTTGCTGGCCAGCACGACGAGCACGGGATCGTCGACCAGGTTCACGTCGGCGCCGAGCGCCATGTCGACGACCATGCCAAGACCGAACGTCGCGACGTTGCCGGCCACCTAGCGATTGGCCTCCGTGCCGACCTCGGCGATCCGCGGGTGGCAACCCTCGCGGCGCAGTTCGAAGGCCCTCGAGGCTCGTTGCATCGGGACCACACACGGGGTCACGCCGACTGCCTTGCCCTGGTAGACCACCGTGGCACCGCTCGGTTCGCTGTCGACCGGCACGAGAAACGGCCCCGGAGCCATCATCGCGCCACAGCCCGTCAGCAAGGGGACGGCGAGCAGGAAGGCCGAGTTCGCGTGCATGGCAAGGCGCCCCCAGCGCACGAAGTGGCCCGACGTGCCCGCGTCGAACGTGGCACCGGCCCCGTGGTCGCGGCAAGATCACGCGCAGCGCTCCCATGCCCAAACAACTCACCGATCTCCAACTGTCCGGCAAGCGCGTGCTCGTGCGCGTCGACTTCAACGTGCCCCTCGATGCCAAGGGACAGATCACGAGCGACGCGCGCATCCGCGAGAGCCTTGCCACGATCAAGGCCATCCTGCGGGCCGGCGGGCGACCGGTGCTGATGTCGCATCTCGGGCGGCCCAAGGGCCGGGTCCAGGAGTCAATGCGGCTCCAGCCGGTCGCGAAGCGACTCGGCGAGCTGCTCGGTTCGCCCGTGCAATACGTGAAAGAATGCATCGGCCCCGCCGCCGAGGCGGCGTCGAAGGCGCTGCCGGGCGGGGCCTGCCTCGTGCTCGAGAACCTGCGCTTCCACGACGCCGAGGAGGCCGGCGACGAAGCCTTCGCGGCCGCGCTGGCCAGGAACGGCGACGTCTACGTGAACGATGCGTTCGGCACCGCGCACCGGGCCCACGCCTCCGTCAGCGTGATCTGCAAACACCTGCCCGCTGCGGCCGGGTTGTTGATGCAGAAGGAGCTCGTCGCGTTCGGCAAGGTGTTGACGAACCCGGACCGTCCCTTCGTCGCGATCCTCGGCGGCGCCAAGGTCAGCGACAAGCTGCCCGTGATCGAGAACCTGCTGCCGAAGGTCGACAAGCTGATCGTCGGCGGGGCGATGGCCTACACGTTCCTCGTGCAGACGGGCCGGCGCGTCGGGAAGTCACTGGTCGAGAAGGAACTCGTCGCCGAAGCGGGGCGCGTGCTGGCCCAGGCGAAGGCCGCGAACAAGGCCCTGCTGCTGCCCGTCGATCACGTTTGTGCCGCCGAGTTCAAAGCGGACTCGCCGGCCTCGGTGCACGAGGGCGACATCCCCGATGGCCTGATGGGGCTCGACATCGGGCCCAAGACCGTACAGAGCTACGTCGCGGCGCTGAAAGGCGCCAAGACGATCGTCTGGAACGGGCCCATGGGCGTGTTCGAGATGGCGGCGTTCTGCAAGGGCACCGAGGCCATCGCCGCAGCAGTGGCGGGATCGGGCGCGTTCAGCGTGGTCGGCGGCGGCGATTCGGTCGCGGCGGCCGAAAAGCTCGGGATCGTCGGCCGGCTCTCCCACGTGTCGACGGGCGGAGGAGCCAGTCTCGAGTTGCTCGAGGGCAAGGTGCTGCCCGGCGTGAAGGCGCTTGGCTGATTGTCTTCACCGCCGCCACGCGGGCGACCGCAACAGGCGAAACCGAGCCACCGGACTCGCACCGCCGCAGCGGCGCGGGTGGCGGTTGCGGTTGCCAGGAAAGCCCCAGACTTCGCAGGGCACTCCGTGCCCTGCTCAGACGCGCAGCGAGTACTCGAACTGATTCAGCCGCGCGACGGCGTGCCAGATGTCGTCCTCGACGAAGTGCGCTTCGACGGGGAACTCGCCATCGGTTCCACCCTTGCCCGTGCGCAGCAGGATCGTGCCGAGCTCCGCACGCTGGCCCGCGAGGATGTCCGCGGTGGTGTGGCCGATCATCCAGCTGCGCTGCAGGTTCAGATCGAACTCCTGCTGCGCCATCTTGTAGATGCCGGGCCCCGGCTTGCGGAACACGCTCTCGCGCCGGAAGCGGCCCTTGCCCTTCGGGTGGTAGGGGCACGAGTAGATCTTGGCTATCGGAATGCTCTCCTGGTGCATGCGCGCGAGGAACGCTTCGCAGAAGCGCGTGAAGTCGCGCTCCTTCACGGTGCCGAACGCGATGTCGGGGCGGCTCGTAGCGACGAACAGCTTGAACTGCCTCGGGTCGATGCGGCCGAGTGCCTCGATGGCGCGATCGAGGAAGCACACCGTGCCATCGGGACTTAGCTGTACATTCGGCACGACGACGCCATCGAGCTCGAAGAAGACGCCTTGCTTGTCTGGGATCTTTGCCATCGGGCGCTGCTGGGGGAGGTCGGGTGGGGGGCGGGTTGCGACCCCCGGTGCCATCGGCTCTTCTGACCACGCACTGGAAGAAAAGGGCGAAATGCCCGACCCCTCGTAAGTCCCGCAGCTACGGGAGAGCCGAATTCTTGACGCACCCCAGAAAGACGGTCCGCGCGCGCGCGGGACCCACGTAGGGGTTGCATAGTGCGACGCGCTTCCCGACTCTGTTCCAGACTTTGAGTCAGCGCAACGACAGCGAGTTGATGCTCCGCATCCAAGCCGGAGACCTGGACGCGTTCGCACAATTGGTGCAGCGCTATCAGGCGATGGTTCACGGACTGGCAATGAGTATCCTCCGGAGGGCGGAGGACGCAGAAGAGGCGGCGCAGGACACTTTTCTCAAGGTGTTTCGAGCCCGCAACCAGTTCGACAGCGCGCGGAGCCTGGAGCCGTGGCTGCTGCGCATCGCCGGCAATTCTTGCCGCGACCGCCTGCGACGGCGGCGTGCGGGGGAGCTGCCGACCGTGTGTCTCGAGGGCACGAACCAGGACCGCGATCCGATTCTCGAGTTGCCGGACACGCGTGCCCTGTTGGGTGCAACCCGCCATCACATCGACCACACCGTGCGTGGGGAACTCGAGCGACTCAGTGAGAAGGTCCGCCAGCCACTCGAGTTGAAATACCTGCGTGGTCTGACCAACCAGCAGATCGCTGCGGCCCTCGGTGTCTCGGTCAGCAACGTCAAGGTGCAGTTGGCGCGCGGCAAGGACATCCTGGCCAGCCGGCTGCAGAGGGTACACGAAGCGTGAGCGACCTCCGCGAACCCCTGCACCAGCCACCCAATCCGGAGGACCTCCGTCGGGTGCCACCGGACAACCCGTTCTGCGCCCGGATCCGGGGTTTGTTGCGCGACTTCGTCGATGGCGATCTCGGGCGCGACCTCTGTGTCGAGGTCGAGGAACACGCCCACCGATGCCGCGTCTGCGCGGTCGAGTTGAGTCGGGCCGAGCACGAACGCCTGATGGTGTGCCGCGCCTTCGCTGCTCTCGGTCACGGACCATCGTTGTCACCGGGCTTCAGCGACCGGGTCGTGCAGCGCCTCATGGACGAGACCTCGATCGAGCCCGCGCGCGATGCAGCCGAAGCCGCGGCCGCCGGCAAGCCGGTCGGCGCGCGGATCCGGACCAGCCCGGAGCCCAACCCGGGGATCTGGGCCAGGCTCGCAGCGGGGCGTCACACGTTGCTGGTCACCGGCCTCCTGGTCCTGCTCTGCGCAGCCATCGTGCTCTCCTGTAGCCTCGTCGCCGATCGCGAGCCGGAGCATTCGGCCCGACTGGTCGTGACCTGGGCCAACGGGGCCTACGGTGTCCAAGGGGAGTTCAAGGAGGGTGACGGTCTCGGCAATCTGCAGTCGCTGTGGGTCGGGGCGGGGGGCGTCGCGTGCCTCGAATGGCACGACGACTCGTCGCTGCGCCAACCGGCAGCAAAGCTCGACGTGCGCGGCGGCGGCGAATTGCGCCTGCAGAGCGGGGCGCCTCTGCTCGTCAACGGCAAGATCGGAATCGTCACGACCCGTCCCGTCGAGATCCCGATGGCCGACGGCAACTCGCTGCGCCTCGGCCTCGGTGAATACGTGATCGCGGCCGAGGTGCCGAGCGACTGGATGAACGGCCCGGACCAATCGCCGAACAATCCGTTCGAACTCCATGTCGAGGTCGAGGTCTTGGGCGGCCACCAGGCGGAGATCAGGCGCTCCACGGGCAGCGCCTTCGTGTCTGCCGGAGAGATCGGCGTCTACCAGGGCGACGGTTCGGTCACCTATCGAGCCGGAAGCGGCGGTCTTGCCGCGAACCAGGGGACCGTCCCGGAGCGCCGTCCGCCAGCGGAAGGTTCGCCGAACCAGACCAACTTTCAGGGCAGGGTCGTGGATCGCTACTGGCTGCCGAACGAGGGTGCCGCGGTTCATCTCACGGTCACGAGCGGCGGCATGCCGCGCGGGCTGACCCTCATCTCCGAAGCGGACGGCAGTTTCTCGGAGACGATGGACTTCGGTTGCGATCGCCCGTTCGCGATCGTCCAGGTCGAGCCAGCCGCAGTGCGCCTGGATCTCGGAGTCACGCCGCCACAGGCGATGCCGGTGACCCGCCTCCAGTCCTACGTAGAGTTGGCCAGACCGCTCGTGTTGAACCTCGCGGCACCGCTCAGGGGCAGGGTCCGCGACGATTTCGACATTCCTCGCAGTCACGTGCGCGTGCTGCCCTGCATCGTGGACGAGCTGTTCGGATCAGTGCTGCCGTTGATGACCGGTCAGACCACGACCGATGTCGAGGGCGACTTCCAGATTCACCGGCTGCCATCGCGTCTGCCCCCGCACCAGCACCTGGCCGTGCTGCTGCTCGACCCGCTACTCGAGCCCACGTTCGTGCCCGTGCCGGAGCGTGGTAGTGAGTTCCCGAACGGGTGGTGGGGACCGCTGTCCATGGTGGCCAGACGGTTGCATCCCGTGCAGCTGTCTGGCCTGACTCACAACACCCCGGTGGAGATCCTCGAAGAGGTCCCGGGTCTGCGCGGCGAGAGTGCCGTGGTGAAGCGCCCGGCCACGACCAACTCGAGCGGGCGGGTGAACAACTTCCCGATCGGCAGCGGTCGTCTCTGGTGGCGTCTGGGCAACGCTGCCAACCCGCTGGTCCGCGAACTGGTTATCGACACCAGCGTGAGCTTCCTGCGGTATCGCCCGAGCGGCCCGTCGCTGGCGCGGTCCTCCGTGTTCCGTCAGATGACCGACATCGGCGGCACCGACCTGCAGGTCGTGTATTCGTACCGGCACCAGCGACTTTTCTCGGGTACCGCAGGCACGGGGGACCAGGGGTTGCTCGTCGTCGACAGCCTCGGGCACGCCGTAGCGGACGCGCAGGTGTTTTCGTTGGCGGCCAGCGGGCCACGCGACTCCGTGGACACGAGCTTCCATGGGTTCACGTCGGCCGCGGGCTTCTTCCCGTTGACTGGTGTCACGCTGGGTAGCCAGCTCTTCGTGCTCGGACCGGATGGTGCAACGGGCCAGGTCACGCTGGGGTTCGGCCCCCCGTTGATCACCGTGACTCTCGCTGCGACCGGGCGCGCGCAGCTCGGGGAGCAACTGCGCCCGACGGGGAGCGAAGCGGGGGAAATCCTGACCCTTCGCTTCGAATTCCTCGGGCAGTCGATAGCGGGCATGCACCCGGTCGCGGTGCGATTCGCGTGCGCGGCCAGGGGTTGGGAAGTCTCGGGCCTGCCCTCCGGTGAGTATCGCACGGTGATCGGCGAGACCGTGCACCAGTTCGTAGTGCCGTCTGGCGGGTTCGTGGTCGTGCACTAGTTCCCGTCGCCGCGGGGCGACCGACACAGCCGGCGGCCTGCACCGCCGCCCGATCGGGGCGACGTTCGCAGTCGAGCGCGGTCCGGTGTCTACTCAGACCCTGCATGATGCGCGCGCTGATCTTGCTGGCCCTGCCGGCAGCCGTTGCCACGGCCCAGCGCGGTGACGTCGCGGGCGAAACGCAGACGCCGCTGCCTGCCGGCCTCGAGATACCGGAAGCACGCGTCCATGGACCGGCCGAGGCTGCGGCCACGTTCCGGGTCGCCGAGGGGTTCCGCCTCGAACTGTTCGGGAGCGAGCCGCTGGTCGGCGACCCCGTCGCGGCCACGTTCGATGCCGCAGGACGGTTGTGGGTCGTCGAGATGCGCGGCTTCATGAACGACGTCGATGGGCGCGACGAACTGGCCAAGAGCGGGCGCATCGTCGTGCTCGAGGACCGCGACCGCGATGGCCGCGCCGACACGACCACCGTGTTCGCCGACGGACTGGTGCTGCCGCGAGCCGTGTTGCCGCTGCGCGGTGGCGCGCTCGTGATCGAACCGCCGAACCTCTGGTGGTGTGCCGACCGCGACGGCGATCTGCGCGCTGACGAGAAGTCGGTGGTCACGGGCGGCTTCGAGGCCGGCCTCGACAATCCCGAACACGCGGGCAACGGTCTCTTGTGGGGGCTCGACCATCGCATCCACCTCGCCAACGACCGTCGCCTCCTGCGCTGGACGCCCGACGGCTTCGTCGTCGAGACGGGCGCCGGAGGTGGTCAGTGGGGCCTCACGCACGACGACCGGGGCCGCCTCTACTTCAACTACAACGAGGACTGGCTGCGCTGCGATCTGGTGCCCGGGTGGTATGGCCGCGACGCGGCGTCGCTGGGCGGGCTCGCGGGACTCAACCATCGCGTCTGCGCGGACAAGACCGTGTGGCCGATCCGCAAGACGCCGGGCGTCAACCGCGGCTACCAGCCCGGGCGGCTCGTCGACTACGTGCTCGCGATCCACACCGCGGTCTGCAGCCCGCACGTCTACCGCGGCGAACGGCTGCGCGGCTGCGACGGCAACGTGTTCGTCTGCGAGCCCGCGGGACACGTCGTGCGCCGCATCGTGCTCTCGGAGCCCGATGGTCTCTTGCGCGGCGTCAACGCATACCAAGCGGAGCGCAGCGAGTTCCTCGCCTCGACCGACGAACGCTTCCGGCCGGTCAGTCTACTGACGGGCCTCGATGGCGCGCTCTACGTCGTTGACATGTATCGCGGCGTGATCCAGCACAAGAACTTCGTCACGACCTTCCTGCGCCGGCAGATCCTCGAGCGTGGCCTCGCCGACCCAATCGGGCTCGGTCGCATCTGGCGCATCGTGCCGGCCGACGAGGTCGCACCGGCACCGGCGAAGACGTGGCCGGCCGAAACACCGGCCGGCGATCTCGTCGACGCGCTTACGAGCGCCACGGGCACGGTGCGTGACCTCGCGCTGCGTGATCTCGTGCAGCGCCAGGAACGCGGCGCCGCCGACCGGCTGCGCCTCGTGTTGGCCGACCACCCGCGTGCCGCGTGCCGCGTTGTGCTGCTGTCGGCCCTTCGGGGTCTCGAACAGTTGACCGCGACCGACCTGCGGCGTGCGCTCTTCGATGGCGATCCCGGCGTCGCCGGTTTCGCGCTGCAGTGCGCTGCGCCATGGCTCGCGGCCGGCGACGGACACCTGTGGCTCGCGCTCGATCGGCTGATCACCACGGCCCCGCCGGCAGTGCGCTGGCAGCTCGCGCTGACGCTCGGCGACGTGCTCGCGTCGGGCCCCGCGCGTTCCCGGAGGCGAGTGATGCCGCTGTTCGTGCGCCTGCTCGCGTCGGCCCCCGGCGATGCGACGCTGTGTGCGGTGGTCGGCGTCGCCGCGCACCCGCATGGGCTCGAGGTGCTGCGCCAGCTGCTGCGCGAACTGCCCTCGGACGATCCCGAGCGATTCGCTGCGGTGCTGCAGGAGCTCGCGCGCCTTTGCGTGCGCAGCCGCTCGGTGGCCCAGCAGAAGGAGCTGTTCGCGCTCGTGCCGGCGTGCGGACCGCTGTGGCAGCGCCGTGCGCTGCTGCGCGGGGCGGTTGCCGCGGTGCCGCGCGGGGCGGGACGCGCCGGCTGGCTGCCGTTCGACGCGACCCCGCGCGAGCTGCTCGAGCTCGCGTCCGGCGAGGACGTCGAATGCCGCCGGCTCGCCAACGAGCTGCTCGCCGCGGTCGTGCTCTCGGGCGACGCCGCGAGCGCAGCCGCCGCAGAGCTCACGGACGCCGAACGACAGCGCGTGGAGGCCGGGGCGAAGGTCTATGCGCGGGCCTGCGCGGCATGCCACCAGCTCGATGGCACAGGTCTGCCGGGCCTGGCTCCTCCGCTGTGCGACTCCGACTGGGTGCTCGGCGCTCCGGACCGCCTGATGCGCATCGCGTTGCACGGAGTCCGCGGCCCGATCGAAGTGAACGGGACTACGTGGAACCTCGACATGCCGGGCCAGGTTCACCTGAGCGACGAGGATCTCGCGCAGGTGCTCAGCTACGTGCGCCGGAGCTTCGGGCATCGCGCGAACACGGTCGCACCCGCCGACGTGGGCGCCGTACGGGCGGCGAACAAGACGAGGAAGGAACCGTGGACGGCCCCGGAACTGCTCGGCACGAAGTGAGCGAGCCGCTACGGTGCACGGGCCCATGCGGCCATGGCCGCAACCAAAGCACATGACCTCCCGCTTCGATCCCACGCCCGCGGACCTCTTCACGTTCGGCCTCTGGACCGTCGGCAATCCGGGCCGCGACCCGTTCGGCGAGCCCGTGCGCGCCGCGTTCGATTCGAACTACATCGTGCGCAAGCTCGCCGCAATCGGCGCCTACGGCGTCAACCTGCACGACAACGATCTCGTGCCGTTCCACGCGACGGCATCCGAACGCGATCGCCTCTTGCGCACGTTCCAGCAGACGCTCGCGGAGACCGGCATGCGCGTGCCGATGGCGACGACGAACCTGTTCTCGCACCCGGTGTTCAAGGACGGCGCGTTCACGAGCAACGATCCGAAGGTGCGCGCGTTCGCGTTGCAGAAGACGATGCGCGGGATCGACCTCGGTGCCGAGCTCGGCGCGCAGGTCTACGTGTTCTGGGGTGGACGCGAGGGCACGGAAGCCGACGCGTGCCGCGACCCGCGCACAGCATGGCAACGCATGCGCGACGCGATGAACTTCCTCTGCGGCTACGTGAAGGACCAGCGCTACGACATGCGCTTCGCGCTCGAAGCGAAGCCGAACGAACCGCGGGGCGACAACTACCTGCCGACGACCGGTCACATGCTGCACTTCATCTCGACGCTCGAGCACGAGGAGATGGTCGGCGTCAATCCCGAGGTCGCGCACGAGACGATGGCCGGACTGTCGTTCCCACACGCCATCGCGGAGGCCATGGCGTGCGGCAAGCTGTTCCATCTCGACCTGAACGGGCAGAAGATCGGGCGCTACGACCAGGACCTGCGTTTCGGCAGCGAAGACCAGAAGGGTGCGTTCCTGCTCGTGCGGCTGCTCGAAGGCACGATGGGAACGCCGCGCTACACGGGACCGCGGCACTTCGACGCGCATGCCTACCGCACCGAGGACGAAGCCGGCGTCTGGGAGTTCGCGCGCGGTTGCATGCGCACCTACAAGATCCTGCACGCGCGTGCCGTGGCCTTCGACGCGGATCCCGAGGTCAAGGCGCTGCTCGCCGAACAGCGCGACGCCAGTGTCGATCCTCTGCTGGCCAAGGGCTACACGCGCGAAAACGCGCAGAGGCTCAAGGCGCTCGCGATCGATGCCGACGCGATCAGCAAGCGCGGGCTCGGCTACGAACGGCTCGACCAGCTGCTCGTCGAACACCTGCTCGGCGTGCGCGGCTCCACATGACGGCAGGCCCGCTGTTCCTCGGCTTCGACGTCGGCACCCAGAGCACCAAGGCGCTCGTCGTCGACCCCGCGACATGCAGCACCGTGGCGCGCGCGCAGCACGCGCACGCGTTCGTCGAGGGACTGCCGCCCGGCCACATCGAGCAGCACCCCGAGCAGTGGATGGACGCCGTCGTGGCGACCGCGCGCGAAGTGTTGCAGCACGTCGATCCAACGCGCATCGCCGGCATCGGCGTCTCGGGCCAGCAGCACGGCGCGGTCGTGCTCGACGCCGCGGGTGCGGTCGTCCGCCCGGCGAAACTCTGGTGCGACACCGCGACGGCCGCCGAGGCGCGCGAGCTGTCCGAGCGGACCGGGCGCGCCGTGCCGACGGGGTTCACGGCCAGCAAGCTGCTCTGGCTCGCGCGGCACGAAAGCCGTTCGTGGGCGGCCGTGCAACGGGTCCTGCTGCCGCACGACTTCGTCAACCTGCGGCTCACCGGCGAGGCGTCGATGGAGTTCGGCGACGCCTCGGGCACGGGCTTCTTCGCGCCGGAGCAGCGCCGCTTCGATGCGGCCGCGATGGCCGCGATCGACCTGCGTCTGCCCTCGATGCTGCCCGCGTTGCGCGCGGTCGGCGAGCTCGCCGGCCGTCTGTCCGCGGCTGCTGCCGCGCGCATTGGCCTGCCGGCCGGCATCCCGGTGGCCCCCGGTGGCGGCGACAACATGATGTCCGCGATCGGCAGCGGCGCCACGCGGGCCGGCGTCGTCGTCGTGAGTCTCGGCACGTCGGGCACGATCTTCACGCGCACCGAGCGCCCCGTCGTCGACCCGAAAGGCTGTATCGCGCCGTTCTGCAGCAGCGATGGCGCGTGGTTGCCGCTGCTCTGCGTGATGAACCTCACGGGCGTCGCCGAAGAGGTGAAGGCGTTGACGGGTCTGTCCCACGACGCGCTGACCAGGCTGGCTGCGGACGTCCCGCCGGGATGCGCGGGTCTGTTGTGGCTGCCGTTCCTGGTCGGCGAACGCGTGCCCGACCTGCCGCTGGCCACCGGCACGCTGCTCGGTCTGCGGCCCGGTCTGCTGCGGCCTGGCCACGTCTACCGCGCAGCGCTCGAAGGCACGTCGCTGAACCTCGGTGCGGGCCTCGACCGCCTGCGTGCGCTGGGTCTGCAGGTCGCCGAGGTGCGCGTCACCGGCGGCGCCTCGCAGAACGCGTTGTGGCGGCAGATCCTCGCGAACGTGTTCGGCGTGCCCGTGCGGCTCCTGCTGGAAGCGGAGTCCGCGGCGCTCGGCGCCGCGCTGCAGGCGGCGTGGTGCGTGCGACGCCTCGCGGGCGAGAGGAACCTGACTACCGACGCCGTCGCCGCACCGTTCGTGCGTCGCGGCGCCGAGACCACGCCCGACGCGGCGTTGCGGTCGCTGCACGACTCGCTGCGCTCGCGCTTCGCCGCGGAGGTTGCGAGGCTACATCCCGAGAGTTGCTGAGCCCGTGCTGAGCTTGGCAACACGTCGCATTTGACGGCGAAGGTCCGCCGGCCATACCGTGGTGGCATGTGGATACTTCGCAAGATCGGTTCGGTGTTGCGGGGCAGGGTTACCCCTCTTCAGTTGATGCTCGCCACGACGCTCGGCGGCATCCTCGGCTTCGTTCCGGGCTTCTTCCTGCCCGGTGATCTCGGCGGCGGCTTCATGCAGGCGCCTGGCCTCATCGTGCTGTTGCTTTGTTGCGTGCTCGTGCTGAACGCGAACCTCGGCGTGTTCGGGCTTGTCACGCTCGGTTGCAAGGTGCTCAGCGCGGTGATGCTGCCGCTGTCCTACGCGCTCGGCACCTGGCTGCTCGATGGGCCGCTGCAGGGTCTGTTCCGCGCGTTGATCAACGGCAAGGGGACCGCCTGGTGCGGTCTCGAGTACTACGCGACGGCCGGCGGTCTCGTCTTCGGTCTCGTGTTCGGCCTCGGCTCCGGCTACCTGCTCAACCGCACGATCGGCGCGATCCGCACGAAGATGGCGACCGTCGAGGAGAGCAGCGAGCTCTACCACAAGTATGCGAACAAGCGGTGGGTGCGGTTCTGCACCTGGCTCTTGCTCGGCAAGGGCAAGGGCAAGAAGGACTGGAAGGACCTGTCCGAACAGGGCAAGGTCGGCATGCCGTTCCGCGTCTGGGGCGTGGCCACCGCGGCTGTGCTGGTCGGCAGCCTGTGGGTGTTCCAGCAGTGGTTCTCGACGCCGATCCTGACCACCAACGTGCGCGGCGCCCTCGAGTGGATGAACGGCGCCACCGTGGATCTCGAGTCCGCGAAGCTCGACTTCGGCGAGGGTACGCTGCGGTTCTCGCGTCTGGCCATCGCCGACAGCGCGGCGCTCGACACGGATCTGCTTGCCGCGGACGAAATGACCGCGAAGATCGACACGGGCGAGCTGCTGCGCAAGCGCTTCGTCATCGACGAGCTGCGTTCGACGAGCGCGCGCTCGGGCACGCCGCGCAGCCACAAGGGCGTGATCCTGCCGGGCAAGCCGCCGCCGCCCGAACCGCCGCCACCACCGCCGAACACGAAGACGATCGAGGACTACCTCGCGGACTTCCAGGTCTGGAAACGGCGGCTCGAGCAGGCGCGCGAGTGGATCGACGTGATCGCGGGCGGCGACGAGGCACCGCCGGCCGAACAGACACCCGAGCAGCGCAAGGAGGATCGCGCCGAACAGGCACGCGTGCACGGCATCGCGTGTGTCGTGGCGACGCACCTGATCGAGGCTGGACCGCGCGTGCTGATCCGCAAAATCGACATCGAGGGCATCGGCTACTCGTGGAACGGCAAGCCCGACAAGCTCGACCTGCGCGCGCGCAACCTCTCGGACCTGCCTTCGCTGGTGCCCGACGCGCTCTCGGTGTCGCTGAAGTCGACGGACTCGATGATGCTGCAACTGTCGGGCAAGTCGAAGGCGAACCCCGCGGTCGGCCTCGAGTTCGCGTTCCGCGAGCTCGCCGTCGACAACGTGTTCAAGAACCTGCGCACGGGCGGTTCGCCGCCGTTGCGCGGCGGGACGCTGGACCTCAGCGGCAAGGGTTCCTTGAGCTCGGCGAAGGGGGCCACGGTCATCGACTTCCCGCTGCAGGTCGCGCTGAAGGACACGACGTTCGCGTTGACCGGAGCCAAGGAGACGAAGGTCGCTTCGCTGTTGTTGCCCATCGGTCTGCGCGGTCCCGTGACGAGTCCGGCCGTGGCGCTCGACGACAAGGTGCTGCAGGACGCGCTGCTCGCCGCCGGTCAGAAGGAGCTCGCGAACTTCGTGCAGGGGCAGGCCGGCAAGCTGCTCGGCAACCTGAACAGCAACCTGCCCGCGGCGGCCCAGGGTGTGCTCGACCCGAACAAGAGTCCGGAGCAGATCGCCGCAGACGCCAAGCAGAAGGTCGACGACGAAGCGAAGAAGCTCGAGGAGCAGGCCAAGAAGAAGCTCGAGGAGGAGGCCAAGAAGAAGCTCCAGGACGACGCCGCGAAGAAGGCGGCCGAAGAGGCCCAGAAGGTGCTGCCGGGCGGCTTGAAGTCCCTGATTCCCGGCGGGAAGAAGTGACCATGATCAAGCTCGACCGCACCGAACAGCGCATCGTCGGCGTGCTGATCGAGAAGCAGCTTGCGGTGCCCGACAGCTACCCGCTCAGCGAGAACGCGCTGGTCGACGGCTGCAACCAGAAGAGCAACCGCGATCCGGTCATGGAGCTCGTCGCGTTCCAGGTGTCTGGCGCGCTGATGGGTCTGCAGGAGAAGGGCTACACCGCGCGCGTCGAGGGGGGCGGGCGCGTGCCGCGGTTCAAACATCGCGTGGTCGAGGAGCTGCAGCTCGATCCGAAGGAACTCGCCGTGCTCGCGGAGCTGCTGCTGCGTGGGCCGCAGGCGCCAGGCGCGCTGAAGCCGCGCGTGGCCCGCATGGGCTGTCAAGCCCCGCCCGAGGAGATCGAGTCGATCCTCGAGAAGCTCTCGCAGCGGTCGCCGCCGCTCGTCGTGCGGCGTCCGCCCAGCAGGCACGAGCGCGACCCTCGATGGCAACATTTGCTCGGGGACGGCAGTGAGCTCACCGAGCCTTCTGCGCCACCGCCCGAAGCCGGTGCACGCCCCGAAACTAGCGCCCGCCAGCCAGGCCTCGAGGATCGCGTTGCCGCGGTCGAGATCTCGCTTGCCCGCCTGCAGCAAATGATCGCGGAGCTCGAGGCCCGGATCGGCCGGTCGCAGGCTGCGCCCTAGCACACGACCCGAGCATTCCCCCCCCAGTGTCCTGCAAGACCCTCGCATGAAGACGCCAATGCAGCCGCCTCCACTTCCACCTCATGTCCAGCTCTTCCAGTTGATGACGGGGTTCACCGTGAGCCAGGCGATCTTCGCCGTCGCGCGGCTGAACGTTGCCGAGCACCTCGCCGCTGGTCCCGTCGTGGTCGAAGAGGTCGCGCGCAAGACGGGTGCCAATCCCGACGCCCTCTACCGCGTGCTCCGCGCGCTCGCGAGCGTCGGCGTGTTCACGGAGACCACGCCGCGCCGTTTCGGGAACACGCCGATGAGCGAGTGCCTGCGGGCCGGGGTCCCGGGCTCACAACACGCCGGGGCCCTGATGATCGCCTCGCTCTGTTACTCGGCCTTCGGCGAGCTGGCGTGGTCGGTCGGGACCGGCCAGCCCGGGTTCGACAAGATCTTCGGCGCGCCGATCTTCGACTATCTCGCGAAACATCCTGACGAAGGACGCGGCTTCGACCAGGCGATGAGCTCGATCCACGGGCCCGAAACGCCGGCCATGATCGAGGCATTCAGCTTTGCTGGCTTCCGCACCATCGTCGACGTCGGCGGCGGCAACGGTTCCACGCTGATCGAGATCCTACGCAGCGCTCCCAAGGCTCGCGGCATCGTCTTCGACCTGCCCGGCGTGGTCGAGCGCGCCGCGTCCACGATCCGCGACGCCGGGCTCGGCGACCGGTGCCGCGTCGCGGGCGGCAGCTTCTTCGAGTCTGTGCCGAAGGATGCCGACGCCTACATCCTGCGGCACATCATCCACGACTGGGACGACCAGAAGAGCATCCAGATCCTGCGCCGCTGTCGCGAAGCGATGGCCCCCGGCGGGAAGGTGCTCGTCGTCGAGAGCGTGATCCCGACCGGCGACGAGCCGCACCCCGGCAAGTGGCTCGACATCATCATGCTCGCCGTGCCCGGTGGCCGCGAGCGGACCCGCGCCGAGTACGAGGCGCTGCTTGCGGCTGCCGGGTTGAAGCTCGAACGCGTCGTGGCGACCCGTTCGCCGGTGAGTGTGGTGGAGGCGGTGGCGAAGTGATGCGCTCGGGGCGCCCGGTGTCGCGGGTCACCGGGACAGCAGCAAGGTCACGACGATCCCCAGCAGGATGCAGACGGCAATGCTGACGCACGTGAGGGCGATGCGCCGGCGCTGCTTCAGCAGTGCCTCCCAGCGCGCTGCGTCCAGGAAGAGGCCTTGCTCACCGACTACTTGAATGACTGCGTGGCCTCGTAGCTGCCTGAAGGCCAGCCCTTCGTGCAAACCGAGCTTTGCCGCCGTTGTCGCGCGGTCCGCGCTCGTTGCACCTGCGTCCCTGAACAACTCGACGATTCTCGCCTGCCTGCGAAGAACGCCTGCGATAGGAGCTGGAAACACGGCCATCCTGCTTCTCCATATTGCTCGAGTGATGTGCGGCCGGATGTTATCCCAACGGCTGGCGCCGTAGCGAAACCGGTTCGGCACGGAGGCGGCGACTAGCCTTGCTGCGCGGCAGCGGCCTCGGCCGCGCAGCCCGCGCACCAGGCCGCATCGTGCTCGCCCGTGGCGATCACGTAGGTGTAGCCGAGTCGCAGCTCGACGTCGGATGTCACTTCGCAGCGGACCATCGCGCCAAAGCGCCCATATCCACGCGTCGCCCAGGTCGCGGGCTTGGGGTTTCCGGCCCCTTCGATGCGCAGCACGGTCACCAACCCGCTGTTCAGCGGCAGCACGGCGGCGCTCCAGTCGCAGTCGGTCCAGACGTCGTCGGCGCGCGCGCGAGCCGTCGCGGGCCGTACGTATGTCACACCCGCATCCTGCTCGGCGAACTGCTGCAGCGCGCGGAACTGGTGCCCCGCGTGTTGCGGGTCGCCGTCGAGCACGACGGGCGCATCCGCGGCACGCAGTCCGATCTGCACGTCGAGAACGGTGCTGCCATCCCCGCGCAGACAGGCGCGCATCGCGCGGCGTTCGTGCAGCAAGGTCTTGCCGTCAGGGGCGAGCCAGTCGATGCGCGCGACCTGCCAGTCCTCTGCGAGGCCCATCGCCGCCGGCCGCTCGAACGCGACGAAGCGCTGCGTCTCGCCTTTCGAGCAGTGCCAGAAGTCGAACGTCTTGCCGCCGCATCGCAGCCTGTTCCAGCCGATGAAGAGTCCGCGGTGGTGTTCGTAGGCGCCGCCGAGCCCCTTCGTCAGCAAGCGTCCATCGGGCGCAAAGACGTGGTGGAAGACCTTGCACGTGGCACTGTGCTGCGCCGGCACGTAGTGCAGACACTCGAGGCTCGCGACCAGCCGGTCGCCGGCCAATACCTGCTCGGGCGGCCTGGTCCGCGTGGCCGTGCACGACGCGAGCAGCAGGGCCAGGGCCAATCTCGGGAGCACGCGGCGATGGTAGCGTCATTCGGCCGACGCGCGCCAGGGCTGCAGCCTCGCCGCAAGACCGCATGACGCCTACACTGCTGTCCGATGCAGCTGGCCGTCTATGCGCACCCGTTCGACCTGCAAGCCTTGGCGGCGCACGGCGGGCTGCCGCGCCTGCGCGATCTCGGCATCGGCGAAGTGGCGCTCGCGACGAGCTACCACGATGGCCGGTGGTTGATGCCCTGGCAGGACGAAGGGCGCGTGCGTTTCCTCGAAGACGGGACCGTGCATTTCCGGCCCGGCTCCGATTACGGCGAGCTGCGCCCACAGACATCGCGCGCGGTGCCCGCCAAGGGTCCGTCGCCGCTCGAACTGCTTTGCGAACAGGCGCCCGCGGCAGGCATGCGCGTGCGGGCCTGGAACGTGTTCACGCACAACTCGCGTCTCGGCGCGAAGCATCCCGAGCTGTGCGTGCACAACGCGTTCGGCGACGTCTACACCTATGCGCTGTGTCCCGCGCAGCCGAAGGTGCAACAATACATCGCGGCGATGGTCCGCGACCTCGGCTGGCACAAAGGCCTGCACACGATCGAATTCGAAGCGCTCGGGCAGATGGGGCACAAACATTCGAGCCACCACGACAAGGCGAGTTTCACGGCGACGGGGCTGCTCGACGCGGCCTTGTCGGCGTGCTTCTGCTCCGCCTGCGAGAAGATCCTCACGAAGGGCGGTACTGATCCCGAAGAGCTGCGGCGTTCCGTGCAGTCGTGCGTCGACACACACGTGAGCAGCGCCGATGCGATGACGCCGGGCACGGTGCCCGCGGGACCCAAAGACCTGGCTGCGGGGGACGCGCGCTGGCTCGACGCCGTGCTGGACGCCCGGGCTCGCACGGTGCAGCAACTCGCACGCATCGCGCTGAACGCACCGCAGCAGCGGGCCGTGCAGGTGCACCCGCATCCGTGGTTCACGGGCAGCCAACTGGCGGCCGCGAGCGCCGCCAGCTTTCCCGCGACGGACGAGCGCGTCGTGACGTGTTATGGCGAAGGCCCCGGCCAGATCGGCCGCCTGCTCGGCGGCGACGACGCCGTTCGCCTTCGCGCCTCGCCGCGCCGTCTCTGCATCTGGCCGAAGGCACCCGAATTCATGAACGACCGGGACCTCGAGCAAGTGCGCGATCTCTGCCGGCAGCACGGCATCGCGTCGATCGCGATCTACCATCTCGGCCTCTTGCCCTGGCGCACGATCGAGCGGGTCGCCAAGAAGCTCGCCGCATGATGCTGCGTCTTTCGTTCTGCGCGCTGCTCGCGGGATCGGTGTGGGCCCAACAGGAGCCCGCCGTCGAACGGCCGCGGCTCGTCGTGTTGTGCGTGGTCGACCAGCTCGCGAGCTGGGTGTTCGAACAGGGCCGACCGTTCCTCGACAAGGATGGCGGTTTTCAGCGGCTCGCGCAGCAAGGTGCCTGGTTCTCGAAGTGCGCCTACCAGCATGCGTGCACGGAGACCGGGCCGGGCCACGCGACGATCGGCACCGGAGTGCCGGCGTCGGTGCACGGCATCGTGCGCAACAGCTGGTGGTCCGTCGAGGATGGCAAACTCGTCTACTGCGTGAACGAAGCGATGCCGGCGTTGCCCGATCTGCCCGAGGGCAAGGATCGTGGACCCGGACGCATGCGGGCGCAGACGTTCGCGAGCAGCCTCGAGAAGAGCGTGCCGGGCAGCAAGGTCGCGAGCGTGTCGTGGAAGGACCGTTCGGCCATCCTGATGGCGGGTCCCGATGCGGACGCCGTCGTCTGGATCGAAACGACGACCGGCAACCTCGTCACGAACACGGCGTGGGCCAAAGCGACGCCGGCCTGGGTGACGCGCTTCAACGAAGAGAGGGCCATCGACGGGTTCTTCGGTTCGGTCTGGGATCGCTCGGGACCCGAGGCGGCTTACGCGGGTCTCGTCGACGACCGGCGCTACGAGGTGGCGCACCAGAACGGCACGAACCAGCACACGCTGCCGCAGCCGCTCACGGGCGGCAAGCTGGAGCCCGCCCCCGCGTACTACCTGCAGCTCTTCGCTTCGCCGCAGGGCAACACGGTCGTGCGCCTCGCGGCCGAAGCCGCCGTGCGCGGCATGGAACTCGGCGCGGACGCCGTGACCGACCTGCTCTGCGTGAGCTTCTCGTCGACCGACGTGGTCGGCCACGTGTTCGGTCCCGATTCGGTGGAAGCGCGCGATGCGCTGTTGCGACTCGACCGCGATCTCGCGCTGTTCTTCGGGTTCCTCGACAGCGCGGTGGGGGCCCGGCGCTGGGCGCTGTTCCTCACGGCGGATCACGGCGTGGGGCCCACGCCCGAAGCCGCGAAGGCGGCGGGTCGCGATGCCGGCCGGGGTCTGTTGCTGACCGGCGCGCGCACTGCAGCCGAGCAGGCGTTGACCAAGCGATGCGGCAGGCCGCCCGAAGGCAAGCGCTTCTTCACGCACGTCGGCGAGTACTCGTTCTACTTCGACCACGACGTGCTCGCGGCGTTGCGCGGCGAACGCGACGCGGCGGAGATGCTGCTCGAGGCATCGCGCGTAGCCGCGCAGGCGGCTGCGTCGGCGCGTGGCATCAGCGCGGCGTTTGCGACCCAGGACCTGCAGGCGCCGTCGAAGGAGCACGATGCGCTGCGGGCTTCGCTCGTGTTGGGCTTGTACCCGGGGCGCGCGGGCGACGTGCAGCTCGTCGTGAAGCCGTATTGGCTCGACGGCGCGTCGCCGGCGTCGCATGGCACGCCCCACGCCTACGACCTCGAAGTCGCCGCGTTCGCGATCGGCCCCGGCGTCCGGGCCGGAGCGCGCATCGACGCTGCGATCACGCCGGGCTTCGGAGTCGTGTGGTTCGCGCAGATGCTTGGCCTGCCACGAGCGGCAGCGGTCGTCGACACCGTTCCGCCGCAGTTGCTGGGCGGGAACTGATCGGTCGCTGGCGTCCTCCGAAGGCAGCGTGCGGGCTTGCTGCGAGCCTTGCCCGGTGCTCTCCGCGTAGGAACTGCCGGCGACCGGTCGAGAGGCACGCGCGCAGAGCCTCGATGGCAACGCGGTAATCGACGCGGCGCGATGAGCCTCACAGTGACAGCCCCACGGGAAGCGAGTCCCTGATAGCCTGCTGCTTCCCTCATCGCCGGCAGCCGAGCCATGCAACGACTCATCGAACGCCATCCGCTGCGCCGCGGCGCGCATCGCTCGCGCGACGAAGGCATGTGCGCGATGGAGATGGTGGCCTGGCTCGCCGGGGAACCGCACGGCGATGAACCGTCCTGCGCTTGCCCGGTGGCCGCGGCGCTCGTGCGCGCCTGCAACGACGCGATGGGCGACGCAGAGCGCAACCGCTGTCTGCGCTCGTTCGTGCCGAGGCTCGTGAACTCGCGCGGCAGTGCGGCGCTCGAACGCGCTCGCGGCATGCTCGTGCTCGACTGCTTGTTGCACACGCTGTTGCCGGCCCTCTTGCGATCGCGAGGTCGCGGCGGCGATGTGGGGTTGCTCGCGGCTCTGCCGCCCATGCGCGGCGACGCGGACCTGCACACGGCACTGGCCGCGATCGATCGCCTGTGGTTTGCACCTCGAGCGGTGCGCTGGGTCCTGTTGCGCGCCCTCGAAGGCATGCCGCCCGCGCGCTACGTGACGGGCGTCATGCCGGTGCTGCGCGGGCTCGGCGAAGCGGAGGCCGGAAAGGCGGCTGGAGCGCTGCTCGAGCGGCTGATCAGCTCCCGTTGTCCTCTGGGTGACACGGCCGCCGGGTAGGCCGTGGCTCCGTGTGTCGGGGAACGCAACACCAAGGCCCCAGGGTTTTCTCCGGTTGCACCCCTGCGCCGGCCGAAGAGCCGCCCATGGACGAACGCATGCGATGGTGGGTGATCCCCGGCGCGCTTGTGGTCCTGCTCCGTGTCGTCACTCTCGAGGGGACCGGGGGCGAGACCTGGCAGCCCGACGATGCTGACGACGTGGAGGGTGTGGTCGTGCTGCGCGATGCCACGGGCTCGTCGGGTGGCAAGGTCGCAGACGCCGCCTGCACCGTGTCGCTGCCAGCCGGGCAGATCGGCCTTCGCGGCGTGATGACGGTCTGGCGTCGGCTCGATGGCGAGCGCGAACGAACGCCGCGGCTCGTGCTGCGTTCGCGCGTGCGCAGCGACGCGACGGTGCCGGTCGCGGGACTCGCGAAGGGGCGCTACGACCTCGAGATGGTGTTCAGCGAAGGATCGGGTCGTCACTTCGCCGCGAGCAACGTCGAGGTTCCTGGCGCCGTGACGTTGCGCGCAGCGCCCTAGCGATCAGCGCGGCCCGGTCAGGACCGGCAGCTGGGCCTTCTTGAGGAACAGCACCGCGAAGCACTGCTCGCTCAGCAAGGCGGGGCCGAACTTGCCGTGGTAGTCCTGCAGAGCGAGCAGCGCCTGCGCGCCGTCGTGATACCAGTCCCAGCCGTCGATGAGACCCGTGCGCGACAGCTCGCAGGCGCGTTCGAGACTGTAGAGCCAGTAGAAGTAGTGGTCGTTGCGCAGCGGCGGCGGCCCCGGGTTCCAGCGCACGGTGCGATGCGCGGCGAGCCACGCGAACCCTGCCCGGATCGCGTCGTCGAGCTTGCTGTCGAGCGCCGTTGCGGCACCCTGATCGAGAGCGGCGCGGCAGAGCGACATGCCGGCGATGCCCGCGCACGTCATGCTGCCGTAGGCCGGGCCCGAACCGGGCAGCGTGTAGCTGAAGCCGCGCGGAGGTGTCGCGCGCGTCGATCCCGTGTGGGCGGGCGCGAGCAGGTCCTTGTCGGGCGAGTCGCTGAGCGGCACGAGGCCCAGTTCGCGCGACCTGCCGTCCGGCCCGTATTGCGCGGCGAGCCAGTGCTCGGCGGATGCGAGCCAGACACCGCGCGAAACCTGCTGCTGGCACAACGAGGCGCTCCAGAGGCCGAACAGCGCGTATTGCGAGTTGCTGTTGTCGAAGCCCTTGCCGCCGAGATACCACCAGCGCGACCGGTAGGCCTGGTCGAGGCTCTCGTCGCGGTTGCTGAGCAGGCGCTCGGTCCACTGCGCGACCCTCTTCTGGTCCTCGGGACGGAGCACACGCGGCGTCGGCTTCGCGAGCACGCCGCTGAGCAGAAACTCGCGCTCGCGCGGCGGCGCGTAGACCTGTTCGGTCGCGAGCAGCGCCACGGCGAGGCTGTAGGTCTCGCGGATGTTGCGGCGGTGCAGCTCCTCGAAGCCGGCCCGGATCTTCGGCGAGTCCGCGGGCCGCCCGGCGATCAGCAGCGTCTGCAGACACAGCGCGAGCAGGCCGTCGCCGCAGGGGTGCTTGCTGTCCTCGGTGGTCGCAAACTCCGGCCGATCGAGGCGCATCTCGCCTTCGATCACGTCGGCGCCGTCGGCGATCGCCTGGGCGACGCGCTCGCGAAAGTCCGGGTCGCGGTAGTCGTGAACCTTGTCGAGCTGCCAGTGCTGCGTGAACACGCCGGTCAGGGCCCCCTTGCCGTGGTGGGGGCCGAAGAGGACTTTCAGCGTCAGCGTGGCGCGGAACTCGCGCACGACGCCGGCCTTGGCGTCGAGCTTGCGCTCGATACTCAGCGTGCCCGTGCCCTCGCCGCCATACCACGGCCTCGGATCGGTGCTCTGCAGCTTCCTCTCGTGCGCGAGCAGCACGGGCCGGTTCACCTTGAACGTCAGATCGAACTTCTGCGTGTCGTCGTCGCCCTTGCTCCCCGTGCCGTTGAATTCGAGCGTGCCGAGGCCCGGCACCCGCTCGAGCGTCGTGCTGACGCCGCCGGCGCCGAGCCGCAGATCGAACGCGATCAGCGGCGCGATCCAGCGCCAGTCCTGCGGTTCGGCCTCCACGTGCGTGCCTTCGGCCGCGAGCTCGCTCTGCAGCAGGATCGTCGCATGCGGCAGCGGGCAGCCGGGCAGGATGCCGCGAGCCGGGTCCGGGTCGAGGGATTCTTCGGCCGTGTAGGTGGCGACGCCGCCGACCGGCAGGTTCCACTTCGCGAGTTGCGCGCGGACCGGGCTACTGCAAGCGAGCACGACCAGTAGCAGTCCGATGCGAGGGGTCACGATCGGGGAAGTGTCTCGCAGACGCGCGCGAACGCCAGTGGCTAAGATCCTGCCCGTCAGGAGAAACCTGTGATGAGAAAGCTGTTCGTGTTGGTTCTCGGCTTTTTGTGTCCGCTGTTGTGCGCGCAGGACGCGTCGCGACTCGATGCCCAACGCATCACCTCGGGCGAGTTCCGGCTCGAGCGCTTCGGACCGGCGCGCTGGCTCGACGGCGCTCACTACGCGACGCTCGAGCCCACGGAGGCCGGCGGGCCGCCCGAGCTCGTGCGCTACGAAGCCGTGTCGGGCAAGCGCGAAGTGCTCGTGTCGGCCGCGATGCTGGCAGTCGCGGCCGGACCGATCGCGATCGAAGACTACGTGCTGTCGCCGGACCAGACGCACCTGCTCGCGTTCACGCAGAGCGAACGCGTCTGGCGTCAGAACACTCGCGGCGAGTACTACGTTCTGTCGCTCGGCGGCAAGCACGAGCCGCTGCGCCTCGGCGGCGACTTGCCGAAGTCGACGCTGATGTTCGCGAAGTGGTCGCCCGACGGCACGCGCGTCGGGTATGTCGCGCAGAACGACCTCTACGTCGAGGACGTCGCGACGCGGAAGAGGACGCGGCTGACCAAGGACGGCTCGGCGACGATCATCAACGGCACGTTCGACTGGGTCTACGAAGAGGAGTTCGACTGCCGCGACGGGTTCCGCTGGAGCCCTGACGGCAAGCACATCGCCTACTGGCAGCTCGACTGTTCGGGAGTGGGCGAGTTCCTGATGATCGACAACCTCGCGGACCGGTACAGCAAGGTCGTGCCGGTGCAGTTCCCGAAGGCGGGCACGACGAACTCGAGCTGCAGGATCGGCGTCATCGCGGCGGCTGGTGGCGAGACCGTGTGGCTCGACACGCCGGGGGATCCGCGTGAGACCTACCTGCCGCGCATGGAGTGGCATCCGAAGGGCGAAGAGCTGATGGTGCAGTGGCTGCCGCGCGAGCAGAACGTGCTGCAGGTGCTCGGCGGCGACGTGAAGACCGGCGACTGCCGCGTCGTGCACGAGGAGCGGGACGAAGCGTATGTCGACGTGCGCGACGACTTCCGTTGGGTCGAGGGCGGCGGCAAGTTCTTCTGGACCAGCGACACTGCGTTCCACGAGGGCGACGGCCCGCGCTTCCGCCAATGCGGCACGATCGAGTGGGACACGCGCGGCAAGCAGATGCTGCTGACGCATCGCGCGTGGACGAAGGGCTTCGACGTGATCTCGGTCGACCACGTCGACATCGGCAAGGGCACGGGCTACGTCAGCGCATCGCCTCACGGTCCGCAGAAGTATCTGACGGCGATGCCGCGCGACGCGATGCCCGCGGGCATGCCGCTGCGATACTCGGGCATCGTGTCGGGCCTCGTGTCGGGCGAGGCGCAGCGCGGCTGGCACGACTACCAGATCAGCCCCGACGGCTCGCTCGCGATCCACATGTACTCGTCGTTCGACAACCCGCCGGTCGTCGACCTCGTGAAGCTGCCCTCGCACGAGACGGTGCGCGTGCTCGTCGACAACAAGAAGTTGCGCGACAAGTACGAGGCGGTCGCGAAGGGCAAGAACGACTTCTTCGACGTGAAGGTCGCCGACGGGGTCGTGCTCGACGGCTGGGTGATGACCCCTCCGGACTTCGACGCGAGCAAGAAGTGGCCGGTCGTGTTCCACATCTACGGGGAGCCGTGGGCGCAGACGGTCAAGGACACGTGGTTCCTGGGCCACCACCTGTTCCACCGCTGGCTCACGCAGCAGGGCTACGTCGTGATGTCAGTCGACGCGCGGGGCACGCCGGCACCGAAAGGTCGCGACTGGCGCAAGGCGCTCTACCAGAAGATCGGTGTGACGAGCTCGCAGGAGTGGAACGAGGCCGTGACGGCCCTCTGCGCGCAAGGCTCGTGGATGGACAAGACTCGGCTCGCGATCTGGGGCTGGTCGGGCGGCGGCGCGATGACCCTGAACATGCTGTTCCGCTACCCGGACCTGTTCTGCGCCGGCATGTCGGTGGCGCCCGCGACCGACCTCGCGCTCTACGACACGATCTACCAGGAACGCTACTGCGGCGACCCGCGCAAGGTGCCCGAGGTCTACCGCGAGTGCTCGCCGATCACGTTCGCGAAGAACCTGAAGGGCAAGCTGCTGGTCGTGCACGGCACCGGCGACGACAACGTGCACTTCCAGCACAGCGAGCGGTTGTTCGACGAGTTGGTCAAGCACGGCAAGCTGTTCGAGTATCTCGCCTACCCGAACCGCACGCACTCGATCGTCGAGCGCGCCGGCACGCGCAAACACCTGTATGGCTCGCTGTCCGACTTCTTGAACCGCCGCGTGCCGCCGGGCCCGCGCAGCGTCGATTCGGCGCCCAACAAGTAAGGTCGGCAGAGCTCGCGGGTCTCTGTGGCGAGGACACCCGCATGCCGTTTCGCCCGTTCGTCGTTCCGTTCCTGTTCGCGTCGCTGGCCATCGCCCAGGGCATGATGGAGACCGTCATCCCGGGCCGCGACTTCGTGCAGCACAAGCTGCTGAGCCCGGGGCTCACGGACACCTGGAAGCTCACGGTCGAAGGCGACGAGATGCTGTGGTGCACGGTCGACGCGGAGACGTTCGATCCGGTGCTGTCGCTCGTGAACGGAGACGGCGAACTGCTCGGCTCGAACGACGGCCCAAACACGCACAGTGAGCTGTGGATCCGCGTGCCGGCGAAGGGCGCGTACGAGTTCCGCGTCAGTCCGTTCCGGGGCAGCGGCGGCGGCCACTACACGTATCGCCTGCACCGCTTTGGCACGTCGCCGCTCGCCGCCGCGGACGGCGAGACGACGCACACGTTCGGACGCGAGCAGTGGTGGCACTATCGCGTTGCGCTGAAGAAGAACGACGTGCTGGTGCCGACCGTGCTCGGCGACGGACGGCTCACAGCGGTGCTCGACGCGGATCGCAACCCGCTCACGAGTTGGCGCGGTTGCTACCGTGCGCCGCGCGACGGCGACTACTTCGTGCGCGTCGAGGGGCACGAGGGCAAGCGTTGCCAGACGCTCACCCAGCTCGCGCGGCTCGGTGAACGCCCGCTCGGCGCGTGCCTCGCCGAGCGCACGGCACCCTACGGCCTCGACGTCTGGCGCGTGCGCCTGCCGGCCAGTGCGTGCCTGCAGATCGACGTGCGCATGCCCGAAGCGGCGCTCGGAGTCGACTTGCTCGAGGTGCCCCAACCGAACCTGCCGGCCGCGCTGGTCGACAATGGCCACTTCGACAAGGGTGGCATGCTGCGACGGCTGTACTTCGCGCGGCGCGAGGTGACGCTCGAAGTCGCGCTGCGCAACGGCACCGGCGCCGCCGTGCCATACGAGTTCACGACACGGCGGTGGGGGCAGGATGCGCGCGTCGGCGAGGCGATGGCCGGCACGCTGCCGCTCGGCGATGGCGCGCTCTATCACCTGCCGCTCACGGCCGGCGAGATGGTGGAGGTCGGAGTCGACAGCGAGCAGTTCGATGCGAAGTTCGACCTGCACGATCCCGAAGGCAACAAGGTCGCCTTCGGAGTCGACGACCGCTCGCCGGTCGATCGCAACGCGTTCCACCGTTTCCTGGTCACGCGTCCAGGAACGTGGCATGTGCTCGTGCACTGCTGCGGTCAGGCGTCGGGCGCATTCACGTTGCGCTCCGCGAGCCAGCCACTGCCGCGCCTGCTGCCGGGCCAGGGCCTCGCCGTGCAGCCCGGCGCTCACGTGCATCTCGACCTCACGAACGGCGACGTCGTCTGGCTGTCGTTGCGCAGCGGCACGTTCGACGGAGCACTGCAACTCGTCGACCCGACCGGCGATGCGGGCTTCGTTGCCGAGAGTGGCGGCCTCGGCGGCGACGTGCTGGTCGCCTACTGCGCACGCCACGCCGGGCGCCACACTTTGATCGTGCACGCGCGGTCGGGCCGTGGCGACGGCGAGCTCACGGTCGTGCGGCCGGCGCTTACAGAACGCTGACGTTGCGCCGCCGCTGCCGCGCCGCCGAACGCACGCGTGACGCCGGCCGCAGACAGGCCTACGCCGAGCTCGCGCGCCGGTGTGCCGACATCGTCGGTGCCGTGATGCTCCTGACGAGCGAGTAGCGGACGCGCGTGGACGGACTCTTGCACGGGGAGCGGCAACTCCTCTACTCGCGCCATGCCCGCCCCGCTCGCGCCGTCCTCGCGCCGCCTGTGTGTGGTCGCGGCATTCGCCATGGCGCTCGCCATCGGGCTCGCGTGGCGCGCCGACGTCGTGCTCGCCGACGACTGGCTGCTCGGGGGGCTCTATGCCGACCCGGTCGCGCGCACCGGCCTCGATTGGTCCGTTCTGTTGGCCGACCACTGGACGCCGTGGCTGCGCAGCGAATGGGGGTTCTATCGCCCGACGACGACGCTGTGCATGGGTGCGTGGATGCAGTGTTTTCCTGCCGACCCTGCGCGCTGGAACGTGCTCAACATGCTGCTGCACGCGGCCAACGTCGCGCTGCTGACCGCCCTGCTCGCGCGCCTTCCGCTGCGCTGGCCCGCGATCGTCGCCGCGGTGCTTTTCGCGGCGGCACATCCTGCGGTCGGCGAACCACTCGTCTGGTTCTCATCGGTGAGCGAGGTCGTGGCCGTCGCCGGCACGCTGCTGGCCGCGCTCGGCGTGTGCCGTCATCGCGCCGGGGAGCGCGGCGCCACGCTGGCATGGTGTCTCGGCGTGTGGATCGCGCTGACCGGCAAGGAGAACGGTTTCGTCGTGCTGCTCGTGCTGCCGCTCGTCGATCGCGCCCTCGGGGCGAGCCCATGGCGCGCGCTGCTGCGCGACCACGCCGCGCGCTCGGGGCCCGTGTTGGTCTTCGCGCTACTCGGCCGCGCGGCCGCGGGGTGCCTGCTCCCGACCGGGCAGTTCGAGGGCTTCGACACCTCGCTCGCGCACGCGGCCGACAGCCTTGTCAGCAAGGCCGGACTCGCGTTGGTGCCCGGACTCGGGCTGTCGCCGTATCTCGCGGCCGCGCTCGCCGGCGCGGCATTGCTCGCAATGGGCGTGTGCGCCCGGCGCGCCGCGAAGGGCGTGGGCGCAGCACTGCTCGTGCTCGCGGCGTATCTCGCGTGCGGCACGTTCTACGCGATCGACGACAGCTACCTCGGCTCGAGGCTGCTCTATCCGGCCGTGTTCGCGGCGGCGGTCGTGGTCGCCGGTGCGTCGAGTCTCGCGAGCGGCCGCGCCCAGCGCGTCGCCGCGGCGCTCGGCGTCGCCGTGGTGCTCGCGGGTGCCGTGGCCGGATGCCGGCAGCGAATGTGCGACGCCGACGCCGCCGCTCGCACCGTCGCGCGCGTCACGCAATCGCTGCGCGAGATCCATCGCGGCCTGCCGCGCGACGAGTTGTTGTGTCCGATGCTGGTGCCGAGCGTCGTGCACGCGACGCTGGCGTTCGTGCCGAACCTGCTGTTCCCGATCGTCGGTGCCGCTGGTGACGGGCCCAATCGGCTGGTGCCGCTCACGTATCTGAGCTCGGAGGTCTGGGATTCGCGCGGCGAACTGCGGCGCGCGGTGCCGCTGCGCGTCGCCGCCGAGCTCCCGGCCACGATGGTCAACATCGACGCCGCGGGCGACGTGCAGGCACTGCCGGCCGCAGTGCTGCGGGGCGCGGCGGCACCGGCCGAGCCGATGCGTGCGGCGGCGGACGGCACCGTGCGCTGGCCGTCGCCGGTGTCGCCGCTGCAGCTCGAGACGGTCGTCGTGCAGGCGCCGGACGCCGCGGCCGTGCGGCTGCGGTGGCTGTTCGCGAACGGCGACCCCGGGCCGGCCGGCGAACGGTTTCCGATCCGCGACGGCGAGGGGCGCGCGCAGGTCGGCGACGACTTCGTGCTGCTCGCGGGGCTCGTGAACGGCGGCGTCACGGGCGTGCGCGTCGAGCTCGAGGGCGCGGACGGCCGTGCACTCGCGTGCGACGAACGGGTGCACGTGCAGGTGTCGGCGACGCCCGATCGTCTGCCGCCGCCGCCGGCGTTGGCGCGGGCCGAGCTGGCGCTCGTGGAGTTCTTCGACCAGCTCCAGGCGCCGCCGGCGAGCGACGCGACAACGAGCCTGCGACTCGGGCTCTTGCTGCCGTCGTCGGGTGTGTCGTTTGCGGTGGCGCCGGGCCGGCGCGTCGAGGTGCCACGCGACGTGCGGCGTTACCTCGAGTGGACGCTGGCCCTCGCGCCCAAGATCACCGTCGTCTGCTGGTTCGAGGAACGGCGCTTGGTGGATGGAACCGCGCGACTCGGGGCACGCACGCCGGCGATGCGCATCGTCGTGACGCGCTGACGCCCGCGGAGCAGGACCGGTGGTCTGCGACGCCGCGGAGCACTGCACGCGCAGACACCGAGCCATCGACCGCAGGCACCCCTTACGGTTTCGCCGCGATTTCCCGTAGATTGTCACCTCGCCATTCCACTTTGGGCATGGCACTCCTCATGACGACATCTCCCCGCGTTCCCGTGCTCAACGCCGGTGACAAGCTCACACGCGACGAGTTCGAGCGACGCTACGCCGCGATGCCGGACCTGAAGAAGGCCGAGCTCATCGAGGGAGTGGTCTACATGGGGTCACCGGTCAGTCTGCTGCGCCATGGTCAGCCGCACCACGTGCTTTCAACGTGGCTCGGCATCTACCTGATGGAGACGCCCGGTCTGCTCTCGGGCGACAACTCGACGCTGCTCCTCGACCTCGACAACGAGGCTCAACCGGATCTGCTGCTGTGTTTGCCTGCGGCCATTGGTGGCCGGTCTCGCATCACCGCCAATGGCTATCTGGAAGGGCCGCCCGAACTCGTCATCGAAGTCGCCGCGAGCAGCGTCAGCTATGACTTGCACCAGAAGCTCGGGACCTACCGCCGCAACGGGGTCGCCGAGTATCTCGTGCACCGCGTCGACGACGCGGAAGTCGACTGGTTCCTGCTCGATTGCGGCGTCTACGTGCGACAGCAGCCGACTGCCGACGGCATCCTGAAGAGCCGCCAGTTCCCTGGCCTCTGGCTCGATGTACCGGCCCTGCTGCGCGGTGACCTACGCGCACTGCGCGAGGCGATCGAACGCGGCCTCGCGGACCCGGCGCACGCGTCTTTCGTGCAGCGCCTCACGGCTTCGTAGCAGTCTGGGAAGTTTGGTATCCGTTCGGCCTCGCGGTAGGCTGTGCGCCATGGGTGGGTACTTGCACGAGGTCCGGCGATGGACCTGAGCGGTTTCGTACGGCGGCTGCGCAGCGGCGGCGACGATGCGCCGGGCACGCTCGACGCGATCCACACCCAGGCGCCGCGACCGGCCCAGATGGCCGCGTTCCCCGACTGGCTGCATCCCGCCCTCGTCGACGCGCTGCACGCGCGCGGCATCGTCGAGCTCTACAGCCATCAGCGCGAGTGCGCGGACCTGCTGCACGGAGGCCAGCACGCCGTGATCGCGACGTCGACCGCGTCGGGCAAGTCGCTCGCTTACCACCTGCCGGTGCTCGACGCCGTGTTGCGTGGTGGCCTCGACGCGCGTGCGCTCTACCTCTACCCGACGAAGGCGCTCGCGCGCGACCAGATGGCCGACCTCGAACGGCTGCTCGCGGCGACCGGCGTCGGCGGCACGGTGGCCGTCTACGACGGCGACACGCCGCCCGCGGTGCGGCAGGCTCTGCGCGAACGCGGCGTGATGGTGCTGACCAACCCGCACATGCTGCACCAGGGCATCCTGCCGAACCACACGAAGTGGCAGGGCCTGTTCACGGGTCTGCGCTACGTCGTGGTCGACGAGTTGCACACGCTTTCGGGCATCTACGGCAGCCACGTCGCGAACGTGCTGCGGCGCTTGCAGCGCATCTGCCGGCACCACGGCAGCGACCCCGTGTTCTGCGGCGCCTCGGCGACGATCTGCAACGCGGGTGAGCATGGCCGGCGGCTGTTCGAGCGACCCGTGCACGTCGTCGACCAGGACGGCAGCCCGCGCGGCAAGAAGCACTTCCTGTTCGTGAACCCCAAGGTCGTCTCGGACGTGTCCGGCATGCGCGTGCCGGCCAGCGAAGCCGCGCGCCAGCTCGGCGGCGTGCTGCTGCAGAGCGAGCTGCAGTCGATCTTCTTCGCGCGTTCGCGCAACCAGACCGAAGTGCTGCTCAAATACCTGCGCGACGACGCGAAGGGCAAGCACATCGACCAGCAGCGCGTCGCGGGCTACCGCGGCGGCTACCTGCCGAATCTGAGGCGCAGCATCGAGAAGGGTCTGCGCGACGGCACGATCCGGACCGTGGTCTCGACGAACGCGCTCGAGCTCGGCGTCGACATCGGCAGCCTCGACGTGTGTGTGCTCGTCGGCTACCCCGGCACCGTGGCGAGCACGTTCCAGCGCGCGGGCCGCGTCGGGCGGCGCAGCCAGGAGAGCGCCGTAGTGTTCGTCGCGCGCAGCGCAGCGATGGACCAGTTCCTGATGCAGCATCCCGGCTATCTGTTCGATACGCCGCGCGACGCGGTCAGCATCGACCCCGACAACGCGATCATCCTCACCAACCACGTGCGTTGTGCGGCGTTCGAGCTGCCGTTCGACGAGGACGAGGACTTCGGGCAGGCGTCTTGCACGCGCGAAGTGCTCGACTTCCTGACGCACGATCTCGAGGTGCTCGTGTTCCAGGGTGGGCGCTTTCACTACGCCGATCGCACTTATCCGGCTGCCGGCGTGAGCCTCACGGCGGCCGACATGGACAACGTCACGATCCAGGACGTCGAATCGCGCACGATCCTCGCCGAGATCGACCGGCCGTCGGCGATCACCGAGGTCTACGAAGGCGCGATCTACGGGCACCAGGGCGACACGTGGCTCGTCGAGCGTTTCGACCACGCCGACCGGCGCGCGTTCGTGCGGCGCGTCGACGCCGACTTCTACACCGAGGCCGACACCGAGACCGAGGTCAAGATCCTGCACCTCGACGCGATGCAGGACCACGGCAGCTACACAGCGCACCGCGGCGAGGTGCACGTGAGCACGCTCGCGAAGGCGTACAAGAAGATCAAATACTACACGCGCGAGAACGTCGGCATCGGCGAGATCAACCTGCCGCCCGAGGAGTTCGAGACCGAGGCGTGCGCGCTCGTGCTCGCGCCGGAGCTCGTGCTGCGACTCGGCCTGCAGAAGGGCGGCGAGGGCAGCTGTCTGCAGGGCGTCGGCGAGCTGCTGCAGGGGCTCGTGCCGCTGTTCCTGCGCGTCGATCCCGGCGACGTGAGGGTGCTCGCCGAAGCGTTGCAGCCCCACTGGAAAGCGCCGGCGCTGATCCTCTACGACCGCGTGCCGAACGGCGTCGGCCTCGCCGAGCGCATCTTCGACGTGCATCGCGAGATCCTGCGCGCCGCGCTGGCGCTCGTGCAGAAGTGTGCGTGCCGCAGCGGGTGTCCGTCGTGCATCGGTCCGTCGTCGAGCCTCGGCGCGCGCAGCAAGGGGGTCGCGGTGTCGATCCTGCAGGGCATGCTGGGCGAGGAGCGTCGATGGTAGCGCCGAATCGCGACAAGCTGCGGCGCGCGTTCCGCGTCGGTGCCGCGCGCGCGGACGCCGGAACACCGGCGCGCGACGGCGAGCTGCGTGCCCCCAACCTGCGCGATCGGCTGCAGCGCCGGCTCGGCCAGTTCGCGGCGCCGCCGCGGGCCGTGGTCGAGCTGCCGCCCGGCGAAGTCACGCCCACGCGGCACGGTCCGATGTGGCGTCGCGAGCTGCGTCATGCGCTGGACTTCGTACACGGCAACATACCGCTCGGACGCGCGAAGGTACTCGACGGCGAACGGCTCGCGGCGCTCGCGAAGGACCCGGCGTTCGCGACGCTCGATGCCAGCGAGTGTCTGTTCCTCGACACCGAGACGACGGGTCTCGCCGGAGGCGCGGGCACGGTCGTGTTCGCGTATGGGCTCGCGTTCTTCCGCGGCAAAGAACTGGTCGTCGAACAGCTGTTCCTGCGCGACTTCGGCGAGGAGCTCGCGATGCTGCAGCACGTCGCCGCGCGTCTTGCGGAGTTCCCGGTGCCGGTCACGTTCGTCGGCAAGAGCTTCGATCGCCACCGCATCGCGGCGCGGCTCTGCGTGCACAAGATCCAGACGCTCGTGCTGACGCCGCGGCATCTCGACCTCTATCACCTCGTGAAACGCGCCCATGGCAAGGAGCTGCCCGATACGCGGCTGCGCACCGTGGAACAGCGCCTGCTCGGCCTGGACCGCCACGACGATCTGCCCGGCAGCGAAGCGCCGGCGGCCTTCCTCGACTGGATCCGCGATCGCACGGGGCCTGTGGATCGTGTGCTCGAACACAACCGCCTCGACGTGCTGAGTCTGGCGGCCCTGCTCGGCCTGCTGGCGGGCCGGGCTTCTACATAACTGGGACACCTCGGGTCGCGGCTCCCAGTATCGTCGCGCGCGTCGGCCCGAGGCCGGCAGCGCACCGGCGCGTTCCGGCAAAGAGAGGATCAGCATGACCATGACAAGATCCGTGCTCGCCGGGCTGCTGGTGTCCGTGATGCTCCCCGCACAAGCGGTGGATGCATCGGCACCGAAGCTCGCCGAATACGAGAAGCTGGTGGCGGACTGGACAGCGGCACAGAAGGCCAGCCAGGCAGCCCTGAAGGAACTCGTGGCTACCGAAGAGTACAAGGCTGCCGTTGCCGCCAAGGACAACAAGAAAATCACCGAACTGCGCGCGTCGGTCGCGGCCGACTCCAAGCCACTCGGCGCCCGCGCAATCGCGCTGGCCGACCAACACAAAGGCGACGTCAGCTTGCAGGTCCTGGCCTACGCTGCGAAGAACTTCGGGGACGCGGACACGGCCAACGGTGTTGCCGAGCGGATCGAGAAGAACCACCTGAAGGATGCGGCGCTTGCTCAGCTGCTCGAGAACGCGGGGGGGCTGTCGCGCGGCCTCGGTCCCGATGCAACCAACAAGCTGCTCGATCGCGTGATCGCCACGAGCCCCCACGCGCTGCCGAAGGCGTGGGCGATGTTCTCGCAGGCACAGATGCTCCTGGGCGTCACAAACAAGAAGGACGCCAGCGATGCGGACAAGGCCGCTGCCGCTGAGAAGGCCGCACGGCTGCTCAAGGCCGCTGAACCGCTCGCGGCCGGCAACGCCCTCGCAGACCGCGTCGTGCCGATGCTGTTCGAAGCCGAGCACCTGCAGATCGGCATGGCAGTGCCGGATATCGTCGGCGAAGACGTCGACGGCGTGGCCTTCAAGCTCAGCGACTACCGCGGCAAGGTTGTCGTGCTCGACTACTGGGGATTCTGGTGAGGCCCTTGCCGGGCCATGTTCCCGCACGAGCGGTCGCTCGTGGAACGTCTGAAGGACCAGCCCTTCAACCTGATCGGCGTCAACAGTGACAAGGACAAGGACACCTACTTCGCCGGGGTGAAGGAGCACAACATCTCGTGGCGCTCGTTCTGGAACGGTCCCAAGGGGACCCAAGGGCCGATCTCGACCAAGTGGAACGTGCGCGGTTGGCCGACCATCTACGTGATCGACCCCAAGGGCGTCATCCGCTACAAGAACGTCCGCGGCGAGGAGATGGACAAAGCCATCGACGCGCTGCTCGCGGAGATGAAGCCGGACGGCAGCAAGTAGCCATGGGCGGCGCGGGGCGGGGGGATCCCGCTCCCGCCCGGATTCGCCCGTCGGCGACGGAACGACGCAGGGCTCACGCCGTGCAGCGTCTGTATCCGTCGAGCCAGGATCACCGCTTCTGCAGGGGCACCGGGTCGAACCCAGCTTCGCAGAACGGATGGCAGCGCAGCAGCCGCCGCACGCTGAGCCACGTGCCGCGCAGCGCGCCGTGTCGCTGCAGCGCCTCCATCGCGTAGCACGAGCAGGTCGGCCGGAAGCGGCAGGTGGCCGGCTTCCAGGGCCCGACCAGCTTCTGGTAGAGCCAGATCGGGAACATCAGCAGCCACTTCATCGGCGCTCCTCCTCGCGGCGGCGCCGGCCGTCGCCCGGGTTCTGCAGCACGCGCTGCACGAGCTGCACGAGCTCGCGCCGCAGCTCGGCGAGCGGGAACTTGTCGGCGCGCACGCGCGGGATCAGCACGACGTCGAGTACCGCGGGGAACTGCTGCCGTTCGAGCCGGAACGTCTCGCGCAAGAGCCGCTTCAGCTTGTTGCGGCGCACGGCGCCACCGTGCTCCTTGCTCACGGACACACCGAGGCGGGGACCGGCCGGGTTCGCGCCGGGGTTCGTCGAGGCCCGCGCGTGGCGCGGCCGCAACAGCGCCACGACGGTCATCCACTGGCCCGAAGCGCGCCGGCCGCGCTGGTAGACGACGCGGAAGTGGCGCTGGGTGCGCAGGCGCAGTCGCGCCGGGGTCCTTTGGTCGGGGGTGTTCGGCGCGGTCACAGACCGAGCGCCCTCAAGGCGTGCGTCTTCTTCTCGTTGGACGCCGGCAGCGTCGTCGTCGCGAGGAATCGCCGGAAGTCGGCCTTGGCGGCTTCGATCGCCTTGGCGGCCTCATCGCCGTCGAGGTGCTGGTTCAACTCCAGCAGCACACACCCGCGGTTGTAGTAGTCGGCGCTGCGCTGCGGGCTCAGCTCGAGGATCTTGTTCAGGTTCACGAGCTCTTGCTCGCGCAACTTCTTCGCCTCCTCGCCCGAGGTCTTCGCTGCCTGCAGGTGGTAGTGCTCCGCGAGCAGCGTACGCACGTCGACTTCTTCCGCTAGCAAGGCACGCAGTGCCTTGAACCGCTCGACCTCGTGGGCCGCGGCCTTCGTGGTCTCGACCCTCGTGCGCTCGGCTTGCTGGTCCTTGGCCACCTGTTCCAGGTAGGCGTTACCGGCCTTCTGGAACGCTGCGTTGTCGCCGAGGTCCTGGGCGATCTGCAGCAGGTGGTTGTTCGCGTAGCGCAGCAATTCACCGCGTTCGATCAGCATGGACAGCAGCTCGCGCGCCTTCCCGAGGTTCTCGGTCGCGAGCTGGCGCTCGGCCTTGGCGGTCTCGAGCAGCGGATTGGGTTCGGACGCGCGTGAGGCCTGCCCCTCGAGACGCACGGCTTCGCCGAGGTGGCGGCGGCCCTGCTTCTGCAGTGCCAGGGCATAGTTGAACAAAAGGTGCGGCTCGTGGCGGTCCGGACTCCGGAACTCGTAGATGCGCGCCAGCAGCTCGCACGCCTGGTCGAGCTGCTTGTGGTCCGTGCCCTGCGAGTCTGCGCTCGTCTTGAGCAGCACGGCGCCTTTCAACGAGTTCAACTTGTAGTCGTCGGGATCGAGCTCGAGGCCTCGCTCGATCTGGCCCATGGCCTGGTTCAGGAGGCCACCTTCGTAGTAGTGACTGGCGTTGCGCTGATGGCTCTTCAGCATGCTCTCCTCGTCGGTGGAGAGGGACGTGCAGGCGGCGCAGAGGCACAGGAGGAAGAGTGGACGCATCGGATGTCTTTGGAGTCCGTGGGGTGCCGAGGGGTGGGCCTTGCCACGTTGCGCCCGGGTTCCGGAGGGAACGGAACGGCGGGAGCGGCGGGAGGGACGGGGAGGATACGGGCTTTGTCTGGCCACGCAAAGCCGCCCTTGGCCAGAGGGCAAAGAAGGGGGGCTGCAACGCCGCGCGCCGACCGCCCAGGACGGGTGCAATCCCGGCCCATGCGCAGCGTTGTCCTCGACGATGACGGTGGACGCACGCAACCTCGGCGCGGCACTCCGGGAACATCTCGCCGGGAGCGGCCTCCCGCTCGACAGCGGGGTCTCGCAGCGATGGATCTGGGTGCGCTTCCTCGGCATTCCGGTCGTGTTTCCGAACTTCGAAGCGCGGCGCGCGGTGCTCGTGACGCACGACGTGCATCACCTGCTCACGGGGTATCGAACCGACTGGCGCGGGGAGGCGGAGATCGGTGGGTTCGAGATCGCGTCGGGCTGCAAGCACCTGTGGGCCGCCTGGTTCTTCAACTTCGGCGGCTTCCTGTTCGGCCTCGCGATCGCGCCGCGCCGCACGTTCGCGGCGTTCGTGCGCGGCCGTCGCTGCACGAACTTCTACGGCGAGGATACGCAGCGCATGCTCGCGCGCACCGTGGACGGAGCCCGGCGCGAACTCGGCCTCGACCTCGAGATGGGTCCGGCGACGGCGCGCGACGGGCTCGCGTTTCTCGGTTGGGTCGTGGTCGTCGCGGTTGCGTATGTCATAGCACCGCTGTTGCTCGTCTGGCTGCTTGCATGCCTGCTCTAGCTCGCGAGCGCACGCTGCGTCCTTGTCGACGTTGGCAGGCCGGTTAGGCTTCCTCGCCCGGAGGTTGCCTGCCCAGGACGCCCATCATGTCTACTGCGAAGCCCACGCGTCGTTCGTTCCTGCAGACCGCGTCGTCGTCGCTCGCCGCCGCCGCGGCAGCAGGTTCGCTCGGCGCCCTGCGCGCGGCGACGCCCGTGCACCAAGGGTCGGGCAGACTCAAGATCGGCATCGTCGGTCTCGGCGGCCGCGGGTCGGGTGCTGCGCACGAAGCGCTGATGGCGCATCCCGAGAACGTGCTGCATGCCGCCGGCGACGCGTTTGCCGACCGGCTCGAGAAGGGTCTCACGGACATCACCGAGGCGATGGCCGAGAGCAAGCGACAGGCGCAGATCGACGTGCCGCCGGAGCGTCGCTTCGTCGGGCTCGACGCGATCGACCAGGTGCTCGCGTCCGGCGTCGACGTCGTGCTGCTCGCGACTCCGCCCGGGTTCCGGCCGATGCAGATGGAGCGCGCCGTCGCGAAGGGAGTGCACGTGTTCTGCGAGAAGCCGGTCGCGACGGATGCGCCGGGAGTGCGTCGCGTGCACGCCGCGTGCGAGCTCGCGAAGCAGAAGGGCCTCACGATCGTGAGCGGCCTCTGCTACCGCTACCACGACGGCCGCCGCGCGATCGTGCAGCGGCTCCAGGAGGGCGGCGTCGGCGAGATCCTCGCGATGCAGGGCAACTACATCACGCACGAGCTCTGGAGCTTCAAGCGGGAGCCGCAGTGGAGCGAGCTCGAGTGGCAGCTGCGCAACTGGCTCTACTACCCGTGGCTCTCGGGCGACATGATCGCGGAACAGCACATCCACACGCTCGACATGCTCGCGTGGATCAAGCGCGACGTCTACCCGAACGCTGCCGTGTCATTGGGCGGCCGCCAGGTGCGCACGGCCCCGGAGTTCGGCACCATCTACGACCACTTCGCGACGATCTACGAGTGGGAGGACGGCACGCGCGGCTACAGCTACTGCCGGCAGCAGAACGACTGCTGGAACAACTCCAACGAATACGTGATCGGCACCGAGGGCAAGGCGAACGTGTTCCAGCACACGATCACGGGCAAGAACGAGTGGCGCTTCACGGACAAGGAGCGGTCCATGTACCAGAACGAACACGACGCGATGTTCGCCGCGATCCGTTCCGGCAAGCCGATCAACAACGGCGACTACATGTGCAAGAGCACGATGATGGCGCTGCTGGGTCGCATGGCTGCCTACACCGGCAAACGCATCACCTGGGACGAAGCCTGGAACAGCAAGGAAGTGCTGATGCCGGAGCTGCTGCGGTGGGACGAGCTGCCACCGAAGAGCGAGGTCGCCTTGCCGGGCAAGACGAAGTTCACGTGAGATCGCTGGGCCACGCGCGCGATTGTGCCGCGCACATCGACACGGCCTGCAGTACAGAAGCGCAAAGAAATGTCGCGGCCGAGGGCGCCATGACACCGCCGTCATGCGGTCCCGCGCGCAGCAGGGACCACGCATCGGGACCGCAACCGGGGTAAGCTGCCCCAGCATGCCCGACTCATCATGGCCTGAGACAGGTCCGGCCGTTGCAGTCGAACCGGATCCATGGGAAGGGCGTGGTGTGCCCGACCGGCGGCGCAAACCGACGCCGATGTTGAGCCGCTACGTCTTCTTCGGCGGGCGCCGGCGTGAAGTGCGCCGCGTGCAACAACGCGAGGGCTCGTTCGTCGACATCCACAGTCGCCCGATCATGTACATGGTCGTCGCGATCGTGGTGCTCAATCTGCTCGATGCGGGCTTCACGCTGCTGTTCCTGTCGCACGGCGGGCAGGAGTTGAATCCATTCGTGCAAGTGGTGCTCGACTTCGGCGCACACCCGTGGCCGTTCGTGTTGCTGAAGACGGCCGGCATCGGTCTCGCGTGCACGTTCCTCGTGCTGACGAAGAACTTCCGTCCCGCGCAGCTGGGTCTCTGGGCCGTGCTGATCGGCTACACGGTGTTGCTCGGCTGGCACATCTATCTCTCGACGCGACTCGACAGCGTGGCCTGAAGAGCCGCATGATGGCCTTGCCATGGTTGCAGGGCTGGCAGGCCAATCCGGACTGACGAGGCGTCCGTGCGTCTGATGCGGTTGTTGACGCGGCCGAATCTGGGCGGTCCGACGCGCCAGGCGATCGCGCTCTGGCATGCCCAGAGGCAGCTCGGCGTGCGTACGCTGCTCGTGACCGGCCGCGTCGATGCGGGCGAAGCGCTGCTGTCGCCGGCGGACGAGGGCGTGCCGCCGTTGTCCTGGCAGGCCTGCCTCGAGGCCGGGCCTGCGGCCGAGGGATGGGTGGAGCTGCCGCACCTCGGACGCGGCATCGCACCCGTCGCGGATCGGCGGGCCGGGCAGCACCTCTTGCAGCTGCTGCGGGCCCACCGGCCCGATGTCGTGCACACGCACACGACCAAGGCCGGCGCGGTGGGGCGGCGCGCGGCCTTCCGCGCCGGCGTGCCGGTCGTGGCCCACACGTTCCACGGCCATGTGCTGCAGGACTACTTCGGCGGACTGTTGTCGAGGTGGCTGCAACACCTCGAGCGCACCCTCGCGCGACAGAGCGACCTGCTCATCGCGGTGAGCCACAGCTGTGCGGACGAACTGGCGGCCGCGGGCGTCGCTGCGCGCGAGAAGTTCCTCGTGGTGCCTCCGGCAGTGGCCGTGCCGCAGCCGATCCGTCGCGAGCAGGCGCGCGCGCGTCTCGGGATACCCGCGTCCCAATGGAGCGTGGTCGCGGTCGGGCGGCTCGTTCCGATCAAACGCATCGAGCACTTCGTGCGCATGGTGGCAGCATTGCCCGACTGCCGCGGCGATGTGTTCGGCGATGGGCCCGATCGCACCGCGCTGGCCGCTCTCGTGGCACGGCTCGCCCCGGAGCGGGTGCGGCTCTGCGGGCACGAGCCGGCGATCGCGAGTCTGCTCCCCGGCTACGATGCGCTGGTGCTGTCGAGCATCCGGGAGGGCTGTCCGCTGGTCGCGGTCGAGGCATTCGCGGCGCGGGTTCCCGTATCGGGCTACGACGTGCCCGGAGTACACGACGTGCTGGCCGAGGGCCGCGGCGTGCTCGTGCCGGTTGCGGCCGGTCCGGCGGGTCTCGCCGCTGGCCTCCAGCGTCTGTACGGAAACCCCGCTCTAGCGGCGGCCTGCGTGGAAAGCGGCCTTGCCATGGTCGGTAGGTTCGCGCCGGGGGCCGTGGCCGAGCAATTGCTGGATGCGTACTGCCGGGCACTGTCGGAGAAGAGCCGTTACCATGGGGTGCGCTCGGGCTAGCCCTGCCGTCCATGCGAAACTTGTCGTTCGTCACCTGGTTCGTACTCGTGATCAGCGCCGGCGGCTGCGACATCGACGTGAAGTCCGTGCGCACGGGCGAGCAGATTCCGGCGGACCTCGAGGGCGTCTGGCAAGGGTCCTGGCAATCCCAGCAAGCGAGCCTCAGCGGCACGCTGACCCTGCAGCTGCAGGAGTGGGACAACAAGGCGGTCGTCTCGGTCGCCACCGACAATCCGTGCGTGGAGCCGCACGACTACGATCTCTCCCTGCTTCCGGGACGGATCGAACTGCGGGACGACGGCGAACTCGTCTTTGCTGCCGTGTTCGGACCGGGCCGCACGCTCACCGGCACCTACGTCTGTCATCAGGACTCGGGCCAGTGGGCCGCGGCATGGACCGAGGCGCTGCCTCCCATCGTCGACCTGAGCGGAACGTGGCTCGGCTCCGTGGCGGCGGCAGGGTTCCCCGTAGTGGCGCTGTCGCTCGAGCTCGTGCAGTCGGTGCGCCACGGGTCGATCGTCCTCGATGGTCTGCTCACGCTGCCCGAAATCCCTGGCGTGCAGGTGCTGCTCACCGGCGGCGCTGTGTTCCGCCAAGGGGGGTTCGACATGCTGCTCGCGACCTCCCCGACCAGCAACCCGTCGCTCGTGTTGACGGGTTTCGGCTCGACCGAGCCGCTGCGCGTCGACCTCGGCGTGATCAACGTGATCAACTCGCAGCCGCCGCTTCCGTTCACGCAGGGCGTCTGGCAGGTCGACTGGCAGGGGCGCTGACAGGCCGAGGCGTGGTTGCGAGAGCAGGCCTCGCGTCTTCGAATTGCCCGCATGACGGACGACTTCTGCGCCGACTTCCTGGGCGCCTTCGCAGTGGTGACACGCGCGGACCGCTTCCTGATGGTGGGCAACGACCGCACGATCGGCGCGCGCACGGTGCGCACCTGGGACCTGCCCGGTGGACGCGTGGAGGCAGCTGAGCTGCTGCACGAGACCCTGAGACGGGAATTGCTCGAGGAGACGGGCCTCTCGCTGCGCGGCGAGCCGCATCTGCTCTTCGTGCAGGAAGGTCAACGCCGGCAGCAGGGGCAACGGCTCCACGCGTGGCGTTCGTTCTTCTTCGCCGTCGAAGTCGACAGCGGCGAGCCGAGGGCCGGGCACGAAGTGCTGGCCATACGGTGGATGGACCGGACCGAGCTGTTCGCCGAACTCACGGCTCCCTACCACGACAGCTTCCGCGAGTGGCTGCAGCACGGCGGTACGTGGTTCTCGAGTGAATGGTCCGAGAACTGAGAGCACTCAGTCAGGAATCCAGAATCCGTGCAACCGATGCGGCCCGCGCGACACAGTGCGGCATGGTTTTCCTCTCGCTGTTGTGCGCCCCGGGCCTGCTCACCCAGGGCTTGCTGAGCGTCCATCTCGATGGAGGGCCCGTGCGGTTTGGCGTGCCCTTGCCGGCCGCTGCATTGGCGCAGGGACTCCGGCTGGAAGGGCCCGGCGCGCTGCAGTGGCGGCGGCTGCCCGTCGGTGGGGCTCTGGCCGACCCGGTCTGGGTCGAACTGGCGATCGCCGGTGCGACCGGCGGCAGGCGCGTGGTCGGTGAAGGGGCGCCCGAGTCGGCCGACGGGCGCGGACCGGCGTTCGTGCGCGAAGAAGAGGAGGTGCTGCTGCCGCACGGGCGCGAGCGGCGCGTGCGTTGGCGCTGGTGCGATGGCAGCGTGGACGAATGCGTGCGCACCGAGTTCTCGGCGGATACCGAGATCGGCGGTGAGGTCTACACGGCGGGCGAAGCGCTCACGGTGTGGAGGGGGGCCGCGACGACGCGCGCCGACGTCGTCTGTGCGCTGCCGCGGCGGTTGTTCGAGGGCGTGTCGCTGCTGCCGCCGGGGGGACGCAGCGCGGCGGTCGTGCAGAAGCACCTCGCGAGTCTGCTGCCGCTGCTGCACGAGCTGCCCGGTGCGCGCGGGGCCGGGGATTTCGGGCGCAGCGGCAAGGTCGTCACGAACCTCGAATTCGATACCACGCTGGCGCTGCTGCGCGCGGCATTGGCACTGCGCGACGAGAAGGCGTTCGCGATGGCGGGCCGCGCCGCGCAACATCTGCGCGATCGCGACCTCGATCCGCGCAGCGGCCTGCCGTTTCCGCACGGACTCGACCATCGCACCGGCGTGCCGGCGCCCGGTCATGCCTGGCTCGAGGGCCTGCTGTGGGTTGGGCTGCTGCGCGCCGACGATGGTCATATCGCGGCCGCGCGCAACATCGGCCAGGCACTCGCGGCCTGCCCGCCGATGGGGGAACGGCGGCAGGAACTGGCGCGCGACTACGCCTGGCCGCTGCTCGAACTCGAGGGCCTGCTCGCGATCGACCCGGATCCGAGGCTCGCACGCGCCGCCGACCGCCTCGCGACGGCGATCGCGCTGCGTTACGACGCGCAGGTGCGCACCTTCCGGTTCGGCGAGGGCGAGGTCGGCGACGGTTATCTCGAACGCGGTTGGATCACGGGTGGCATCGTCGTGCCCGCGCTGCAGGCGCACCTGCGCCGTAGACCGAATGCCGAGCTGGCCGCATGCGTACGCGCGGTGCAGCAGGCGCTGCTCGACCAGATCGGCCGCGCGCGGCCCGGGCTGCCGACGCATTGGCGCTGTGCGGGCGGTCGCACGTTCGCCGAGCACCGGGAAGCGCACGCTGCCGAGGCGATGCTCGTGCTCGAAGCGTTCGAACCGGCGGACCTGCGACGCCTCTTGCGCAGGGAGACGATCGGCGACTCCATTGCCGCGGTGCCGGAGCCCGAGGACCCCGACCTCGCGACGAAGTTCTCGATGGTCGCGCGTTGTACGTGGGTGTGGCGGTGACGCGGTGGCGCGGGCGTGTATCAGCGGCCGCGGTTGCCACGCACGTCGATCGGGCCCTCGAGCACCTCTTCGTCACCACGCAGGACGGAGATCCGCAGCGCCTTGCCGCGATACTGCTCGAGCAGGTGCGCGAGGTCGCTGTGCGACGTGAGTGGCAGCTCGCGTTCGCCGAACGCACTCTGTTGCAAGAACGCGAGCAGCAGGTCGCCCTTCTTGATGCCGACGGCTTCGGCCGGGGAATCGGGGAGGATGCTCGTGAAGCGCAGGACCGCCGGCAACAGCCACACGCGGCTCAGGCCTCGGTCGCGGTAGAAGGCCAGCGTGGCCTTGCGCACGAGCGCCATGTCCTTCTCGCCGTCGATCTCGTCGAGGGTGGCTCCGAGCGCGGACAGCACGATGCCTTGTTCGCGCGTGATCGGCAGCGGTGCGACTTCGAGCTCGCGGCCGCCGCGGCGCAGCAGCATCTGCAGCGGCGTCTGCACTCGTGCGTTGATGCATTGCCGCACGTAGTCGATCGAGGAACGGACCTCGCGTTCGCCGATGCGCGCCAACACGTCGCCGACGCGCACACCGGCTGCCGCGGCGGGACTGCCGGGCATCACCTCCGAGATCACGACCTTGTTGTCGCGATCTGCGACCTCGAGACCGAGCCACGGCGAATCGTCGGCCGTCACGAACGAGGCGCTCTGGATCAGTTCCTTCTGGAATTCCTGGCGCACGATGTCCATCGGGATCGCAAAGCCGATGTTCTCGGCGCCCATGGCCATCGCATTGTTGATGCCGATCAGCTTGCCCGTGATGTCGAGCAGGGCGCCGCCGCTGTTGCCCTGGTTGATGGCCGCATCGGTCTGCAGCAGGTCCGAGTAG
>Ga0075428_100000179_pt1 | contig 59465 bp, 61 predicted proteins | sample RhiMetdeltSRZDD2_FD_75291 | JGI IMG/M metagenome (GOLD analysis project Ga0075428, IMG submission 75291) | Populus rhizosphere microbial communities from Tennessee, USA - Rhizosphere MetaG P. deltoides SRZDD2 | ecosystem: Host-associated > Plants > Roots > Rhizosphere > Soil | place: USA... | reverse complement strand
AACGCCACGCGCGCCCCAAGCAACGCCACGCGCGCCCCAAGCAACGCCACGCCCACCCGACACAACGCCAAGCCCACCCGACACAACGCCAAGCCCACCCGACACAACGCCACGCCCACCCGACACAACGCCACGCCCACCCGACACAACGCCACGCCCACCCGACACAACGCCACGCGCGCCTAGGGGAGCCGCATTGTGGTCAGCGGGGCCGGCCATCAGTCGGTGGCCCAGCTGACGTAACCATCCGGACGTACTCGCACCGCCCGGGGCCGCATGGCCGAGTCGGGCACGATGAGGCGGCGGCCCGGATCCTCGTACCCTTCCTTGCAGACCAACCACTCCCCGCCCTCGCGCATCACCTCGTACAACCGTCCCTCGCTTGTGGACAGATCCGGCATCCGGCGCCCCACCCAGGGATGGGCGCCAGGCGGTCGATCGTAGCGGATCCCGATCCCGGACAGGCGTTCCCGGAGGCGCCGCCGCACCGGCCCCAGCTTCAGCGCGACCCGGATCACCGCCTGGCGCGCCTTGACCCCGAGCTCCGATCGCGACAGCACCAACCGGAACAGCGCGTCGGTCAGCTGCAACACGCTGCGCCCCACCGGATGCCGCTCCGTCTCGTAACTGTCCAAAACCGACTGATCGCCCTCGCGGACCGCCTTCGCCAGCTTCCACCCCAGATTGAACGCGTCGCCGATCCCGGTGTTCATCCCCTGCCCGCCGACCGGCGAGTGGACGTGGGCCGCGTCGCCGGCGAGGAACACGCGGCCCACGCCATAGTGTCGGGCCTGCCGGTGCTCGCTGAGGAACCTGGTGCGCCAGCGCGGTTCCTGCATGCCGCAGTCGTCACCGGCGATGCGGCGGAACGACTCCTGAAGCTCGGTGAGCGTGACCGGCTCGTCGAGCGGCACGTCCTCGCGCTGCCGATCCCAGATGATGGCACGGAACCAGCCGTCGCCGAACGGAACGAACAGTACCAAGCCTTTCGGCCCGGTCGCGCCGAACAGCGTCTCCTGCGGTGGCCGGGAGAGCATGACATCGGCGAGGATGATGTGGGTCTCGTACTGCTTGCCCACGAAGTCGACGCCGATCAGATCCCGGACCTTGCTGTGCGCGCCGTCGGTGCCCACCACATAACGCGCTCGGACGCTGCGACCACCCTCGATGTCGAGGGTCACGCCCGCGCCGTCCTGCCGCAACCCCACCACCTCGGCGTCGCGGACGATCTCGGCGCCCAGCTCCTTGGCTCGCTGCTCGAGCATCCGCTCGGTGCCGCTTTGGGCGATGATGAGCACCATAGGGTACCGGGTGGCGAGCGGCCTCAGGTCCAAAAAGGACCCGGGCGCCGGCTGCACCTCCTGCACCACGATCCCTTGCGACACAAGCTGATCCGCCATGTCGCGGGCGTCAAGCAACTCCAGGGTCCGGGCGTGCACCGCGAAGGCCCGCGTGATGTTCGGTTCGTCGGCTCTCCGCTCGAGCACCCGGCAAGTGACCCCGGCGAGGCGGAGCTCGCAGGCGAGCGCGAGCCCGGTCGGCCCGGCCCCGACGACGGCTACATCGACATCGAACTCAGTGCTGTTCATCGGTTGCCTCCGATCCGCAGCCTCACTCAATCGGCTTCGCTACATCTGTAGCGCTACAAACGTAGCGAAATCTAAAGATCGAGACAACGCGATTGATGTGCCAACCTCGAACAGAAGGGCGACCGTCCGTTGTGGACGGTCGCCCTTTGTTACTTTCAAAGGTTGGTTACGAGGCGGGTGCCCCGTAGACGGCCATCTCCGACATGTCCATGAAGGAGCAGCCGGAGAACGGACCCGGGCAGCTGCCCAGCCCGCCGGGCACCTGCACGCCGCGCATGGTGAACCGCACGAACTGCACGTTCGCGGTGGAACCAGGCGCCAGCGGCACGGTGTTGAGGCGGTGCCGGTCGGCCACGACGAATGTGCCGGAGGCCGCGACCGTGAAGGTCACGCCATCACTCGAGGTCTCCAGCGTGAAGTCGCTCGTGGAGGCGCTTCCGCCGTCGCCACAGGTGTTTCCGGGATCGATCTTGATCTCGGCGATGTCGATCGACTGTGGCAGCCTGATGATGATGAACTTCGGCGTGACCGCGGGCGGCGAGCCCACGATGTCAGAGTTGCTGCCCCATCCGGTACCAAGTGATTGATCGATGGCACCGGTCGGACCGCAACCGAAAATCGTGTAGTCCGGGCCGTTGAAGTCGGCGACCGTGCCGCCGCCCGAAAGGGCGGCCCAGTCACGCCGGATCGACCAGTTCTTCACATTCGGGTGCGAAGCGATGCTCACCGTCGCCGTCACCGTGTCGAACCCGGGTGCCTTCGCGAAGACAGACGGGTAGGTCCCGGCAACGATGCCCGTGATGGTGTAACGCCCGTTGGCGTCGGTGGTGGCGATCAGGTCGCCCGGGAAGCCGGAGGCGTGGCCGCCGAAGCCGACGACCGCGTTCGCCACCGGTGTGCCCGTGTCCTGGTCACTGACGACGCCGCTGAGCGTCCCTGTCGGCGTGCCAGGAGGAGGCGGCGGCGAGAAGGACTCGACCGGTGCCGTGTCGTCACCGTCGACCGAGCCAGCGAAGTAGCCCATGCCACGGCCCGCGAACACGCTCCAGATCTTCTTGTTGGCCTTACCGGCGTTGACCACCTGGTCGGCCATGAGGATCGAGTTGCGCATGTCGAGGAACGACGGGTTGTTCGGCGACAGCTCCATCGCCCGCGTCACCAGCGACTCGGCAAGCCGCGAGCCGATGGCACCACGCAGGTCCCATAGCGTCTCGGCCCAGATCTCGCCGTCGGCGTGGACCTCGGGCTGGCCGGCGACCCGGCCGAAGTCGCCGTAGGTGTAACCGCCGGGGCCGGCGCCCGGGGTGCCGTGGCACAGCTCGGACGTGGAGCCCACCGGGCAGTCCAGCGGCTGGCTCCGGATGATGTCCTGGCTGAGGTCGACATACTTGCCGACCCGCACCTCACCCGGGGCGGCGGTGTCCACCTCGAACCCCTGCTTGACCAGGAAGTCCAAGGCGTACCAGTCACTCCAGGCCTCGCCCATGGAGCCGGCCTGGACGTTGCCGAGCGTCGAGTTGCCCAGCGCGTCCACGACGAGCCGGTTGGACAGGCCGTGCGTGTACTCGTGGTAGATGATGTCCGCCGTGTCGCCGCCGTTGCTCGCCAGGAACGGGTCCGTCGGGTCGGCCGGGTCGTGGAACAGGTACATCTGCATCCGCGGCGGGATGCCGTCCGGCGGGGTCGCCATGTTGGCGTTGTCGGTGTGCAGCGAGTCGGGGAAGCCGCCGGCGAGGTCGGACCCGTCGTCGACTTCGGCGTTGATGGCGTCACCATCGACCGCCTCGAAGTTGCCGGCTGACCGGGTGAACCCGATCGGGGCGGCGTTGAGGTGGTCGTGGAACTTGCCGATGAAGTAGAGGACCTGCACCGCGTTCTGGTTGCGGTTGGTCTGCCAAGAGTTGGCCGTCGCCGGGTCCCACGAGCACTGCAAGTCTGCGGCGCAAGGCGGCCCGACCACCGCGTTGAAGTTGGTGAACGGGAAGTTGAAGTTGCGCGGGGCGTTCGGAGTGATCTCCTCCGAGGCCTGCGCGAGGTTGTCGTCGTTGGCGTCGTTGTAGACGTGCGCCACGTTGCCCGCCAGGCGCGGCGAGTTGTTGGGCAGCCAGCCCGGACGGGTCAGGTTACGCGGCTGCTGCACGCCTCCGGCCAGCGCACCAGGGTAGTTGTCCCAGGCGAGACCATTGTCGGAGCTGACGAGGCTCTGCCGGTAGAGGACCCGGCCCGACTCTGCGTCGATCACGTGCGTGAACAGGTCACGCGTGGTCGGCGAGGTCAGCGTCTGCCACGCCAGCCGCAGCCCGCCGGCGGTCTGGAAGTAGACCAGCGCCGCCCGGTCGCCGTTGCTGAACTTGGCGGTCTGGCGGGCGTCCGTTTCCTTCTGGACCGTGGCGTCCTTGACGTTCTTCGTCATGTCGGTGACCGCTAAGGTTCGCGCCTTCTCGGCGTTGAACCCGGGCGCGCTCGCCGCGGTCGGCAGGCTTGTCACCGGCGAGCCCACGACGTTGATGAGCTGACCCTTCTTGGTCACGTTGGCTTGCAATCCGTTGCCGAACACGGGGATTCCGGCCACCTGCTGGACGAAACTGAGGTGATGGGTATCCTCGACGTCTACATAGTCCCGACGTAGCTGCAGCCGCGAGATGGCGTCGGCGTCAAGGCCGAAGACATCCGGATGACTAGCCACATAGGACAGTGCGACGTCCTTGGCACTCTTCTTCGACGGGCCGGTGAGGAACCCGTCGAGCCGGCCGACCGCCCGCGCCGTCGAGGTCAGCGGATCGATCGACACGATGCCCTGGATGCCCAGCTCCTGCTTGAGCGAGCGGACGCCGGCCTTGGGGTTGGCCGCCTGGGTCGCCGCGCGGGCGCCGAGCAGCTTGGCCACGGCCGGATCCTTGCGGGAGTCGTAGAACGACTCCTTGTCGCTGGTCTCGCCCTTGGGCGTCGCTACGGGACTGTTCGTCCCGGGTGATGATGGTGGTGGGGTCGCCCCGGCCAGTCCCGGACTTATCGCCGCGAAGGCCAGTCCGACCACTGAGAGCGAGGCGAGTAGCCGCATGCGGCTTGAGATCATGGTGCCTCCCCTTACCAGAATTTAGATATGGCCATGTGCAAGGCCGTCGATCAGCCTAACCCAACCGTGATTGGCAAAATAGATCAGAGACTCATGGGGACAGTCGGACACCAACACGTACCACGTGCCGTTGGTAAACCGCGTGCTTGCTCAGCACCTAAGGCGCAACATGATCATTTGAGACAGCAAATTCCCCTAAAATGCTGCCTCCGCTGCGCGCGATGCAGCAAAATCCCCAAAAATGCCCTATTAAAGGATCTTGGGTTGTACGGCGCGAGTTGACGCCTCCGAGTTGACGCCTCCGAGTTGACGCCTCCGAGTTGACGCCTCCGAGTTGACGCCTCCGAGTTGACGTCTCAAGGGCGGCCGCCGGCGGACGGCGGATCCTCGAGATCGATGCGGATCGTCATCGGGCGGGTCGCCATCATCCGGCCGATCGCGGCATCCCACTGATACGGCAGCGTGCGCGAGCGGGCCTGCACATCGTCCTCGGGCATGAGCACCGCCCGGCCCGCGCGCCAGCGCCCCGCGACTTTGACCCGGACCTCCGGCCGCGCCATCAGGTTGCGCACGTAATCCGCCTGAGGGCCGTGCGCCGCGATGAGCCAGAAAGTGTTCCCCTGCAAGCCATTTCCTATTGGGGTGTACCGGGTGAGCCCGCTTCGCCGCCCGACAGTCTCCAGCAACGCGAAAGCCTTCGGGGCCAGCCCGCGCTTCAGCGCCCACCGCGTGAACAGGTTGTTGGGGTGCTCCAAAGCGGTGATGACCCGGTACTTGCGCGATCTAGGCCGCGATCTAGGCATGGCCCAACCTACCGCTGTCGGCGGCGCTTGCTTCAATGAGGGCCGTGGCGACCAGGCAACGCGAGCGCCGCGGGTTTGACTATCCGGCGTTCTTCCTCGGTACGGGGATGGGACTGGTCACCGACCGCTGGCCGGCCGTGCTGCGCCTTGTGGTCCCGCTGCTCGACATGATCATCGTGCGCCATCCGCAGACGTATCCGGATCGAGCGGGAATTGCTGATGAAGGGCGCCTACCACCGGTTCATGGAGGAGATTGTGTCGGAGTCGCCGACCGCATGATCGTCCGATTGGCGGTGACACTCACATAGTTGTTCCCCTACCTTGATGGCATGCGTTCCAAGACGCGGGTGGCGGCAGGCGTGATAATCGCCCTGCTCGCTCTGGCATTAGCGTTCTACTTGCCATATGGCTTCATATCGGAGTATGGCGCATTCGGCGAGGGCCTGGCCCCTGCCCTGTCCGGCTACGGCACGATCGCTGTGGTCGCCGCGCCGGTTGTCGCGCTCGGGATATGGCTGATATTCCGGCGTGGCCTGTGGGCAGTGGCCGGCGCTTTGGTGCTCAGCGTCGCCGCCGCCCTGTCCGGTGGAATGTTCGGCCTATCGGCGAAGGAAGGCGCGGATCAGGCTCGGGCCGCCGCGTGTTCGGCGGATGAGCGGTCGGAGTTGCAGGCGTTGGGCGCTATCGAAACCAACGGCGAGTACGGGTACGGCAACTCGGATGGATCGTGCCGGGGCTCGTTCGGCGGGCGCACGAAGTCGTCATTGGACGAACTGCGTCAGGTGATCGAAGGCCGGGGCTGGAAGCCGGGCGATGACGAAGCCTATACGCGCGACGATAGACGCCTGCGGATCGAGGTCAGGGACGAGGGTGAAAAGGGCCTCGACATCACAGTCAAATTCGATGGGTAATCCCGCACAACCATCGGCCGGAGCCGTAAGACCAGGCGGCGGCGTGGGCTGGGTTAGTTTCCGTGGTGGTAAAGGTTGCGTCTGGGTGTTCGTTGCGGGTCAAGGTGCGCCGGCGGGGTGAACCAGGGATGCCCGTCGCCGCCGATACACACGGTCCACCCGTCGTCGTGGTGGATCAGCGCGTGATGGAACCCGCAGACCAAAACACTATTGGCTAAACAGGTTTGGCCGCCGGCACTCCACGGTGTCACGTGATGCGCTTGACACCAGCGTGGCGGCCGGTCACAACCCGGCCACGCGCACCCACGATCTCGAATGATCAACGCCTTGCGCAGTCCGCCGGTGATCAGACGCCGCTGTCGACCCAGATCCAGCGGCACCCCGTGCCCGTCAAGGATGGCGGGAATGATGCCCGCATCGCAGGCCAGCCTCCGCACCTCGCTTGCGGACAGGAGCGCGCCCGTGTCCAACTGGCCACTGCCCAGTTGGCCGGTTATCGGGTCGAACTCGACCGTGACGGCGATCTGGGGTTTGCCGCCGCCGTTGTCCGGCAAGGTCTCGGTGGCGAGCAGGAACCGGCAGACATCCAGGAGCGCATCATGACGGCGCTGCGCCGCGCTGCGCGGGTCTCGAAAAGTGTCCGGGTGCCCCTGCTGCCCGACGACCGTAGCCGCACCCACCGCACTCGCATCATCGCTGGTGTTGGTGTCACCGGTCTCGCCGGGGAGGTCGTGGCGGGGGTGGGTGAGCGGGTCGAGCACGGTGTGGAGCAGGGCGGCGCCTTCGGCGGTGGTGCTGCCGCGTAGCTTGAATCGACCGTGCCCGTCGGGGTGGACGCTGAAGGCGCGTGCCTGCCAGGCGGTGCGTTCGGCCGCCTCCACCTGTGCACGGTCGCGTTGCTCAGCCGCCTGTGGGGCGACGTGATGCAGGATGCGGTTGCCACAAACGGTCAGCTCTTTAGGCGCCAGCACGGCCGCCTGCGAGACGAGCAGTACGGTGGCCTGGGCCAACTCGCCCGCGGACGCCTCGGCGGTGATCGCCTCCACCGCGGTCGCGATCACCGCGGCCTGGGCTTCGGAGATCGTGCCCTTGGTCAAGGCGTCGGCCACCTCGGTCATCCCGGGCAGGGTGCGCCAGGCGGTGGCCAGGCGGTGCATCTGTGCGGCCGCGCCAGGGTGGCACTTGAGATGCTCGCGCAGGAAGGCGGTGGGGCGGGCGTAGCCTCGGGCGGCTGGGATGCCGCGAGCGCACAGCTCGGCCACGGTTTCCAGCCGGGCCGCGGCCAGCTGCCGCTCCGCCACCGCGATGTCGTCGAGATAGGTGAGCAGCTCACTGTCGGACAGCCCCGACACCGGGCGGTCCAACAATGACAGTGCCACGCTCACAAACCAAGGTTAAAGACGACCTCCGACAGTATCGCCGCCGACGAAGATCAGTTGATCTGTGAGCAACAACACCTTGCCCCACAACAGATCAAGCCCACGCTGTAAGCCGCCGCACCGCCTCTGTCCTAATAGGACGCTCTGGTGACACCGAGCATGGCGGTCAGCCGGGCATGGGTGGGCCGGAGGAGAAAACACGTCGCCAGCACTTGATCCTTAGTACAAATGTTCTAAGATCCTGGTCATGAGGGACACGGCCTCGATCCTGCACGCGGACCTCGACGCGTTCTACGCGTCCGTGGAGCAACGGGACAATCCCCGGCTGCGTGGGCGGCCGGTGATCGTTGGTGGGGGTGTGGTGCTGGCGTGCAGTTACGAGGCCAAGGCCAAGGGCGTGCGCACGGCGATGGGCGGGCGCACGGCCCGGATGTTGTGTCCTGAAGCGATTGTCGTTCAGCCGCGCATGTCCGCGTACAGCCAAGCAAGTAAAGCCGTCTTCGAAGTCTTCCGCGACACCACGCCACTGGTCGAGGGGATCTCCATCGATGAGGCCTTCCTCGACGTGGGCGGGCTCTTCCGCATAGCCGGCCCGCCGGTCGACATCGCGACGCGGCTGCGCCAGCGCGTCCGGCGTGACGTGGGCCTGCCGATCACGGTCGGCGTGGCGCGGACCAAGTTCCTGGCCAAGGTGGCCAGCCAGGTCGCCAAACCCGATGGGCTGCTTGTGGTTCCGGTCGACCGGGAGCTGGCCTTCCTGCACCCGCTGCCGGTGGAATTGCTGTGGGGCGTGGGCACGGTCACCGCCGCCAAGCTCAACGAGCGCGGCATCCGGACCGTGGGGCAGGTCGCCCGGCTCGGTGAGGCGGCGCTGATTTCGTTGCTGGGCCAGGGCGCCGGGCGGCACCTGCACGCCCTGGCGCACAACCGCGACCCCCGTCCGGTCCAGGTCGGGCGCAGGCGCGGATCCATTGGGGCGCAACGGGCTTTGGGGCGTGGCCCGCATCCGTTCGAGCGCGTCGACGCCGTCCTCGCCGGGCTCGTCGACCGCGTGACACGGCGGATGCGCGCCGCCGACCGCCCCGGCCGCACGGTGACGCTGCGCCTGCGTTTCGCCGACTTTACCCGGGCGACGCGCTCGCACACGCTGGCCCGCGCGACTACAGCGACCCAGACGATCCTTGACACCGCAAGGAATCTGCTGAACACCGCCCTGCCGATGATCGACGAGAAGGGGCTCACGCTCGTCGGCGTCTCGGTGGGAAACCTTGGCTCGCAAGGGTTCTTCCAGCCGGAGCTGCCGTTCGAGCGGCAGGACCGGCGGGCGCTCGACCACACCCTCGACGAGGTCCGCAACCGGTTCGGCTCCTCGGCCGTCACCCGGGGCGTGCTCGTCGGCAAGGATCAGGGCTGGGAGATGCCCATGCTCCCCGACTGACCGCCAGCGGCTGGAGATCGTTGCGGTTTACACAGTGATCCCACGGCGGTATCGCACTGTGAGGACCGCAACGATCAAACCGTCGTCAGACAAAGTTCTCCGGCGGCGGGAGATCCAGCCGCGTCTTGTCGTCGACCTTCGCCGCCTTGCCGGCCAGGTTGAAATGGACCCGGCCGGCGAAGTAGATCCAGATCTCGTCAAGGGTCTTCTCCTGGAACGCCTCGACGTCGGCCGGGCTCGCGCCCTGCGGCGTGTCGGCGGTGGTCCAGTGGCCGACCTTCACCGGCTCGCCCAGCAGCTCCCGGACGGAATCCCTGTCCTTGCCGAGGATCTGCGCCTGCCTCTCGGTGAGAGTCTCGGGCATGATGCCTTTCCCCTTTCGTCAGAAGGGCTTCCAGATGCCGTTGCCTTCGTCGGTGTTGTCGACTTTAACCGTGCCATCGAGGTTGACCTGGCTGCGACCCTTGTTGACCTCCCACCACGCGCCGCTCCACCAGCTTCCGCCGGAGCGGGCCTCGTCGACCGCGCCGATGGTGATGGCTCCGGTCGCCGTGTGCAGCGTCTTGAGGAAGGCGTTGTTCGGGCCGGCGGAGCTGCAGGCCGCCACCGAGATAAAGGGCTTGGCGGTCGGGCCGAACGCCCCCTTGATGAGTTCCCCGAACTTCTTGGTCTGGGTGTCGTTCGAGACCCGGTCCTGCGCCTCGCCCGGCACGATGTGGCCATCGCCGTTGGTGTCGTCGCCCATGCGGAACCCGCCCCAGTTGCCCCAGCCCCCGTGCGCCTCGATGTGGATTCCGGTGACATAGCCGCAGCTGCCCACGTGCTTGCGCAGGCCCTCGATGAGGTCGGTGATGTTGTGTACCAGCATCCAGTTGTTGGCGTTGGAGCGCGCGGCATAGTCACGGATGTCGAGTTCTGTCTCGGCGTCGTGCACGAACATGATGGTGCCCAGGTTCTTCAACCCGCCCGAGCACGCGGTCGCGTCACGCTCGGGGATGGGCGTCAGCTTCGTCTCCCAGTCCTGCGGCGCCGCGGTCCCCGCCAGCGGCGACAGCTTTGTGGCGCTCTTGGCCGGGCCCTTACCGCCATGCGAGGCCAGGATGACGTCGGCGTCACCGAAACCGCCGACCTTCACGGTCTCGGTGCCGTCCATGTTCTGCCGGGTCACCTCGAATGGCTGGCCCGATCCGAGGGCGTTGCTGATCGGCTCGTTGTCGGTGAGCGGCTGCGCTTTGGGCGACATGTTCTGCTCACCGAGCACATTGGACGCCTGGCGCTTGGCCTCGTTCTCATCGATCAGACCGGAGTCCTGCGCCTTCTTGATGTTGCTCAACTTCTGTTTGGCGTCCGCGGTGGCCTGCTTGGACTTCTGGAAATCAACCGCCATCTGACCGAAACTCGAGGCGAGCGACGCGGCTTGCGTCAGTGCCCCCATGGCATTTGCTTGTGTACCGGCAAGGCCCGCCATGTCGCGGAAAGCCGACGCGTTGGTGACCGCCGACAGGATCCCGGCGAGCCCGGCCGGATCCGGCGCCGCGGGCACATTTTGAAGGTTGATAAGCGTTTCGGGCATCTGCGACGGCGTCGTCGGCACCGGCGTGGCCCGGCGCGTGCCCAGCTGGTCGGCGAGCGCCTCCAGCTCCGGCTCCTTGTCCGACAGCACCCAGTCGGTGCTGCCGAAGTGCTCCTCGCAAGCCACGCAGTTGTCCATGATGGCCTGGGCGTAAAGGCCCTCGGTCGGCAGGCTCACCCGCAGCGGTTGCGGCCGGAACTCCGAGTCGCGGTAGTAACTGTCAAGCGCCCCAGGGCTTTCATGGCCGTCGATGCCGAGGAAGACCCCACCGGCGACCCGGAAGACCAGCGCGTTGCCCAGCACGCCAAGGGGTTCGCGCTCCACCACCGAGGCCAGGCTGCGGCCGGTGTCCTCGATCCACTTGCCGTTCTCGAACCGGCGCCCGTACGGGGCGGTGAACCCGTCGAGCAGCATGAACAGCTCGTCGCGGTCCATCAGCCACCAGATCACCTTGTGGTAGTAAATGAGATTGGCGTTCAGGTGCACGATCAGTTGGTCGACCGCGTCCTCGATGACCCGCCGCAGATCCTGCCGCTCCCAGGCGGTCAGCGGGAAGCGCGTCACTGCCCCCGCGGCTTCCGGTTCGCCGTTGTCGGGCTTGATGAGATCGTTGGTCGTCTGGACCGACTCGGCCGTCCCGTCGAAGTGGTCGGTGAAATAGCGGAGCTGGACGCGTACCAGGTTGGCCACCGAACCGATCGGGAGGCGGTCTCCCGACATGAAGGTGATGTTCTGCAACGTCTCCCGGTTGAACTGCCCGTCCACCGGGACGGTGAAGTCGACCCGGACCGTGCCGCCGAAGCGATAGGTGGTGGCGAGGGTGAAGTCGGCGTTGTCGACCGGCTGGCCACCCACGACGATCTTGAGGCGGTCACACCACTTCGCCGCCATCGTGGTGGCGATCTCCTTCTGGAAGTAGGCATCGCGGTCGCGGTCGGCCCGCTGCAGCTGCGCGATGACGGCGCTGACCGAGGTACCCATCAGCGGAGCCAGCCGCGACCATTGCGCCGCAAGGTAATCCTCCAACTTCTCTTCCTCGGCGCGGTCGCGCGGACGCTCGATGGAAAGCTTGAAATACGCGGATCCGGACACGTACCGGACCGGGTGGCTGCTGCGCCGACCCGGCGGGATGTCCGAGTCGGCCCAGGCCGTGGCGACCTCGTCGAGGCGGTCCAGGGCCCAGCGCAGATCCCGCGCGAGCATGCCGCCGCGTAGCTTGTCGCGCCACTTGAGCGCCTTGTTCACGTCGAAAGGCGTGACGGAGAACGGAACGAACAGGCACTCGCGGACGCCGGCGAAGGTGGTGTCGACCCGGTAATGCCGCAAAATCTCGTGGTATATCACCGTCAGCGCGTGGCAGTAGTTGACGTTGCGGACCACCTCGGAGATGCCCTCGACGTCCTCCTCCTGCGACACCTCGGTGATGACCGTGCTTTCCAAGCGCCGCACCGAATCCGCGAACTGGCGGATGGCGTCGCGCAGCGACTGCTGCTCGCTGGCGGCCACCCGGCGACCGCCCTGCTGCCAGCTGCTCGACGACGCCTGCCCGTGCGCCGCGCCGCCGCCGATGACCACCGGGCCCAGCGCGAAGCCGATCCCGCCGGCCGCGCCCGTCGTCGACGACTCCGAGCCGCCCTTGGCCCACTCGGACAGGCTGGATTGGACAGCGTCGGTGTAGTCGCGGTCGCGCTGCGTCGTCTGCGCCACACGGTCCTGCGCGATGGTCAGCTCGCGCCGCACAGCCGTCTCGCGCCTGCGCCACGAGACCTTGGAGATCCGTCGGACCTGGCGCGGGGCCAGGGTCAGGGTGTGGGCGACATCCCCCAAGCTGTACCCGTTGGAGCGCCACTGCACCCGATGCTCCAGGATGTGGCCGCCCGCAACCGAACCGGCCTGGTAGAGCGTGGCCGCACCCTCCCAGTTGATCGGGTTGCGCGGCGTGACCGGCGCCCGGTTGACGGTGCGCGCCAGCACCCAGCGCCGGAAGTAGTTGGCCACCGGCTGGCCCAGGGCGGCGTCCACCCGCGAGCGCGCCTCGGCGGCGGGCCGCGCGAGGGCATCGGTGACCGCCTCCAACCGCGCCGATCGTGCCAGCCGCACGTCTGCGAGGCTCAGATCCGCAATGGCGGCCCGCCTTTCCAACACCGCGCCCTCAAGCACAGGCCGGGGCTGCTCGCCGCGAGCCGCACCGGGAGCCACTGGGCCGGGAGCCACTGGGCCGGGGCGGAAATCCGATGCGGTGCTGAAGCTCGCCGCGACCGCGCTGGCGCGGATCTGCGGCGCCAGGTCGAGCACGATCGGGGGCGAAACGCGAAGCGAGCCCTCGCCACCGATCTCGGGCTGGTCGACCCGCAGCACTGTGAAGAACGGGCGCTCGCCGAGGATCCGCTGCGGGTTGCTGAACGGGAAGCAGTGCGTGCCCGGGTCGTCGCCGAACTGGCCCGGGTTGTCAATCACCTGCTGCTCGTCGAAGTCCATGGGCGGGTTACCATTCCCGCCCCCGCTACCCGCCAGGCCACCGCCCGTGGACGTGGGTGCGGGGACATCCGAAGGAACCGGCGGCAGCACGATGGTGACGCGCCCGTTCAACGGGCCGCTGTCCACCTGGTACCCCACATAGGACAGCGGGCCCAGCAGCAGCCAGAACCAGCCCACCTCGTCCCCGGCCACCGGCAGCGAGAAGTCGAACGTCCCGTCCGCCCGCACCGCGCAGTCGCGCAAGCCCAGAGCGTTGGCGGCGGCGGGATCGGCCTGCGCCACGTCCAGGCGCATCACCTCGAAGTCGGCGACGTCGCCGCTGCCCTCCAGACCCAGCAGGGAACGCGCCGCCGCCGTCTGCGGGTTGGCACCATTGTTGAACGGCCGGATCGGCGCCACATACAGCCGGTGCCGCGCGAACTCGGGCAAGGTGTCGTCGAACCGGGTGAAGCGCCCATTCCTTGCCAGCAAAGGGATTTCGGCCGGGTTGGTGCGCTCGCCGCCGTCGCGGTAGGTCGCCACCGGTACCACGAAGGTCAGCCGCGCGGATTCGCCCTCCGCCGGGAAGTTCACGTTCTTGGAGATGAGCGCGACCCCCTGGGCCGTCTCCACGTGTAGCTCGGCCGCGGACTCGGCGACGCCGTCCTTGACGGTGAACTGGGCCCTGCCCTCGGCGTCGAGCTCCACCGTGATCGTGGCTGGTACCCGGACCGTGGTGTCGCCGTCCGGGACCTGCCGGGTGTAGGCGAGGCGGGCATACAGGCGCTGCGTCGCCCGGGTCGCGTCGTTGAGCGCGGCCTCGGGGCGAAGATCGATGTCCAGTTGAGCGGCCATGCGGCGATCACAGCCATCGCACAGACGATGGTCAACCCGCATGTCCACGTTCCGACTGTCACACAACAACCGCTTAACGCCGGTTGGCGGTAAGCCATTCGGCGTCGTTCCAGATCACCGGGGAGGCGCCCACCGGGTCGAACTCGATCATCGGGTCGTCGCTCTGGACCAGGCAGATCAACCGCCCACCGAACAGGAGTGCGCTGCGCGCCCGATCGGCGATGATGTCGAGCAGGATCTGCGCCTCCCGCGGGTGCCGTTTCGCGAAGCCGTCGTATCCGGTGAAAACCAGGACGAGTCCCGTGGCCTTCTCCGGCCAGCCATACCGGCGGGCGACGACGTCGCGCAGGCAGTCGTTGAACGCGTCGAGGTTCTGGCCGTAGTAGGCCGGAAAGTCCAGCGATCGGGCCAGATCGAGGTGCATCTCCTTGGGCGTCGCCCAATGTGAGGCGTCCACGGGTACCAGATGATAACCGGCCGCCTCCAGCTGAGCGATGGCGTTGTCCAGCAAGGGCCGGCGCCAGAACAGGGTGACGCAAGAGTTGTGCATGTACCGGTATCCCGGGTCGCCGCTCAGGTCGGCCGACGGATCGAAAGCCACCATGCCGACAGACTAAGACCCGAGCGGGCTCACCGTGTGTACCGTCGCCCAGTCCTCCAGAGGGAGCCGTCGCGGGTTGGCCACGTCGTAGTAGTAAACCGAGTTGCACACTACGAGCGCCTTGTACATCGCTATCAATCTATGACAGGCTTGCCAATCGTGGAATCCCAGACAGTGCTGGTCCATCCCGGTCTGCACGAAGCCGAGCCGGACGGCGACGCCACCGCGTTGTCACGTGAGGACCTGCTGGCCCTGCTGCGCCAGGACCCCGACGTGATCGTCACGCAGGTGCCGGCGGCGGGTCCGGACACCCAGGGCAAGGGCCTGCCGACCGAGATCATGCTGATCCTGGGAACGCCCGGGGCGTTCGCCGCCGCGGTGCGCATCTTCCAGCTGTGGCTGCAACGGGACAGGGATCGGTACATCCGCATCAGTAAACGCGCCCTGGAGGAGACGCGCGAGATCGTCATCGACGCCAAGGACTCGGGGCGGGCGATCGAGACAGCGCTCAAACGAGTCATCGATCACGAATAGCCGTGTGACACCAGCCGCATCACGCGAGCAGGGCAGGTTGCGCTCGGCCACCCCCACTCGTGGAGAAGATCAATGGCAACTTATCGCAATTTTGGATTCACGCCATTGATGAAACTCGGAGTTTCACGATATGACAATCGGCATGTCACTCGTCAGCTTCAGCTGGAACGAAACCGACCCCACGCATCCGGCGCTTTACGTCGGGGTCCGGCTCATCGGGTACGACACCGCCGAGAATCCCTTGCCGCTCAAGGACCAGGGCGACGGTCGGTGGTCCGGCGAGTTCGACCTCCCGGACGATCTGCGCACCAGCTATCAGCTCTGCCCGGTGCGAGACACCGCCTCCCCCGACTGGGACACGGCCATGGCAGCGGGCGAACCCGACCCGAGCCCGCGGGTCGAACGCCTGGTCGTCGGGGCCTACGGCAACAAGCAGCAGTCGTCCATTTTGGAGATGCCCGGCGCCCCGCCCCAGCCCTGGCACCAACGCCGAGACGATGTTCCTACCGGTTCCCTTCACCACGTCGACACCGGCCGCGAATGGCCGGAGGCGCTCGACATCTACACGCCTCGCGCCGGTGGCCAGGATCTGACGACCCTGCTCCTCCTGGACGGCCAGGCGTGGATGAAGCTGGATGTCGCGGCCACGTTCGACAATCTCATCGCGGAGGGCATCGTCCCGCCGCTCGTCGCCGCCATCATTTCGTACCCGTTCGGCCCGATCCGTGTCCGCGCGCTGACCGACCCCGAGTTCCACCTGCCCTACCTGCTCGACGAGCTGCACCCATGGCTGGCCAAGGAGTTCGGAGCCTCCACCGATGCCGCCGACACCATCCTCAGTGGACAGAGCCTGGGTGGCCTCGCCGCGATCAACGCCGGCCTCCGAGCCCCGGAGCGCATCGGCATGGTGCTGGCCCAATCAAGCTCATTATGGTGGACTGAAGGGGCGCTCACCGGCGAAGCCGTGATCGCCACGGCCGCCGAAAACCCCGCCTCCGCAACGCGTTTCTGGTTCGAAGCCGGTGTGCTCGAGAACGAGGATCTGGTGGCGGGAAACCGGCGCATCTTCGAAGTCATGAAGGCGCAAGGGTACCAAGGAAAATATCGTGAATATCAGGGCGGCCATGATTTCGCCTGCTGGCGCGGCGGATTGGCCGACGGGCTGATCAGCCTGCTCACCTCAGAGCGTCCAGCGCCTGACGCACCGCCTGCGCGCCTTGCGGGATCCGCCGAGCCAGCTCGAGCAGCTTCGGCACCGAGGAACCTTCCCGGCCCGTCCACAGCTTGAGCGCTTCCATTCCGAGATGCGGCTCTTCGCGGTGCCGCAGCCGCAGCGCGTCGACGATGCAGCGCTCAGGGTTGTACAGGCCAATAGTGAGGCCGCCGCCACCAATCCTCCTTTCGTCTCGCCCGATGTGGAAGGTGGCACCGTTGAAGGCATGCCACGCAACGCCCCGCATGCCTCTCGGCCGATGCCGGCCGCGGGGCAGCGCGACGTCGGTGACCGGGAAATGAACATCGCACAGGTCGTGCAGGGTAAGCGCCGTGGTCAGGCAGAGCGTGGCCTCGGGTGCCCGGGCAGCGATCTCGGCAAGCTGGAGCTCGGGGGGTCGTTGGCCGCTGCGCCGGTAGAGTCCTCGGGCGATGGTCACGATGTACCCCTCGTCACGCAACCAATAGATGCTGCGATCCGACAGTCCGACAGCTTTTGCTTGTGTGCGGTTGAAAACCGGGGGCAGATAGTTGAGTGCGTCGTCCTCGCGCTTCCCCGCCCAAGCCTCCTCCACAGCGCGAAGTCTAGACACGACAACGCCCCTGCGGAGACTTATCCACAGCCCGCATCCGAGGCTCGCGGCCCCGACCACTCACCAACCCGGCGAATAATCCCCACACCCCCGCCAAGGTGTACAGACCTTTGCCCACAACGAGCAACAGGCACCCGCGCCCCCACCCCCCACCACACCAACCCGGCGAATAATCCCCACACCCCCGCCAAGGTGTACAGACCTTTGCCCACGGCGAACCGGGAAAATCCGTTGCCGAACATTGGTAATCATCAGATCATTGTTCGGTGGAGGTGTTGCGGGCCAACAAGCTGACGAAGGTCTTCGGTGCTGTGCGCGCCGTCGATGGCGTCAGCCTGTCCGTCGCGGCCGGTGAGGCGGTGGCGCTGCTCGGGCCCAACGGCGCCGGCAAGACCACCACGCTTCACATGTTGCTGGGCCTCGTGACGCCGGACTCGGGCTCGATCACCATCTTCGGCAAGGATTTTGCCAGGCACCGCCGGGAGCTGCTGGGGCGCGTCAACTTCGCCGCCTCCTATGTGGGGCTGCCGGGGCAGCTCCATCCGATCGAGATCCTGAATGTCTTCGCGCGGCTCTATGGGGTCGCGCGGCCGGCGCGCCGGGTGAGGGAGCTGATCGAGCTGCTGGAGCTGGGTTCCTTTGCCCGGCGCCCCTTTCGCACGCTCTCATCCGGGCAGCAGACCCGGGTGCAGATCGCCAAGGCGCTGCTCAACGATCCCGGTCTGCTGATCCTCGACGAGCCGACGGCGAACCTGGATCCCGATGTGGCGGACCGGATCCGGACGCTGCTGCTGGAGCTGGCGGCGGCGAGCGGGCGGGCGATGCTGATCACCTCGCACAACATGGCCGAGGTGGCGCGGATGTGCGACCGCATCCACTTCATCGCCGAGGGCCGGATCGTGGCCAGCGGCGGTGCGGTGGAGCTGGCATCGTCCTATGGCGTGGCGGATTTGGAGGAAGTGTTTCTGAAGGTGGCCAGGACATGAACGTATCTCTATCCCGGATCGGCGCGGTGATGCTGCGCGACTTCTACAGCCTGCGCCACAATCCGCCGTACCTCGTGGAGATCCTGTTCTGGCCGACGCTTGAACTGGTCACGTGGGGATGCGTGTCGCTGTTCCTGGCGACGCGAAACTTTCCCGCGGCCGTGGCGGGGTTGCTCGGGGCGGTGCTGCTGTGGCAGATGACGAGCCGGCCCCAGGGCGACCTGGCCCGCTGCTTCCTCGAGGACGTATGGGCGCGCAATCTGGTGAACCTATACGTGAGCCCCCTTTCGACGGCGGAGCACCTGGCCGGGATGGTGCTGTGCGGGCTCGCGCGGGTCATGGCCAGCACCGCCATGCTGGCCTTGCTGGCGTGGGCGCTCTACGGCTTCGGCGTGTTCACGCTCGGCCCGGCGCTGCTGCCTTATGTGGTCACGTTGCTGGCGATGGCGTGGGCGCTGGGCGTGTTCGCGATCGGGTTGGTGGTGCGCTTCGGCGGCTCGGCGCAGGCCTTCGCGTGGCTGCTGGCGTTCGCGGTGCAGCCCTTCGCCGCGGTGTTCTACCCGGTCTCGGTGCTGCCAGGGGCGGTGCAGGCGATGGCGCAAGCGGTGCCGGCCTCCTACATCTTCGAGGACATGCGGGCCGTGCTCGCGGGCACGCAGCCGTCGGGCGGGCGGCTCGCCATGGCCGTGCTGCTCGATCTGGTCTATTTGGGGGCGGCGATGGCGTTCCTGTATCGAGGTTTACGCCACGCCCGCGCCAGCGGCCGACTTTCGCGGTTCTACCAGTAGCGGTCGGCTGCTCCTACCGCGACCGCGCCCCCGTCCTCGCCAAGATCGCTGCATTATCCCGGATATGGTTGCCTCCCAATGCTTTGGAGGCGACGTTATCCCGGATAATGCGCGAACAATCGATCATGAGGGCTGGAGCTTGCGCCAGCCGCCGGCGCGGTTGTTGGCGATGATGCCCTTGAACATCGCCTTCAGCGCGGGCTTGTTGATTTTGTCGCCCCGATAGACGCTGATCATGCGGCCGGTCTTGTTGTCGTGCCCGGCGGTGATAATGCCCTGCGGGTCGGGCACGATCGGGTCGTACAGGAACACGTTGACGTGGTCCTTGGTGGCCAGGAGCGCGCAGACGTTACCCTGCAACACAAAATAGGGCAGCACCGTGCGCTTGATGGTCTCGACCACCTCCGGGTCGGCGGCGTGCACCAGATCGCGGACCTGCCGGCAGATGTCCTGCTGCCAGTCCGGCAGGGCATCTATGTAGCCATCGACTCTCGGGTCAACCTCGTACCTCATGATTTGACCGTAACCCGACCCGCTCCGCCAGACCCTCGATCACGGCCGCGACCTCCTTGGGCGCCTTGAGATCAGCGCCGTGGTCGCGGCCGGGCATCACCACTTTTTGCGCCTTGGGCATCGCGGCGGCGACGGCGTCGAGGCGGCGGCCGATGTGCGCGGGACCGCGGTCGCCGCCGAGCAGCACGGTGGGGACGGTGATCCGGGCGTAGGTGTCAAGGCGCACGCCGAGGCGGTCGAGAGCCTCGAGCGAGTCGAGCTGGGCGCCGACCAGCCGGCGGTAGCGGGGGACGATCCCGACGAAGAACGCCGTCAGGTTGGCCTGCCACGGAGGCAGCTCGATGGTGCGGCGCAAGAACACGCCGATCGCCTTGCCCGGCTTGCCCTTGGCGAGCAGCGCTCGCGCCTCGGCGAGCACCGCACCGTCCTTGCCGGCCAGAGGCTCGTCCGAGTCGATGACCGCGGCGGGCTCGAAGATGACCCCGCCCGCGAACGCCTCGGGCGAGGCGGCGAGGGCCTCAAGCGCGACAACGCCTCCATCCGAGTGGCCGTAGAGCAGCACCGGACCGCCCAGCGCCCGGGCGACGGCCACCACATCGTCGACCTCCTGGGCGATGGAGGTGGGTCTGGGCTTGAGATCCAGCCGGTACTGCCGGCGGATCAGCCGCAGAACGCGATATCTCGGCGTCAGGAGGGCGGCCAGGCGCCGCGGTCGGGTGCCGTCGTCGAGGCCGGGGTGAAGCAGAACGATCGCCGACCCACCCTGACCCTCGTCATAGGCGCGGACCTCGGTGCCGTCCGCGGAAGAAACGGTGAACACGATGGACCTCCCTAGCAGCGCTAGGTGAGAGCGTATCCCTAGCGTTGCTAGAGTGTCAACGTGGGGGTCACGCGAGAGTTGATGATCGACACCGCGCTGCGACTGCTCGACGAGGTCGGCCTGGACGGGTTGACCGTGCGCCGGCTCGCCACCGAGCTCGGGGTCAAGTCGCCCTCGCTCTACTGGCACATCCGCACCAAGCAGGAGCTGCTCGACGGCATGGCCGACGCCATCATCCAAGCCGGCGGCATGGGCCCGCCGCGCGACGGCGAGTCGTGGCAGGAGTGGCTGACCCGGCGGGCCCGCTCCTATAGGAAAGCGGTGCTCGCCCACCGCGACGGCGCCCGCATCATCGCCACCGCCGCCTGGCTCAGCCCGGCCACCATCCGCACCTTCGACGCGGAGCTGTCCGCGATGGTGCGGCACGGCTTCACCCCGGCGCTGGCCCTGCACACGATCGCGGCGATCAGCCGCTACGTCACTGGATTCGTGTTGCAGGAGCAGACCGCGCGGCCGGTCGACGCCGCGACGGCACCGCCGGATCCGCTCGGCGCGGTGGCGCAACTGCTCGACGGCGGGGTCGAAGCCACGCTGCTGCAAGCGATCCGCCAGGCCGGGCCGCCGCTGAGCGAGGCCGCCTTCGAGCACGGGTTGCGCGTCATCATCGACGGCACCGCCCAAGCACTTGAGGCGCAATGACTGCAACGACTGTCGCCACCGCCGCCGGCGTCTTCATCGAGACAAACATCGACGATCTGATCGTGCTGACGGTGCTCATGCTGGCGCACCGTGCCCACGCCCGACCCCGGGTGTGGCAGGTCTGGGCGGGGCAGTATCTGGGCATCGGCGCGCTCGTGGCGGTCTCGTGCTCGCCGCGCTCGGCCTGACCATCGTGCCCGACCGCTGGGTCGGGCTGCTCGGCCTGATCCCGATCGCGCTCGGCATCCGCTCTGGTCGGCAAACAGGACGGACAGCCGAGCGTGGCCACCAACACTTTCGCCATCGCGGCGGTGACGATCGCCAACGGAGCGGACAACATCTCCGTGTACACACCTCTATTCCGGACCATCGGGCCGGCGCCGACCGCCGTCACCATCGCCGTCTTCGCCTTGCTCACCGCCGGGTGGTGCCTCGCCGCCACCTGGCTCGCCTCCCACAAACGGGTCGTGGCGGTCATCGAGCGGTGGGGCCACTGGATCGTGCCGGCGGTGTTCATCGTCATCGGGGTCGTGATCCTGTCCGGCCTTTGGTGACATCGTGTCCTGAATCCGACTGAACCCAGCTGAACCCAACTGTCCCGCTGTGCGTAACAAGGGTGGGGTCTGATGGGGGAAGAAAGGATGGGAGCAACGCGGCCACGGCGCCATGGCCGGGTACCCGAAGATGAAGCGCTGGTAAGAACCTGGTACCAGCAGCACGGTGCTGCCATCCTGGCGTTCGCCGCCGGTCTCACCGGTGACCGGACGATCGCCGAGGATGTGTTGCAGGAAACGCTTGTCCGGGCTTGGCGGCACGCCGGCTCGTTGTCGGACGCCACCGGCAGCGTGCGAGGCTGGCTGTTCACCGTGGCCCGCAATATCGTCACCGACCACCTCCGCGCCAAGTCGGTGCGGCCGCAGGAGGTGGCGCAGTCACCGGAGCTGGCGACGGCCGAGCGCGACCATGCCCAGCAGGTCGTCGACTCGATCGTGGCGGTGCAGGCCTTGGAGAAGCTGTCCCGGGAGCACCGGATCGTGCTCGAGGAGCTGTACTTCCGCGGCCAGAGCGTCACCGAGGCGGCCGTGTCGCTGGGCATCCCACCCGGCACGGTCAAGTCACGCGCGCACTACGCCCTCAAAGCCATGCGCGACAACCTAAGCCAGCCAGCGGGCTTGAGGAGGTGAGCAAGATGGGCAACGGGGCACACGACGAGTACATGCTCGGAACCTACGCCCTCGATCGGCTCGACCCTGACGAGACCCACCGCGCGAGTGAGCATCTGAACGACTGCGGGTCCTGCCAGAACGAGTACGAACAGCTCATCGCCGCGCGACAATCCCTGGGGCGCATACCTTCTGGATGGCTCGTGCCCGGGCCGCCGCCGGGCAGCGCCGTGCTGGAGGCGGCCATGCGGACCATCCGGGCGCACAAGGCAGCGGCGTGGGCACGCGGCCGCCGCGCGGTCAGGTTGGCCGCCTCCATCGCCGGGCTGGCCGGCATGTTCAGCACGGGATTGCTTATCGGGTACCAGATACAGCCCGCCGCCGCCCCGCCGCCACCCGGGCCAAGCGTTTCCCCGATACCCGGGGTCCGTCAGGCCAGCGCCCTGGATCCGGCCACCAACATCTCACTGTCGGCGACGGTGACCCCGGCCATGGGGTGGGTGCGCGTGCGCGCCGCCGTGACCGGCATCCCGGCCGGGGAGAACTGCCGCCTGCTGGTCGTGCGCCGCGACGGCACCAGGGAGATCGCCGGTGGCTGGGTCACCTCCAAGAAGGGCGAGACCGAGGCGGTCGTGCTGGACGGCAGCGCCGCCGTGCTCCCCTCCGAGGTGGACGTGATCCTCGTGGAGAACACGGCGGGCAGAACCTTTATCGCCGTGAGTTTCTAGGAAAGCTCGCGGGCGTAGGCGCGCCACAGGTCGTGGGTGTGGTACCGCCCCCGGCCGTCGAGCGCCAGCAGGTTGACCCGGGCCAGCTCGGCCAGCACCGACCGGACGCGGGCCGGCTCGAACCCGGTGAGTACCGCCGCCACCTCCACCGAGACGTCACGCAGCGGCAACTGGACCAGGACGCGGAACACTTGCGCCGCATCGGGTTCGAGCACCCGATAGGACGAGGAGAGCACCGCGCGGACGTCGGTCGCCGGGTCGTCGGTCGCCAGCGCCTCCAGCGCGGTGTTCCTGTGCAGCTGCGCGGCGACCTCCGCGACCGACAGCTCCCCGTCGGTGGCGGCGCGGCCGGCCACCACCGCCAAGGCCAGCGGCAGGCGAGCACAGCCATCGATGATTTCCTCAACCGCTTGCGCCTGCGCCCGTTCTCCCAGCCGGTACGACAGCATCTCGCGGGCTTCGCCGCGGGAGAGCAGATCGAGGTGGATGGGGTGGGCGCCCTGCCCGACCACGAGGCCCTGAAGCTGGTTGCGGCTCGTGACGACGACGAGGCTGCCGGGCGATCCGGGCAGCAGCGGGCGCACCTGGGCCGCGTCACGGGCATTGTCCAGTAACAGCAACACTTTCTTGTGCGCCACGGTGGTGCGGAACAGGCTTTCGCGCGCGTCGATCCCGCCCGGGATGCGCTCGGCCGGCACGCCGAAGGCCTGCAGGAAGCCGCGCAGCACGTCGGCCGGGTGCGCCGCCTCACCGGACGAGCCGAAGCCGTGCAGGTCGACGTGGAGCTGGCCGTCCGGGAAGCGTTGCGCCGCAAGGTAAGCCCAGTGCACCGCGAGCGTTGTCTTGCCCACCCCGGCGGTACCCGAGATCGCCGCGATCACAATCGACTCGTGTTCCGCGGCGATCAGCGCGTCAAGGCGTGCCAGTTCCGTCTCGCGACCGGTGAAACCCGGCAGCGACGGCGGAAGCTGGGCCGGCACGGTTGGCGCCACCGTGGCCGGCGCCTTGACGATGGTCAGCTCGGGATCCTGGCGCAGGATCGCCAGCTCCAGTTCCTGCAACGGCTGGCTGGGATCGATGCCCAGCTCCTCCGAGAGGGTTCGCTTCAGCCGCCGGTAGGCGGCCAGAGCATCGGCCTGCCGGCCCACTCCATAAAGAGCGAGCATCAGCTGGCGGTGCAACGGCTCCCGGAACGGGTGCTTCTCGACGATCGCCTCCAGCTCCGCCAGGACGGACTCGTGCTCCCCCAGGGAGAGCCGGATGTCGAAAAGCGACTGCACCGCGTCGAGCCGCATCTCCTCCAGCCGTGCCGCCTGCTCGTCAAACCAGGGCAGGCCGGCGAGGTCGGCCAGGGCCGTGTCGCGCCACAGCGCCAGGGCTTGCTGGAGTCTGGCGGCCGCCTCGGCCGGATTGCCGGCCCGGGCGGCGCCGCGGATCAGGCCCTCAGCGACGGCGATATCGCTCGCCTCCGCCGGGACGTCCAATAGGTAGCCGGGTGACCGGGCCACGATGGGCGCCCGGATCACCCTGGGTCGGCGAAGCGAGGAAACGTGGCTCTGCAACGTGTTCAACGCCGTCGCCGGTGGGGCATCGCCCCAAACAATGTCGATGAGCCGATCCGTGCTCACCGTCTGCCCCACGTTGAGGCCTAGCACTGCCAGCAACGCCTTGCGCCGCTGACCCGGTACCCCCCTTGGCTGCCCGTCAACCTCGGCCTCGACCGGGCCGAGCAGCTTGATCGACCATGATTCCCCCACGTCCGATATACGAGCCACCTTGTATACCGGTTCAAAAAATCTTGATCGTAGGATGTTTGTCACATGTCGACAACGGGTAGGGCTAGCGCCGATGGCGGAGGTAGCCAGATAAAGCCACAGGAGGTGCCCCTCCCCGACCTGTGGCGTTGGCAGGGAGACGGCTCGCCGCGCGACCACCAGGATGCGAGTGCGCGGCGGGCCGTCTCCTAGCCGTCTCCTTGATTCGCATGTCCATGCACGCGTGGCTGAGGACGGATCGGGCTGCGGCCCAGACTCGGATAGCCTCGGTCACCGGCGATGAGCTGGTCGAGTTCCGCATGCGGCGGGTGGAGGTGAGCGGTTCGGTCCGCAGGCCCTCATCTCCGTTGAGGGCATTCTTTTTCTTTGGTACCGGGTGGGCCTGTCCGATTAGGCTATGATGCCTGGCCCCTTCGGCCGACTCAGGATGAGGTCCCCTCTTACTACGGCCGGTATTACTTTGACTTTCCGGCCGAATGGGACCATGGGCCCGAGGTCCGGCCGCGCACGGTGACGTTGCCGGACCTGCTGGTCGCGGTCGACGCGACCGAGGCCGGTGCCTGCACGGGCAACCGTGGGAGCCGGGCGGGCTCGCGAGCATGGAGGGCTGGGTCGACGACGACCCGACGGAGCATGTACGGATCCGCTACGACAGCTCCAGCGGCGCCCCGCGGCAGGCCTGGCGGGCGCGCCGGATGACCTATGACGATGTCGTTGCCGGGCTTGCCCTTCGGGGTTGGTGCCGGCTCCACGAACCTTTTCCCTTGGGGCGAAAGGGTTTTCGACGAGTCAGAGGTGGGCGACGACAGCCTGTTGGGGGCCGCGGATGGCCGTGGACAGCTACGGGCCCGACCTGAGCGCGGTCCCGGGTGAGATGCGCGGCTCCGATCTGGTCGAGTCGGCCTGTGGCGGGTACCCCCTGGTTCTATCAGGCGGTGCGGCGATCCCAGGTATTCCGCGACCTCGGCGTGCTCGAGCGTGAGACAGGCCGAAAGAGTGCGCGCCACCGCCTCTTCCGACCGGTAATATCGGTACCCGCAGATGATTTGGCTGTGCCGATAAGGGGGTAACGGTCCGGATGCCACCACCCGCCGCTATGCCGACCCTGTCCACCTTGGACGATGACGTCCCTTGGGGACCCGCTATCCGCCTGTTCCGGCCGGATAGCCCGGTCATCCTGACCGCCCGGGAGCTGGCTTCGCTGCACAGCATGGACCCCGAGGGAACGTGCCCATGCTGTGGCCATTCCAATCCGTGCCCGGTCGCCTTGAACGCCCATGCCGTCTGCGCCGCCGCCGGAGTTCACGCACACGTGGAGATGCCGTCGCAAGACCGGGTCAAGGCAGATACGTTCGATGTGGTCGATGCCGAACCCGGTCGCGCCACCGAGGCATCAGTCCCGGCTGGTTCACCAGTCCCGGCCAAGAAGTCCACTGCGGCAAAGGCGCCTGCGGCTCCGGCAAAAAAGACCACCAACTCAAGGACACCCGGCACGATCAAGACAACGACGCCGGTCAATAAGACCGCAGCCAACAACACCGTGGCCAATAAGACCAGGGCCAACAAGACCAGCACCAACAAGACCGCGGCCGCCAAAACTGCAGCTAACAAGACAGCGTCAGACAAGTCAGCGGCCAACCAGTCAGCGGCCAGCCAGATCGCAGCCGCAACGGCAACGGCCGCCCGGACCGCAGCCGACAAGACAGCAGCAGATCAGACCAAGGCCACCGCGACCACAGCCAACAAGACAGCACCAGATCAGACCAAGGCCACCGCGACCACAGCCACCCGGACCACAGCCAACAAGACAGCAGCAGATCAGACCAAGGCCACTGCCACCCCAGCCAACAAGACAGCACCAGATCAGACCAAGGCCACCGCGACCCCAGCCAACAAGACAGCACCAGATCAGACCAAGGCCACCAAGGCGGCACCTAACAAGACCGTGGCAGACAAGACCACGGCCACAGAGACTATGGCCACAAAGACCGCGGCCCCCCGGACCGCAGCCGACAAGACAGCAGTGGATCAGACCAAGGCCACTGCCACCGCAGCCAACAAGACAGCAGCAGATCAGACCACGGCCGCCCGGGCAACAGCCGACAAGACCGTGGCAGACAAGACAGCCGACAACCAGACCAAGGCCGCAAAGACCACGGCCCCAGAGACCACGGCCCCAGAGACCACGGCCCCAGAGACCACGGCCGCCCAGACCACAGCCAACAAGACAGCAGTGGATCAGACCACGGCCGCCCGGGCAACAGCCGACAAGACCGTGGCAGACAAGACCGTGGCCGCGGGGGCGGTAGCGGAAAAGACCGTGGTCATCCCGATCGTGACCACAGCGACTACGGACACTCAGATCTCAGCCAACTTGACGGCACCAGAAAAGAGCGGGGCCAACAAAATGGCGGCAGTCAAGGCCACCGTCCCGAAAACGCCGGCTGAGGCGGGAGTTCCGTTCGTCGCGACGAACTGCGAGGCGGCCAGGAAAGCCGCCGCGGCGGCCAGGAAGTCGGCGAGGCCCGCGAAATCGGCCTAACGTTGGGGTTCGAGTTCCAGTTCGAGCTCGTGCCGCGGTGCCGGTTCGGCCGTGGCCGCGACTTCCGCGGCGGGCGAGCGAAGCTCGTCGAGGCGAACCAGGGCGACGCCGGCCACGATGAAGACTCCGCCCAGAAGCTGTATCCCGGTGGGCAATTCTCCCAGCAGGATCCAGGCGAACAGCACGGCGAAGGCGACCTCGGTCAGCCCGGCGAAGGAGGCCAGTTTGGCCCCGAGCCGCCGCGCCCCGCCGATCCCGACGACATAGGCGATCGCCGCCGCCACCAGTGAGAGCCCTATCACGGGCACGAGCCAGGAGGCCTGCCAGCCGGCGAACTCGACCGTCTCGAACGTGGCGCGCATGGGCAGCGCACCGGTGAAACCCAATGCCAGCAACGCTACCGCGCCCACGCTCATGCCGGCGCTGGCGAAGGCGACGGGTGGCAGCTCACTGTCGCTTTTGGAGGAAAGCACGAAGTACGCCGCCAGCCCCACAGCGGCCGCCAGCCCCCACAGCACGCCGACCGGGTCCAACCGGCTTTGCCCGGTCAGGTCCAGCATCAGGGCAAGCCCGGCGATCGCCACAATCGAGCCCGCCACGGTAAGCCGGCGCGGTCGCTGGCCCCGGAATGCCCACAGCCATCCGACCACGAGCCCGAGTCCGAGGTACTCGATAAGCAATGCCACACCGACGGAAAGGCTTTGCACCGCGTTGAAGAAGAACACCTGGCATCCCGCGACGGCGACCAGGCCGTAGGCCGCCACCATCGGCAGGCCCCCGCGCAGGGCGGCGAACCGGCCGCGCAACGCAAGCAACGCCGGCACGGCGAGGATCAGCGCCGCCACACCGATGCGGGTGGCGACGGCGGCGCCCGAGGTCCAGCCGGCGTCGGTCAGCGACCGCGCGAACGGACCGGAGGTGGCGAAGCAGGCCGCCGAGAACACGGCGAGGGCGAGCCCGGTCCCGGAGTGGCGTTGCTGGTCCATGCGTGTGCTCCCGCGCTAGCGTAATAAGCAAAGGCTAACTACACTTATGACACTACGTCACGCCCATGTCAGGAGTCAAGGTGCTGTTTGCTCGTGACACCGAGATCGCCCTCGCCGGGGCGGCCGCGCTCGTCAACACCGCGGGCGACGAGGAGCTTCTGCCCGATGTGGCGGCGCTTGATGCGTTCGTGACCTCTTGGGGCTGGACCGGCCAGCGCAAGCGGACCCGGACCGAGCTGCGCGAGGTGCGGGCTCTGCGCCCGCGGCTGCGCGAGATCTGGTACGCGGATGAGGAGCGCGTCGTCGAGATCCTCAACGAGCTGCTGCGCGAGTCGAACGCCCTTCCCCAACTGGTCAAGCATGACCAGTGGGACTACCACCTGCACGCCACCCCGCCCCACGCCCCGCTGGCCACACGCATGGCGGTCGAGGCGGCGATGGCATTCGCCGACATCGTGCGCGGCGGTGAGCTGAGCCGGCTGCGCATCTGCGACTACCCGGCCTGTGACAGCGTCGTGGTCGACCTGTCGAAGAACCGCTCGAAGCGGTACTGCGAGGGCGGCTGCGGCAACCGGGCCGCGGTCGAGGCATACCGGGCCCGAAAAGCGGCGAGTCGCGACCGATAAGTCTCGCCGGGAAGGTAAGTCTTATAGGCATGAAGCTCTCACTGACGACATTTCTGACCCTTGACGGCGTGTATCAAGGCCCGGGTGGCCCGACCGAGGACACCAGCGGGGGGTTCACCCAAGGCGGCTGGCTGATGCCGCTGTTCGACGAGGACCTGGGCAACTTCATGAACGACGTCTTCGTCCCCGCCGAGGGGTTCGTGCTGGGCCGCAAGACCTATGACATCTTCGCGGCGAGCTGGCCCCAGATGAACGACCCCGACGACCCGATCGGCACCAAGCTCAACGCCCTGCCCAAGTACGTCGCGTCCACCACGCTCACCGACCCGGAATGGAACAACAGCACGGCGCTCGGCGGCGATGCGGTGGCGGCGGTGGCCAAGCTGAAGGAGCAGCCGGGCGGCGAGTTGCAGATCCACGGCAGCGGAAACCTTGCGCAGACCCTCTTCGACGCCAATCTCATCGACATCTTCCACTTCGTGGTGGCTCCGGTGGTGCTCGGCACGGGCAAGCGTCTGTTCGGCGAGGGCCGCACACCGTCCAACCTCAAGCTGATCGCCCTGAAAGGGACCGCGAGCGGCGTCACGTTGCAAACCTTCGAGTACAACGGTGCTCCGATGTACGGCTCGTTCGAGATCCCGGAATGAGCAGATGGTTCAGCGGCCGGCTCGACCGTGAGCCGGCCGCGTTGACGCCGACGATGCGCGTCATTATTATCTCCTTCGATTAGGAAAGCGCTTTCCGGGCAGCGCGCTCTTCACCGTGCGCTCATCTGGAGAGGTTCATGAAATTGAAGGCAGTTGCCGCGGCCGCGATTCTGGCGCTCGCACTTTGGCCGTCCACCCCCGCCGCGGCCGTCACCCTCCGTCTCGAGGCCGAGAACGCCCCGGCCACCTGTGACGGCACCATCGACTCCGACCACACCGGCTTCTCCGGCACCGGATTCTGCAACGGCCGCAACGCCGTCGGTGCCGCCGCCCAGTTCGTCGCCACGATTGCCACCGGGACCTCGACGGTCATCGTGGTCCGCTACGCCAACGGCACCACGACCAGCCGTCCGGCCGACGTTTTCGTCAACGGGACGCGTGTCACCACGCTCGCCTTCGCCGGAACCGGCGCCTGGACCACCTGGACCTCGGCCACGATCAACACGATCTCGGTCAACGGCAACAACACCATCAGGTTCAGCCCCACCACCGCCAACGGCCTGCCCAACATCGACTTCATCGATTTCATCACCGAGGGCCCTCCGCCGCCGACGCCCAGCCCGCTCTACGTCTCGCCCAGCGGCAACGACTCCAACCCGGGTACGACGCTGACGGCGCCCCTTCGCACCGTCCAGCGCGCCGTCGACCTTGCCATCCCCGGCACCACCATCCTCCTGCGCGCGGGCACCTACGCCCCCAGCACCAACATCCAGGTACTGAAGAACGGTACCGCCAGTCAGCCAATCACCATGCAGAACTACAACAACGAGCGCGCCATCATCGACGGCGAGAACATGCCGCACACCCCGGATCCCTCGGGCGGCAGCATCCCGCGCCCGGAGCGCGGCGCCATCCACCTCGAGGGCGACTTCTGGCGGTTCATCGGACTCGAAATTGTCCATGGTCCGTATGCGATTTTCGGCCTGGACACCAACAACAACGTCTTCGACCGTCTCATCACGAGGGACAACTACGAGAGTGGTCTTCACCTTCAGGGCGCCTCGAGCAACAACCAGATCATCAACCTCGACAGCTCCGGCAACCACGACCCGCGCAACGACGGGGAGAGCGCCGACGGGGTGGCCATCAAGGAGGGCTCGGGCAGCGGCAACGTGATCCGCAGCGCCCGGCTGTGGAACAACTCCGACGACGGCCTCGACTTCTGGGAGTTCCTGTCGCCGGTCCTGGTGGAGAACAGCCTCGCCTGGGGCAACGGCTTCAACCGCTGGAACATCCCCAACTACACCGGTGACGGCAACGGCTTCAAGCTCGGCGGCGGCGACGTGGACGTAGCCGTGGCACACACCGTGCGCAACAGCATGGCGTGGGACAACTCCGCGGGCGGGTTCATCGACAACTCCAACCCGGGCGCGCTGCGCGCTGACCACTGCACGGCCTGGAGCAACGACGGCAACGGCTTCGACTTCGCCGACACCTCGGGCGGCAACCTGACCCGCAACCTGTCGGTGGCCAACGGCACCACCGTTTCCGCGGGCTCGGCGACGCAGTCGAACAACTCCTGGAACATCGGCGGCACGTGGACCTTTGTCAGCACCAACGCGTCCACCATCACCGGGCCCCGCAACGCCGATGGCTCCATCCCCACCTCCACCTTCCTGCGCCCGTCAAATGGAGCAGACGTGGGAGCACGCTTCTGACTAGTCTCGGTACGTGCATAATGCGATCTTCGAGGAGCCGCGGCTGGCCCGGGTCTATGACCCGCTCGACCCCGACCGCGGCGACCTCGAGGTCTACGCGGCCATGGCCGAGGAGTTCGGAGCCCGAAGTGTGCTCGACATCGGTTGTGGCACAGGCACTTTCGCCTGCATGCTGGCTGCCCGCGGGCTGAGGGTGACCGGCTTGGACCCGGCCGCCGCCTCGCTGGAGGTGGCCCGGTCCAAGCCCGGGTCGGATCGCGTCCACTGGATCCACGGCTTCGCCGTCGACCTGCCGCCGCCGCCGCCGCGAGCCGATCTCCAGTTCGACTTGGCGACGATGACCGGCAACGTCGCACAGGTCTTCCTGACCGACGATGACTGGGCCGCGACGCTGCGGGCGATCCGGCCGGCCTTGCGGCCCGGGGGCCGGCTGGTCTTCGAGACCCGTGACCCGGCCGCCCAGGCTTGGCTTGTCTGGACCAAAGAGCGGTCGTACCAGCGCATCGAGATTCCGGGCACGGGTCCCGTCCAGTCCTGGGTCGAGGTCACGGAGGTCAGCGGGGATTTCGTCACCTTCCGCGGCATCCTCGTCTTCGAGTCCGACGGCGACACTCTCATCTCCGATTCGACGCTGCGCTTCCGCGCCCGGGACGAGGTCATCGCCGGCCTCGACGCCGCCGGCTACACCGTCGAGGAGGTTCGCGACGCGCCCGACCGCCCCGGCCGGGAGATGGTCTTCATCGCCACAGCGCGGTGAATCCAAGCGGCGGTGATTCTTCGTATTACCTGGCATGACGAGACATCGCCTGTGGCTCAATACTTTTATGGTTATCGTGCTGGCGCACTGGGCCGAGCACCTGGCCCAGGCCTTCCAGGTCTATGCGCTGGGCCGGCCGACCGCGCAGGCGCGCGGGGTGCTCGGCCAGTTCTTCCCCTGGCTGATCAAGTCGGAGTGGTTGCACTACGGCTACGCCATCGTGATGCTGGTAGGATTGTGGTTGCTGCGCAAGGGTTTCGTCGGCCGGAGCAAGGGCTGGTGGATGGCGGCCTTCGGCATCCAGTTCTGGCATCACATCGAGCACTTGCTGCTGCTCATCCAGGTGCAGACGGGTACGAACTTCTTCGGTAAGGCGGTGCCGACCAGCATCCTGCAGTTGGTGATCCCGCGGGTGGAGCTACACCTGTTCTATAACACGATCGTTTTCATCCCGATGGTGGTGGCGCTCTACCTTCACTTGCGGCCCAACGCCTCCGAGCTTGAGAACGCGGTGTGCACGTGCGTGGCGCCGGCGCGCTGATCCTGCTTGCCCTGTCTGGGGTGGTGACCCCCGCGGACGGTGCGGTGCTTGCCGTGCCGCCCGCGGAGGTCTCGGTGGCGATCCCGGCCGGAGGCGTGCGCGAGGCCCACCTGTCGGTGGCGACGAGCGAGGGGGTGGATGTCACCGCGGGCCCGGCGGCAATGCGGGGCGGGGCACTGGTCGTGCCGGTACGCATCGTCGACAGCGGGACCTATCTGGTGGCTTTTCATCTGGTACGCGCGGATGGTCGCGTGGAAGCGGGAGTGACCCGGTTCGGGGTTGGCGTCGAACCGTCCGGCCATTCGATGGCACACGCCCACTCCCACGACCCGCTCAACCTCATCCTCACGGTCATAGCCGCCGCCCTCGTGCTCGCGTCGCTCTATATCCTGCTCAGCCCTTCTTCCAGACGGAAACCTGGTATTCCTCGCCGTTGCTGATGACGGCGAGGAATGCCGTGCGGCCACCGCTCGACCGCACACAGAACCGGCCACCGATCTCGATCGGGTATGTACCGGTGTGGCCATGGGTCTCCAGCAGATCCGCACAGTCCTTCTGGGTCGGCTGCTTCTCACCCTTCCACTCGATGATCGTACCGGCGTAGGACCCGAGCAATTCGGTCGACTCATAGAACACGATGTCGCCGTTGTTGCCGGGGTTGCGGGTGATGCCGCTCTCGCCGTCCAGCTCGATCCCGCTGGTCCCTTCGCGGCCCAGCTTCTTTTCGAACTCGACCTCGCCGCCGGGCCGGCCGGCGTCGCCGCCCGACCCTCCCTTGAACAGCACGCCCTCGCCCACCAGGAAAACGCCCAGGGCGACGAGGGCGGCAAGCAGGGTCCCGATAGCGGTGAGCAACGCGGCGGTCGAGTGGAGGAATCCCTTTCCGGTCACCAGGAGAGCCTAGCGTCCGGCCACACCGGCGCGGCGATCTAGCATTTTCTCGGATATTGCTGCCTCAAATCGTTGGGAGACAGCATTCTCTCGGAAAATGCCAGATCAACCGATCATGAGGATCAATCGACGTCGGCGTTGATGCAGGTCGGGATCTTCGCCGCGTCGTCGAAGGCCACGACGAAGACCACGGGCGGGTCCGGGTCCACGGGCGGCCGGCTCGGATGCTGCGGCCCGCCCTCGAAATCGAGGAGTACCAGCAGCAGGCCGCCGCCGGCCGGGTAGTCCGATGACCGGAACGTCGCGGTGCTCGGGCCGCTGCCGAAGGCGCGGGTGTTGGTGTCGTCCGGATAGGTGTCAGTGGGGTCGATGCTGGCCGATGTCGTGGGGCAGTTCGGGTCCGCGCCGAGCTTGACGACCCGGCCGGTGATGCCGGCGTTGTTGAGGGCGGCGGTCGCCGCCTCGGTGTCCACCACGTCGTTGATGGTGAACGTGATGGCGCCGTCGGCGCTGCGGGCGAGCGTGAACCCGGCGTTGTGGGCAAGCACGGCCGCCCCGGGCCCGGCCCCGCCGTCGCTTGCCGGCAGCCCGCCGATCCCGTTGAACACCAGGGCTCCGGCCCCGAGGGCCGCGACGGCCAGCGACGCGATGGACATCCGCACCGCCGTCGTCCGGCGGCGCCGGGAATGGCCCGCCGCCATGACCGTCTCCACTGGACGGTCCAGGTGGACGCCGTCGAGGGATTCTCTCACCGCGCCCAGGATGTCATTGTCCTTCATGGTTTGCCTCCCGTTGAGGTGTGGGGATGAACTGGCCGCGGAGCGTCGAGACGGCCCGGGCCAGGTGAGCGGTGACGGTTCCCGGGGCGATGCCCAGCACGCGCGCCGTGGTGTCGGTGTCGAGGTCGAGGAAGACGCGCAGGGCGATGACCTCCCGCTGGCGCTCGGGCAGCCGCCGGACCGCCGCCATGAGCCCGGCATCCACTCCGGCCGATGGCTCCAAAACGGCGGAGTCATAGGCGGTGTCATGGGTCTCGAGCGCGACCTCCTTGCGGTGACGCCGCCACCACGAGATCCGCGTGTTGAGGGCGGTCCGGACGACCCACGCCGCCGGCGCGGGGTGGCGGCTCACCTTCCGCCAGGATGCCCACGCCTTGGCGAACGCGTCCGCCACGAGTTCCTCGGCCGCGTGCCGGTCACCGGCGACCGCGAGGACGGCCCGCAGGCAGGCGTCTCGCTGCAGCTGGTAGAACCGGGCGAACTCGGCTTGATCCTGTCTCACACCATGTCCACGCCTGAGCCGCCCGATCCGCTTACAGCGCGCCCGGACGCACGAGCCCGGTCTCGTAGGCGAGGACGACCGCCTGGACCCGATCCCGCAGTGACAGCTTGCCCAGGATCCGGCTCACATAGGTCTTGACGGTCCCCTCCGACAGGTGCAGCTCCGTCGCTATCTCCGCATTGGACAGTCCTCGGGCCACCTGAGCCAGGATCTCCAGCTCCCGCCCGGTGAGCACGCTCAGCGCCGCCTTCGAAACGGCAACCGGTTCGGACGCCTTGGGCAGGAAGCGCTCGATCAGGCGGCGGGTGGCGCTGGGAGCCACCACCGCGTCCCCGGCCACGACGGTGTGGATCGCCGAGACCAGTTCGGCGGCGGGCACGTCCTTGAGCAGGAACCCGCTCGCCCCGGCCCGCAGCCCCGAGTAGACATACTCGTCGATGTCGAAGGTGGTCAGGACGATCACGCGGGTATCGGGCAGCGCGGCCCGGATCCGCTCGGTGGCGCCGATGCCGTCGAGGTTGGGCATGCGCACATCCATCAGGACCAGGTCGGGCCTGAGCGCGGCGGCCTGCGTGACCGCCTCGTGGCCGTCGCCCGCCTCGCCGACGATGTCGAACCCGCCCGCGTTCTCCAGGATGGTCCGCAACCCGGTCCGCACCAGCGGCTGGTCATCGGCGATAAGCACTTTAACGATCATTCTAGAGCCACCGCCACCGGGATCCTGGCCCGCACCTCGAACCCGCCGCCGGCGCCGTCGGCCGCGCTGAACGACCCGCCCAGCAGCTCGACCCGTTGGCGCATGCCGCGCAGGCCGCTGCCCCGGCTCTCGTCGAGCACCCCGCCCGTGCCCCGGCCGGTGTCGGCGACGGTCACCTCCAGCCGTTCCTGTCCACAGTGGACACTCACGTCGGCGTGCGCCTTGGGTCCCGCGTGCTTTAGGGCGTTGGTCAGCGCCTCCTGCACGATCCGGTAGACCGAGGCCGCCACGCCGCTGGGCATCCTGGCCGGCTCTCCCGTCACCTCGAGGCTGACCGCCAGGCCGGCCTGGCGCACGCGGTCGGCCAGAGCGGTGAGGTCGGCGATGCCGGGCAGCGGCGCCAGTTGTGTCTCCTCGGGGCGCGACAGGCCGAGCAGGCGCCGCATCTCGCCCAGCGAGTGCCGGCCGGTGGTCTCAATCGCCTCCAGCGCGGCGCGGGCGGTCGCGGGCCGCCGATCGAGAGCGCCGATCGCCGCCTGCGCCTGGATCACCATGATGGACAGGCCGTGCGCCACGGCGTCGTGCATATCACGGGCGATGCGCCCGCGCTCGTCGGCTACGGCCAACTCGGCCTCGGCGAAGCGTTCCCGCTCCCGTTGCTTCTCCTCCTCGTGGCGGGCCCGGATCCGGTCGCCGGCCAGCCAGGCCACGAGAATCGCAGAGGGCGGCAGCACGGTCGCCGAGGTTGGCGCGAATAGCGGCGGCGACATGAAGCCCCAGATAATCGCGAACAACGCGACGGCGAGGGCGAACGCCAATGCGGTGTAAGAGATCCACCGGCGGATCTCGGTCGCGGCGACGGCGTAGAGCGCGAACGCGGCGGCCAGATCGATCGGCAGCAGCGGCGTGATATCGGACAGGATGTGTACCGCGCCCATCACGAGCGCCCCGGCCAGGGCCAGCATGGGCTTCCAGCTGCGGGCCATCATCGCGACGATGCCCACCCCGGTCGCGGTCCACCAGCTGATCAGCTCGGCCCGGTAGAACTCCGGCCCTATCTTCGCCAGCTCCTTCGGGCCGGGGAAAAGGTACATCCAGTTCTCGGGACCGCGGATGAACACCACGGTCGCCGCGGCCAGGGCCGCGACTATCCCGGCGTCGATGGCCAGGTGCTTGACACGTGGGTTCATGGCCAAAGACTGTACGTCGGCCCGGCACGCAGCGGCATCTGCCTTGAGGCGTAGCCGGAAGTCAACAAACCCGCCCTGGAGATTGCTGCCCGGTGGGAGACGACAGCTGCACCGTGCCGCGAGCAGTCTTGCCCACATGAATCGACTACCAATGATGCTCGCCGCGGGTCTGATGATGGCGCTGGCGGCCTGCACATCGACGGAGACCACCAATTCCACCAACGCAAGCCAAGCCCCGTCGGAGGTGACCAGCGTCTGGCGCGAGTTCGTAACCTGCGCTCGCGACAACGGCCAGACCCAGTGGCCCGACGCGGTCATCGACGACCAGAACCAAGCCACCTTCCCCAACTTCGACATCAAGACCGGGTACGCCCGGGTCGAGCAGGCCTGCGCGAGGATCCTCGACCGGCTCCCACCGCGGACCAACCCCTTCGACGAACAGCTGACTCCGAGCCAGATCGAGGCGATGCGCCGCTATGTGCAGTGCCTGCACCAGAACGGCATGCCGGATGTGCCGGAGCCGGACGGCAACGGCCGCTTCAGCCAGCCGCAGAAGTACACCACCGATCCCGCGTACCGCGACATCTACAACGCCGCCCGCACCGCCTGCGACCAGATCCTGTTGGACGCCAAGTGAATCGGCGGACCGTGATGGTGGCCGGCGCGACCGTGCTGGCCGGTGGTGGGGTGGGTGCGTGGCGCTGGTGGCTGGGTTCGACCACCTCGCCCGCTACACCCGCCACGACGAGCAATGTCTCGACGGCGGCGGTGACGCGCACTGACCTGACCGCGACCGAGCAGCTGCCGGGAACCCTTGGCTACGCGGGCGACTGGCGCATCGAGCACCCCGGGGCCGCCGGGGTGCTCACCTCCGCGCCCGCCCCGGGCACGGTGGTGCAACGGGGGCAGGCGCTTTACGAGGTGGATGGTTCGCCCGTCTTCCTGCTTTACGGAGAGCGCTTGGTGTGGCGCGACTTCACCCCGGGCATGTCCCGCGGCGAGGACGTCCGCCAGCTGCGGGAAAACCTGGTGGCGCTTGGCTTTGACTCCTTCTCAGCGGAAACACAATTTTCATCTGGTACCGCCACAGCGATCCGTCGGTGGCAACGAAGTCTCGGCCGGCCGCAGACAGGCCGGATCCCCTTAGGCACCATAGTCTTCGCCCCGGAGGCTTTGCGTCTCGTGGAGGCGAATCCGGGGCGCATAGCGGGGCCGGTCGTGCGCGCGTCGTCGACCCGGCGGGTGGTGACCGTCGCGTTGCCCACCTCACGGCAGGGGCTGCGGGATGGGGGGTCGGCGGGTGGGGCAGGCAACGGGCAGCTCCAGGAGGGCGCCACGGTGCAGATGAGCCTGCCGGGCGGGGAGCGCTTCACCGGTACGGTGGAAAAAATCGGAAAAGTCGCGGTCTCCTCCTCCGAAGGCTCCGGCCCGGCCGCACCGCCCACGATCGCGGTGACGATCGGCCTCACGCAGGGGGAAACCCTTGAGGCCCTTGACCAGGCGCCGGTTCAGGTCACGGTCGCCACCGCGACCCGCAAGGGCGTGCTCGCGGTGCCGATCACCGCCTTGCGCGCGGCGGCCTCCAGCGGTTACGAGGTGGTGATTGTCGATGGCGCCGCCAAACGGCAAGTGCCCGTGCGGCCGGGGCTGCTGGACGAGCGCGCCGGGCTGATCGAGGTCACCGGCGACGGGATCGCCGAGGGCATGCGGGTGGAGGTGCCCTCACGATGAAAACCCCTGTGCTGAAACTAAATTCAGTGCGCAAGGTCTACCCCGGTTCGCCGCCGGTGGCCAGCGTCGACGGTGTCGACCTGACCGTCCGAAGTGGAGAGCTGGTCGCCGTCGTCGGCCCCTCGGGTTCGGGCAAGTCGACGCTGCTGCACTTGATGGCCGCGCTCGACCGGCCGACCGAGGGCAGTGTGCACATCGCCGGGCGGGACGTGGCCCGGCTGAGCGACCCGGCGCTGGCCGGCATCCGGGCGCACCATCTCGGCGTTGTCTTCCAGCAGTTCCACCTCATCGAAAGCCTTAGCGCGCTGGAGAATGTCGCGATGGGATTGCTTTACCGCGGGCTGCCCGCGGCGGCGCGGCGGGCGCGGGCGGCGGTGGCGCTATCCCGCGTGGGCCTGGACCACCGCCCCCGGCACCGCCCCAACCAACTTTCCGGAGGCGAACGGCAGCGCGTCGCGATCGCGCGGGCGATCGTCGGCGATCCGGCCGTCGTGCTCGCCGACGAGCCGACCGGCAACCTCGACTCGCAGAACGGCGCTTCAATCCTTGCGCTGCTTAAGGATCTGAATGCGAGCGGGACGGCGCTCGTCATCATCACCCACGACCGGATGGTGGCGGAAGCCATGGAGCGCCGCGTCGAGCTTCACGACGGCCGGATCGTGTCCGATTCGGACGGTGCGTCATGAACCCGCGTTCCCGCCTGCGCGCCTCGGATTTGCTGCCGGTCGGGTCGGTAGGGCTGAGAACGCGGCACCTGCGCGCGGTGCTGTCGGTGCTGGGTATCGGGATCGGCGTGGCATCTCTGGTGGCGGTGCTGGGGATCGCGGCCTCGTCGCAGGCGGATCTGCTGGGGCGCATCGATCGGCTCGGCACCAACCTGCTGACCGTCGTTGACGGTCAGAGCATTGGCGGCACCGAGGTGCCGCTACCGATGACCGCGCCCGTGATGATCGGCCAGATCGACGGGGTGACGGCGGTCGCCCCGACGGCGGAGCTTACGACCGTGCATGTCTACCGCCATGACCTCATGCCGTCGGTGCGGACCGGTGGGATGTCGGTGCGGGCGGCCGACATCGCGCTCCTGTCCACATTGGAGGGCTCGCTCTCGGCCGGCGGCTACCTCACCGCCGCCAGCGAGCGCAAGCCCGTAGCGGTGCTGGGCTCCCAAGCGGCGCAGACCCTCGGCGACACACCCCGGGTCTGGATCTCGGGCCACTGGTTCACGGTCGGCGGCGTGCTCAACCCGCTGCCGCTCGCCCCCGAGATCGACCGGTCCGTCCTCATTGGATTCGCGGCGGCCGGAGCGTTCTACGGCCACGACGGTCACGCCTCGCGTATCTATGTGCGTAGCCGTACCGAGCTGGTCGAGTCGGTCGCCGCCAAGCTCGCGCGGACCGCCAACCCCGCCAACCCCGTGGGTGTCAGGGCAAGCCGGCCCTCGGACGCGCTCACGGCCCGGCTGGAGGTGGCGCGCTCGGGCACCGGCCTGTTCCTCGGGCTGGGCGGCGTGGCGCTTCTCGTTGGCGCCCTTGGCATCGCCAACCTGATGGTGATCGCAGTGCTGGAGCGCCGCACCGAGATCGGGCTCAGGCGGGCCCTGGGCGCACGCCGCGGCCACATCGCGGCCCAGTTCCTCACGGAGTCCTTGCTGCTGGCGTTCCTGGGCGGGGTGTGCGGGGTGGTGCTGGGAGTCGCCGCCACCGCGATCGCTTCGCTCGCTCGGGATTGGACGGTCACCGTGCCGGCGCTGGCGGTGTGGGGCGGTCTCGGGGCGGCGTTGCTCATCGGCGCCCTCGCCGGCCTCTACCCGGCCACCCGCGCGGCGCGTCTGGCTCCCACGGATGCCCTTCGCACTACTTGAGTTTGGAGTCCCTCATGAAGCTGTTCCACCTGACTCTCATTGTCGCCCTGCTGGCCGGATGCGAGACTCCCGACCCCGGGGCAGTTCAGGCCGCCCAAGTCATCCAGACCATCGCCACCGGGCTCGCGATCCCTTGGGGGATAGCGTTCCTGCCCGACGGCACCGCCCTCGTCACGGAGCGGGGCCGCGATGAGTTCGAGCGTCCGCCGGCCATCCCGGCCAGGATCGTGTCCATCGCCAGGAACGGTGCCAAGACCGAGGTGATGCGGCTGCCTACCTTCCACGACATCAAGGGGGGCGGCGGGGTGCGGGCTCGCGGTGAGAGCGGTCTGCTGGGTATCGCCGTGTCCCCCAATTACGCCTCCGACAAATGGATTTACGTGTACTACACCTATACTCGGGTGACGAACGACCCCGATCCCGGCGTCACCGCCACCGACAATCGCATCGCGCGCTTCCAGATCGGCGGTCAGCCACAGGAGATCCTGACGGGCATCCCCGGCGGCGACTACCACGACGGCGGGCGAATCGCTTTCGGCCCGGACGGTTTGCTCTACGCCACCACCGGCGAGACCTACGACACCCGGGAGATAGCGCAGGACCTCAGCTCGTTGGGCGGCAAGATATTGCGCATGACACCCGAGGGCAAGGTGCCCGCCGGCAACCCGTTCCCCGGATCGCTCGTGTGGAGCCTGGGCCACCGCAACGTGCAGGGCATCGCCTGGGACAGGTCGGGAAACCTGTACGCGTCGGAGCTTGGCGCCGACACCTACGACGAGATCAACCTCATCAAGCCCGGCGGCAACTACGGCTGGCCCGTAATCGAGGGCGCCGGCACCGATCCCAGGTACACCAACCCCATCACGACTTGGACGCCGACCAAGACGGCCTCCCCCAGCGGCATCGCGGTGCTGGGCGACCATCTCTACGTCGCGTGCCTGGCCGGGCAGCGCCTTTACCGCGTCGGCCTTGATGGCAAAGGCAGCGCGCCGTTGCTCGCCGGCGAGTACGGCCGCCTGCGCACGGTCGCGGCCGCGCCGGACGGCTCGCTGTGGATCCTTACGTCCAATCGCGACGGTCGCGGCCGCCCTGTCCCCACCGACGACCGGATCCTGCGGTTTCAGGACGTAGGGTAAGTCAGTCATCCTATCGGATGCGGATCCCGTCGACACTCGCCGCCGCGGGCACGGATGCCCGCGACGGCGAGTGTGGTTTCACGAGACCGTGCAAGGACTCCCATTGAGCGTGAACGCCTCGGGCCGCGGGTTGCTCCCGCTGTAGCTTCCATTGAAGCCGATGCCCACCGAGGCGCCCGGTTGGATCGTGGCGTTCCAGTCGAGGTTCGTGGCCGTGACGTCAGCGCTGCCCGCCGCCTGCACCCAGGTCGCGTTCCAACCCTGCACCACCCGCTGCCCCGCCGGGAAGCTGAACCGCAGACTCCACGCGGTTATCGCACTCGTACCGCTGTTGGTGATGGTCACATTCCCACCGAACCCGGAACCGTTGCCCCAATCCGATACCGAGTATTTCACAGCACATTTTCCTTGCGGCACAATGGTCGTGAAGGTCACGGTCGCTGACGGTCCGGATTGGACGTTGAGTGTGTCCCGGGCCCGCACCCGCATCTGATAGACGGTTCCCGGGGTCAGCCCGGTCAGCGTCGTGGTCGTCACGTTGCTCGGGGTGATCCTGATCGCGGTCTCCCCGGTCGGGCCGATCTGGTACACGAAATAGTCGTTGATCGGCGCCGATCCCGGCGTGGAGGCCGTCCAGCTCAGGGTGGCGCTTGTGCTGGTGACTCCGGAGACCGTCAGGTTGCTGGGAGGACTGGGCGGTATCGACAATGGTGTCTGCACGGAGATGGTGACGGTCGGCCCCACGACACCGATGGTGTCGACCGCTCTCACCGACAATGAATATGTGGTACCCGGGGAGAGCCCTGAAACCAGACAGCTCAACGGATTCAAGCTCACGCAGGGGTACGGGGATCCACCCAGCAGGAGCTGATAGCCCCGGATCGGGTTGGTCCCCGGTGTCGCCGCCGTCCAGGTCAAGGTGACACTGCCCGGCGTGACATTGCCGGCGGTCAGATTCCCCGGCGGGCCCGGCGGCCGGATCTCGCCCACCACCACGCACGGATGGTCGTTGATGGTGAATTCGGTCGGCGGCGGGTTGCTCATCCCGGTGAATGTCCCCGTGAACGCCACCGATCTGGTGGCGCCGGGCATCAGCGGCCCGGCACCGCTGGTTATCAGCCAGAGGAAGGTTATGGAGTAGCGGTTGCCGTTCTGCTGGAATCCCCAGGCCGGGTCGATCCGCTGCGAGGGGGTCAGCGTGAACGAAAGGGTCCACTCCTGCCACGCTCCCGGCGTCAGGTTCGTCATGGCGATCTGCGAGTAGAACGAGCCCGTTCCGGTGCTGATCGGCTGGTAGTCCACCGAGCACATGCTCCCGGCGGTGTACCTCAGCGTCCGCACGCTGGCCGGAGTCGTCGGGGCGGACGAGTTTCCGCTCGCATCGACGGCGAGAACGGTGAAGGTGTAGAGGTTGTTCGGGGTCAGAGTCCTGATGGTGATCGTCGTGACGTTGCCGGGTGTGCTCTCGCTCCACGTCCCGCCGAAGGGCAGCGCCCGGCGGATCGTGTAGTTGGCGACCCCGACGTTGTCGACCGACGGTGCCCAGGTCAGCGTCACCGAGAACTCGGTCACTTGGCTGAAGGTGGGCACGCCGGGCACGGTGGGCGGCGTCGGATCATCGGCATACGCGGCCGGCGCGAGTCCCAGCGACGCCGTGAGCGTCGTCAGGAGAGCGGTCAACGCCGCGGCGATGCGTAACTTGAATGACGGCATGGCGAATGTCTCCCACGGTATGAGGATTTACCGGTAGAAATCGCATGCCCATCGGCTCCCCGCCGTACGCAGGATACGACGAGAGGGTGCCCAATGTCATCGACTACGATCACTGATTGGTCCGAAGAAGCCGATCACACGAGCGATCCGGCCGTCCCGGGCGAACTCTACGAAATCGACGCTTTCCTGTCCCCGCGTCCCGTCCGCCTTGATCAGCCGCCAGTGGAACCTGCCCACCGTGTGGTGCACGTCCACCTCACTGGTGCGCACGATCCGCCGGCCCGGATACCTGCTCAAAACCTCGCCGATGTACCCATCCAGCGCCGAGCGGCTGTCGAGCTCGACGTTCGGGTCCAAGTACCTGCTCTCCTCGCTCATCACCTCACCGAGCATCCGGCCGCGCTCGTCCGCCACCGCCTCATTCCAGGCAGCCACATAACCGTCGATGACCCGTTGCGCCTGCTCGGCGTTCACGAGGACCTCCCTTCGCCCGCCGCCACGCGGGAACCTCGCCCGGCCGAAGCCCGCGACTGCTGAAAACGCCACCAGAAGAAAGTGATGGCGCCCAAGGGAATCGGCATCATCCAGGTGAAAACCCGGTACAGCAGCGCCGCCGCGACGATCTGCGCCTGGTAGTCACCGCCATCGAGGGCGAGCACGCCCAGGATGATGAGCTCGGTGACCCCGACGTTGCCCGGTGTCAACGGAAAGACGCCGGCGATGGTACCCAGCGCGAAGGCGTAGAAGGTCTGGCCCCAGGAGATGAGGTCCGGGCCGAGGCCGACAAACCTCATCGCCGCGAAAAGCACTACGCTGTTGGCGAAGGCCGCGGCCAACTGTCCAAACGTGACGATCGCGCCCCGCCGCTTGAACTCCTTGATGATGAGCGTGTGCAGTCGCAGCACCCGCTCCCCGACCCCGGCGGGGGCGGGCCGCTTGAAGAGCCTGGCCATCCTGTTCACGGCCCGCTCCAGCCGGTGCGCGAAGCGATGCGCCAGGTCCTCGCGGCGCAGCAGCAGCCACGGCACGCCGGTCAGCAGCACGAACGCCAGCAGCCCCAGCGCCAGCAGCAGCGGCGTATCGGGCTCACCGCGCCCGGTGAAAACCAGGACCGCCATACCGGTCAGCGGCAGTGACAGCAGCGTGATGTAACGTCCCACGCCGGTCACCGCGATCGCCGTGGTGACCCGGGAGGCGTGGAAGCCCCACGAGCGGTACATGGCGAATCGCACGGCCAGGTCCGCCCCGGTCGGCACGAGCGCGGTCATGAAATTGGCGCACACCGTGCTCAAAACCCCGCGCCACCAGGTCAGGCCGCCCAGGGCCAGCCTGGCCGACCACCCCGTCACCGCGATGACACCAAAACCCAGCGCCAGCAAGGCAACCGTCTCACCCGCCGACAGCGAGCCGATCACGGCCGCGATGTCGGCATAGCTGGCCACTCTCGGCAGCACCCAGACGGCCACCACAATCACACCGGCGACCCCGGCCAACCAGATGATTTTCTCCCGCTTGCCTGTTCCGCTCGGCCGCGGCTCGGGCTCCATGGCCACTGATCCTAGCCAGCTCAAGGCCAAGTACACACGGGCGCCCGCGATGGCGGAAGATATGCGGATGGACCAGACCGTCTCCCTCCCCACGCTGCCGATGCCGCTCTCCTGGTCAACGCCGCCGTCCGCCTGGTACCGCATCGACACCGGGCTGCGCATCGAGGCCGGCCCGGTGACCGACCTGTTCGCCGATCCCGCCGGCAACCCCCCGGCGCTCAACGCCCCGCGGCTGCAAGGCCCCATCGGCTTGGGTGACTTCCAACTCTCCGCCCGGGTCACCGTCGGCTTCGGCGGCACCTACGACGCCGGTGCCTTGCTGGTCTGGTCGGACTGGCACCATTGGGCCAAACTCTGTTTCGAGCTTTCACCACAAGGGCTGCCCATGATCGTCTCGGTGGTGACTCGGGGCCGCTCCGACGATGCCAACGGATTCACCGTCGACGGCGGCTCGGCCTGGCTGCGCGTGTCCCGCCTCGGCCCGGCCTACGCCTTCCACGCGTCAATCGACGGCCTGCTCTGGCATTTCGTACGCTACTTCGATCTCGAAGGCCGCCCCGCGCAGCTGGGTTTCGTCGCACAGTCACCGACCCGCGAGGGTTGCGCCGTCACCTTCGACCACCTCTCATTCCGCCCCGAGCGGCTGACAGATCTGCGTGACGGCACCTGACCAGCCGGATATCGAGCACAATTCACAGGGCGAGGAACTATGACTTCTGGCCCTGGCCCGCGCCGTCGTCCATCGAGATCATGGATATATGAAGTGGGTCCGGGCTTGCCCAGCGTCTGGGTCGTAGCCGTCTGGGAGTCCTGTTCATCGGCCGGGTTGTCTCACCGCTACAACGTTGGCTGTACCTCAAGAGTGCCGGCCGGGTCTCCTTGACCGGCCGTGCACCGGTCCTCCTTTTGACAACGACCGGACGTCGCAGCGGGCTCGAACGCACGGTTCCACTTCTTTACTGCGGCGACGCCGATCGGCTCATCGTCTGCAACGTCAACCCCGGCTTCGAGCGGCCCAATCCCTGGACACTAAACCTTCGTGCCGAACCGCACGCACGCGTCCAGCTGCGCCGAGACGTCTTCGACGTGACCGCACGGGAGGCTTCGCCGGAGGAGGTCGAGCGTTACTGGCCGCGGTTGACTCAGATCTGGCCGGCGTACCACGCCTTCTACCGCCGGGGCGGCAAGCGATCGATCTTCATTCTCCAGCGGGTCGGACGCAGAAACACAAACCCCGGCCATCTCAAGCCGGGGTTTGACTAATGATCATCTGGTAGGCCCGATCCTCGCCTATTCCAATGCCCTGGAAGGGCTCAAATCTACCCAAGACACCCTACGGCGACTGATGTCGGATCCACTGATTACGGATGAACCGGACCTAGGCTCTCGGGCCGTCCCCATCGGCGTCTGACGCGGACTCGGACTCGGCAGGCACCTCGTCAGGATCGGGCAGGTGCCTGCCGGTGGTCTCCCACCATTGCTCGTTCGAAATGTGAGAGTTCCGAAGGATCTACGCGATGGCCGTCAACTCGTTACGGGCAAGTCAGCCACCCGACCTTGTACACCACGTCCGTTGACGTGACCCCACTTTGCCCTGCGAATCAGGGGCCGGGGCTGTCTCGTATGCCGTCCACTGTGGAACAACGCAGGCGAGCGCTGGGTACTCGACCGCCTCTCATGAAGGGGGTTCGCTCGGATCGTCACCGAGGCCTGCGACAATTCGATCTCTCGGTGACGGCGGCCGTCCGTGCCCGTTCCTCTGGGCTGGTTCCGCGGACCAGCGCAACGTGGCACATAGTTGTCAAAACCTCGCGGCTTCCTGGCCGGTGTCATGGGTGCCTGGTGCGACAAAGGCGGTGTCAGGAGTCCGGTTCGTGACTCGGCCATGGCGTCCAGCGCTGAAGCGACCGCGCATGTCGCCAGTTGCCCGACACGGTTTGCGGCCAACGCTGCTGTGAAAAGTTCTATCGCCGAAGGGATCAGTCATGCCAACTCGTTTGGTCCGTCAGCTCACCGCGATTGCTGCTCTCGCGTTAACCTCTGTGGTCGCTGCGGCGGCCTGTAAATCGCCAGCGGTTCCGCTGGCGCCCGGTCCGCCGGGCACCACTGCGCCGAGCAGTGCCGCGTCAGGCACCGCCCCGCCGGACGTCGCCGCACCGGGCACCGTGGCGCCGAGCACTGTCGCGCCGTCGCCTGCCCGGCCGAAGCCCTCGCAGGTGGCCGCCGACCCGCTCTCCTGCATGGGTGCCGTCGTCTACCGCGTAAATTATTCGGAAGGGTCGTTCAAGGGGCGGGTGTGTATCGCGGTGGGAGGCGTGGTGCGGGTGGAGAACCTAGGGCCGTGGAACCTGTCGATCGATCCATCGGGCCTGGTCTCGTGCTGGTATGAGGCCGCTGTAAGAGAGTGCCGTCTGATCCGGACGGGGACTGTGACGTTCAAAACCAAGGGCGTGCCCAACGCCGGAACGTTCACGGTAGTGATTTCCGAGGCGTCGTCTCCGCCGAAGCCGTCACCGGCCTGCCTCAGCGCCACGACGTTCACCGTCGATGCCTTGGATGGCGGGCCTCCGTGGTCTGCGCAGTGTGTGAAGCTTGACGTGATCCTTCGAGTGGAGAACGCGGGACCGGATGGCTCTTCGGCGGCACCGGCGAGCATGGTGTCCTGCCAGTATGAGGCCGGCGTCCAGGAATGCCGCTTCGTCAAGGCAGGGACCATGACGATCACCACCAGAAATTCGGTGGAGAGCCGTTCCCTGATTCTGGTTGTGATCAAGTAACGGCTGGCTCATCTGCCGGGGTGACCGACATGGTCACCCCGCTGTTGGCCGCCTACCGGCGGTACCAACGGCTGGGTCTACCGCTTGAGGGCGCGGTACCGGCGGAGCAGCTCGGTGATCCGCTGGTAGTCCTTGGCGCCGTTGAGTTCGCGCAGCAGATCGTCAGGGCACAGCTCGTAAAGGTCGCCCCACCATCGCTGTGCCCTGTTGTCCCAGATGCGATAACCGCCAGGTACCCCTCTGGCGACATAGCGCCATCTCGTCATCACCACGATCGTGCCTTGCGGTAGGACAATGAACCGAGGATCAACTCGTCAGCGGCACACCGGTACCTCGCCAGAAATTCCAGGCCTCGGACGGTTGGCCACACCTACTCCAAACCGATCAGGCTTTCCCGCACGGCCATGGTATCCAGGTGGTCGGGTCCGAGAACGCGCTCGTGGTCGGACACCTTCCGGCTGGTCGGCGAATCCGACGACGACAACGTTTACGTGATCGGGCTGGCTGAGCATTCCGACGGCGGCGGCCGCAGTCTGACCCTGTCACTCGATCCGGACGAGGACGACGTGGATGCCGGGTTCGACATCTACTGCCTTGTCCTCGATCCCGGCCAGCACAAGTTCTACGGGGGCATCGCCGAATGCGTTCTCGACCAACAACAGTTGCACCTGCGGCTCACGCCCGAAGCCGCCACCACCGTGGGCATCGACCCGGTCCTGTGCGTCCACCTCCACCTCGAACCCGCCCAACACACCCTGCTACGCGACGGACTCCACCGCACACTCACCGGCGGCCGACCGACGCCCGACCCCACCGCCTGAAGCTGTAGCAGCCACGCCAGGCTCATTAACGAACCCGCACCGTCCAACATTTCAGCGCGAGCGAAGACACCCCATGGCGTTAGGTTGTCAAGTAGTGGCGGCAAGGGTTTCTTGTTGGTGATGGTTCCATGCGGTGGCCTCGTCGTAGCAGGTGCCGGTTTTCAGGCACCCGTGCAGGATGCCGACCAGGCGGTTGGCCAGCTGGCGCAGGGCGGCGCGGTGACCGGCGCCGCGGGCACGCTGCCGGTCGTAATAGGCTCGTGCGCCAGGTGACACGGTCAGGGCGCAGAAGGCTTGCAGGCCAACGGCATCCACCAGACGATCGCTATGCACGTGGCGGGCCTGGGCCAGCACCTCGATGACCTGCTGCACGCCCAGCGCCGCCGCGGACGCGGGATCTGGCGCGATCGTCAGCAGCGCCAAGGTGTCGGTGGCGGTCAGATCCTCGAAGGCGTCCAGGGCGGCGGGGAAAAAGTCCGGCAGCGCCTGGCGTAGCCGCATCGTGTGCCTGGCCCGTTCCCGGATCAACGTCTTATGTGCCCGGCTGACCACCTTGACTACCTTGATCGCCTCGGCCTGTGGACTGTCCCCGGCCATCGGCCGGAGCTGCTGATGGTCGGTGCGGACCATGTCGGCCAGCACATGCGCATCGGCTGGATCGCTTTTGGCCCCGGAGACCCGATGCCGCTCCCGGTATCGGGCCACCTGCAGCGGGTTGACCGGATACACCAGGTAACCGGCGGCCACCAACGCCTGCACCCACGGACCACGCTCGGTCTCGATGCCCACCACCACCGTGACGTCATCACTGACGCCGTCGCCGTCGCCGGCATGCCGGCCGACAATGTCATGTAGCCGGGCCATCCCGGTCATCCCTCGGGCAGCTTGGCCCGCGCCAGCACCCGGCCCGCCTCATCCTGCAGCTCCACATCGTGGGCCTCTTCTGCCCAGTCGTCACCTAGAAACAGTGGCAACAGCAACACCTCCCACGCTCAACCATCCACCGTGGACACTGCCTCGGCGGCCGTCCGCAAGACCTACCGCAACCTAATGGACACAGTGCTCACGCCACACGGCGGGGTCGCGGTAGGGACCGCTCTCACGAGCGGCCCCCCGCACGGATCCCGGCGTGCGGAACTACCGCACCGGGCTCCTGCCTCAGGTTCTGGCGGCGAAGCGCGTTGGCTACTTGCCGCACACGATCCAGCGCACTGGACACGTCTGATCCGGCGCTGTGTCCGGAACGTGTTTTGCCGGCCGTGTTCCCCTTGGCTGGCTGCCTTTCCTCGCCCACCTCCGTAGCCGAAGCCTTGTTCGATGGGGTCACAGGTACTACGCAGCCATCCGACTTCCCATACCCGTGCATCTCAGGCTACCGCCACCGCGTTCCCTGAGCGTCCCACCCGGTGATCACCCGGACGGGCGAGCATGGGACATCCCGGTTCTCGTGTATGGAGTGTCACGTGCATGCCATGGTTCTCCGACCGCGCGGGGTCTGCCCACGGCTCGCGCATAGCGCCGCCGACAGTGTTGCCTTCCGCAGTCGTGACAACGTCGGCACCCCGAACAAGGTGATTTCGCGGCTCAATAGCCCGGCCTACCCGTACCCCTACCCACGCTTCGCCACGCCCTCGCGGAACGTCGACGCAAGGCCCGGGGCCACCGTGGGACGCTAACCCTTCGGTGTCAGGCTCTTCCATCCTTACCTCCATACCGGTTTATCCCGGCGCTTTCCACGACACCCCATCAGCGGTCACGTCTTGCGGCCCACCGGCAGGGGCACGATCTTCGCTAAGGACTCGATAGTCCAGCGAGCGGGGGTGCTCGCCTGCCAGCGGCCACCACCACCGAGTCTGCACCCAGGCCGACCCAGCGGCTTGTCTTACACCCCCATTAGCGAGCCGTGAACGGGTGTCCCGAAGGGAACCGGCAACGAACAAGATCCAGCGCGAGCGAAGCGAGCGATGATCAGTGTTCCCGAAGGGAACCCCTATAGAACAATTCGATATTGGTGGCGCTCCGCGTTGCCCCGCGTCGAGTCGTCCGCCGTACGTACCGATGGTGTGCCATGCTCTGCCTGTCCGTGACAGCTACGGAAAGGCGTGCGGATCTGCGCCGGGATCCGCGGTTCGCCCGGCAGCGCCACAGTCGATCGGTCGAGGGTGCTGTGGCCGTGTGAAGCGAAAACACCGGTGAGGCGATCGCCGCCCGCCGGACCGACCAACGAGAGGGCGGACAGCGGCCGTTCCACGCCGACATCGCCGAGGTCGTCCACGCTCACCTTGACGACAAGGGCCATTTTGCTTGTCGTCGAATGGTGGACGCCCAGCCCTGGGCTGCGAAAGCTGGAAAGCGAGTAACCGGCGAGCGCCGGCAGCAGTATCACGGCGCTGGCCCTGAGGACAAAGTGGAAGCGCTTCGCCGCCCTGGTCTGACCCGACGCCGGACACCCGGCGCAGCCGCGACGTGCGCGTTCTGGCCGGGTGTCGCTGTTGCTGGTTACGTTGTCTGGGTGGCGGTTTCGGGCGCGCGCTGCGGGGTGAGGACGCGGGTCAGCCAGTCCCGGCGGGCACGGCGGGCCGCGGCGGAGACGAGGGCGTGCGGGTAGAGGGCGTCGAAGCCGTGGAAGCCTCCTGCCCATATGTGTAGCTCGGCCTGCCCGCCCGCGGCCCAGATCCTGAGGGCGTAGCCGGTGTCCTCGTCGCGGAAGACTTCGGCGGTGCCGGCGTCGATGTAGGTGGTCGGCAGGCCGGAGAGGTCTTCAGCGGTGGCGGGTGAGACGTAGGCCGGCACATCGGCGGTGAGGTCGCCGAGGACGCATTGCCAGCCGAACTGGTTCATTTCACGGGACCATACGCCCTGTCCGGCGTACTGGTGGCTGGACGCAGTAGTGTTGCGGTGGTCGAGCATGGGATAGATCAGCATCTGCGCCGTGATGGCGGGGAAGTGGCGGTCGCGTGCCATGAGAGCGACACCGGCGGCGAGCCCGCCGCCGGCGCTGGCGCCGGCGACGATGATGCAAGCGGGATCGATGCCAAGGCCGGCGGCGTTCTGGACGGTCCAAAGCAGACCTTGGTAGCAGTCGTCGACGAGGGTGGTCCCGCCGGCTTCGGGCGCCAGCCGGTAGTCGACGGAAACAATGACGGCACCGAACTGTTCGAGCCATTCCAGCGGAATGTCGATGTTGGAGTACCGGTCTCCCATGACCATCCCGCCGCCGTGGATCCAGTAGACGCAAGGTGATTGGGTGTCCAGGTCGCGGCCGGTGGGGGTGAGGATCGCCAGCGGCAGTGGTGTGCCGTCCGTGGCGGGGATGGTGATCTCGCGTTGCTCCACGTGGTGCCCTTCGGGCAGCGGGCTGGCGGCGCCGCCGGCGAACTGGCGGATCAGGGGCAGGGACTCCGCGGTGAGTTCGGGCATGGGCGGCAACTCGGCGAGCAGCGCCCGCAGCTCGGGGTCGATGGCGGGCCGGGGCACGGCCGTAGACGTAGGCGTGGACATGGTCATGGCCGTAGTCGTGGGCAGGGTGGTGGTCATGGTGGGCTCCGTCGGGTCGTCAGGGGTGGGATGGTGTGTCAGGTGTGTCAGGTGTGTCAGGTGTGTCATTGGGCGAATGCTCTGCCGCCGATGGGTGTCTCATCGGTGTAGGCGGGTTCGCCGGCGACGAGCGGCGCCAGCTGTGCGGTGAAGGCCTGGGCCGCGGCGCTGCCGAAGAAGTCGCTGTGGGCCTGCCTGCTTGTCCAGCCCTCGGTGACGTGGATGATGTCCGGGTCGGCGGCGGAGCGGCCGACGAGGAAGACGACGCACGCCGGTTCGGCCATGGCGGGCGCGGTGAGCAGGAGTTCGGCCAGCGCGCCGCCGCATCCGGGCTGTGCGGTGATGGTGGCGTGGAAACCGTGCTGGATGGTCATCGTTGGTCCTTGTCGATTCGGGAAGACTTTCTGTCTTCCGTGGGATCCTGATACACCCATGAAATCAGCTTGAGCAGCGGCGACGATACAAAGATGCTCTTAGACTCTTGCCTGATTCTCTCGTTGTGGAGAGCATCGTTTGGTGCTTAAATCGCTGTATGGAGTTGGGTGAGCTGCGGGCCATGCTGGATCGGCATGCCCGTGCGGACATGACCACCGCCATCGACGGGGTGCTGATCTCGAAGGTGGAGCAACCCACGCCTCCGTCGGCGTCGATGTCGGGTACGGTGATGGCGCTCATCGCCCAGGGAGCCAAGACGATCATGCTTGGTGACCGGGTGTATGAATACCGGGCCGGTCAGTATCTGGTCGCCTCGGTCGACCTGCCGGTGACCGGCAACTTCACCGAGGCGAGCCCGCAGGCGCCCGCGTTGGGTGTTGGCCTGATCCTGAATCCGGCGACCGTCGCCGAGTTGCTGTTGCGGGCCGCACCCGGGGATCTGCCACCGGTCACGGGTGGTGTGCCCTGCGGGCTGGTCGTCAGCGACGCGCCGAAGGCGCTGTTTGACGCGGTGCTGCGGCTCGTGCGGCTGCTCGACGAGCCACGCGATGCGACAGTGCTGGCGCCGTTGGTCAAGCGGGAGATCCTGTGGCGGTTGGTCACGGGGGAGCAGGGTGCCGCGGTGCGGCAGCTCGGCTTGGCCGACAGCAGCCTGTCGCACGTCGCCCGGGCGGTGCGCTGGATTCGCGAGCACTACGCCGAGTCGTTCAAGGTGGAGGAGGTCGCACGGCTGTCGGGCCTGAGCGTGTCGGCGTTCTACCGCAACTTCCAGGCGGTCACCGCGATGAGTCCGATCCAGTTCCAGAAGCAGATCCGGCTTCAGCAGGCGCGTCTGCTGCTGGCCACCCAGCCCCACGACATCACAGGCGTGGGCACGCGCGTGGGCTATGACAGCGCGTCACAGTTCAGCCGCGAGTACCGCCGCCAGTTCGGGGCACCGCCCAGCCAGGACGCCGTCCGCCTGCGTGGCCTCAGGCGCGAAGCGGCACCGGCGCTGGTGTGACTGTGTGACCGGCGGAGTTGGACGGACACATTGGACAATATGCGGGCCGTGCCATTGCCCCATAAGGGAAACGGGCACGGCCTCACGTCACTCCAGTACCTGCCACCATGGATCGAGCTCAGGCGGCGCCGCCACCTCGATCCGCTGACCCGGTCTGGGCACCGCCAAGTGGACATCGCGCGCTTTGGCCTCCGCCCACAGCCGCTCGGCCGGCTCCGACCACGGGTGCGGGGCCAGGGTGAATGTCCCCCAATGCACCGGGATCAGCAGACCGCCGCGCAGGTCGAGGTGAGCGGCGACCGCCTGCTCAGGCAGCATGTGGATGTCAGGCCAGGCATCGTTGTACGCGCCGGCCTGGATGAGCGTGGCGTCGAAGGGACCGTACCGGTTGCCGATCCCCGCGAACCCATCGAAGTAGCCGGTGTCGCCGCTGTAGAAGACGCGATGCCGTTCGCCGGCGATCACCCATGAGCTCCAAAGGGTACCGTTGCGTCGCAGCAGCCGGCCGGAGAAGTGGCGTGCCTCGGTCGCCGTCAAAACGATGCCGGGCAGCTCAGCCTGTTCGTTCCAGTCCAGCTCGATGACGCGGCTCGACTCCACGCCCCAGCGCTCCAGATGAGCGCCCACCCCGAGAGGCACCACGAAAGGCGCGTCCTGGCCGCGATGCAGGGCCTTGATGGTGGGCATGTCGAGATGGTCGTAATGATCGTGCGAGATCACTATGGCGTCGACCCGGGGCAGATCCGCAAGATCTACAGGCATCGGATGCAGGCGCTTGGGTCCGACCCCAGGCAACGGCGAGCCGCGGTCGCTCCACAAAGGATCCAGCAGTATCCGCCGGCCCTCGATCTCCACCAGCGCGGTCGCATGCCCAAACCAGGTCACATGCAGGCCGCCTTGCACTGGGACTTCGAGGCGCGACACCGGGATCGCGCCCCGCAGGCGCCGTCCCCGCCAAACGTCGAGGAAATCCCGTGCGGTGCGACCGCTTCTGCCTACCATCAGCGTCCCGGTCGGAAGACTGTTGTGGAAAGAGCCGTCGCGGTAGTGCGGTGAGCGCCGCAACCGTCGTAGCCGCTGTCCCCGCGGACGCGCACCCAGGGCCTTCAAAAAAGCAAACATGTTTATGCCCAATCCATGCCGGGGCGGTCAGAGGTTGAAACCACTGGATACCTCGATACTCTGCGCGGTGATCCACCGGCCTTCCTCGCCGAGCAAGGCGGCGATCGCCAGGCCCACGTCATCCGGCTCACCGATGCGGCCCAGCGCGGTCTTCGCCGCCAGCACGTCGATCACCTCGGGAAACCGCTCGAAGGCCTCATTGCCGATGCGGGTCCGGGTCGGTCCCGGCGAGATCGCGTTCACCCTGATACCCCGGCCGCTGAGTTCCATGGCCAGATAACGGGTCAGCACGATCAGCCCGCCCTTCCATCGACGCGTACGCTGAATAGCCGGGCTCGACACTGGACGGCAATGCCGAGTTGCTAGCGACATTGACGATCGCGCCACCGTCTGCCAGCAACGGCAGCAAGGTCTGTGTCAGGAAGTACGGCCCTTTGAGCAGGACACGGTAGAACTCGTCGAACAACTCCGGCGAGGTGTCCTCGAACATCGACATCCCGCCGAACCCGGCATTGTTGACCAGGAAGTCGAACGTCGTGCGGCGCCAGTTGTCCCGCAGGACACCGGCGAGCGCCTCAACGAACTCCGCGGACGTGTCGCTGTGCCCGACATCGAGCGGCAACGCGCACGCGGTCCCGCCCTCGCGCTCGATGCCGGCCACGGCTTCCTTCGCTCCGGACGGGTTGCCGCGGTAAGTCAGCACGACGCCCACCCCGCGCCTGGCAACTTGGACCGCCGCGCTCCGGCCGATCCCCGAACTGGCGCCAGTGATGATCGCGATCTGCATGGTCTATCCACCTGTTCATGCGAGGGGGCACGTGCCCGGATGGGATCTCGACAATCCCATAACACCATCGCGAACAAGGGAAACGATACGACAATGCTTCCGCCTCCTTGCACGATCCTACTTCGTTGAGGAGTCGCCGATCGAAGCCTTGGTACGACAGATCTTCATGCTGCTGTCGTTCTCAATGAGGGCGCCGTTTCGGACAGCTTTGACGCGGCCCCAATAACGGCCCTCATCGGACACTGCTGAGCTGTTCTCAAAACCGAACCCGCTACCGGACAACTCGATCTCGGCGGCGCTGCGCGCCGCAAGGTCTACTCGGCGCTGTTCGGTTGGGAACCCTCGGCGTTCAGCTGCACGATGAGGGCATGCTGCCAAGGCTTAGGCTGCGCGCGGTCGTCCATGATCACCCGCACCAGGGCACGCCAGGCATGCTGTGATCGACCGTGTTCGACGATGGCCAGCGCCTGCGCCTGCGCCAGCGCTGGGCGGGTGCGTTCACCGTGGTCGGGATCGTCGCTGTCGGGCAGCCAGTCCTGTGTGCGGAAGGAGCGGTTGAGCTTGATCTGGTTGTCGGCGAGGGAGGATCGGACGAATCTGTCGAGCGACGCCAACGGTTTGGCAAGGATGTCGAACTGGGCGAGTTCCAACCGGCCGTGTGGAAATCGGCAGGCGGTTCAAGCCATGCCTCCGCTACGAGGGCGTACGCGCTGACCGTGGCCGGCAAACCCATGGTGCTGCGGGTCGGGCACGGCGCGGACTTCGCCAAGGACGCGGCGGTCGCCGCGGTCGCCGGTGGCACGCTGCCGGTACCGGCGGTCACGGCCCGCGGCCAAGCCAGCGGATGGGTGTATGCCGTGTCCGAGCGGGCCACCGGCACCCCGCTCGACGATCGCGACGTGGACGGTGTCGCCGCCGCCCTGCCCGCGCTGTTTGACGTCATGGACGGCATCGCTCGCATCGATGTCGGCGGCCGCGGCTACGGCCAGTGGGAGCCGGATCGCGTCGGGCCGTACCGCTCCTGGCCGCAGGCGCTGCTTGCGATCGAGTGGAAGAAAGCCCCGAGTCCCGCGATGGGCGGGCTGTCTTGGCCGCCTCGCCGATCGGCATGGAGCCCTTCGAACGGGCGCTGCACACCCTGCGCCGGCTCACGCTGGACCTGCCGGATGAGCGTCGCATGATTCACGACGACCTGCTCGCCCGCAACGGGACCCGGGGATGCTTCACCCGGACACGTCCGCGGCGTGATCGGGCACATGGCGTACGCCGCCCGACACCGGCCGCCACTGGCCGCTGTTCGGTGTGGACGCCGAGCCCGCACGACAGACCACCTGGGACTGGCTGATCCTGTCGAATACGTGCAGGGTGCGCGCTGGTCGCGTTGCGCCTCAGTTGCGCGTCAATGGCTGTCACGGGCTGCGGCGTCGACGCCGGTGAGCGTTCCGGAAACTGGGCCGGACCGGGACCCATGTTTTCGGGGCACGACTCGGCAAAGCGGGCCAGGATTGGAGGGTGACGACATTCATGACCAAGCGGGGCCTGTCCTGGCTTTCCACTACGGCCCCGATCGGCTGGATGCTCGGAGGATGGCTGCTGGGCGCCGCGGTGCGCCGGGTCAGCGTTCGCACCGGGGTCTCCGATGCGGAAGCATACGGAACGCTGCCTGGAGACGATCTCATCGCACACCCCATGGTGGAGTGGACCAGAGGAATCACGGTGCGCACGCCCCCAGACCGGGTGTGGCCCTGGCTGGCCCAGATGGGGTACGGGCGCGGTGGCTGGTACACGCCGCAGTGGATCGACCTGTTCGCCAATCGCTGGGTCTTCGGCGTCAAACACCCGTTTCCCGCAAGTGCCAACCGTCTGTTGCCCGAGTACCAGAACCTCGCCGTGGGCGACCTGATCTGCGACGGTCCTGACTACGCGTCGTACTTCCGGGTCCAGCACGTCGATTCACCACACGCTCTGGTGTACCGCTCGATCCGACACCCCCGACGCGGAAGCCCAATTGACATCGCGGACCCGACCTCGGCACAGAAGATCGAGCAGCAGTTACTCGACGCCGGAACGTACATCGACTTCACCTGGACGCTGGCCATCAACGGCCTGCCCGGGCGCCTGTCGCGGCTACTGGTACGGACGCGCGCCAACTACGCGCCGCCGACCCTCAGGTACCTGTCGTTGCCGTTGGGGCTCTATGACGCGACCTACGGTGTCGCGATGTTGCGCGCTATCGCCAGTCGTGCGGAGAACCTCGACTCATGGACTCCGTAGTCCCGTAGACGCGCAGCGGCGGGTCAAGAACGAACGCAACGCCGCCGATCTCGCCAGCCTGTCCACGCTCCGCGACGCGATCTTCTGTCGGTGCGCCTTTCGGGAACCCGCACCGAGTAAACCTTCTCTTTCGAGACGCCATGCAGGCGTGAAAATGGGGGGCGGGTCGCCCGCCGACGCCGCATCTTTTTCTGGGTGGTGGAGCCTGTCACCGAGTCTGGCGCTTGGGGTTTCGACCTGATGGGTCACGCACTGTCGCCTTGAGCACGCCGGTCAGAATTTCGGTTCCCGACCCAGACCCCTCGGGTGACCCGCCGTCGTTGGTCACCCTTTGAGGGAAGAAGCGGTGTGGAGATGAGGGCTGTGCCCGGCGGCGCGGGCATTGTTGGACGATCGCGAAAAGGCAGCGGAGTGCCCTGAGCACGTCGTACGGTAGGACGGTGGATTGGAAGATCGAACTCATCCCGGTTCCGGTGACCGATGTCGACCGAGCCAAGGAGTTCTATGAGAGGGTGGGCTTCCACGCCGACCATGACCATCGTGTGCATGAAGGGCTGCGGTTCGTACAGCTGACACCGCCCGGCTCGGCCTGCTCTATCGTGATCGGCGACGGCATCACCGACATAGCGCCCGGCACACAGGCGATCCAGGTTGTGGTTGCCGACGCTGAGACGGCCCGCAGGCAGTTGCGCGATGTGGACGTCGATGCCAGCGAGGTCGACGTTCAGCCGTGGGGCAACTTCGTCTATTTCCGCGATCCTGACGGCAACAAGTGGTCGTTGCAGGCCATGCAGTCGCGCCCCACCGGCTAGCGGCAACTCGATTGCAGCACCATCGTCACATGTTGCCGCAGGCGGTCCACCGCTTGGTAGGTGTCGCCTGTGGGCAAGATCTGTTGACGAGCCGGCGGACTCGAGGTGGTCGCGGCGTCGTATTGCGACGCATTACTCAATTCGTTGTCTTCCCATCATTGCCTGCAAGACACAACAAACCGCCGTCCTGCACCGTTCATGTCGGCAGCTTGCCGACGGCTTTGTCGAACACCGACGGCAGGTCGTCCGGGCGCCGACCGAGGCCCTGGTGCCGATCTCAACCCCAGCGATCGAAGGCGTTGCCCTCCTCAATGAGGGCGCTTTTCGGGCAACGGCAACGACGTCTCAGATCCCAACCCGCACCACCGAGAAAACGATCACGCGAGCGGAGCGAGCGATGATCCGGTTCCCGTAAGGGAACCTTCAGCGGAAACCGTTGAGGAGGAGAATGGCAGGCTGTCTGCCGCTCAACGCTATGATCATCCGGCGTCGGCCTTGCGGAGGGCGATGGCAGACGGTCGTTTTCGATCGAGCCCCGCCAAAGGCTGAGCTATGTCATCTCGCTGGCGCTGGAAGCGTCTGCCGCCGTCACCGTTTGTCCGGCGGTGGCGGCGGGAGACGTCTTGTTTCCCTGGTGCGTTGTTAGTTGCTGGTTTTGCCTTCGAGGGCCGGTGCCGGGTCGGCGTGTTTCTGGCTGGTGCGTACGTGGATGCGTTTGGCCTGTACTTCCGCCGCCTTGGGTACCAGGATTTGCAGCACGCCGTCGTGGGCCGAGGCCTCGATCGCATCCGCCATGACATGGCTGGGCAGAGTGATCGAGCGAAGGAAGGGGCCGTAGCGGCGTTCGATTCGATGCACCTTTTCCTCGGACGAGTTGTGCGCATCGTGCCGTTCGCCTTGGATCGTGAGCAGGCCGTCCTGGAATGTGATCTCCAGGTCGTCGATCCCGACGCCGGGGAGCTCAACGGCCACCAGGTAGGCGTCCTTGCGTTCGGTGATGTCGAGGGCCGGCGCCCACGCCGCTTTGGCAATGCCTGCACCGTAATACTGGCCGAGCAGACCTTGCCCCTGTGCCCGCAGCCGGTTCAGTCGCAGCAGTTCATCCTGCGCATCGCGCATGTCTTCGAACACGTCCCAGCCGGTAACAACTGTCATGTCGTCCTCCCTTGCATCTGGCCGGACCGGCGGCCCGGCGACCCGGCAAGAAAACGGCTAAGTGAACGACATTCGCTTCCGAGTACACTGTTCACTATATAGTGAACGCCGTTCACAGTCAAACGTTTCTGGAGGCGAACGTGGCCCAGCAACGACAGGCAGCCGTTGACGATGCGGGCTCGCAGGCGCTGTGGTTCGTCCCTCCCGCCGGCAAAGAGAACCGTCGCCGCTCGCTGACCCGCGAACAGGTCGTGGCCGAGGCCCTCACGGTCATCGGTGCTGACGGCGTGGACGCGTTGAGCATGCGCGCCCTTGCCACACGTCTAGGAGTGGTTACCGGGGCGCTGTATCGCCACGTGCGCAACAAGGAGCAACTCCACGACCT
>Ga0075428_100000178_pt1 | contig 59510 bp, 64 predicted proteins | sample RhiMetdeltSRZDD2_FD_75291 | JGI IMG/M metagenome (GOLD analysis project Ga0075428, IMG submission 75291) | Populus rhizosphere microbial communities from Tennessee, USA - Rhizosphere MetaG P. deltoides SRZDD2 | ecosystem: Host-associated > Plants > Roots > Rhizosphere > Soil | place: USA... | reverse complement strand
TGCTGCAGCGTTGCCAGCAACGCAACCTCCAGCACTCGGAGGCGGCCGTACGAAGGGGGAAGTGGTCACCCAAATTACAACGATGTAATTATATCGCACTGGTGTTCGATGTCAAGGTGATCGCAAAGATCACGACGACTTAGAAATGCAGAATCTCGTGCCACGTCGGGTGACAAGCTACGGCGACGTCCTCGCATCCCTTCATGCGCTCCGCGTAGCCCGATGCCTCATCCGCTTGATGGCATCGCAGCGAAGATTGAGAGAGCAGACGAACACCTACGCGCGCTGCAGGAGGAAGCCCGTGGCTTCATCGAAGCCAGCTCGTACAGCTTCTCCATTGCGCAAGACACGCAGACCGGCGAGTACATCCTGAGGGTTGGTCGGTCATCGAACCGCCACTCCGATTGGGGATCATCCTCGGAGACTTCGTCAACAACTTGCGCGGGGCACGATCCCTGTTGACCTGCGGTTCGGCGACATGCAGATTCCACTGACGAAGCTGAGCGCGGTGCGGAATGGAGCGATGGAAGTCCTCAACGTCTTCACACGAGGTTTCCCGTCGCGTTCTGCGTAGAGACGACGACGCCCGTCTCTTGTCGGAACGCCCCTACCCCCGGACGGCGCGGCGTAGGGCGCTCAGGCTCCCCTTCTCGACGACGACGGCGCCGGCCGCCGCGGCGGCGTCGACGAGCGAGCGGGTCACGTAGTTCGTGTGCAGCACGAGGCGCGGCCCCGGCCGTGGCGCCCGCTGGACGACCTCGAGGCCGTTGATGCCGGGGCCGAGCCGCAGGTCGGCCACGAGAACGTCGGGATGCAGCTCGGCGCAGGCGCGCAGCGCCGCTTCGCCGTTCTCGACGCTGGCCACGATCTCGTGGCCCTCGAGCCGCATGTCGAGCTCGAGCAGGTCGAGCACGGCGCGGTCGTTGTCGAGCACGACGACGCGCAGCGGCCCGTCTGTCATGTCACCCGACCGACGCCGGCGGGCGGTCGAGCACGGCGCCCGCGTCCGGCGAAGCGATCACGCGGGGCAGCGTGAACGACACGACGGCGCCGCCCCCGGGCCGGCTGGCAACCCAGATCTTCCCGCCGTGGGCTTCGACGATCTTGCGACAGATGTACAGCCCGAGCCCGGTCCCGCGAGTGCCGGCGTGGCGGCCCCGCGTGAACTTCTCGAACGCCCGCTCGGTCTCGTCGGTCGTGATGCCGGCGCCGCGATCGCTGACGTCGACCCGTACGTGATCGGCCTCGGCCGCCGCGTGCAGCTCGATGGCGGCGGTGGCCGGCGAGTTCTTCACCGCGTTGTCGAGCAGGTTGGCGAGCACCTGCTGGATGCGCTCCGGGTCGGCGCTGACGAGAAGGCTGGCGTCGTCGGCCACCACCGAGATCTCCCGCTCGGTCTCGGGCAACGCGGCGACCGAGGTGCGGACCGCATCGCGAATGTCGACGAGTTCGAAGACATACGGCAGCTGGCCCGCCTCGATGCTGGCGGTATCGAGCACGTCGCGAGTCAGCGCATGGAGTCGGCGGGCGTTGACGTACGCCTGGGTGACCGTCTGGTGACGGTCGCCGTCGGGCATTCCGTCCCAGTGGTCCAACAGTGTTTGGAGAAACCCGAGCTGGCCGGTCGCCGGCGTCCGCAGCTCGTGCGACACGATGCTGATGAACTCCTCGCGCGCGTCATTGATGCTCGCGAGCCGTTCCTGTTCGCGCCGCGCCGCGCGCAGCCGCGACAGCAGCGTGAAGAACGCGAGCCCACCGCCGAAGAACGCGATGGCGATGAGGAAGAGCAGCGCGGTCCGCAAGGGACCGGTGACGTTGCCTTCGAATTCGTGGGTGCTCTGGCTAAACGCCGCCCGCCATCCCGCACTCGGGATGTCGGCGGTGGCGGCGACCGTTGCGCCGTGGCGGTGGAAACCAACCTCGGCGTCCCGCCACACGACCGGCGCCCGCTTGCCGACCGAGATCGGATTGGTCGACGCGATCACGACGCCGTTGCTGTCGAGGAACCCGTACGCGTCGGTGCGGGCGCGCCGGAAGCCGGCCATCAGCTGGGTGAACTGCGACTCGGCGGCGACGTCGCTCTCCTGGAGGATCGCGCCGGTAACCGCGGCACCCGCCGTCCTCGTGAGCGGGCGGGCGATGGCGATCGTCGCCACCGCCGTCGTCAAGCTGTGGGCGTCGACCGGCAGCAGTGCGGCCTTGCCCGCGAGCACGCTCGCGAGGCCGGGCCGCGTCAGGCGTTGGCCGATCAAGCCGGCGTCGGTCAACAGGGTCCCGTTCACGACGACACCGTTGGCGTCGACGAGCGCGTAGCCCGTCCTGGTATCGGGCGGCATCCGCGACTGCATCAACGCCAGGCCGGCGGCGTCGTCGCGGTCGCTCGTCGTGAGATTCCACGGCTTCCCCGTAGCGGGGTTGGTCAAGCCGACCGGCGTAGCCAATGAGGGCGCCAGCGCGCTGTCGAGCAACCGGGCCAGCTGGTCGAGTTGCGCGAGTTGCAGGCTCTCGAGCGCCTTGCGGCCGTTGCGCTCCGCGCTGAGCACCGCAAACATCACGGTGCCGGCGAGAACGAGTACGAGCAATGCGGACGCGACTGCGATCAGGCGATCACGATGCTTGGACATCGGCGTGACTCCTTGAGGAGGCGGAATGGCGGGGCGCGTCGTTGTCGGCCGCACCGAGGTCAACGAGTGGGATCTCGAGGCGGAAACGGGCGCCGCCGCCGGGCGTTTCGTCGGCGGTGATCGTGCCGTGGAGAAGGTCGGTCAGCTGGCGCACGAGCGCCAACCCGATGCCGACGCCGCGAGCGGCGCGGGCCGACGCGTTGTCGACTCGGTAGAACAACTCGAACACGCGGGCCCGCTCGGCCGGCTCGATGCCCGGCCCATGGTCGGCAACTGACAGCAGGGCGGTGGTCCCGGTCGCCGTCAGCTCGACGTCGACGTCGGTCCCGGCCGGGGTGTACTTGGCCGCGTTCGACAGCAAGTTCACCAATATCCGCTCGATGGCGGCCGGGTCGGCGGTGGCCACCACGTCGGGGCTCACGCTCATCGCCACGTGGCGACCGACGAGTATCGACGACATCTGGTCGACGACTTTCGGGACCAGGTCGCTGAGGTTCGTGGCACTCAGGGTCACCGACATGCCGGCGCTGTCCAGCCGGGCGAAGTCGAGGAGGTCCTCGACGAGCACACCGAGCGAGCGGGCGTTGCGCCGGATCCGCTCGATGAAGTCCTGCCGCTGTGACTCGTCGAAGTGCGCCGACGTGGTGCCCAACAGATCAGCGAAACCCTCGATGGCGACGACCATGGTCCGCAGCTCGTGGCTGACGCCGCCGAGGAACGTGGCCTTGAGGCCGTCGAGCTCGCGCAGCCGGGCCACCAGATCGCGCTCTTCGCGCAGCGACGCCGCGTTCCCGAGCGCGGCCGCGAACAGGTCGCACGCGGCGCGTAGCGCGTCGACCTGCGACGCGCCCAGTCCCTGGGTCGCGACCGCGGTCAACGACCCGATCACCCGGCCACCACGCTGGAGCGGGATCGCGATGGGGTCGCCGACGGCAACCGAGGTGACGCGATCGACGAGGGGGCTCGCATCCATCGTCGATGCTGAGGACAACGCGCCCAACGAGAAGGCGCGAGTCAACTCGCCCGACGGGTTCAACAGACTCACGGCACTGCTTTCGAGCGCGAGCTCGTCGCTGACCTCGACCACGAACAGCGGGAGGAGGTCGGCCACGTCCAGGCTCTGCTGGAGGAGCGGACCGATGCGGGCAACGAGGCCGAGCTCGTTGGCGCGCGCCACCGCGGCCGCGGCCACGGCACGGCGTGACTTGTCGCCGGCGCCGACGACCGCACCGACCGCCAGGGCCAGGAGGAAGCCGAGGCCCAAGACGACGTACCGCGTCGAGTCGGCCGCGGTCGAATGCGCCGCGACGGTCCAGGCGCCGAGGTTGGCGGTCGCGGTGGCCTCCGAACCGGGCGCCACCGCTGCGCCATCGACCGTCGTCAGGACCGCCGAGCCTTGGAGCACGCGTATCGCAGCGTGTTGTGAGTCATCGGCGCTGGCGGGGAGCAGCGACGCCGACGGCTCGAGCAGCACGACGAACCCCTCCGTGTGTTGCCGGCGCGCCGAGACGTCGGACGGCACGATGCCGTTGGCATAGAGCGCCCGGAGTTGCAGCACGGTCCATGCTCCGGCGCGGTCGCGGGCGGCGGCGATCGCGGTGTGTCCACTGTCGCGCGCCACGTCCAACGCCACTCGCCACGCCGGCACGCTGGCCAGGTCGGCGGCGGCGAAAGCCCGACCGTTGTCGCCCGCCGCCCAAAGCACTCGCAGCGGGACGGCGCGGCTCGCGATCTCCGACGCCACGCCGAAGACCACCCCGTCGCGACTCGCAAACCGTGATGGATCGGCGCGTGACGCCACGTCAGCCGGCGATCGGCCCGCGGCCTCGAGCCACGCCGCGTCGCCCTGCAGGCGCGCGTCGATCGACGCCGCGGTCGCTTGCGCAACCGCGCGCGATGTCCGGGCCGCGGCGCGCTCGGCCGACGCGCCGGTCAGCGCGAAGCCTGCTATCGCCACTGCGGCGACGAACGCGGCGATGGCGATAGCCGCGAACCACGGACGCGCGGTCAAGCCGCGCCCAGACCCCACAGCGTCTCCGGAATGCGGGCAAGGTCGCGCTTGTCGAGACAGGCGCGTACGCCGAGCGCGAACGCCCGCTCCACCGTCGCCTCGTCGAGATACGCGCTGAACATGACGATGTGTTGGTCGGGCTGCTCGGCGAGGACCAGCTCCGCGGTCTCCAGCCCGGTCATGTCGGGCATGCGGTGGTCGAGCAGGATCACGTTGGGCTTGGTCTCCCGCCAGCGATCCAGCGCTTCTTTCCCCGACGACGCCTCGCTGACGACCTGCAGGCCTTCGTTGGCTCGGTCGATGATGCCGCGGACAAGGACGCGCATATCTGCCTCGTCATCGACGACCAAGACTCCGTTCTTCATCGTTCCTCCGTAGTTGCGCTCGTCAGCCGGCGCGCGCGAGCAGTTGATGGAGATGCTGGGCGACACGGTCCGGATCGCCGCCCTTCTGGATGAAACCCACCGCGCCGTGCGCGGTGGCCTTGGCCTCGAACTCCCCAGCATCGAGACCCGAGAACACGACGACCTTGGCCGACGGCGCCACCGCCTTGATGAGGGCCAGGGCCTCGAGCCCGCCCACGCCGGGCATGGCGAGGTCGAGCAACACCAGGTCCGGTTGGTAGTGGCGCGCCAAGGCGACACCCTGGCGCCCGTCTTCGGCCTCGCCGACGACATCGAACCCCGATTCACCGTCGAGAAGGAGGCGAGCAAGGCCGCGCACCGCACGGTCGTCATCGACGATCAGGACGCGCGCCATGTCTGGAGCATCAGCGGCGGCAACCGGCGACACGCCGTGTACCGCGGTCGCGAGAAGCCAGTCGAGTGTGGCGTCGGCCGGGAGAGGCTCGCCCCAGTAGTAGCCCTGCGCGTTTTCGCAGCCGAGCGCTCGCAGCGCGACGACCTGCTGCTCCGTCTCGGCTCCTTCGGCGATCGTGGTCAGGCCGAACGCGTGGGCGACGTCGATCACCGCGGCCACGATCGCCCGGTCCTCCCGCTCCCTGACGACGTCACCCAGGCCGTCGACGAACGTGCGGTCGATCTTGAGCGCGTCGATCGGGAAACGCTTGAGGTAGGTGAGCGAGGAGTACCCGGTGCCGAAGTCGTCGACCGCGACGCGGATGCCCAGCGCCTTGAGGCTGTGCAGTGCACGGGTGCTCGACTCGACGTCGGCCAGCAGCACGCTCTCGGTGATCTCGAGGCAGAGCAGGGCCGGCGAGATCCCGGAGTGTCGCAGCGCGTCGCGGACGACGTCGCGCAACTCGGGGATGAGCAGCTGGCGCGCCGAGAGGTTGACCGACATCGAGAGACCGGCGAAGCGCTCGTCGGAGTGGTGCCACTCGGCGAGTTGGTGGCACGCTTCGCGGAGAACCGACGCGCCGAGCGCCACGACGAGGCCGGTCTCCTCGGTAAGCGGAATGAAGTCGGCAGGGAGGACCACGCCGGACTCGGGATGACACCACCGCACCAGCGCTTCGAACCCGATGACGCGGCCGTCGGTGAGGCCGACGATCGGCTGGTAGTGCACCTGGAACTCGGATCGCTCCATCGCCAGGCGCAGCGAGTGCTCGGCATCGAGCCGGCCCGACGCGGCGACGCGCATGGCGGCGTCGAAGACGACCGACTGACCGCCGCCGCCGTCCTTGGCCCGGTACATGGCGGCGTCGGCGTCGCGCAGTAGCGACTCGGCGTCGTCGCCGGGTCCGGCGATCGTCACGCCGATACTCACGCTGACCGACACGTCGGTTCCGCCGAGGTTGATGGGCGGCACCAACGCGGCGGCGATCCGCCGGGCGACGACATCGGGACCGTTCGCGGGGCTGATGCCTTCGGTGACGATGACGAACTCGTCGCCGCCGAAGCGAGCCAGCGTGTCGCCCGAGCGCATCGCGTCCGTGAGCCGGCTTGAGATGGCCTGGAGCAACTCGTCGCCCGTCGAGTGGCCGCGGCTGTCGTTGATCACCTTGAGCCGGTCGACGTCGAGAAACAAGACGGCGACCTTGGTGCCGTTGCGTCGCGTGCGCTCCAACGCTTGGGTCAGGCGATCCTTGAGGAGGATGCGGTTCGGGAGGCCGGTGAGGACGTCGTGCGTCGCCTGGTGCGCCAGCGCCGCTTCGGCGTGCTTGCGATCGGTGATGTCGCGGATCGCGGCCGAGATGAGGAGACCGTGCTCGGTCTGGAGCGGGCTCAGGCTGACGGCGACCGGGAATTCCGTCCCGTCGCGGCGGCACGCGACCAGCTCGAGGTCGGCACCCATCGGGCGGACCAGCGGATCGTCGCGGTACCCCTTCACCAAGTCCGGATGGCGGTCGCGGAACCGGGCCGGCATCAACACCTCGAGTTGCTGGCCGACGAGCTCCTCGCGCTCCCATCCGAACAGCGCGCGGGTCTGACGATTGACGAGTTCGATGCGACCTTCGGCGTCGACGACAACGATCGCGTCGGGCGCCGCCTCGAGCAGGCCCTCGGCCAAGCGCTGTGACTCCTCGACGCGCCGCGTCAGGCGATGCAGCCGGGCCGAGCGCTCGATGATTTCCGGTAGGCGCGCGAGGTAGTCGCCGCCCTTGGCGAGATAGTCGATCGCCCCGGCGCGCATGGCGTCGACCGCAAGGGCCTCGGACCCCATCGCCGTCATCATCACGACGGGCGGCCCGCTGCGATCGTTGATAGCGCGCAGCGTGTCGAGCCCGGTGAGTCCCGGGAGTCGGTAGTCGAGGACGATCAGGTCGACGCCGTCGAGCGCGTCGAGGGCGGCCTCCCCACTCTCGAGCTCGCGGACTTCGTAACCGGCCTGCTTCAGATGCCAGCTGGTGAGGAAGCGAACGTCGGGCTCATCGTCGACGACGAGGATCACCGATGCCGCGTCGGATCGCGTCATCACGTCGCACGGCTCAGGGCTTGCGAATCTGGTGATACCGACGCTCCTCGACACGAAAGTGAACTTTGTTCGTGACCGTACGAGTGCGGCTGCGGAGTGTCGATGGCCCGATGTAGCCATCTCCGCGTGGCCTACGATTCTGATGAGTCGTCAGAAAGGGCCGCCGTGGAACTGCCGAAGATCATCAGTGTCGACGATCACGTGGTCGAGCCGCCCCACGTATGGCAGACGTGGCTCCCCGAGAAGCACCGCGAGCGCGGGCCTCGGGTCGAGACCAAGCGGTGGGGCCAGTTCAAGCAGAAGGGCGGCGCCAAGTACGAGATGCACGAGGATCCCGAGGGCGATTGGGGTAGTGCGTGGATCTATGACGGAGAAGTCATCTATGTCCACAAGCGGTTCGTGGCCATTCCGGAGTCGGCCGTCAGCGAGGGCGCCGAAGGCCTCGAGCTCGATCGCACACAGCTACAAATGACCGCGCTCACCTACGACGAGATGCGGGACGGCTGCTACGACCGCGACGCTCGCATTGCCGACATGAAACTCAACTGGGTCGATGGCTCATTGCCGTTCCCAACGTTCCCCCGCTTCTGCGGCCAGACGTTCCACGAGAACGAGGACCGTGAGCTCGGCCTGGCGTGTGTCCGCGCCTACAACGACTGGATGGTCGAGGAGTGGTGCGGACCGTCGGAAGGCATGAACATCCCGTGCTGCATCATCCCGTTGTGGGACCCGGTGCTCGCCGCCGAAGAGGTTCGCCGCAACGCCGAGCGCGGCGTCCGCGCCATCGCGTTCAGCGAGATGCCGACTCGCCTCAAGCTGCCGAGCATCCACTCGGGCTACTGGGACCCGCTGTGGGCGGTGTGCAACGACCTCGGTGTCACCGTGTGCATGCACGTCGGCTCGTCGTCGTCGAACCCGGCGGCCTCGCCCGACGCGCCGCCCGCCGTCGGCGTCACGCTCTCGTTCAACAACTCGTTCGCGTCGATGACCGACTGGCTGTTCTCGGGCAAGCTCGTCGAGTTCCCCAAGCTCAAGCTGGCCTACTCCGAGGGCCAGATCGGCTGGATCCCCTACGTGCTCGAGCGGGCCGATGCGGTGTGGGCGCATCACGACGGCTGGCAGCACACGCGTGATCGCATCCCCGAGCCGCCGTCGACCTATTACTACGGCCGCATCTACGGCTGCTTCACCGCCGACCGCATCGGCCTCAAGAACCTCGACGAGGTCGGCCCCGAGAACATCTGCTTCGAGACCGACTACCCGCACACCGACACGACATGGCCCGACACCAAGGCCTACGTCGAGAAGATGCTCGCCGATCACGACGAGGACGTCATCTATCGAGTCCTCCGCGGCAACGCCATCAAGATGCTGGAGCTCGACCGGGTCTAGCCCCCACGTTCTGGGCGGATTAACACGGGCCTAGCCCGCACGGATCCGCCCAGAACGCATCTCACCGGAGTTTCGCCCGGATCTGGTCTTCGGGCTCCTTGCGGTCTAGGTAGTCGCGCCACATGGTGACGAGGCCGGCGTCATTGACCTCGACGATCGTGGCGCCGTGCATTTCGATCGGCGCGCCGGCGGTGGGATCGTCGCTACCGCGGCCGGCGTAGGTGGCCCGTCCGATCCACTCGAAGACCGCCCACTCGTCGGTGCCCCGGATCGAAGTGATCTCTTGGCGCCAGTCAGGGAAGATGCGCGCCGTGCCGCGTTGGATGGCGCGCAGATCCCCCGTCTCTGACGTGTTCGGATCGGCGAACGTCGCGCCGGCCGCAAACAGATCGCGCCAGCTGCCGTCCTCCGCGAACGCCAGTGCCTTCTCGGCGCGCCGCGCCCAGTCGTCCCAATCCATGCCCGATCTTGCTCTGCGCGCGCTAGGCGGCGCGGGCCGACACGCGGTCGAGGTGCTGAAGCAGATTGTGCGCAGCGCGCTCGACCTCTTTATGCCGCCACTCCGACGCGCGATATACGCACGCGATGAGACCCGACCGGTGGACCCGCCGGAAGTCGCCGTACACGAACGCGTACCTGGCCTTGGTCTCGTCGGCGGCGCCCTCAGTCAGACCGAGGTACCACTCGGCGTACTCATCCCACGAGTGCGACTTGAGGAACGCGTTCTGCTGGCGGGCGCTCGGTTGCACCTCGCCCCAATCGTTGTCGAGTACGTACTGCCGGGCATCGATAAGCGCTCGGGCTCGGCTGACGGCGTGGCGGTTCACCTTGTAAGACGCCATACACCGGTTGTTCCCCCCAAGCCGCTCAACCGAACTTGCGTTCCAATTCCTCGAAGAACGCGGCGGCGAGGCGCTGAAAGTCGGCGGCGTTGAGCTGAATCGGATCGCCCTCCTTCAGGCCGAGGACGGACTGCTCCGGTGCCAGCTTGATCACGTTGTTTCCCCGCAGGACACCGCCGTTGTTGATCAGCGCATCAACGAGCAGCTCGACCTCGTTGAGCGGGTTGTGGTCCTTGCCGGTGACGGGACGGATCCGGTGCACGTAGTACCGGTCCAGCACAAGCACCATGTTGTTGAAGTACACCGTCTCGGCGGCATCCGCCGTCGCGCCCGCGGCCTTGCGCAACTTCTTGAACGCGGCCAGCTGGTCGGCGACCGCTTTCTTGCCGGTGGCGATTTCGTCCTTCGTGTAGTCCTTACGGCCGAGCATCGGTTGTTCCTTTCTCTACGAGTTCGAGACGACGTTCGAGCAGGCGGCGCTCGGCGTCGTCGTGGGCCAGCGTGAGCGCACGCCGGTATGCGTCGCGCGCTTCGTCAATGCGACCGAGGCGCCGCAGGAACTCGCCTCGAGTCGAGTGCAGGTAGCGGTAGTCGCCGAGATCGAGGCGATCGACGATCGCCAGCGCCACCTCGGCGCCGTCGACTTCGGCGATGGCGACGGCTCGGTTCAACTCGACGACGGGCGAAGCGGTGAGCCGGTGCAACTCGCCGTAGAGCGCGGCGATCTGGCGCCAGTCGCGCGGCTCGTCGGCGTGCAGGGACGCGATGGCGGCCTGCACGACGTACGGCCCGTGAAGCGGTGCGGCGATGGCCCGGTCGAGGACGGCCCGGCCGGCGGCGATCTCGTCCAGGTCATAGAGCGAGCGGTCCTGGTCGGCGAGCAAGACCAGTTCGCCGTCGTCAAAACGCGCCGCCCGCCGGGCATGCAGGAGTTGCATAAGGGCAAGCAGCCCGAGCGCCTCGGGCTCGTCGGGCATCAGCTCGACAAGTGCCTGGCCGAGCCGGATGGCCTCGACGGCCAGATCGCGGCGCCCGCCGTAGCCCTCGTTGAAGATCAGGTACACGACGGCCAGAACAGCGGCGAGACGATCCGGCAGCAGATGATCCGGCGGCACCCGAAACGGGATCCCCGCCGACTTGATCTTGCGCTTGGCTCGCACAAGCCGCTGCGCCATCGTCGGTTCCGGGACGAGAAACGCCCGGGCGATCTCGTCGGTCGTGAGGCCGCCGAGGGCCCGCAGCACCAAGGCGACCTGCGCGTCCAGCGCCAGCGACGGATGGCAGCAGGCGAACATCAGCTCGAGCCGCTCGTCGGGAAACTGCCGGTCGTCATCGATGCTCGATGCGTCCATCGGCTGCTTCACTCCTTCCATCGCTTCGAGGAGGCGGGTCTTCTCGGCCAGCGTGCGGTCGCGGCGGATGCGGTTGATGGCGCGGTTACGCGCCGTCGTCACCAGCCACGCACGCGGGTTCGAAGGAAGGCCGTCTCGCGCCCAACGCTCGGCCGCGATCGTGAAAGCGTCCTGCGCGGCTTCCTCGGCGAGGTCGAAGTCACCGAGGAAGCCGATGAGTGCAGCGAGGACGTAACCCCAATGCTCGCGGAAGACCTGTTCGAGAATCCCTACCACTCCATGATCGGACGGACTTCGACGGCGCCGCCGAGCCGCGCCGCGGGAACCCGCGCCGCCAGCTCGATCGCGGCGTCAAGGTCGTCGGCTTCGAACAGCAGGTAACCGCCGATGGCCTCTTTGATCTCGACGAACGGACCGTCGGTGGTCAGCGTCTTGCCGTCCTGGACCCGCACGGTCGTGGCCGTCTCGGGCACATCGAGGCCGAACCCGGGAGTGACGCCGGGCGTGGTGTTGATCGCCTGATAGTCGGCGTAGACGGCCTTCTGCTCGTCTTCGGACAGCGTGGCCCACGCCTCCGGCGACCGCGGCGTCGGCGAATCACCTTGATGGATCAGCAGCATGTACTTCATCGTTTCCTCCTGGTCGGTGTGGTCACCGATGAGACAAACGGAACCGACGAAATCGACACCTCGTCGAAGAAATTTTGGCGTTCAGCCGCCGCCGGCGCGCCGCCGCGCACGGAGCAAGCCCGCCAGCGCCGCGCCCAGGCCAACGAGGGCGATCGCCGCCGCGCCGTACGGCCGCGAGTCGTCACCATCGGTCCGAGCGGGCGCGGCCAGTTTCACCGTCGTATCGGCTCCGGTCGTCGTCGTCGTCGTTTCGACGACGACCGTGGTGGTCGGCGCAACGGTCGTCGTCGTCGTAAGCGGCGGCTGGGTCACCATCGGCGCCGGACGGGCCGTCGGCGGCGTCCGCCTCGCGGTCGTCGGTGGCGCGGTAGGCGCGCCGTGGGTCGACGAGCCGTCGCAGTGCGTCCCCGAGTTGACGGGTGTCACCACCGGGCTGTCCGGTGTCGTCGGCTGGTCGCCGTCGAGCCACGCGGCCGACTCGTAGTCGACGCCGTGGCACGCCACGCCGATACCGATGCGAGTGGCCTTCGGTGACATCAGGATGTTCCGGTGGCCCGGAGACCGCATCCACCCGCGCACCGTTTCGCTGCTCCCGGCGTTGTCGGCGGTGTAGAGGATCTCGGCCGGTGCGGGACGCGTCGCCGGGTTGGTGTGCTGGTTGGGCGTGTTGTTACGGCTGTTCTGCTCAGCGACGCCTTGCGCGCCGGCCCCGTACGACGTGTCAAGTGTCAGGGTCGGCAGACCGCGTGCCTGCCGTTCGGCGTTGGCGTACGTGAGTATCTCGTTCGCCATCGTGGCTTCGTTGGAAGTCGGCGCGGCGTGCGCCGGCGTACCGGCGCGCGCGGTCACGAGTACGACGGCAACGGCGCCGGCGATGCCGGCGATTCGACGGCGATGCATGCAGGTGGCCTTGGCTAGACGCCGGTCGTTCGAGCGAAATCGGCGACGCTCGCCGCGGTGTCGCGGCTGATCTCGGGGCACATGATCGGCAGGATCTCGGTCCCGTGCACGGTGCCCATCACCTGGCGGCAGCGGGCTGCCACGCCGGCCTTCATCAACAGTCGGTAGAAGTTGATGCCTTCGTCGCGCAACGGATCGCATTCGTTCACGCTGATCATGGTCGGCACCAGCCCGCGCACGTCGTCCTCAGTGGCCAGACCGGGCCAGGCCAGCGGGTTGCCGCGCTCGAGTTCCTCGATGCCGTAGCCCATGGCGCCGCGGTTGTTGTGCAGGTCGAGCACGATGCCGTTGTTCTCCGTCGACGACGGGTTCTCCGGAGTCGGCCACCGCCCGGCGATGTACGGGCACAGCGCATACAGCCCGCTGATCAGCCCGAGGTCACCGTCCTGCTTGAGGCGCAGACCCGTTGCCAGGGTGAGATTCCCGCCGCCGCTCTCGCCGGCAACGACGAGCCGGTTGGGATCGATCGACAAGTCGGCGTGGTGGCCGGCCACCCACTTGAGGCCTGACACGCAGTCGTTGAGCCCGGCGGGATAGGGCGCAACTTCCTCGACCGACGAAGGGTCGATCGAGTTGCGAAAGTCGATCATGGCCACGGCAACGCCGTTGTTGGCGATCATGCGGCCCCACGCCTTGTAGTTGCCGTAGTAGCAGGACATGGCCGCCATCCCGCCGCCGTGGATGTAGTACACGCAGGGCAGCACGTCGTCGCCGTCAGGGCGGATGAATCGCAAGTTGACCGTGTTGCCATCCGGCTGCGACAAGAGCGTGTGCTCGGTGATCGACAGGCCCTTCGAGGGCGCGACTTCCTCCGTGTCGCAGAGGTCGAAGAAGGCCGTGAGCATCGACCGGCGCGCGACCGCGCCGTCGTCGTTGGCCTCGGCCAGCAGCACGTCGCGGCTGGCGACGTCGCCCAGCGCCGGCATCGCACCGATGGCCCCGAACACGCGCTTGATGCGCGGATCGATCCGGGGGTCTTCGTTGAGGTTCACCGTCATAGTGCGACGGTACCTGACGGCGGCACGCCCACCACTAGGCTCCGAACGGCGGACGGGTGCTGGTGACCATTTCGATCGAGCTGACGGAGCACAAAGCGGTGCGGTCGCTACGCGCCGCGCTGCGTACGTGGCTTGACGACATCGGCCTGGCCGGTCTCTCGGATCGAGCAGAGCTCGCCGTCGCCGAACTGGCGACCAACGCGCTGCTCTACGGCGGCGAGTGGGCGCAGGTTTCCTTCCTCCAAGTCCCGCACGGTATTCGTCTGGAGGTGCGTGACCGCACACGGACCGCTCCGATAGTTGGGTGGGCGTCGGAACGTTCGATGACAGGCCGAGGACTGTCCCTCGTCCACGCGATCACCGACCGATTCGGCGTCGAGTCGACCGAGGGCGGCAAGGTCGTGTGGGCTGAGCTGGAGGCCTTTGGATCTGGCGTGCCGTCGGCGACGCAGTTGGATTGGGGCGGGCCCGACGCGTCCGGTCTCGATGACCGCCCGACGTATTCGGTGTCGCTCGGCGACGTCCCCACCGACCTGCTGCTCGACGCCAAGTCGCACGTCGACAATCTGGTGCGAGAGTTCACGCTGGCGGCCGCCGGCGCCCGGGCGGGACAGACCGCCGCCATCCCGAGTCATCTGGCCGCGCTGATCGAAACGGTCGTCGAGCGCTTCGCGGTGGCGCGGACCTTGATCAAGCGCCAAGCCCTCCGCGCCGCCCACGCCGGCGCCAGCCACACAACCCTCGAATTGCGGCTGCCGGCCGACGCCGCCATCGCGGGCGAGGACTACTTGCGCGCCCTCGACGAAGCCGACGAGTACTGCCGCGCGCAACGCTTCCTCACGCTCGAGACCCCGCCCCAGCACCGCGTCTTCCGCCAGTGGTACGTCGGCGAGATCATCGCCCAACTGCGCGCCGCGGTCGCCGGCGCGCCGCAACCGGTCGGCGAGACCTTCGAGCGCAGACTGCTGCGGGAGCTCGACCGCGTCGCCGAGGCCCGTCGCGCGTCGGACCGCGCCGCCCGGCTGTTCGCCGTCACCGGTGCACTCGTCAGTGCCGCCAGTCCCGAAGAGGTCGCCGATGCCGTCCTCGAGGCGGGCGTCGCCGCCCTTGGCGCGTCGGGCGGTGGGCTCCTTCTCGTCGGTGAGCACGACGGCATGGTCGTCCCCGGAACCCTCGGCTACGGGCAGGAACTGGTTGCCCGGCTCCGCGCCGAATCAACCGACGCCGAGTTGCCGGCCGCCCTCGCGTTGCGCACCGGGGAGCCCGTGTGGGTCGAATCCCGCGAACAGCGCGACGCGCAATTCCCCGACCTGCTCGGTCTCGAGCGCGAGACCGTGGCGGTGTGCGCGGTGCCGCTCGTCGTTCGCGGGCAGCGGCTGGGCGCGTTGCGATTCAGCTTCAACGAACCGCGCCTCTTCGGCGAGGACGAGCGCCGGTTCGTGATGGCCCTCGCCGCGCAGGGCGCGCAGGCGTTGGACCGGGCGCAGCTGCAACACGAACGCGTCGAGGTCAGCCATCGCCTCCAGCGAAGCCTGCTGCCACCGGTGCTCCCCGACATCCCCGGGATCGAGGTGGCCGCCATGTACCACCCGCTCGGGCGAGGCATCGAAGTGGGCGGCGACTTCTATGACATGTGGCCCGTGGGCCCGGGACGGTGGGCCCTCGCCATTGGCGACGCGGCGGGCACCGGGCCCGAAGCAGCAGCAATCAGCGCCCAGGTTCGCCACACGCTGCGGGCCCTGGCCATGAGCGATCGCGACCCCGCGTCTGTACTGCGGAACCTCAATAACGCTCTCCTCACCGGCGCAGTGGGCCGCGCCTTCGACGACACGGTCTTCTGCACGGCGATTTTCGGCCTCCTCGAGGTCGGTGATCACGTCGCACTGGACCTCGTCACCGGCGGCCATCCGCCGCCCGTGGTCCGCAGCAAGGACGGCACGGTCGTGGAGTTGGCACTCCAGGGATCGTTGCTCGGCGTCCTTCCCGAGATCGCCGTCGTCTCGCATCACCTCATTCTCGAACCCGGCAGCAGCGTGGTGCTGTTCACCGATGGGCTGCTCGAGTCGCGCAACGACGACGGCGACTTCTTCGACCTGGACCGCGTGCAGGAGGTGGTGCGCGACGCGCCGGACGACGCGATGGGACTCGTGAACGCCCTGGAGCTCGCGGTACTCAAGCACACGAGTCAGACACTCGAGGACGACGTCGCCGTACTAGTCGTGCGGGTGCGCCCGTGAGCTAGAACGGCGAGATGCGGGCGCTCGTCCTCGGTGGCAACCGGTACATCGGGCGGGAACTCGTCTTCGAGCTGGCCCGGCAGGGTCACGAGGTCACGGTCCTCAACAGCCACGTCGCACCGCTCCCCGACGGCGCCCGCCGCCTTCATGGTGACCGGCGGGTTGCCGGCGTCCTCGCCGAGGTGTTGACGCCGCGGCGCGACGACTTCGACATCGTGTTCGACAACACCGCGTATGCGGTGACGGATCTCAACCCGCTCGTCGAGCTGTTCCACGATCGCGTGCAGCAGTTCGTCTTCACGAGTTCGGTCGCCGTCTACAAGCGCAGCTTCATCCAACCGGTTGACGAGTGCTTCGCCCGACACAACCCGAATGACGCCGACCCGCGCAAGGCGTACGGCGTGGGCAAGGTGCAGTGCGAGGACTACCTGGCCGACCTCCATCGCGACCACGGCTTCCCAGCGACGACGATGCGGGTGTCGCACACGATCGGGCCGCGGAGCCCGCTGGTGACGCGCGAGCCGATCTTCTTCGCCCGTCTCGAACAGGGCCGTCCCATCCTGATTCCTGGCGACGGCTTCCCGTTCGTGCACCTCATCCACATCACCGACGCGGCCCGGGCCATCGCCTCGGTCGCCGGTAACCAGACTGCGATCGGGCAGGCGTACAACGTGGCCGGCACCGAGATCACGAGCGTCCTCGGTTGCGTCCGCCTCATGGCGCGCGCGGTTGGTGTCGAGCCCGACGTCGTCCATGTCCCGATGGACGTGGCGCGCCAGCTGTCGCGCCCGTTGCTCCACTGGGGTGAGGCGCTGCTGGGCGGCACCATCTATTCGACCGAGAAGCTCCGCGCCGAGCTGCACTGGTCGCCACAGTTCGGCTTAGAGGACGGCTACCGCGACGCCTACGCGTGGTTCGCGTCTGAAGGTCGCGGCCTGTACGACTACGACTTCTCGCCCGATGACGACGTGCTGGCCAAGATCATGGAGGTTCGATGAGCCCGGTTCTCGACGCGCAACACGACTTCGCCCACCCGGTCGAAGGCGACACCGCCTGGTCCGAGTCGTACTACTTCAACTGCTACGACCCGGCGACCGACTGCGGCTTCTACTCACGGGTCGGCGTGCGCCCCAACGAGGGCACGATCGACGTCGGGTTGGCGATCTGGGTCCCGGGGGGCGGACTGGCGCACCTGCGCTGGGTCCGCGAGCAGCGCGAGATGGTCGACCGCGAGCTCGACGTCGGGCCGGTGCGGTACCTGCTCATCGAGCCTGCTCGTCAGTGGCAGCTCACGGCGTCGGGCGAGAGCACCGGCGGACCGGTCGCCATGGACGTCACCTTCGACGCGCTGATGCCGTTCATCGGCGTCGACGGCCAAGGCCGCGAGGGCAGCGGGTCGAGCGCGGCGACAGGGCAGACCGTTGGCAAAGGCCACCTCGAACAAGCGGGCCGCTGGTCGGGCTGGATCGAGGTCAACGGTTCGCGCCACGTGCTCGGTCCCGACGCAATGGGCAACCGCGACAAGTCGTGGGGACCGCGGCGTTGGGGTGGACCGAAGATGTGGCGGTGGTTCTCGATCAACATCGACGACGCGACTCACTTCGGCGGCATTCAGATCGGTACGGACGTCGGCGACCTTCATCGCGGGTGGGTTTGGTCCAACGACGAGCACGCGTCGATCGAGGAGTGGCGCGTCAAGACCGAGTTGGAGGACGACGGCGTCACCCACCGCGTCAGCCACGTCGTCGCCCTCGACAAACGCGGCCACGAACATGAGCTGCGGGCCGACCTGCTCCGCGTGGAGCCCGGGGCGGCCGGTATCCGGCCCGACACCACGATCGTCAACGAGGGCCTGGCCCGGTGGACCTATGACGGCCGCACCGGGTACGGGATCAGCGAGTACCTCCACCAACTCGACGGCGACAGCCGCCCGGTCGTGCCGATCGCGTAAGCCCGGTTAGGGCGCGACGTCGTCGTCGCCATCGGCGAGCAACCCGGCCGCCGCCGCCAGCGCCGTCGCCAACCCTGCGGCCCGTTCGATGACGGCGGACATGTAGCGCTCGGCCACCACTGCCTGGCCCTGGAGCGGCGGATCGCCAAGTGACCGCAGCAGCGCGGTGGGATCGGCCGCGGGCGTAATCGGCGTCGGCTCGGGCGGGTCCGGCACTGAGCGCCATACGTCGGTCGCCTTCGACCGCGGCGGCCGCCGTCGACGACCACGAGGGTTACGAGGCGGACTCACGGCTCACTCATACGTCGTCTGCCGCGAGCAATGACTCGGGTCGCAGCCCGAGCGCGACGCGCAGTTGGTCGGCGTCGAGCGCGGCCAGCGAGCTCGACTTGGGCAGCACGAGGTCGGCGATGTGGCGCTTGCCGGCGACGACCTCTTCGACGCGTTCGTCGATGGTCCCGGGGCACACCAACCGGTGCGACACAACGGTGCGCGTCTGACCGATGCGCCAGGCGCGGTCGCGGGCCTGGTCCTCGACCGCGGGATTCCACCAGCGGTCGTAGAGCACCACGTGGCTCGCCGCGGTGAGGTTGAGCCCGGTCCCACCCGCCTTGAGCGAGAGCACGAGCGCGCCGGGCCCTTCGCCGGCTTGAAACTCAGCCACGAGGCGGTCGCGAACGCCGCGCGCCAGGCCGCCGTGGTAGCAGGAGATCGGAACGCCGGTGGTCGCCGTGAGGTGGTCGGCCAACCGCTTTCCCCACTCGGCGAAGTGCGTGAACACGAGGACGCTCTCGTCGGCCGCGAACACCGCGGCCACGAGCTCGTCGAGGCGGTCGAGCTTGCCCGACCGTCCCGCGAGGGGACGCCCGTCGTCTTGATACGCCGCTGGATGGTTGCAGATCTGCTTCAGCGCAGTGATGGCGGCGAGGATGGCGCCCTTCTTCGGTTCCTCGTGCGCGGCGGGGCCGACGAGGCGATCCAGCACCGCTTGGTAGAGGCCGATCTGCTCGCGCGTCATCGTGCAGTGGTCGAGCTCGTCGATGCGATCGGGTAGCTCGGCGGCCACTTCGGGTTCCGCCTTCGTACGGCGGAACACGAGGATGCCGTTGAGCGCTCGCAGCGCGGCCTCGCCTTCGCCCGCCAGCTGGGCGACGAACGACGGCCGCGAGCCAACGAGTCCGGGATTCGTGTAGTCGAGGATCGCCCACAGGTCACCCAGGCCGTTCTCGATCGGCGTACCGGTGAGGGCAAGGCGCGTGCGGGCCGGGATGACACGCAATTGCTGCGCGGTCTCGGTAGCCGCGTTCTTGATCGCCTGGGCCTCGTCGAGGACGACGCAGTCCCACGTTCGCGCCGCCAGCGCGTCGATATCACGCACGGCCGTGCCGTAGGTCGTGATGAGAAGGTCGGCGCCGGCGACCTCGGCCTCGAGTTCGTCGGCCGACGCGCGCGACGCGCCGTGGTGAACCACGACTCGAAGACTCGGCGTAAACCGCTTGGCCTCGGCGTCCCAGTTGCCAACCACCGCGGCCGGCGCGATGACCAACGACGGACCTTGTCGCTTGGCGCTGGCGAGGTGCGCGAGGACGGTCGGCGTCTTGCCGAGCCCCATGTCGAGCGCGAGGCAGCCGCCGAGGCCGACCGCTTCGAGGAACGCCAGCCAGCCGAGCGACTCGGCCTGGTAACTGCGGAGCTCACCGACGAAGTTCTCCGGACGCGGCACCGGATCGGTCGAGACCGCCTTGGCCTTGTCGAGCAGATCGGTCGCCCAGCCGCTGCCGTCGACGACGAGCCCACCGCGCAGACCGCTGGTGCCTTCGAGGCCGACGGCGTGACGCAGAATCTCGGCGCCGCTGAGCCGCGTGGTCGCCGCCCGCTCGGCCAGCGCGGCCGCCGCCTCTTTGAGATCGACGCGATCGAGCGCGACCCACCGCCCGCGCGACTGGACCAGCGGTCGCGCCTCGGCCGCCAGGCGAGCGACGTCGGCCGCGCTCAACTCGACGTCGTCGAACACCGCTGACCATCGGACGTTGCTGAGCTGGTTGGCGCCGACGACCGTCCCTGCTTTGGCCTCGGCGAACAATCGCAAGGCGGGCGACGGGCGGCGCCGCGACAGCGCGGGCACCCGGACCTCGAAGCCGGCCGCATCGAGCATCGGGCCGGTAACCGTCATGAGCTCCCAGGCCTCGTCCTGGCTGAGATACACCTGGCCGCGCCGCATCGCACCCGGCCGCAGGAGCGCCGGGACCATGCGCTCGAGGCGGGCCAGGTCGCCGGCCAGCGACTTCGGTGCCTCGCTTTCGGCGATGGCGATCTCGATGGGTTGGAGCCCATCGGCACCCGGGCCAAACACCGAGAGGAACCATGCGTTCCCCTTGTCCGGCGGGTCCAGCTGGACGACGAGGCGGCGGCGGCTGAGGGTGGTGACCGGCTTGGCCCACGCTTCCAACGCTTTGGACACCTCGGCCGACGGACCGAGTGGTGCGACGAACACCGAACCGTCCAAGCGGGTGACGACGGCTTCGGCCACCGCGGCAACGGTCCGCGTCGTCGGTGGCGGCGCCGGCAGTTCGAGCTTCTCGGCCGCCTCGACGGCGATGGCGTGGACTACCTCGGTCATGACCGCGCGGGTAACGCCGCGCGCGTCGCCGGGCGCGAGCAGCGTGATCGGCCCCGGCATCGCGCGCGCCAGCGCGTCAACGTCGGCCTCGTCGGCCGCGGCGGGCAACCAGCGCACGCGCAGGTCGCGCGCCCGGCCCTCGGCTCGCGCGTCGCTGCGGAGCGTCGGCACCAGCCCGCCATGGGCGACGAGCCGTACGCCGGCGACGGCGACGTGGCCCAGCCAGGCCACGCTCGGGCCGACGCCTTCGCGTCCGAGCCCACCGCCGACGGCGACGAGCCACCCCAGCGACTCGCGCACAGGGATCGACAACGCATCGGCTTTGCTGCCGTTGGGGAGCTTCACCGCCGGGTACTGGCTCCAGCCAAGTGGCGGACCGCCGATCGCCTCGAGCCGGTCGGCCAACTCGTCGATGCTCTCACCCGCGGTCCCCCGGCCGGCCGCCCAGACGACGACTTGGCCCGCGAGCCACGACGCCTGGAGGCGTACCTCCTCCGGCGGCTCCGGCGGGCGGGGCGCTTCGGGCCGCTCGGTCTCGGTCTCGGTGTCGGTGTCGGGCGGAGGGCCACCGGTCAGCGCGCTGTACGCCGCTTCGAGCAGCGACAGCTCGGCCTCGGCATCGGCGAGGACCTGGCTGCGCTCGGCGCCGCGCACGTCGTTGGCGGCGTCCAATCGCTCCTCGGCCTGGGCGAGCACTCGCTCGAGGACGCGCTGGTGCTCCCGCGGTTCAGCCTCGAGGGTCGCGAGCTCGCTCTCGCTCGCAACCCCTTCGGCGGCCGCCCACACGGCGGCCTCAAAGGCTCCAGCTACATCGTCCATGTGATGTGAAGGCGCTCCCGCGCCGTGTCTAGGAAGGAACTCGGACGAGAGTTCCCGCACCGCCTTCGTGGCGGGACACCAACAGCATCGCCATATTACTTCGGCGCAAAGCGTTGACCGGCGTCAAGGCGGATGCACTGACCGTTGAGCATCGGATTCTCGACGATCGCGATGGCGAGACGCCCGTACTCCTCGGGCCGGCCCATGCGCTTCGGAAAGGCGGCGTCCTTCGTCAGCACGTCGGCGTACTCGTCGGGGATCCCGGCGGTGAGCCCGGTCGAGAACAGGCTCGGCGCGATGGCCAAGGCGCGAATGCCCAGGCTTCCGAGGTCGCGCGCGATGGTCAGACACATGCCGGCGATGCCAGCCTTGGCCGCGGTGTACGCCACCTGGCCGATCTGGCCCTCGAACGCCGCGATCGACGCGGTGTTGATGATCACGCCCCGCTCCTCGTCCTCGGGCTCGTTGTTCGCCATGTAGCTGGCGGCCAGGCGACTGATGTTGAACGCCGAGATGAGGTTGAGGTCGATGATGCGCTTGAAGTCCTCGAGCGGGTGCGGACCTTCTTTGGTCAACGTGCGCTTGGCGATGCCACCGCCCGCCGTGTTGATCGAGATGTGGATGCCGCCGAGCGCTTCGTTGGCGGCGGCCATCGTCTGTTCGACCGCCGCCTCGTCCATCACGTTCAGCGGGAAGAACGGCCCGCCGAGTTCCTTCGCCACCTCGGCGCCGGCCGACGTGGGCAGATCGGCGATCGCGACCGACGCGCCCTTCGCGACGAGTTGCTCGGCGGTGGCCCGCGCCATGCCCGAGGCGCCGCCGATGACGACCGCCTTCTTGCCCTTGATCTGCACCTGTCAGTTCTCCCTTGTCGTGCTAGACGTGCGCGATGACTGCATCTTCACTGTTCGACGTCGACGGTAAACGGGCGGTGGTCACCGGTGGCGGCAGTGGCATCGGCACGATGATCGCCCACGGGTTCGTCGCCGCGGGTGTGGACGTCATCATCGCGTCGCGCAAGGAGGACTCGCTGCGAGAGGTGGCCGATGACCTGTCGAAGGTCGGCGCGTGCTCCTACATCGTGGCCGACCTGTCGACCGAGGAGGGCTGCCGCGCGCTCGGCGCCACCGTCGCCGAACGGTGGGACTCGCTCGACATCCTCGTCAACAACGCGGGGGCGAACTGGGGCGCGCCGCTCGCCGAGCAGGACACCAAGTCGTGGGCACGGGTGCTCGACGTGAACGTCGAGGGCGTGTTCCACACCACCAAGTTCCTGCTGCCTCTACTCCGCGCCGCCGGCACCGTCGAGTCGCCCGCGCGCGTCATCAACATCGGTTCGGTCGATGGCATCCAAGTGCCGGCGTTCGAGACCTACGCCTACTCGGCGTCGAAGGCGGCCGTGCACCAGATGACGCGGCACCTGGCCAAACACCTAGCGCCGGAGATCACCGTCAACGCCATCGCGCCGGGGCCGTTCCAGTCGCGCATGATGCGCGCCACCCTCGAGGCCGCGGGCGAGGGGATGGTCAAGATGATGCCACTGCGACGGATCGGCCGGCCCGAGGACATGGCCGGCGCGGCCATCTTCCTGGCCTCGCAAGCCGCGTCGTTCATGACCGGCACGATCATTCCCGTCGACGGCGGCCTCGCGACAACCAAGTAGCCACCGCGGGGTGGAAGGCAGATGCTCCGCCGCGGCCGGCACGTCGTGGTGGGCGCGCCTTCGCTGAGGGACGCACGGGGCGAGCGGCGACGCCCGCGACTTCTCGTGCCCTGTGAACCAGAAGCGCAGGCCGTGAGCCAGATCCTGACTCCCGCGCCGCACCATGCGGACATGCAGAGCGCGACGGAGACGGTTCCAACGCATTGACCGGCATCTGTCAGGGGCCGCAACGACGAACGCGTCAAGCGCTGTGAATACCGCGGCATGACCAGCGTGTCAGAGTTGGTACTTGACCACCACCACCGTCAAAGTCGTGATCGACTCCGGGCCGTCGTGGATCCCGACGTTGACAGCACTTGCCACGCTGACCCTCACCGTGGCCACCTTCGCTTACGTCGTACTGACGGCCCGGCTTGCGCGAGCTGCGGCGACTGCGAACAAGAATGCCCGCGCCGCGTTGTCAGTCGCGCGACGATCGTCGGCTGACGTCGGCGCCCCAGTTCACACCCTGGCGCTCATGCACCTGGCGACAGCGGACGAACTCCTCTTGTCGATCAAGGTCCATGGTGCGTACCCCGCGATTGTTGAGTTTGCTGTGCCCAGCTATCTGGAAATGGTTCCGGGGGCAGCACCCCGCTTGTTGAATCCAGGCGCGCCGGAGACATTCCGCGTACTCAAAGCACACACTCCGCCGCCGAGCGACCCGGCATTCATCGTGACCGTCCGCGACCTACGCGGCTCAGTGCTCGACTCATACCGCGTGGACGCGTCGCTCGACTCTCGCACGATCGCCCACATACTCCCTCTTACGTACTCGCGTAGCTACCTCGACGAGGTCGAACAGGAGCGCGCCGAAGACAGTCCCAATCGTCAATGACGAGGCTTTGGAGTCAGCGTCGCTCGCAAAGCGAGTCCAGGTCGTCGCACAACTTGATCGCGTCTGCGAGGCGCTCAAGGATCGGCGCGCGTTCGGACCGTTTTTTGTATCGGTTCCCGATGAACCCGTCACGCAGGCTCAGCGCTACGTCTTTCAGGAACCATTCGCCAAACAACGAGTGGTAGCGGCGCACACGGCTTTGCGCTTGCTCCAGCTTGTCGCGTGCGACCGGCGCTCGCTCAAGGTACGGATGCTCCAGCTTGAACGCGGGGATGAGTACCTGAGCGATCATGAGCGATGCTCCGTCGGCGCGGTAAAGATCATCGCTGAGTCGACTCGCGTCCCACTCGAAGTCGGCCTTCATAAGCGCGGCCTTCGCGGTCGGATCGCTGAAGGCCGACCAGAACAAGTACTCGCACGTCAGCGCGAGATCCGTGACCAGGAACCGACCACTCTCAAGCAGCTCCACGCGGGCGTCGGTCGGCAGCGGCGCGTCGGACTTACGAAAATCCGGCAAGTGCTCGGGATGCTCCACTCGAATCAAGCCCAGGTCATTGGCGTATCGCGGACGCCACAGCTCGCGCAGGGTTCCGTTTGTGACGCCGACATCAATCCCGATCCGCTGTAGCCGTCCTGCTATCCGCCCAACGGTGACCGTCGCGCCGCGCTGGCCTTCGTACGTCGCCGGGTTCGCCAACAGCTGCAGAACGCGGAGCCTGGGAAAGTGCGGTAGATCCACGTGTTCGTCCGGCTTCTTCAGGAGCAAGACATGATCTGGAGGCCCAAGTGCCTCTCGGCTGCAGAGCATCAGGTGCCGGAACAGAAGGGTTCGAACGATTCGGCGTTGGCGCGAAAATACGCGCTCCTGCCGAAGCTCGGTCTCGATGGGCCGACCGGCCGCGCGGGCTTCCTTGAGCAGCGCCGCCAGGCCGAAGATTGGCTCCCGGTCCAGCAGGATGCCCTCGCAGAAGTAATACAAGTTCTCCGCGATGTCTCGGATCGAGCTGTTGTACCAACGGGCGTAGTACCCCATGAATCTTCGGCCGTCGTCCTTCGCGCCAGGACCGGGTGGCGGCGGTGTCTCGCCGGTTTCACTGCGAAAAATCTGCTCTACGAACGTCTTCAGGATCGCGTCGAGATCCGCTATGAGCCGTTCGGCGTCGTGTGTTCCGAGATCGGAAGCGAGGCGGCTCAGCTCGCGAGGTTGCGACCGCATCTCCGCATTTATTTGGTCCTTGAACAGCGTGACGACGCGAAGGCGGCGGTCCAAGATCGTTATCGTCCGCCCGAACTCGAGCTTTTGTAGCACCAGCTTTTCCGTGGCCTCGACGCCGACGATCCGGTTACCCCCGTGCGCGATCTGGGCGAAGGTCTCGGTGCGCACTGCGAGGATGGTCGTGAGGTTCTTCACCTCGTGCGAGATCTGGAGGAACGTCTCGATGAGATCCAGCTGCTCGTCGGTGTCGAGGTGATCGACGTTATCCAGTGCCAGATTCAATGCAATTTGGTGGTGGCTCTCGAGATAGCCCAGAACATGGCCGAGCCGCTGGGGCGCACTTGCGGTGAGGGCGTATAAGTCGTTGTACTTGTGGTACATCTCGGCAAGCTCAGGCCGGCCGGTCAAGATCTCCCACGCGGCGAAGTCCCCCTCGGCGGGACTGTCCACCACCCCAAGGTTCGCCAACCGCTCCACTTGATCACGGAAGCGCGCGAAGTCAGGGGCTACCGCGGTCTGATAACCGGCCCACGGCCCGTCTCCGAGATGACGTCGAAACTCGTTGAGTTGCTCAAGGAGCGTCTCGAGCGCGGGGCTTGCGACCTTCTGCAAGCGCAGGTCTCGTAGGCGTTTCTCGAGGCCGTTCATGTCGACAAGGAACGTGCGCTGCCGCTCGCGTTGGCGCTCGCTCTGAAGGTCTCGTTCCCGCAAGGCGGCTCGAACGGCGGTCGACTTTCCAGTGCCTCGCTCGCCGTAGAAGATGAGCGTTCGCCCAGTGTCGAGGTGCGTCACGATCGTCGCAACCTCGTCGCGCGGCACGAAAAGGCAGGTGTCTCGCTCGTTGTCGTTTCGAGGGAAGAAGTTGTCTCGGCAGTGATTGGTGATGCCGGCGAATAGCGACCGATCGCCCTTCACCGTCTCACCCGGCAGCTCGAAGGTGATCGCTGCGTTCAGGGCGCGCGCGAGAGGCGCCAGAACCACTTGATGTGAACTGGGTCGCCGCACGAACAACTCATCGCCGGCCGGATCGACACCCACGCGCACCCCTCCACCTGCGCTACTCCGAGCGCGGAGGGTCACGTTAACGAACTGCAGACGCGTGCGCAGTCGCGCGCGCAGTCGCGCATTGCGCCGGTTCCCGGCTACAGACGTGACCGACTGAACCGTCGCGCGACACGGCGGGCGCGGTGCCAATGAAATCGGGGCGCGCTGCGCACAGATTGGTCGTCACTTCTAAGGTTCCCTCGTGCTCGTCGACTGCGGCATCTGTGAAGCGAGGGTCGATGGCGAGACGAAGGGCTCGCTCGAGTACTTCCTCGAGGACAATCCCGTCCCCGAACGCGTCACCCTCCTGAAATGCCCGAGCTGCGGAGGCCCAATCCTCGTCGGGCAGGAGATCGTTGGCAGTCGCAGCGGAAGGGACATCCTGGAGAACCCTTACCGGAAGTACCCACCGCGTGATCGCCCGTTGGACACATCCGTTCCACGCCGGATCCGTGAAACCTTCGCGGAGGCGCAGGTTTGCTTTCGTGCCAAGGCTTTTATGGCATCGGCAGTCATGTGTCGCAAGGCGCTCGAAGGCATCGCTCACTCTCAGGGGGCCAAGGCTCGAACGCTTGACGGAAGCCTCAAGGCGCTCAAAACGAATGGAATCATCGACCACCGGCTCGACGAATGGCCGACGCACTTCGAGTAACCGGCAACGACGCGGCTCGCGGAGTCGAAGCCGAGATCGGCAAAGAGGACGCGGCGGATGCCATCGCCTTCACCGAGGCGCTCGCCTATCTGTTCGTGTACCGCAACCGATACGAAGAATTTCTCGAGCGCCGCAAGAAGCGAAAGAAGAGGCCGGGTAGTAGTGGCGGCTAGCGGGTTCACTGTGTCGATTCTCCTGCCGACCGGCAATCCGGAGGCAGTGCGCGTGGTACGTCGGTCGACCCACAACGGCCTCCTCGTGATCTGCGGCCGACCTCACCTCCCCGATGCGCTCGCGAGACCCGAACTAAGCGCTCCCGGCGTCTACGTGCTGAGCGGGCGCGACGAGGCCACAGCGCGACGACGGATCTACATCGGTGAGGGCGATGTGGCCGCTGAGCGGATCAGAACACACGACACCGGCAAAGACTCTTGGACGGAGCTTGCGGTCTACACGACCGGCGACGGCAGCCTCAACAAGGCGCATGTGAGATACCTCGAGTCAAAGCTCATCCAGCTCGCGAAGGCAAATGGCCGCGCTGTCCTCGACAACGGGAACCTCCCAGCTTTGCCGGCGCTCGCCGAAGCGGATGCCGCTGACGTGGAGGCACACCTGGATGACCTCCGACTGCTGCTCCCCGTAACCGGCTTGGACGTATTTGAGCCGAGTCCCGCGCCAGGCCCCGGCTCCTTCGCCATTCAGCACGGGGCGACCCATGGTGCGGGCTACCCCGTGGCGGATGGGTTTCTCGTGAAGGCGGGCGAGCGAGTCCGTGATACGACCGTGCCATCGGCATCGCCAGCGACGATCGCGCTCCGATCAGAACTGATCGACGCGGGCCTGCTCAAGAACCAGCCAGATGGCTCGTACCTGCTTACCGCCGACCATGTGTTCAGCTCCCCCTCTGCGGCTGCCAACGTGATCACAGGAGCGAACGTGAACGGCCGCGACGCATGGAGGAACGGGGCCGGCGAAAGTCTCAAAGAGGTAGAAGAAATGTCGATCGCTTTACCCAACAGCTCCTTTAGGGCGGCAGTAACGAGCCAGAGGTCCTTGCCGACGTTCGCCCGTAGCGTCGCCTCCTGAGCGGGCGTCCGCTTCTTGTGAGCGGCGCGGATTCGATTGGGATTCAGCCTTGCGAGCGCGGCCGCAATCTTGGCGTCGGATGCATTGGGCGGATCGCGGTGAACGTGTCCTTGAGACCCCCCAGCGTCATCTTGTCGACGCGTTTCGGTGTTGGAGTGTTGATCTTGTTCGTCGAGGTGACGGTCTTGATCCGACCACTCATGTGTTTGTTCAGGTACTTCCGGCCCTCGTGCTCAACTGCATTGCACGCGTCCTCGAATCCCTCGCGCCACTGGCCGCGGCGGATCTGCTCATGCGACGGGCCAAGCGCCTTCCGCACCTTGTTTGAGTAGAGGTTCAAGCTTGGGAGCGCGATGTTCACGGCTTGATCCACGGGGGCGGACGCCTCGAGCACACCTTCACCCGCGGTGTACATGTACAGCCCGACTCCTAAGGCGCGGAGCTTCGTTTGCTGCTCCATTGGAGCGTCAGCCGATGCGCGTGGGGCCCGGTCGTGACGCCATTCCTCCTCCACCGCGTTGTGCCGCCGCGGTACTCAGTCGGTTGCGCCAACACGGCCGAGATTGCCGTCGCCGTCGTCGCATCGGGAACCCTCCTCGGCACCAACAGCATCGATGCCGGTGTCGTGCTCGCAATGTTGGGGGGCGGCGTCCCGCCTCTCCGCTCGCCGCCTTCGTCGTGCGCTACATCCCGCCGCAGCTCCTGGGACTCGCGGTCGCCGGCCTCTTGCTCCTCACCCACAGCCGCGAGCTCGCCAACACGGACCATCTCCCGTTCGACCGCTGGTTCGCCTACATCGGGATCTCGCTCGCAGTACTGGCCGGCGCGTTCGTCCCGCGTATCCTCTTCCGTCGCGAGTCCCGTCGCATCGCGTAGCGTCCCGCGCATGGACGTGTTCGAAGCAATGCGGACGACCCGCGCCATGCGCAGGCTCGACAGCAGCAAGCCGGTCAGCGACGAGGACATCTGGACCATCCTCGAGGCCGCCGGCAAGGCGGCGACCGGCGGCAACCGCCAGCCGGTTCGCTGGATCGTGGTGCGGGACGCCGACAAGCGCCGTCGCCTTGGCGACATCTATCGGGAGACCTGGGCCGAGGTCGGCAAGATGTACCGCTCCGCAACCAATCCCGACGACACGCTGACGTCGCGCATCCTCAATTCCGCCGATCACCTCGGCGAGCACCTGGGCGAGGCGCCGGTGATCATCATCCCGGCCGGCCAGGGCGCCGACGCCGCGTCGGTCTTCCCTGGCGTGCAGAACCTGTTCCTGGCCGCCCGCGCGCTCGGGCTCGGCACCACGCTGACCACGATCCACAAGCTGCGGGAAAACGATGTCCGCGAGATCCTCGGCATCCCGGAGGACGTCGAGACATTCGCGATGATCCCCGTCGGCCACCCGCTCGGACGCTGGGGCGAGCCCACCCGCCGGCCGATCGAGGAGATCACCTACTGGGACGGCTGGCGCCAGCCTCGCGACCGGTCGTAACCGGGTTCCGTCGCCGACCGGTCACGAAATGACGTGATGACGGCTACTCGTGACCGCTCGGCACTGCGACGCGCGGGACACGGGTACGGTCCGGGCATGGAGCAACGGATCAGTCTGGTCACCCTCGGCGTGCGCGACCTGGCACGGGCCAAGCGGTTCTACGAGGCGTTGGGGTGGCGCGGCCAGGAGATGCAGGAAACGGTGTTCTTCCAAACGGGCGGGATGGCCCTTGTTCTCTGGGGTCGCGATCAGCTGGCGGCCGACGCGGCGGTCGCCGATATCGCGGCGGCCGGCGCGTTCGACGGCGTCGCGCTGGCCCAGAACGTTCGGTCGCGGGAAGACGTCGACCGGATCGCGGCGGAGGTAGCAGCGGCGGGCGGTGAAGTCACCAAGGCGCCCGCCGACACGTTCTACGGCGGGTACGCCTTCTACTTCCGCGACCCTGAGGGCCACTCCTGGGAGGTCGCGTACAACCCCGGCTTCACGATCAACGCCGACGGCACGCTGACGCTCCCCGACTTCGCGGCCTCGTAGCTACGCGTCTGGCCGAGCAGGGTGGATCGCGCGCCCGCCCCGCGACCTAGTGGCGCTCGACGAGTCCCACCACCATCTCGACCCACGTCGCGATGACATCTTCGCGGTCGGCGTCGATCGGGGCCTGACCCAGCAGCAGATCGGCCGACGCAAACGCCACGAGGGAACCGAGCGCGAGCGCCGCGCCGACCTCGGTGCCGCCTGCGCGGGCGAGCAACGAGGCGAACTCGGTGAATGTCCCGCGCACCACTTGCTCGACAGCGCCGGCGAGCAGATGCGGGCGCTGGCGACTCTCCGAGATGAGAACGCGGAGCAGTTCCTGCTCCTCCTCCAACTCGAGAAAGACGTAGCGCGCGACGAGTGTGAGCTCTGCTCGCAGGTCGCCGAGAGGCGGGACGGCGCCGCGGATCTGGCGCACCGCTTCGAGCCGCGCCAGGTGCCGGTCGATCCCGGCGACGAGTACGGCTTCCTTGGTGCGGAAGTGATGGAACAGGCCACCCGCCCCCGGCGTGAGGCCGGCGGACCGCTCGATCTCGGCAACCGACGTGGCGTCGTAACCCCGCTCGCCGAACAGCCGCATGGCCTCGTCGAGGAGGCGGTCGCGGGTCGGATTTGACGTGCTCGGCACCGCCTCAGTAAACACTGAGGAAAGCTCAGTATCAAGTGAGGTGGCCTGCGATGACGATCCCCCAAGGGAGGTTGCGGCGCACAGTTCCTCTCGCCGCCATCTCTGCCCGAGCGGCCGGTGGAAGTGTGATCGACGTGTTGCGTCGCCGGCTCAAGGGCCAGCGTGGCACCAGCCTCGAGTTCCATGTCCGCAACGCGGAGCGCTACGCCGACGCGTTGTCGCAGTCGAAAGGCCTGCTGATGAAGGTGGGCCAGATCCTGTCCTTTGTCGATACGCGCGCGGCGATCGACGGGCCGTACGGCGACGTGTACCGGAGCGCGCTCGCGTCCCTACAAGCCGACGCCGAACCAATGGAGGCAGTGCTCGTGGCCGCGGTCATCGAGAGCGAGTTGGCGCACGCGCCGGAAGAGCTCTTCGCCGACTTCTCCCCCGAGCCCATCGCCGCCGCGTCGATCGGCCAAGTGCACGCGGCGCGCCTGCACGACGGCACCGAGGTCGCAGTGAAGGTGCAGTACCCGGGCGTCGCCGAGGCCATCGGCGCCGACTTGGCCAACACGGAGCTGCTCTTCACGTTCATGAAGATCGCCAAGGGAATGGTGCCGCAATATCGCAACGTCGACGTGCGCGCCATCGCCGACGAGGTTGTGGAGCGCATCGGCGAGGAACTCGACTACCGCGCCGAGGCGGCCAGCCAAATGGAATTCGCCGCGCATTACCGCGGCCATCCCTTCGCGCGCGTTCCCGAGGTATTCCCCGAGCTGTCGAGCGACCGCGTGATCACAATGCAGATGGTCCACGGACGACGGTGGACCGAGATCGACGACGCCGAGCAGCAGCTGCGCAACCGATGGGGCGAAGCGATCGACCGCTTCTTCTTCGGGAGCATCGCCCGCTTCGGCATGTTCAATGCCGATCCGCACCCCGGCAACTATCTGTTCCACGACGACGGCACGGTTACTTTCCTCGACTTCGGCTGCGTGAAGCGCTTGAGTCCCGCGGCGCGGCGCGGCTTCTGGGAGATGCCTGCGGCGGCGATCGACAACGACGCCGACCGCTTGCTACGCGTCAGCATCGAGCAGGGATTCGCCAACGCCGACAATCCGCCTCCGGCCGACAAGCTGCTGGCGTGGATCCGTCAGAACTTCAGCGCGCTCCACGAGCCGCAGCCGTTCACATTCACGCCCCAGTTCGTGGCCCAGCTGCTCGGTCACATGGCGAGCATGGACAAGGACGTCATGCGCCACGTCACGGTGCCGGGCGAATTCGTGTTCACGAACCGAATCTTCGTCGGGCTGTACTCGATCCTCGGAGCGTTGCGAGCGACGGCGGACTGGATGGCCATCTTCCAGGAGAACGTCACCGGGCAGTCCACCACTGACCTTGGCCGCCTCGAAGCCGAATTCTTCGCGGCCTCATCGCCCGGCCACCCATAAACGGCACGGCGCCCGTGCGCTGAGCACGTTCCCGCACGTCGACACGACTAAAGTTGAGTCATCTGATCAGGTTTATGGCAGGTTGACCGACGTGCTCGTTCCCGCGACGACCAGCGAGCCGCTGGTCGTCCTTGACCTGCCCTCGGCGCCGCCGGTCATCAGGGCGACGGCTGTGCCGATGCGCCGGCCGAAGGCACCGGCGGTCGCACTGCTCGTGCTCGGCGTGGCGTTGGCGATCGGCCCGATTGTCGGCGGGCTGTTCTCGAAGGTCGCGTCGGGCAAGCAGATGATCGACCAGTTCGCGCCGCACATGGAGGTGGACGCGCGGGCGAGGTACGACAGCGACCTCAAGACGCTGCGCGCCGCGGCCGCGGCTGTCGACACGATCTACGCGCAGCAAGGCGTGGCGACCGGGCGGTTCGCGGGTCTCGATGTCTATCGCCGCCAAGCGAGCGCCATCGACCAGCACGCGACATCACTGCTCGACCGGGTGAACCGAACCGAGCCCGACTACCGCCGCATCGCCGACATCGGCGGATTCGATCGGATCCCGTTCCTCATCGTTCTGTACGGCATCGCGCTGATCTACGGGGCCTGCGTGCTGCTCGCGAGTACCCGCGGTCGGGCACGCGCCGCCGTCGGCCTGATCGTCGTCGCGTCGTTCGCGCTGGCCGTGTACCCCTTCATCAGCGATCTCAGCAGTGGGACGAAGGCCGGCCAACGGATGCTGCACAGCTTCGCCCCGATGATGACGCGCGCTCAGGTCCGCCAACTCCAAGCCGACTTCGTTGTTCTCGTCACCGCCGACGGCGAACTCGACACCGGCTTCCGAGCCGTCCCGCAGACGGGTCAGCCGGCGGCCGCCGTGAATGCGCTCGTCACCGGCTGGCCGGGCATCTCGTCCGACCTGGCCTCGCTGGTCGGGACCATCAACGACAACATCGGGAACTTCAACGCGCTCGACGACGTTGACACGCTCATGCGCAGTGCCGGTGCCTCAGGTTTGGAGTCCTTTCCCGCGGTGCTGATCGGCCTGGGCATCGTCGGCGCCGGGCTGTCACTGGCGGCCGTCCCGCGCCGCAGGAGGGAGCCATGATGCGCCGCGTCGCGATCGGTGTCGCCCTGATTCTCGCGGCGACCGCCGTCGCCTGTTCGAGCAGCAAGAGCGCCGATAAGGCATCAGCCACCGGTGAGGAGCTCATCGGGTTGTTCCGGCTGACACCAGGGGCCGGGAACAGCGCGGCGGTCACCGGCACGTGGTTCCGCATGTTGCAGCCGGGCGGCAAGGCCACGTCGGGGCCATACATGATCAACGCCGACTCGCCGGCCGACGGCGGCCAGACCACGCTGCTCGAGCCGGGTAGCTCCGGCGGGCTGCGCACCGGGGGGTACCAGTCGCAGCCTTCGCCTCCGTTCGACGGCGGCGGTAACTCGCTGGCCGATGCCATCACCAAGCCGACCAAGTTCTTCGGGGTCAAGTTCAGCATCTCGACCAACGAGACGGACCTGCAGACCAAGACGAAGGTCGCGCCGCCGACGATCCTCCTCGAGAACGGTCACCTCAGCGCCGACCTGTCGTCGTGGGCGGCGTCGTGGAACAACCAGAACTTCAACCAGGGTGCGCCGAAGCCGGTCCAGAGCACGCAGGCCGAGGCGCCCGGCCAGAAGCAGGCCCAACGCGCGTGGGACTGGGTGTCGCAGAAGTGGCTCGAGGCGGCGCCCCGATCCACAGTCACCGGTGGAGGCGCGACCGGCACGTATGACGCCAAGACCGGCGCGTTCGTGCTCGAGTGGACGAGCCATATCGACGGCGGTCCCTTCAACGGGTTCACCGGGCTGTGGCACCTCGAGGGAATCTTCGAGGCGTCCGGACGCGCGCCGGCGGGCGCGTAGCGTGGGCGAGGCGAGGGCAGACAGCCGCACCGCTGCTGCCATCGTCGTCGAGGAGGCCACCAAGGTCATCGACGGCGTCACGGTCCTCGATCGCGTCTCGTTCACCGCCCATCCCGGACGCGTCACCGCCTTCATGGGCCCCAACGGCGCGGGCAAGACCACAACGCTGCGCGTCATCCTCGGCATCGATCACCTGACGTCCGGCCGGGCGACAATCGGCGGGAGGCCGTTTTCCGAACACCCGCGGCCGATGGAGATCGCTGGCGCGTTGTTGACACCTGACGCCGCGCACCCGCGTCGCACCGCACGCGGCCACCTGCGCGTTCTCGCCGCCAGCAACGGCCTGCCCGGCGCGTCGGTGGACGATGCCCTCGACCTGGCCGGCATCGCGGGAATCGCTGATCTACCCGTCGGCCAGATGTCACTCGGGATGCGGCAGCGACTTGGCCTGGCCACGGCGTTGATCGGCGACCCGGCTGTCCTCATTCTCGACGAGCCGCACAACGGGCTCGACGCCGGCGCCATCCGGTGGCTCCGTGTCATCTTGCGCACGCTGGCCGACGGGGGCCGAACGGTCCTGCTCTCGAGCCATTTGATGGCGGAGATAGAGCAGTTCTGCGACGACGTCGTCGTCATCGACGAAGGACGCGTTCGCATGGCCGGCCCCCTCGGCCACTTCGTCGGTGGTCCGAGCCGGTCGTTGGAGCAGCGCTATTTCGACATGGTGGAGGGGCCATGACCGCGGCGCTGCGGGCCGAGGTGCTGAAGATCGTGACCGTACGCGGGCAAGTCATCGGCGCGGCCCTGGCGACGCTGGCCCTGCCGCTCGTGTCGCTTCTCGTGGCCACGACCGGCGGCGTGGGTTCGGGCGACACGGTCACGAGCGGGGCGGCGACCGGCGCCATCGCCGGCCTGCTCGCATTCGGCGTGTGGGCGGCGACACTGGCGGCGGGCGAGTACGCGCAGCAGACGATCGTGGTGAGCTTGACGGCGGTGCCGCGCCGTTCGGTGTTCTACGGCGCCAAGGTGGCGGCGATCAGTGGCGTAGCCGCGGTGGGCGCGGTCATCTCGGCGATGGCTGCGTGGCTGATGGTGTGGGCCGTCCTTCCCGCCGGCGCGCACGACCTTGGCGATCCCGCCGCGCTCATCGGGGTGGTGGCCGCGGTCGCCGCGGTGACGGTGATCGGCGTGGCCGTGGGTTTGATGACCCGGTCACCGGCGGCGTCGGCCTCGATTCTGGTTGCCGCCGTGCTGTTCCCCAACGCCAGCGGCGGCCTGCTCGGTGGGCTGGAGCGGTGGGTGGTCGGCGCCAGTCCGGGCACAGTGATCACCCAGGTGGTGGGCGGTGCGCAACTTGCCGACAACCGGATGTTCCCAGGTGGCGCGGGTGCCGCGCTACTCACGATGCTGATGGTGGCCACCGCCGTCGCGCTCGCCGGCGCGGTGACCTTTTTCCGACGCGACGGTTAGAACGCCAACGCGAGAGCCGCCGGGAAGCAGGACGCTCCGGGCAGGCTGGCGAAGGCTGCGACGCCGGGCTTCACCGTGTTGGCGACGGCCGTCTCGCCGTCGAGCACCTGCTGACGATACGGGGCGTAGAGCGGGCTGAGCGCGTCGAAGCCGGCCTGCTGCAAGGGATGCACAACACCAACCAGCGCGCCGACCCCGTCGGCGTTGGCATCGAGTTGTTCGCCGCCGGCGACAATCAGCGGTCCGAACAACGGGAAGCCCGGTTCGAACGCCGGGACCATGGCGAAGGCCTCGGGCGAGAACGGCCCGAAGAGCGGGACAAGTCCGACCAGGTTGGCCAGTCCCGCTTGCTGCGCGGGCACCGCCAATCCGAGCGGGCACGGCGCCAGGCCATTGGTGCTGGGCGGCTCGGTCGGCGCGGCGCTCGGCGCCGGCGCCGCCGGTGCGGGAGCGGCCGCGGTGGCGGTGTTCGTCGGGGCGGGCGTGACATCTGCGGCAGTGGTCGGCACCGCCTCCACGGGTGCGACAGCGGCAACCGACTGCGCGATCCGCGCGCCAAAGGCGGTCGGCACGCCCACCCCGTCGCGACCGGGACGGTACGCGCGGCCCAGCAACGCAAACGTCGCCAGCGCGACGAATGCGATGACGATCACGATCACCGCGACGAGACGGGTGCGGCTGGCGTTCACTTGGCGCCCGTCGACGCGAGCTCGGGGATCCGCAGGCCGACGTTGTTGCACTCTTCGCACACCGACTCGGGGATGATCCCTGCGCGCATCAGGAGCGCGAAGGTCTTGCACCCCAGGCAGTAGCCGGCGAAACCCTCCAGCGACGCGGCGACGATCAGCAGCCCGAGGACGACCTGCGCCGCGAACCAGTGGTGCGTGAGCGCAAGCACGAGCGCGGTGCCGGAGAACGTCATGCCCATACCCTGCGCGAATCGCTTCGGCGGACCGGCGACCAGCTTCTCGTCAAATGGCAGCCGCGGCGTGATCTGCTTGGTGACCAGCTGGCCGAGCGGGCTCAGTTTCGGCCCGGTGAGAACGCGAGCAACGAAGCCATAGAACAGGACCGCGACGAGCCACGTGACTCGGAACGTGACGGCAGTCACGGCCATCGCCACCACGCCGGTCGCGACGAGCCGCGCCGACACCTCGTTGACGGGATTCGGGAAACCGATCACTCTGCGCACGGGTTCCTCCTTCTACTCGGTCGTGCCGTCGGAGGTGGCTCGCTGCGCCGGCAGGAGCAGTGCGAGAGCGGCGCCAACCCCGACTATGGCGGTAACAACAATCAGCCAGGCCGGAGGCTTCCATCCCTTCTCGGAAACCGCCCCGACGACCTTGGCGCTGCGGGGGGCCGCCTCGGCGTTGGTCGACGCGTCGGTTGTCGCGGTAGTCGCCTGGCCGCCCGCGGCTCCGGTTGCCACAACGGCACCGCCTTGTGACGGGCGCCCCACATTCGGAGTCCCCTGCGTCGCCGCGGCCGGGCTCGCGGCCGCGCCGCCGCGGAACGTCCCGGCGAGGTGCCACGAGCCGGTGAACTCGTTGAACGGCCCGCCCACGATCGTGCTCGTCCACTCGAGGAGGAATGCGCCCGTCGTCGCGTTGTAGGTGCCGTGGACAGGCGTCGTGAGCTGGGGTGTCGAACCGTCGGGCTTGGGCGCGCCTTGGTTGAAGTTCTGCTTGTTCCATGTCGCTTCCCACGCCCGCAGGTCGCCGGTCAGCTTGCCCGACGGGTCGACTTGGATCGCGGGAGCGGTCACGTCGACACCACTCTGGCGATCCTTCGGGTCCGTCGAGATGCTGAACTTCACGCCGAAGAAGACGGCAGGAACGACGATGCGCTTGGAGAGGCTGTTGCCCTGCGCGTCGAACGCGGGCGACGGGGCCGGCTGGTACCCGCCAGTCACCAGGCCCCCGTCCGAGCCCGGCGCGAGGAGGGTGTACGTCTTGTCGGCACAGGTCGAGTCGCCGTTGCTCACGAACGGACCGTTGGCGACGGTGCCGCTGGGCTGGACCATGCGGAAGTAGGTGCCTGATGCAGCGCTCGACTGGCACGCGCCCGGTGTTAGGGCGAACGTGCCGACGAGGTTGGTCCCCGCCGCCGTCGCCGGCCCGGCGCCGAGCACGCTGAGCACGAGCAGTGCGAGCGCCGGCGCGGCGCCCACAGCCACGAAAGCGCGTCGGAGACGAGAAGTCCTAGCCATCGGAATGTTGACCATATTAGTCAAGATTTAGACACCGCGTCGCTGCGGGCGAACCCTCGAGGAAATGGCGTACCGAATCGGTACGCCATTTCCTCGAGAGCTAGGCCGACTCGGCGTGGAGCCAGGCGGTTAGATCCGGATCAGCGGCGCGATCCTGCATGAAGAAGGCGTGACCACCCTCGTACCAACGCAGCTCGGCGCTTGGCAGGCGAGCCAGCATCGCGTCCTGGTTCGCGGGTAGTGCGATTCCGTCGTATCGGCCGGCGGCGATGAGCACCGGCATCGTCATCAAGTGCAGGCGATCAACGACGTCGTGGCGGTTGCGGGCGCCGAGTTGCGCCACCTCCCCGGCCGTCGGCGCCGCGTTCTCAAAACCCTCCATGAACGACGTAAGGAGTTCGCGCAGTGCCTCGTCCTCCCGTGTGCGAGTGTCGAGAATCTCGACGCGAACTCGGAGCCGTTCGGCGGCAGCGAGCGACGGCAACTCGTGCAACGGATACGACGCGTAGTCGGCGCCGCCGGGCGACGTGCAGGCGAGCACCACGCGCTCGAACCGCTCGGGTGCGGTGACCGCCGCTTCTTGGGCGACCATGCCGCCGAAGCTCACGCCGATCATGCGGCATCGAGACCAGCCGATGTGATCGAGGAGCGCGACAAGGTCGGCGGCGAAGTCGGCCATCTCCGGCGTGGTGGGGCCTGCCCTCGACCGGCCCAAGCCCCGATGGTCCTACGCGAGAACCTCGCACGACTGGACGAGCGATGTGTCGAACGCGTTGGGCTTACGACGTAGGTCGCTGCCGGAGCCCGACACGTAGACGACGCGTGGGCCGCCGGCCGTGCCACCGAGCTCGTAGTGGATGCTGACGTCGCCCAACTCCGCAACCGGCATGACGCCTACCTAGCATGACGGCCGGGCGCAGGTCTCGAACCGCGCCGACGAATTGGAGGACATGTGAGCAACGAGGCGGTGATCGTCGGGGCGGCGCGCACGCCGATCGGCACGGCGTACAAGGGTTCGCTCGTCGACGTCGACGGCTTCACCCTCGGCGGCCACGTCGTTGTCGAAGCGATCAAACGCTCCGGGGTCGACCCTGGCATCGTCGACGACGTCGTCCTCGCCGAGTCGCTGTACGGCGGTGGCGTGATCGCCCGGTACGCCGCGGTGGCCGCCGGGCTGACGCATGTCCCGGGCGCGGCGCTCAACCGCCACTGCGCATCGGGATTGTCCGCGGTGCAGACGGCGGCCGCGTCGATCATGGCCGGTATGGACGACGTCGTGGTCGCCGGCGGCGTCCAGTCCACCTCGACGGCGCCGCGAACGCCGCGCCGCGTGCCGGGCACCGACGAGGTGGATCAACGGTGGATGTCGCCCAGTCACCCGGGTACGCCCGAGGCGCCGAACATGGACATGACGATCACCGTCGGCTGGAACACCGCGACCAGCGTGGGCATCACCCGCGAGGACATGGACGCGTGGGCGGCGCGCTCGCACAATCGGGCGATCGCCGCCATCGACGACGGACGGTTCGAGGCGCAGATCGCGCCGGTGGAGCTCGAGGCACGCGACGGGACGCGGAGCGTGTTCGCCGTCGACGAGCATCCGCGCCGGGACTCGACGCCCGAGAAGCTCGCCACGCTCGCACCCCTCCATCCCGAGATCCCCGGGTTCGGCATCACCGCCGGCAACAGCTCGGGACTCAACGACGGCGCGGCTGCGCTCGTGATCGCCAACCGCGCCGTCTGCGAGCGCCAGGCCCTGACGCCACTGGCGATCATTCGCTCATGGGCATCGGTTGCGGTCGAGCCGGCGGACACCGGTCTGGCACCGGCTCCCGCGATCGAACGGGCGCTCCGTCGCGCCGGAGTCACCGTCGATGACGTGTCGTTGTGGGAGATCAACGAAGCGTTCGCATCGGTGCCCATTGCCGCGGTACGCGCCCTCGGACTCGACGAGGAGCGCGTGAACACGGTCGGAAGCGGCTGCAGTCTCGGACACCCGATCGCGATGACGGGAACGCGGATGGTGATTTCGCTGATGCACGAGCTCCAGCAGAGTGGGGGCGGCATCGCCGTGGCCGCCATGTGCGCCGGCGGCGGGATGGGCTCCGCGATCGTCGTCGAGGTTGTTCCCTAGCTCGGATGTGTTCGCCTAATCCCCGCGGTGAACGATCTCGGCATTCCGGCGGGCCATCGCTTGCAACGCCGCTATGTCGGGCTGCGCCTTGGTGACGTCGTCGGGCCAGTCGCCGATCACCTCCGCGGCCCACGTCGTCCACTCGAGTACCAGCTTCTCGAAATCGTCGAGGAAGCGGCCGACCAGCACGAGCCACGGCAGCCGCTCGGGGAAGGGCCCTGTCCCGTCGAGATAGGGGCCGGAGATCTCCACGCCCAGCTGCGCCTGCGTGTCGGTCCACTCGCGCAATTCGTCCAGGCGGGCTTGAAGATCGGCCTTGGTGCCGTGCTCGGCGAAGAACACCCGAACGAGGTGTTCGAGGTCGAGCGTGGGGGTCGAGGTCACCGGTGTCTTGACCCATGCCCGCAGCGCCTTCCGGCCCGCCGGCGTGATCGAGTACACGGTGCGCGGGCGCTTGCCGACTGCCTCGTTGCTCGCCTTGGCTAGGCCGTGGGCGACCAGTTTCTTGGGCTCTTCGTAGATCTTCGACCGGGCACGCGGCCAGAACTGGCCAAGGGACCGATCCATCTGCTGCGCCAGCTCGTAGGGCGTCCACGGACGCACACCGAGCAGGCCGAGGATGGCGTACGAGGTGGTCGTCAGGTCTCCGGCCATTGACATCGTCCCTTTGGGAGTATAGGAATAGTCCCTAAGGGACTGTAGCAGGAGCGGTCGAAACAGAGGAGGTTGCATGTCGATGACGATCGCCAACGTTGAGATGGCGGCCGCGTGGGACGGCGGCGAGGGCGACCACTGGACCGAGTTCGCCGATCGCTACGACGCGGCGTCGACGCGGACGTGGACGCGGTTCCTCGACGGCGGGCCCATCCGAGTCGACGATCGCGTGCTCGACATCGGTTGTGGGACGGGGCAGTCGACTCGAGACGCAGCCCGGCTCGCATCGTCGGGCGCGGCGGTGGGCGTCGACCTTTCGGCCCGCATGCTCGACGACGCGCGGCGCCGGTCGGCGGCCGAGGGCCTGACCAACGTGGAATTCGTCCAGGCCGATGCCCAGGTCCACCGGTTCGATGCCGGCTCCTTCGATGTCGTCATCAGTCGCTTCGGCGCCATGTTCTTCGTCGACCGCGTCGCTGCCTTCGCCAACTTCGCCAGCGCGCTGAAGCCGGGCGGCCGACTCGCGGTTCTCGCCTGGCGCGGGCTCGAGGAAAACGAGTGGCTGCACGTATACCGCGACGCACTCGCGGTTGGCCGCGACCTCCCGACGCCTCCTCTCGGCGCGCCGGGTCCGTTCGGCTTGGCCGACGACGACGGCGCGCGCACCATGCTCGAGGAGGTCGGGTTCGCTGACGTGGCGATCGAGCGCATCGAGGAACCGATGTACCTGGGCGCCGACTTCGACCATGCGTGGTCGTGGGTGAAGCATCTTGGCGTCGTCAAGGGCATGACGCACGATCTGAGTGAGGCCGATCGCGCTACCGCGATCGCCAATTTGCAGGACGCGCTACGCGCGCACGAGACCAGCGACGGCGTCCTGCTCGGGACGTCCGCGTCGCTCATCACCGCGACGAAGCCGTAAGCGGGGACGGAGGAGCCAGCGCTGGGGCCCAACGACCTAGCATCGTGACGCTCCTACAGTCCCCGCCCCCGTAGCTCAGGGGATAGAGCATCGGTTTCCTAAACCGTGTGCGAAGGTTCGAATCCTTCCGGGGGCGCCTGCTGATGTCGCGGTTCGATTGACCGGGGCAATCCGTTGACGGCCGTGGTTCCCCGCAGCAAACCGCAACGCGCAGATCCCGGTCCAAAGCTTCCAAACCGCGAACAACAGGGACCACTAGTATCACTTCTGGCAGCAAGTGATACTATCGGGAGGCGATGGTCTCAGACGCGACCAACCCAACTGCGTGGCCTGCGTTGACCTATGAGAGCGTGGCATGGCAGCCCGCCGACGTGCCGGCGCCGCGCACCGCCCTCCGCCGCTATCGCGGGCCATACGAGGCCGCAGTCGTCCCGCCGATCGCGGAGATCGCCATCGTCTTGCCGTCGGAGACGGCCGCGGTCGCCGATGAAGCCGCCGCCGAAATCGCCCGCTTCGACGCAGAGCTCGGTCATGAGATCGCTCCGTTCGCAGCCGTGCTGCTCCGGTCGGAGTCGGCCGCATCCTCCAAGATCGAGAACCTGACGGCGTCGGCGCGAGCGATTGCCGAGGCCGAGCTTCACGATTACGCCGGTCGCAACGCCTCGATGATCGTGGCCAACGAGCGCGCGATGAGCGCCGCCATCGCGCTCGCGGACCGGATAGATGGTGACGCCATCCTGAGAATGCACGCCGCCCTCCTCGAGCGCAGCGACCACGACATGGCCGGCCGATGGCGCGACCAGCAGGTGTGGATCGGTGGTGGCAACCTCGGGCCGCACGGCGCAGCCTTCGTCCCACCTCGACATGAATCGGTACCGGCCGCAGTCGCAGACCTGGTGGCCTTCATCGACCGAGACGACGTTCCGGTCCTCGCGCACACTGCTCTGGCTCACGCCCAGTTCGAGACGATCCACCCCTTCCCCGACGGCAACGGTCGAACGGGCCGAGCGCTCGTACACGCCCAACTTCGCGCCAAGGCCCTGATCCGCAACGTAACCGTGCCTGTGTCGGCAGGCCTCTTGACCGACATCGATGGGTACTTCGCCGCGCTCACCCGTTACCGCCAAGGCGATCCGATCGCCATCGTCGAAGCGTTCGGTGCGGCGTCACTTCACGCCGTGGCCAACGGCCGGCGACTCGTTGACGACCTCCACGCTCTCCGCGAGGACTGGCAAGAACGCGTGCATGCTCGCCGGGATGCCGCGGCGTGGCGCGTCGCCGACCTGCTGCTACGGCACCCGGTCGTCAACGCCGCGTTGGTCTCTACCCAGGTCGGGATCGCCCCGCAGAACGCTTACCGGTCACTCCGGCCGTTGGTCAATGCCGGTGTCCTCGTTGAGTTCACCGACCGCAAACGCAACCAGCTCTGGCGCGCGCCAGAGATACTCGACGCCCTCGACCGGTTCGCAGCTCGTGCCGGCCGGCGCGCTCGCCGCCCCGGCTAAGCCGCGATGCTCCGTGCTCCGCGGCGGTCGGGCGGCCCCACCTGTCCTGTTAAGGGGCACCGTCTGGCGCGTGATGCGATCCTGTTGGCGTGGCGGATTCTGGAGGTCGCATCAGCCCGAACGACGAGTTGACTGACGACGACCGGTCCGCGTTGGCGTGGGCGGCCTCGACGGAGAATCCCGTCGCAGTTGCGATAGCCATCCGCCTCCGCAGCGGCGCCGACGCGAACGCGTCGGTCTCAGAACTCACGGCGATGCGTCGAGACTGGGAGGCCGCCGGCGGTCCACAGCCCGAGCCTCACGTCCACCGCACGCTCGTGCGGTTCGCCGACGGCACGACGGTCATGGGTGTCCGTTTCCTGGGCGACGATCCCTACGTCCGCGCCGACCCGCCTGACTTCGGCCTCTACCTCGATGAGAGGTGGGCGCCGCCGTGGCCTCACGAACACTTCGACTGGCCGGACTTCGGCGTTCCCCGAGATCTCGCCGCGTTACGTCGAACGCTCACCGACCTGCTCGACCGCGCCCGCAAGGGCGAGCGGGTCGAGGTCGGGTGTCTCGGCGGCCACGGTCGCACCGGAACCGCACTCGCGTGCCTCGCCGTCCTAACCGGCACGCCCGCCAGCGACGCCCTGGCTTGGGTGCGGACCAACTACTGCTACAAGGCCGTCGAGACCGACGTACAGGAGCGACTCATCGCCACGTTCCACCCGTGACCTGACGGCCCCAAACCTCAGCAGTCAACGTTCAATAGCGGCGCGTCGAACAACAACATCTCCTCCTCGTCGGGAGGCTGAAAGATCGTGGCCCACTGTTCGAAGTGAGCCCGGGTCATCGGCGACGCCGTCCACTCGCCGGATGCGTTGCGACGCTCGGCTCGTTTGATCAACTCCTCCAGCGGCGCGTCGAGGTAGTGCAACTCGACGCCCACGCCCACCGCGCGAGCGCCGAGTCGCCTCTCATCCCGTTCAGCGCGCGCCCAGTGACCCCACTCCAAGATCACGCTCTGGCCCCGCGCGAGGAGGTCAAGGGACAGCACCCACAGCTGCTGCTCGATACGGACGCGGAAGTCGTCGTCCCACACATCGGCGCCGAGCTGCGTCACCCACGCGTCCTTGTCCAACCTGATGGCGGGGATCTTGGGTGCGAGCTCACGAGCGAGCGTTGACTTGCCCGACGCGGGAAGCCCACAGATCAACACGAGCCGCGTCGATGACTTCGCCATGCGCGACTTCTAACATGCGTGCACAATCCGGTGGTGACGCTTTCCGACGACGTGGTCAGCCTTCGACCTTGGTCGAGAGATGACGCCGGGTTCATGGCGGACGCGCACGCCGACCCGGCGATCCGCCGCTACAACGGGGTCCTCGACCGGCTAGGACAGCTGGCTCCGCTGCTCTCGATCGTGGACGCCGAGGCCGTCATCGACGAATTCGCGTCGAGTTGGCGCACGTTTGCGACAACTGGCACACCAACTGGTGTTGCCTTCGCGATCACGGACGCGAGCTCTGGCGACGTGCTCGGCTGCTGTGGCGTCGACGACTGGTCGAAAGCCGATGTCGCGCAGTTCGGTTACTGGATCGGACCAAGCGCGAGAGGCCGCGGGTACGCGACTCGGGCCGCGATCCTGCTCACGCGTTGGTTGTTCGAGCTGGGCGCCGCTCGAGTCTTCTTGACGATCGTGGCGGGGAATGAAGCGTCCGTCGCGGTGGCCCGCCGCGCGGGGTTTGTGTACGAGGGGACGATGCGCGCGCACAGCGTGTGGCAGGGCCGGCGCCGCGACGTGATGTGGTTCGCCGCGCTGCCGAACGAGTGGACATCGCCCGGGCTCGATGAGTTGCCTCGATCCTCGCTATAACGGGTCAGCGCGATCTGACGCGGGAGGAGGCGATGGTCATGTCCCACACATCGAGCCCAGGGCCAGTCATCTACATCGACCGGTCGACCGTGCGCGAGGACTGTTGGAATGAGCTCAAAGCCGGGGTGCGTGCACTGGTGGCGTTCGTCGATAGCCACCAGCCGCAGATGGTGACGTACGGCTTCTATCTCGACGAGGCAACGCACCAGATGACGGTCACCTCCGTGCACCCCGATTCCTCCTCCCTCGAGCGACACGTCGACATCGGTGGGCCGGAGTTCAAGAAGTTGGCGCCATTCCTGGAGCTCCGTGAGATCGAGGTGTTCGGGCATCTCAGCGAGCGGGCGGCGGAACTGGTCTGGCAGAAGGCGACCACGCTCGGCGACGGCGGCTCGGTCTTGCTGCACGAGCAGTTCGCGGGATTCGACCGCCTCAGTACCGCGACCAGCCAGTAAGCCGGCAGGCCGACTCGGGGCCTACGGCACCACGGGCGCGATCCGCTGCGCGTACAGCTGCTCGTAGAACGGCAGGTGATGGGCGGCGAACCGGGCCAGCTCGTCGAAGGTCTCGACGGTGTGCGAGTAGCGCTTCGCGTGCCGCTCGAAGCCGGAGCTGGCACTGACGTCCACATGCCAACGCGCCGACCGCCGCCACTCGGGCCGTTCGCCCGGCGCCCACGTCAGGGCCCCGGGGATGAACGGCAGCCCGACGGCTGCGCAGTACGCCGCCATCGTCGCCGCGGGCTGTGCCACGAGGTCGTCGGAATCGATGACCACCGCGGGATGTCCACTGGCGTCGCGAACGGCGGCGTACAGCCCGTGCAGCGCCTCGAGTCCGATGCCGTCGATGCCCATGTCGGGCTTCAGCGCGTAGCCGGACGCGGCGATCTCCTCGGGACGGCGAATGAGGAACGCGTGACGCGCCTCAATCAGGAATCGCCGGTCGGCACGGACGGCCGCGATGACCTGATGGTCGGTCGTCTCCTTCAGGAACACGTTGCGGTGATGCGTGTCATCACGCAGCCATCCGAGCAGCGATTCGGGCGACGTAAATGTCCGCCCGTCGACCGTGGCGTCGCCGAAGTAGATGATTCCCTCGAGCGGTTCGTGGAGGGCGAGCAGGTCGCCCCGCTCGAGCATCGAGCGGAAGAAGGCCGTCGACCGCGCTCGTGGTGCGCTCCACAATGCGAACACCGGCATCGACGCAAGGTATCCCTCTACGCCAGAGGTCGACTTCTAGCCTGGTGGGGTGCAGTTCAGCCCTGAGCTTCGACATCGAGTAGCGGACGGAACGATCACGGTCTCCTATCGGCTCTGGTCGAGACCGCAGGTCAAGGTGGGTGGCCTCTACCGGACCGCTTCCGCCGTGATCGAGGTCGACGACATGGAGCTACTGCCGTTCTCGTCGATCACGGCCGAGGATCTCGCTCGCACCGGGGAGCCCGATATTGAGACCCTGCGCGCCCGCGCCGCGCATGCCGGCCCGATCCACGACGACACCTTCGTCTACCGCGTGGAGTTCCATGTCGTGACTGAATGACGCGGATCCCCGTCGTCTGGCTGTGCGGGCCACCCGGGGTCGGCAAGACCGCGGTGGCCTGGGACATCTACCGGCGACTCCTACGCGCCAAGCGCGCGCCGGCGTATGTCGACGTTGACCAGCTGGGCATGTGCTACCCGGAGAGCGCCATTGATCCGGCCCGCCACATGCTCAAGGCGCGAAACGTCGGGGTGGTGCGCACCGAGTTCTCGGCGGCCGGCGCACAATGTTTGGTGGTGTCGGGTGTGGTCGACGCGAACCGCGGTCCCGATGCCAACGCCGTCGGCGGCGGGGAGATCATCGTCTGTCGTTTACGGGTCGATCCGGCCGAGCTGGTCGCCCGGCTGGGTGGACGGCGCGGGTCGTTCGCGCAACCGGATTCGGCGGTGCGTGAAGCCGAGCGCCTCGACCAGAGCTCGATCGCGGACTTCGGCGTCGACACGACCGGGCTCACCGTCAACGAAGTGGCGGATCGGGTGCTCGCGCACATCGGCGACTGGCCGCACCCGATCGTGGAGAGGGACGTCCCGTTACCCGATGAAGCCGGCGGTGACGCCGGACCGGCGGCGGTGTTGTGGCTGTGCGGTCCGACCGGCGTCGGCAAGTCCACGGTCGGCTTCAACGCGTACGTCAAGGTGCTGCGCTCGGGCGTCCGAACTGCGTACCTGGACGTGGACCAACTGGCGTTCGGCGGCGCGTCGTCGGGTGATCACCACATACGGGCGCGGAATCTCGCCGGGCTCTGCCGCAACTTCCGCGCCGCGGGCGCCGAGGCTGTCGTGGTCGTGGGCCCGGTCGCGACGGTGTCCGACACGCGCGTGTACGAAGCGTCGCTGTCGGCGACCGCGTTCACGTGGTGCCGGCTGCACGCCGACCAACCGGAGCTGACTCGACGCATCCTTTCTCGACGCGACGGCGGGAGCTGGGCCCAGCCCGGCGACCCACTGAGAGGTCGGCCGATAGAGGACCTGCTGGAGGTCGCCGCCAACGCGGCGCGCCGCGAACACACCGACGTCGGTCTCCGCATCGACGTCGACGGACTGACTGTCGACCAGGCGGCCGACAGCATCCTGGCGCGAACGCGTTGGCCGGCGGCGCGGTAGGTCAGGTCGCTGACCCAGGTTCCTTCGGCAAACCCAGGACGCGCTCGCTCACGATGTTCCGTTGCACCTGGGCGGTGCCGCCCCAGATCGTCGACGAGCGGTGCGACAGGAAGCTCGACGTCCACTTGTCGGGTGCGTACTCGTCGCTCTTCTGCTCCGGCAGCAGCATGGCGTCGGCGCCGCGGATGTTCATCATACGGTCGCTGAATCGCTGCGCGTACTCCGACCAGAACATCTTGTTGATCGACGCCGCCGGGCCGGGCTCCTTCTTGGCCACCACCTCGCTGAGGAGCTTGAGGCCTTGGAATCGCATGATCTCCACGTGCGTGTAGGCCCACGCCAAGTCCTGCCGGACGGTCGCGTCGGTGTTCTTGCCCAACTCGCGCGTCAGCTTCACCGCGTCCCAGAACTGCTTGGTGTACTGGACGTGTTGCGTCGTTGCGTTGCCGCCGCGCTCGTTGCCAAGCGTGGTCATCGTGACCCGCCACCCGTTGTGGAGCCCACCGATGACGTTGAAGACCGGCGCGCGGGCTTCGTGGATGAAGGTCTCGGTGAAATGGGCGCCGCCGGTCATCTGCTTGATCGGTCGCAACTCGAAGCCGTTCGACGATCCGTCCTCGCGGTACATCGGCGTCAGGACGTAGCTGATGCCCTTGTGCTTCGGCGCGTCCGGATCGGTCCGGCACAGACAGAACATCATGTTCGCCGCCTGCGCGCCTGAGGTCCACACCTTCTGCCCGGTTATGACGACCTCGTCACCGTCGACGATACCCCGCGTCTTCAGCCCGGCCAGGTCGCTACCAGCGTCGGGCTCGCTGAATCCCTGGCAGTAGCGGTCGGTGCCGTCGATGATGCGCGGCAGAAAGTGGGCCTTCTGCTCGTCGGTACCCCACACGATGATCGACGGGCCGACAAGCCACTCCCCCATGCCACGCGTGACACGGGGAACGCCGGCCCGGCCGAACTCCTCGTTCATCACCGCGACCTCGATGCCGGACAGCCCCCGGCCGCCGAACTCCTTGGGCCACGACACGCAGAGGTACCCGCCGTCGCGCAGCTTCTCGAGCCAGTCGGCGACGACCGGCGTGCGCTGCATCATCGCGGCCCGCTCGGCGTCGACGCCGATGAGTTCCTCGGGCTTGTTGGCGTCGAGCCACTCGCGCAGCTCATCGCGGAACGCACGCGCCGCGGGACCGAGGTCGATCTCCATCGTCATGTCATTTCGCCTTCTACGGTTGGTTCGAAGACCGGCAGCTGCCGGCCGTCGCTCAATGCCTCCCATGCGAGCGTCACCGCGTCACCGACGCGCACCGCGAGCGGATCACAGTTCACGATGTTCGACATCACGCGAATCGTGCTGGCGCCGTCGCCCGCGTCCACCTCCACCAGCGCAACGACGTAGGGAACGCGGTCGGCCATGGTGGGATTGGCCGGCCGGTGTTGCACGCTGACCGCGTAGACGGTGCCGCGCCCGCTTGACTCCCGCCACTCGAGCGAGTCGGGCGACAGGCACTTCGGGCAGACCTCGCGCGGGTAGAAGATCGGGGCCCCGCACGCTGCGCACCACTGCACGAGATACCGCTGTTCCCTGGTCGCGTCCCAGAACGGATCGCTGATCTCCGTCGCCTCGGGCTCCAGCCGCGTGGGTGTCACAACGCCGCCTCGGTGCCGAGGACCGCGGTCGACATACACGACAGCACCATGCCCGAGCCGTGGGCGACGGCGACATCGGCGCCATCGACTTGGCGCGGCCCGCATTCGCCACGTAGTTGCCGGACCGCCTCGACGACGAGGAACATCCCGTAGGCGCCGGGATGCGTATACGAGAGCCCGCCGCCGTTGGTGTTGGTCGGCAACGTGCCGCCGGGGCCGATGTTCGTCGACTCGACGAACGGCCCGCCCTCCCCCTTGGCGCAGAAGCCAAGGTCCTCGAAGTGGAGGAGCTGGGTGATCGTGAAGCTGTCGTAACCCAACAGGACGTCGACGTCGCCGGGCTTGATGCCGGCCATGTCGAACGCGTTCGGCCCGCTGAGCGCGCCGGGCGTGACGGTGAGATCGGGCATCTGGCTGATCATCATGTGCGTGTGCGCGGTCGCCGCGCCGAGTACGTACACCGGCGGCTTGCGCAGATCGCGTGCTCGCTCGGCGCTGGTGACGATGAAGGCGCCGGCGCCGTCGGTCACGAGACAGCAGTCGAGTTTGTGCAGCGGTGACGCAACCATGTCCGACGCAAGGACGTCGTCGACGGTCAGCGGGTCGCGACTCTTGGCTCGCGGGTTGAGCGACGCCCATTCGCGTGTCTTCACTGCGATCGTCGCCAGCTGCTCGGGTGTGGTGCCGTACTGCGCCATGTGCCGGCTCGCGGCCAGCGCGTACCCGCCGATCGGACCTTGCAGCCCGTAGGGCATCTCCCATTCGGCCATCGGGTTGGGGCCGCCCCACATGCCCGGCCGCCCGCGCGGCGGGGCCGAACCACCACGGCGCTTGGCTTCGGTGCGGCTCGCGCGCGGCGTTTGCGCGAACACGACGAGGATGCACTCGGCGACGCCGGCAGCGATGGCCGACGCCGCGTGCTCGAGGTACACCTCGTACACGGAGCCACCCGTCATGGTCGAGTCGGTGAAGCGGGCGTTGATGCCGAGAAACTCGGCGAACTGCATCGAGCTGCTGTGACACACGCCGTCGATGTCGGCCAGCGTGAGGCCGGCATCGTCGAGGGCGTCTCGCACCACCTGGGCCTCGAGCGCGCGTCCGGTCACCTCGAGCTCGCCGGTCGGCGACACCGCATCGGTGACGCCGACGATCGCTGCCTTCCCGCGCATGAGCAACAGTTTGGCGAATTACGCGGCTGAGCGTCGCGTGGGGCGCGACAGTTGCCGTCGTGCGCAGCCCGCCCGAGCGAGTTGAGGAGAAGACGATTGCGACGGTCGTCGCCCACGCGTGGCGGCTGCCGCTCAACGACTTGCGCTACTTCCCCGAAGGCGGGGGCGCCTACCACTGGTTCGCCGGCAGCGACGATGGTCGCCGATGGTTCGTGACGTGCGACGACCTGGCCATCAAGCCCTGGCTCGGCGCGGATCACGACGTTGTGTTCGACGGCCTGCTCGCGGCCTACGGAGCCGCGATCGACCTGCGCGCCGCGGGACTGTCGTTCGTCGCCGCGCCGGTTCCGACCGCCTCTGGGGCGCCGGCGGCGCGCATCGACGCGCGCCACAGCGTTTCGCTGTTCGAGCATGTCGACGGCGAGCCCGGCCAATGGGGACGACCGGTAGCGCCCGCGACGCGCACCGAGCTGGTCAGCATGCTGGGCCGGATGCATCAAGTCACACCCGCGCCGGGCCTGGATCGACGCGGGCTCGACGTCCCCGGGCGCGACGCGTTGGAGCGCGCCCTCGGCGAACTCGATCGCCTATGGGACGGGGGCCCGCTGTCCGACGCGGCCCGGCATGCCCTGGCCGCGCACGACGAGGTGATCGCCGGATGGCTGGCCGCGCTCGACCGTTTCACCGCCGCGCTCGGCGATGGCGGCGCGGTCGTCGTCACCCACGGCGAACCCCACCCGGGCAATCTCATTCACACGGCGGGCGGCCTGGTGTTGGTCGACTGGGACACCGTGGCGCTGGCCCGCCCCGAGCGTGATCTGTGGATGATCGCCGACGCCGACGGGCACGTCGCATCGACGTACGGTGACCTGACCGGTGTCACGCTCGACGCCGAGGCGCTGGCGGCCTACCGGCTCCTCTGGGCGCTCGCCGACCTCGCCGCGTTCACGACGCAGCTTCGCGAGGAACACCGGGGCGACGCCGACGGCGACCGCGCCCTCACCGCCGTGCGCAGCATCCTCGCCGGACGAGAGCCGGCTCCGTACGGAGCGCCTCGGGACGTCGAACAGCTCCTCGCGTCGCAACGGACGTACTACGACCTACGCGCGCCGGACTATGCCGACGTCACCAAGCCATCTGACCGCAAGGTCCGTGGCCAGCTCGGGGACGCGGAAGTGCGACGCCTCGTCGATCGGTTCGCACCGTCAGGCGACGTGTTGGAAATGGCGTGCGGATCCGGGGTGTTCACGCGCGATCTCGTCCGTCACGCCCGCGCGTTGACTGCTCTCGATGGGTCGCCGCAGATGCTGGACCGCAACCGCGGGCTGGTCGGTGATCCGAGCGTCGAGTACGTGTGCGCCGACCTCTTCGAGTGGCGACCACACCGCGTGTACGACGCGGTCTTCTTCGGCTTCTGGCTATCGCATGTCCCGCCGACGCATTTCGACGCGTTCTGGTCGCTGGTTGGAGCATGTGTCGGCCCGGGCGGCCGCGTCGGCTTTGTCGACGAGGACGGGCGGGCCGCCGCGCATGAGGCCGCAATCGCACCCGACGGCCTAACTGCCCGTCGGACACTGAGCGACGGGCGGGCGTTCGACATCGTCAAGGTGTTCTGGGACCCAGTCGAGCTGACGGAACGCCTACACGGGTTGGGTTGGCGCGGCGTGGTGGAGCCGGTCGGCGAGTCGTTCCTGTACGGAGTCGTCGAGCCCGATGGAGCTTGAATCGATCACGCCCGCCGTGTGGATGCTCCGATTTCCCGTCGTCAACGCCTACCTCGTACGTGTGGACCAAGGCTTTGCGACCATCGACAGCGGGCCACTCGGGTCCGAGGGCGAGATTCTGGCCGCGATCGACGAGCTCGGCTCCGCCCGAGGTCTCGAGCACATCGTGCTCACCCACTCACACAAGGACCACGCCGGCTCGGCCGCGGCATTGGTGGCCGCAACCGGGGCGGTCGTGATGGCGGGAGCCGCCGATGCACCAGTGATCGCCGGACGAGCTCCGGAGCCGGCGGCCGTCATCACCGCCGAAGAGCAACCGTTCTTCGACAAGATCGCGGACGTCGTTCCGCCCGCGCCGCCCGTGGAAGTCGATCGCGTTCTTCACGACGGGGACGACCTCGGCTGGGACTCTCCCGCTGTCGTCCTCGCCATCCCGGGCCACACGGCGGGAAGCATCGCGATTCACCTTCCCACCGAGCGTGTGCTGTTCGCGGGGGATGCCGTCGCGTCCGTCGGAGGCCGGCCGATCCTCGGGCCGTTCAATATGGCGCGCCAAGAGGCCATCTCGGCGTTCAAGCGACTCGCGGCACTCGACGTCGCGATCGCATGCTTCGGTCACGGCGACCCCATAGTCGGCGACGCGAAGAACGCGTTGCGACGCGCCGCGTCACAACATTGATGGCGACGACGACGTCGAGCGAGATGAACAGGTCGGCCGCCTAACTCGTCGCCTCGTCACCTTTGCAACGTCGCGCTTGGAAGCGCGGCGCGCTGGGTACGAGGGTTGCAGCCTTGGTGGAGTTACCACCGGCGAATTTCGGAGGTGCTTCACATGGTGCTCTGGTTAATCGCGGCCGTCATCGGAGTGGTCGGCGTCGTCCAGTTGCTGCAGGGTCAGGTCCTGTTCGGAATCATCCTCATCGTTGCCGCGTGCGCGGTCGGACCCGGCGGCTACAGCGTGTTCAACCGCCGCAGCGCCTAACGCGCCGCAGCGGCCACTGGCGACGCGACCATCGGCCACGGACGTTCGCGCTCAGCGGCGAGGGCGACGTCGAAGAGCAGCTCGTCGGCGTGCGGGCGGGCCAGCACCTGCATGCCGACCGGCAGGCCATCCACCGTGCCGCCCGGGATCGACACCGCCGGATTGCCATAGATGTTCGAGATGATCGTGAGTGCGCCCATGTTGACGAGGTCCGGGAACCGGGCACTGGCCTGCGCGAGCAACCGCGACGGAAGCGACGGGACGGCAGTCGTCGCCAGCCGGACGCCGAACAGCGCGCCGAGGAACGCATAGCGAGCGACAGCACTCGACTTGGCCCAGTCGAGGAAACTGCTTTCACTGCTGCTCGTGACGGCCTCGGCGGCAAACGCGGGCCCCGGATTCGTCGCCGCGACGATGAAATCGACCCGCTCGAACGCGGCGGCCATGGCTTCGTTGGCTTGGATGCGGAGCTGCTCGGCGGCCGCAGCGGTATCGAGGTTGTACAGCGACTGTGACAGGCGCAGGCCGAGGGCGACCTCGTCGGTGAGTTGCAACGCGCACCGCGGCCAGTTCGAGCCGAGGTCGGCGAGCAGGGTCGCCAGGTTGCCCATCATCCACTGAGCGGCGAGGTTCGGGGGTTCGACGACGAGGTCGACCTCGACCATCCCTGTCGCTGCGATCAGCGCCTTGGCCTCGGATCGGAGCTGGTCCTCGACGCCGGCTTCAAGGGTGACGCCGCCGAGCGCGGGAACGATCGCCACGCGCCGCCCGGCCAGCTCCTGTGTGCCGAGGCCCGACTCCCAGTGGCCGTGCGACGGCAGGCTCGAGGGGTCATACGGGTGCAATCCCGCGCACACGTCGTAGTAGCGCGCCGCGTCGCGCACCGACCGCGACAAGTTGCCAACCACCACCGTGTTCGGGCGCATGAACGCGTGCGGGCTCCGCGGGATGCGGCCGAACGTGCCCTTCATCCCGAGCAGGCCGGTGTAACCGGCGGGAATTCGAATCGAACCACCCCCGTCGCCACCGGTGGCGAGACTGACGAGGCCGCCGGCGACGGCGGCCGCCGAGCCGCTCGATGAACCGCCCACCGTCCGGCCGTAGCGCCACGGATTGTGCGTGACGCCGTTGATCTTGGTGACGCTCACGTTGAGCCCGCCGAACTCGCTGGCGGTCGTCTGCCCAACCGGCACCACACCGCCACGGTCGAACAGGCGCTGGATGTGGTGCGACGTGCGCGTCGCAACGCGGTCCTTGTAGACGAGCGAGGCCTCGGTCCACGGCCAACCGGCGACCGGCTCCAGTTCCTTCACCGCCGTCGGCACGCCGCCAAACGGCAGTGACGTATCGGCCGCCGCCGCCGCCGCCCGCGCCCGCTCCGGGTCGGTATGCGAGAAACAGTTGAGGTTGGATGCCTCGATCGCGGCCAGCGTCGCGTCAAGTTCCTCGAGCGGCGAGCGGTCGCCGGCGCGGAACGCGTCGACGAGGGAGCAGGCGTCGCCCTGCCAGGGGGTGTCGGTCACGGCCTGAGTCTCGCGCGGGCGCCATTGCCCGGTCGCGGGCGCTACGTTCGCTCCCATCCCACGAGAAGAGAGGGAACCCTGTGAGTGACTTTCCCGCCATCGCCCACGTCGCCGTCACGGTCAGCGACCTGAACAAGAGCCGGCCGTGGTACGAGGCGTTGTTCGGCGCCGCGCCGGTTCTCGACGAAGACACCGGGCCGTTCCACCACGTCGTCTGGCTGCTCGGTGGCACCTTGTTCGGTATCCATCAGCACTCGAGCCCGTCCGGCAATGGTGCGATGGACGAGCTGCAGCCCGGCCTCGATCACGTGGCGTTCGGATGCGCCAACCGTGGCGAGTTGGAGGCCTGGGAGAAGAAGCTGAACGACCTCGGCGTCGCCAATGGTGGCGTGGTCGACGCGCACTACGGGTCGGGCCTGTCTTTCCGCGACCCCGACAACATCGCACTCGAATTCTTCGCGCCACCGGGCTGACCGCTGGCACCACACAAGATCTCGCGGGCGGCGGCTCGGGCCGAGCTCATCGCCTATGTCGTCGCCGCGATCACGCTGATCGTCGGCGGCGCGCTCATCCGCACACCGCTTCTCAACTTCCTCTGCGGTCCGGCGGCAGTCATCGCGATCGTCACGATGCTGGCGCCGCTGCTCGACCGTGGGCGACGCCGAGGCGGTGAGAAGTGAGTTGGGCCGCCCATGAGCTGGAGAGCTATTTCCTCCAGAAGCACATCAAGGCCAAGGTGTCGTATCTCGCGGTCCTCCTCGGCTGCCTGTTGCCGGACTTCTTCACCAAGCTGCCGGTCTACGGGCTGCACATCGGCAACCTGACCTACCTCAAGGCGAGCTTCCCGGCCAAGTACCACCGGGGCTGGCCCGGCGTCGGGTTCACCCACTCGCTCGCGTTCGGTGTCGTGGTCGCCATCGTCGTGCTGTGGCGCACGAAGAACCGCGCCTGGGCTCTCGGACTCATGATCGGCGTGTTCGCCCACGTCCTCACCGACACGTTCGACAGTGTCGGAACGATGTTGTTCTTCCCGTTCACGACCCAGCACTACTCGACCGACATGTGGGCCTACGCCGCGCAACAAGGTCGCTACGGCGACGCGGCCGCGTACTACTCGAGCCTCGGCGGGGTTTGGGACTTCTTCTGGCTGTTGATGGCCGTCAGCGGCTTTCGAGTGTTCAGTCGCGAGTACTTCTTCTCAACCGTCGTGCCCAACGACTCGGTGTGGGACTGGATGCGAAACCGCTTCGACATGTCGGAGCGGGCGATGGTGGCGGTGTACCGCGCCTACTTCGTCTATGGGGGATGCCGGATCTTCGCCTGGTTTCTGTGGGCGCGGCTCATCGACCACGCCCCACTCGACTGGAGCTGGGGCGGCCCGTATTGGGTCCAGAAGGTCAGCTTCCCCGCGGCCAACTGGGGCGTGTGGTTCGAGAACACGGGCCGCGGTCTCGCGGGGATGGCGGCCGCGCTCGCGCTGCTATGGATCTTCGTTGGCCGGCGCCTCTGGGAGCAGGCCGCCTAACCGATCAGCGGCGAACGTCCTCCGGCCAGTCAGTGACGATGCCGTCGGGTCCCGCGGCCAACACCCGGTCGAGACTGTCGCGGCGGACGAGCCACGAGTGGACCCGCAGGCCGCGGCCGTGGCCGGCGGCGACGGCGTCGGCGGTGGTGACCGACTCGTGGAGGCTGACCTCGGCGGCGCCAGCCAGCGCGGCCCGCTCGATGTACCGAGCAACCGCTGCGGGGCTGGACGCGTCGGCCAGCAGGCCGACGGTCATGTCGGGAACGACGCGCACCGCCTGACGGACGGCGTCCTCGCTACGGACCCAGAGCGCGACCCGATCCGGCGCGAGTCCGGCCTGTTGAAGCGTCGCCATGGCGGGCCCCAGCGCCGAGTCGGCCTTTACGTCGACATTGATACCGAGGTCGGGGCCCAGCGCGTCAAGGGCCGCCGCGAACGTCGGCATGCGTCCGATGCGCCGGATGCGCGCGCTCGACGTCCATCGGATCGGAAGCGGCCAGCGGGAGGTGCGCCAGCCGGTGACGTCGTGATTCAGAACCGGGGTGCCGTCGCGGGCGAGGCGGACGTCGACTTCAACCGCGTCGGCCCCCAGTTCGGCCGCGACCTGGATGCCGCGAAGGCTGTTCTCAGGTGCGTGCTGCGGACACGTCCGGTGGGCGATGACCCGCATCAGACCCCTCGCTGCTGCGCTCGAGGACTTCCTCGGCTTCGGCGACCACCGCCGCCGCCGCCTTCCGCCGGCGCCGCGACACGAGTTGTGCCCGGGCGACCCCCGCGGTGAGCGGGATGACTTGGGCGACAGTGAAGCAAGCGGCGCACATCAGCGTTCCTCTCGACTCGACAGCGATGAGGCTAGCAACGTGAGCTGAACGATCGGATCTGCCGGCGCACCCAAGTCACAAAAACTGTTACCGATGTCGCCCAAGTCCACGTACGTGAGCGGTTTGAACCAGCTCTCGTCGTGGTTCGCAGAGCTTGGGTGGCGTTGGTAACAGCGCGAGACCTGCCGATACCGCGAGCACACCCGGCCGCCGGGCGAGTGCCACCACGGGCTCTTGAGCGTGTGGGAGTTCACCGACGAACCAGTGACCCGTTGGCGACTTGCCGTGGACCCCACCGCCCGCGTCTATGAGATCCACCGACCGGACGATTGGGTCGCTCGGGTAGAGCGCTATCCCAAGGTTGCGACCCGCCCGCACATGGGCTGGGAGGTGCCGGGCCCGAACCAGCTACGTGCCGCGCGACGCCTTGGCAAAGTGGGGCCCGCACGCCGTACGAGACAACATCGACCGTCACGTTGTCCCGGACTGGTCTGACGTCGTGCGTGACTTTGACGGCGTCCATCTGAGTTGGGCGGGTTGGATCACCTCAGAGGGGTTCGTCGCTGATTTGCCCGGCGGGCCGTCCGGCGTCACGCGTCACGCCAGGCACACCTTTACAGGCAGGTAAGCCCGAACAGCGCGTCCGGTGGAGTGATCTAAGCGGTCGCGTCAGTCGCCGACGGCGCCGTCGATCAGTTCGCGGATGAGGTCGGCGTGGCCGTTGTGGCGGGCGTACTCCTCGATCATGTGGACGTAGATCCACCGCAGCGAACACGGCTTGTCACGGCGCACGCCGGTGTCGTCCAACTCGTGTTGCGCAGCGGCGGCCCGGCTCGCCGCACACTCGGCCTGCCACACGGCGACGTCGGCGTCCCAGTCGGCGTCGTCGAGCGGGACGAGTTCGCGATCCTCGATCTCGCGGTCGATGAACAGCAACGGCGCGTCGGTGTCACACAACAACACGCGCCGGAACCAGTTCTGCTCGACGGCTGCCATGTGACGGACCAGCCCGTGCAGCGAGAGCTTGGACGACTCGATCGGCCGAGCCTTGCGGCCGGCGTCATCGAGGCCCTCGCACTTGAGCAGCAGCGTCACCCGATGGAACTCGAGCCAGGTCTCGAGCATCGTCCGCTCATCGGCGACGAACGGCGGGTCGACGCGCCGCGGATCGGAGAGTTCTTCGACCATCGTCTAGGCGGGGAGCGCGCTCAGTACGGCCGGTCGCCGATGACGGTGACGCGCTCCATGACGCGCTTGTTGGGCAGGAAGTCGTTGCTCACGCAGTGTTGCGTCGCCCGGTTGTCCCAGAACGCGACGCTGCCCGGCCGCCACCGGAAGCGGCACTGCACGTCGGGGATAGTCGCCTGGCGCTGGAGCTTGAAGAGCAGCAGCCGCGCCTCGGCGTCGTCCATGCCCTTGATGCCACACGTGAACGAACCGTTGACGTAAATGGTCTTCCGTCCCGTCTCCGGATGGGTGCGGACGACCGGGTGCTCGACGGTCGGGTGCTTGGCCCGCATCTTCTCCTGCACCTCCGGCGGCCGGCCGATGCCGAACGCGCGGGTGTAGTCGTGCAACGCGACCATCCCGTCGACCTGCTCCTTGGTGGCGTCGTCGAGCAGGTCGTAGGCGGCGCCCATGTCCGCCCACAACGTGTCGCCGCCGAGCGGAGGGAGCTCGACGGCGCGCAGGATCGAGCCCATCGACGGCTCGGGTCGCCAGGTGACGTCGCTGTGCCACGTGTCCGGCGCGCGGAACTCGCCGCCGGCAGGAATCACGAAGACCTCCGGGTGCTCCTGACCCTTTGGTGTCAGGGGGTGCACCTCGAGGTCACCGAAGCGCCGGCCGAAGGCGATGTGGCTGTCGCGATCCAGCTTCTGGTCGCGGAAGAATATGACCTTCCAGGCCAGCAGCGCGTCGCGCAACGCGCTCACCGTGGCGTCCGGCAGCTCGTCGGCCAGATCGACGCCGCCGATCTCGGCTCCGATCGTCGCGGTCAGCGGTTGAACATCCAGCGCCGCGGTGGTCGTCATCGCGGCGCGCGTGTTGAGGTCAGCACTTGCCGAGCAGGTGGTTCAGGTTGCTGCACGGCGGGGGCGGCGGGGGCGGCGGCGGAGGCGGCGGTGCGCTGGCGGCGCCGACGAAGAGCAGACGGTTGGGTGTGCCGGTCATGCAGCTTCCCAACTGCTTGTCGAGGAAGTTGCAGGTCGTCTTGATGCCGGTGACGACGTTCTGCGTCGAGTTGGCGACGAGGGCCGACTCCACCGCGCTCTGGTTCGCCGTCGGGTGATCCTGGAGGTAGAGCGCGGCGGCGCCGACGACGTGCGGCGTCGCCTGCGAGGTACCCGAGATCGTCTGGGTTGCCGTGTCCGACGCCGGACCGTCCGAGACGATGTTCACGCCCGGGGCGAAGAGGTCGAGGCACGGGCCGAAGTTCGAGAACGAGGCGCGCGCATCGTTGCTGTCGGTCGCGCCGACCACCAGCGCCTCGGTAACCCGGCTGGGGGACCCGCTGCATGCGTTGGCGGTGTCGTTGCCCGCGGCAACGGCAGTCACGACGCCGTCGTTGATCATGGCCCGCACCGACGCATCGAGCGCCGGGCTGGCACCGCCGCCCAAGCTCATGTTGGCAACCGCGGCTTGGCCGGTCTGATGGTTGCCGGTGACCCAGTCGACGCCGGCGATGATGGCGCTGGTGTCGGTGCTGCTCGCGCAGCCGAAGACGCGCACGGCAACGAGCGTTACGTCCTTGGCCACGCCGTACGTCTCGCCGCCGATGATGCCGGCGACGTGGGTGCCGTGACCGTTGCAGTCCTGCGTGCTCGGCGACGCGTCGACGGTGTTCGTGCCCGGGACGACGCGACCGGTGAGGTCCTGGTGCGTTCCGTGCACGCC
>Ga0075428_100000177_pt1 | contig 59674 bp, 42 predicted proteins | sample RhiMetdeltSRZDD2_FD_75291 | JGI IMG/M metagenome (GOLD analysis project Ga0075428, IMG submission 75291) | Populus rhizosphere microbial communities from Tennessee, USA - Rhizosphere MetaG P. deltoides SRZDD2 | ecosystem: Host-associated > Plants > Roots > Rhizosphere > Soil | place: USA... | reverse complement strand
GAGGACCACCATGATCCGCTGTCTCGCACTGTTCTCTCTCGTTGCCGCTGCCGCGCTGCCGACGGCGCCGCTCGTCCAGGACCCGGCCGCCGCGCCGGGTGCCGAACACACGCAGCTCGCGAAGCTCGCCGGCGACTGGACCGTGGTCACGACGTTCCGGTTCGGCCCCGGCGGCCCGGCGCAGGAGTTCCAGGGCAAAGCGCACGGCAAGGTGATCCTCGGCGGCCGCTTCGTGCAGTTCGACGAGACCGCCGTCGAGTTCGGCGCGCCGGTCGAGCGCCAGAGGACGTGGGGCTTCAACAATCAGTCGCGCAAATACGAGAGCACGTGGATGTACACGGGCTCGACCGCGGTCATGCGCCTCACGGGCGACGCGGCCGCGGACGGCAAGTTGATCGCAGGCAGTGCGACGTTCGCGGGCGACAAGGGCACAGCACAGGACTTCACGTGGACGCTGGCGTGTATCGACGACGACCACTTCTCGAGCACGCTCGTGGCGCCGGCGCACGGCCAGGGCCAAGCCGCGACGTTCCACGCCCTCTACACCCGCGCCGCCGCGAAGTGACCGCGCTATCCTCGCACCCCCTCTGATGCCGACTGATCCCCGCGTCGACTCCTACATCAAGAAGGCCGCCGAGTTCGCGCGGCCGATCCTCGTCGAGCTGCGTGCGCGCGTCCACGCGGCGTGCCCCGACGTCGAGGAGACGATCAAGTGGCGCATGCCGTCGTTCGAGTATCGCGGCCTGCTATGCGGCATGGCCGCGTTCAAGGCCCACTGTGCGTTCGGATTCTGGAAGGACGCGGTGCTGCGCAAGGAGAAGGAACACGCGGCGACGCTCGAACGCGCCGGCTGCGTGCGCCAGGTCGGCGACCTGCCACCGAAGGCGCCGTTCGCGAGGGCTCTGAAGCGCGCGATGCAACTGAACGCCGACGGCGTCGCATTGCCACGCAAGAAGCCGACCGAGCGCAAAGAGATCGTGATGCACCCCGAGTTCGCGAAGGCGCTCGCCGCGAGCAAGAAGGCGAAAGCCGTGTTCGCGGACTTCGCGCCGAGCTGCAAACGCGAGTATCTCGAGTGGATCGCGGACGCGAAGAAGGACGACACGCGCGCGCGTCGCATCGAGCAGGCGATCGAGTGGATCGCCGACGGCAAGAAGCGGAACTGGAAATACGAGAGCTGCTGAGGCGCGCAGGGGCACAGTGCCCAGGCAATGCGAGCCGGAACCGAGGCCCCGGACCGGCCATCCAAGGCGCCCGCGAGCACAACCTCTCGTGTCGATCGCTGGCGTTGTGGCAAGCAACGACAGCCGCAGGCTAGGATGCGGGAAGTGAAACTCGCGGCCATCTCCGAGCCAGACCTCGTGCCATATCCAAACGACGTGCGCTGAGGGTCGATGAGCGCCCCACGAGAAAACCCGGTCCCCACGCGCGCGGGAATCGCGACACGCGTCGAGGCTCTCGGCTATCGGTCCCTGCGCTATGTGGCACAGGATCTCGGTCCCTTCCATGTGCTGGTGGGACCAAATGCGGGCGGCAAGTCCACGTTCCTCGACGTACTGGCTCTTCTCGGCGACATCGTCCGGGTCGGTGCGCAAGGTGCGATCGAGGGAGAACCACGCCTCGGCATTCCCCATCGCGCCCCCGATGGCAAGCATCTGACCTGGTTGCGCCAAGGAGCACGGATCGAGCTCGTCGTCGAATTCAGCATCCCGGCCGACCGCCTGAGCCGTCTCAGGAACGGGGGGGAGAAAGCAAACGGCGAGAGATCCTGTCGGTACGAAGTCGCGCTGGACGTCGGAGCCCAACTCCAGATCGCGTCGGAAACGCTCTGGCTGCAACCAGTCCGCAAGCCTCAACAGGTGCAGCGCGACCTGTTCCCGAGCAGCCAGCCCGCGCCCGACAACATCGTCCATCTGGCGCGCAAACGCATGCAGGCGGGCTGGCGCAAGGTTCTCTGGCGAGGTGAAGAACCCGCGAACGTCACGTTCTCCTCGGAGACCGGAAACTGGAACAGCCCGTTCCGCATCGCCCAGGACAAGGCGGCGCTCGCGAGCCTGCCGGAGGACGAGACCAAGTTCCCGGTCGCCACCTGGTTCAGACAGGCGCTCGCCAACGGTGTGCAGCGCATCGCACTCTCTGCTGAAGGGATTCGACAGCCGTGTCCGCCCAGTCGCACGCGGGGACTACTGCCCGACGGATCCAACCTGCCGTTCGTCGTCAACCTGCTCGAGACCCAGCATCCCGACCGGCTCCGTGCCTGGGTCGCACACGTGCAGGAAGCGTTGCCCGACCTGAAGACGGTGAGCACGCGCGAACGTGAAGAAGACCGTCACCGCTACCTCGTGATCGGGTACACGAACGGGCTCGAGGCACCGTCGTGGCTGGTCTCCGATGGGACGTTGCGCCTCCTGGCACTGACACTGCTCGCGTACGTCCCGGAGCTGACGGGCACCTACCTGATCGAAGAACCCGAAAACGGCATCCATCCGCGCGCCGTCGAGACCGTGTTCCAGTCGTTGAGCTCGGTCTACGACGCCCAGGTCCTGCTGGCGACCCACTCGCCCGTCGTGCTCAGCATGGCGAACCTCGACCAAGTGCTGTGCTTCGCGCGCGCGAGCGACGGAGCCACGGACGTGGTGCCCGGCCGCATGCATCCCCGGCTGCGCGACTGGAAGGGCGACGTCGATCTCGGGTCGCTGCTGGCGAGTGGCGTTCTCTCATGATCGACCTCGTCTGCCTCGTGGCCGACAAGAACATGGAAGCGCTGGTTGGTGCGGTGCTACAGCGCCCTGAGTCGCTGGGTATCCGTCCAATCGTCCCGAAGCTCGTCGTGCATCCACATCGGGATCCGGGTTGCTACAAGGACTCGACCCGATTCGTGAGGATGTACCGTCAGGAGGCACTGCATGCCCTCGTGCTGCTCGACCGTGCGTGGGAGGGTGCGCCCGCCAAGCCGACGATCGAACTCGAGGCCGACGTCGACGGCGACCTGCGGCAGCTCGGCCCGGAATGGGCGAAGAGCATCGTCATCGATCCGGAAATCGAGGTCTGGCTGTTCCGTCGCACCCCGCGCCTCGACGAGGAGCTGGGCTGGAAGGAAAGGACACCTGGCCTGGCGGAGGAACTCGCAAAGGCGGGTCTCTGGCCGGCCGACGCGGAGAAGCCGGCGGACCCCAAGCGGGCAATCGAATGGGCTCTCCACCGAGTGAGCCGGCCGAGATCCTCATCGATCTATCGCAAGCTCGGTGCGACTCTCGGCATGAAGACCTGCACTGACTCGGCGTTCAACAGATTCCGCACGACGCTTCGGGCGTGGTTTCCGGCCGCCTAGGCCGCTGTGTTCAGCCAAGATCACTCGTCGAGCAGCCCCCGCAGCATGCCGTCGGAATCGGTGAATGCGTCGCGAGCACGAACTTCGCGACCTGGCCCGCTACGGCGACCAGACTGCGATCCCGACGCGACGAGGTCGTGCATGCGCACGAGCAGCGCCGACGCAAGGAGGGGACGAGGGCCGGGTCTGCAAGGCCGCAGCGCCTGCCGGCCGCGCTGACAACGGCTACTTCAGCACGAGCTTGCCGTCGGCGGGCACGAGGCCACTGCCGATCATCGCGCCGGTGCTCGCGTCGAACACTTCGATCGTCGCGGCCTCCGCGCCGACGGTCAGCTGAGCACCGTAGCGCATCGCGCCTTGCAACCGGTCGTCCACGAGCGGGCGGCCCGCGGTGTCGAGCACCCGGAACTGCACGCCTCCGACGCCCGCAGGCGACCTCCAGGTGACTTCGCGCGCCTGCTGCAACTCGATGCGATGGACCTCGTCCGCGCCGGTATCGACCTCGACCGCACGCGGCGCGAACTTGTCGGCCTGCGCGAACAGCCGCACCCGGCGGCGCGGCAGGTCGGCGATCGTGAACGTGCCGTCGAGTCCGGTCCAGCGCCGCGCGAGCCGCGGCGGCAGCAGCCAGCGGCCCTCGGCGTCGGCGACCAGCAGCGAGGCCTTCGGCAGCGGCTGCCCGTCCGGCCCGACGACCACGCCGCGCAACGTGCACGCCGGCTGCGACAACGTCACTTCCTGCCACGTGCCCTCGGCCTGCGCGGGCACCCCGACCACCGTGTAGCTCGGCACGTAGCCCTTCGCCTTCACGACGAGCCCGCAGTCCCTGCCGGCGAAGTGCAACGGCACCGGCAGCGCGCAGAACGCGTCGTTCGTCGTGCGCGCGACGAGTGCTTGCTCGTCGTTTCCCATGCCCGCCGGATCGACGACCGCGAGCTCGAGCTGCGGTGGAGTCGCCGCCGGTGGATCGAAACGCACACGCACCTGCAGCTCGATCGTCGCGCGCGGCAGCATCTCGATGGCGAGGCGTGTCGCCGCGAAGTCGAACGCCGGCACCTCGAACAGCTTCTCGGGGCCGTGCCAGATCGCGAGCACGACCGCCTTCGGATCGCTCACGGCGCCGCGCACGTGCCCGTCGGGGTCGACCTGCACGCGGTGCACGAGCCACGACGCGCTCTGCATCTCGGCGCGCCGCGCATAGCTGTGTTCCGACAACACACCTTCGAGGCGCTTTGGCTTCGCACCGATCGCCTCGCCGATGCGCGCGGCCGTCCACGGCTGGTCCGCGTGATCGACGAGCAGCACTGCGAAGCGCGGCAACGGCTCGAGCTCGACGTCGAGCTCGTGCGTGCGCTCGCCGGCCGCGACGTCGAACCCCGGTTGCGCCTTCGCGAAGCCGTCGGCCTCGACCAACGTACGGTACGCACCCGGCGGCAGCGGCGGCAGCGTGTAGGCGCCGTGCTCGTCGCCTTGCCGCCACGCGATCGGCATGCCGCTCTTCGCGGGCCACACCTGCACCGCGGCGCCCGCGATCGGACTGCGGTCGGCGCGGCTGCGCACGACGCCGCGCACGACCGGATCCTGCGGCAGCACGATCTCGAGCGGCTGCGTGCGATCCGCCGGCAGGTCGATGCCGCGGCAGCCGCGCTCGGGCGACCACGCGACGAGCAGATGCGGCGCCGGGTTCGGCGGCTCGGCGAGCGAGAACTCGCCGGTCGCGCCCGTGCGCTGCACTTGCGCGTTCGCTTCCTTGCGAACCTGCTGCTCGGTCGTGGCCCGATCCGCGTCCGACCGCACGAGGAACTCGTTCGTGTTCTGGAACCAATCGAGGCGCTTGTCGCCCAGGAACACTCCGACGTCGGCGAGCGGCTTCCCGCTCTCGTCGACGACGCGCCCCGTGATCCCCGGTGCTGCTGCCGCAGCGGCGCCGCCCCCTGCTGTAGCACTCGGCACCTCGGTGCGCGCCGTATCGGGCGGCGGCGTCGCGGGAGCCGGTTCACGCGCTGCAGTCTCGACCCTAGAAGGCTGCGCCTCCGGACGTTTCGGCTGGTCCCCACTGGCGGGCGCACCGGACAGTTGGTCGAGACTGACGGCCAGCGTCGCGGCGAGCGCGATGCCGACCACGGCGATCATCGTCTTCTTCATCAGCAGCACTCCTCCTACCGCAGCCGTCGTCGCCGCGACGCCAGTCGTGGTCGCGACCGACGCGGCGGCAGCAGCATGAGCGTTCGCGTGCACGAGCACCGTCGCGCGCACCGACTCGAGCGACGGCGCGCTCCAGACGGCGAATGCGGGCACGTGCAATCCTTGCGGCAGCGCGCGGCGCAGCAGGTCGAGGCCACGCTGCAGCCGGCTCTTGACCGTCGCCGGCGGCGCGCCGAGCGCGTGCGCGATCGCGGCCGGCTCGAGGCCGTGCACGAGCCGCATCACGAGCACCTGCCGGTAATGGCGCGGCATGCCCTGCAGCGCGCTGCCGAGCGCCTGCGCGAACTCGTGGCGTTCGGCTTCGTCGTGCGGATCCGCCTCGCCTGCCGGCAGCGGCGCGCGCGCCGGGTCGATCACGCGGCGCCCCTTCTCGCGCTCGCGCAGCGCGAGGTTCGCGAGGATCCCGACGAGCCACGGCAGCAGCGGCCGCGTCGCGTCCCACCGCGCGCCGTCGGTGATCGCCTGCAGGAACGCCGCCTGCACGAGGTCCTCGGCGGCAGAGCGCCCCGCGACGTGCGCGGCGACGATCAGCAGCTCCGGCGCGAGGACGTCGAACACGCGCCCGAGCGCGTGCACGTCGGCCCGTTCGCGCCAGCGCACGAAGTCCTGCTCAGGGGTTACCGGCCGAGGAGTGGTCACGCACTGCATCTTCCGCCGGGCGCGCGGTGCGGATGCAGGAAATGGCGTCGACGCGTCCGCCGCGGCCTTTTCGGCCAATGCGGCACGAACGGCTGCCGAACTCCTTCGCCGGCGGCAGGCCGCCCCCCCGTCCCCGTGCGTCCAGTCGGCGTCACCGGCGACGAGCGTGCGCGCGAGCTCACGCAGCGAGTGCGCGTGCTGCTCCAGCGCGGTAACGACGGGATCGGTCGTCGCCGTCATGTTCCCACGGCGGCGACCCGGGATGACGCGATCCGCTGCTTCGGCGGGCAGGAAAGCCAGTCCGGCAGCGGCGACAGCCAGGCCGATTGAATTGTCCGCCGCACTTGTTTCGATGTGAGGACTGCAATGAACTGGCTGAAGCACCTGTTCCGGCACGGACCGTCGTCGAAGACCGTCGCGGATCCGAACCAGGATCTCGTCACGACTGCCACGCACTCCGTCGTGCTGAGACTCGACCCGACGAAGCTCGATGACCCAGATCTCGAGGTCCGATGGGAGATCGAGAAGCTGCTGAAGAACATCCAGCCGGCGCTGCCGTTCTTCGACGATGGTTATGGATTCGCGAGGAGCTCGGACGCGATGTTCCTCACGTATGCGACGTCCGACCCACAGCGATTCGTCGACGCGCTGATCGGCATCTGCGAACGCGAGCATGTCTGCGGCAATCGGCTGGGCCGTGCAGCGATGATCGGTCTTGCCGAGGAACCAGAGCTGACCGACGCCGGCGATGGGTTCGACCAGTTTCGGATCGTGTATCCGGCGGCCGACCGCGGCAAGCAGCTGCCGGATTGAGGTTGACCGCCGCGATTCCGAGCTGCGGCGCACTCAGTCGGACGGGTTCCACCACACGTCGCCCTTGCCGGCGATCGCGCTCGAGGCGCGTTCGCGTGTCACGGCGAGCTCGGCCTCTTCCATCGGCGAGAACGCGGACGCCGCCGCCCACGCAGCGTCCTGCTCCGCGGGCGTGCTGAGCCCGAGCAGCGCGACGTCGGGATCGATCGTCAGCGTGTAACGCACGCATTCGCCAACGCCGAGCCGCGGCAGCGGCGCGGCGACCGCGCGCGTCGCGAGCGGCCGCTGGTAGCCCTCGGTGTCGCCGAGCAGCTTGCCGGCGCCGAACGTCTTGAAGCACACGGTGCCGACGCCGCGCGCCCGCGCGAGCGGCAACACGACACGTTCGTAGCGCGCGTCGGCGAACGGACCGATCGGAAACATCACGACGTCGCAGACGCCGGCGTGCAGCGCCTTCGCGAGCACGTCGGGGTGGTGGCTGCTGATGCCGCGGAAGCGCACGCGGCCGCGGCGCACCTCGTTCGCGAGTTGCTCGAAGCCGCCGTGCGGCGCGAGCAGGCGGTCGAGGTCGGCCAGCGTCGAGCACGCGTGGAACACGAACAGGTCGACGTGCGAGAGACGCAACCGCGCGAGGCTCTGGTCGATCTGCGGCGCGACCGGCGCGTGCAGGTGATCGATCTTGTCGATCACGAACACGCTGTCGCCGCGCCCGCGCACGGCCTTGCCGACGATCTCCTCGCTGAGCCCGTCCTCGTAGTTCGGCGCCGTGTCGACGACGTTGACGCCGGCGTCGAGCGCGCGGGTCAGCGTCGCGACGCATTGCGCGACCGGCAGCGAACGGTCCGCGACGTCGCCTGCGCCGAGCTGCGTCGCGCGGAAGCCGGTGTCGCCGAGCGCTCGCGACGGGACGAACATCACTTCGCCGGCAGCTGCAGGTCGAACGTGTGCGTCTTGCCGGCCTCGACGTCGAACGGCTCGGCCGCGCGACCCGACTCGTGTCGTTCACCGGGCGCGTCGAGCAGCTGCAGGTGGGCGCAGCCGCGCAGCACGCCGCGCACGACGACGGCATCGTGGACCTCGATGCGAAGTGCGCGCGTGCCACGGCGCGCGAACGCGACGCCGCGGCAGGTGCCTTCGCCGGTCGCTTGCACCTGCAACCACTCGAGCTGCGGCGCCTTCATGCGGAAGCAACCTTCGCCATCGGCGATCGTCTGCGCGACCGGCTCCGCGGGCGGCGGCTGGGTCGCGATCCAGACCTTCGCCGCGGGAACGCCTTCACCACGCAGGTCGACGACGCGGCCTTCGAGCACGGGCGTCTCCGGCGCTGCCGGTTGCTGTTGTGCGGCACCGAGCGGAGACAGCTCGAGCGCGAGGCACGCGACACGGAACGAGAACGGCACGACTCTGCTCATCCGCTTACAGTAGCGTGAGGCCGCGCCCCAGAGGCCCTGCTGCCCGCGCGTTACTTCTCGAACTCTGGTGGCAGGCGCAGGTCGAGGGTCGTCGTCTGGTTCGCGACGATCGTCGCCGTGCCGATCGGGACCCAGAACGCGTCGATGCGCTGGCCCACCTCCCGCTGCGCGGTCTCGGACAGCAGGCGTCTCGGCAGCACGTGGAGCGCGACGTTCTCGGCGGGCAGCGGGCTTTCGATCATGCCGTTCGCGTCGGTTGTCGGCAGCAAGTTGCGATTACGGAGACGGTCGTCGCGGTCTGGCACGACTACAACAATGCGATCCCCGGCAGCGGCGTCACGAGATTCGAACAGGTCGGCGGCATCGCCTACGTGACGTGGAGCAACGTGTTCAGCTACGGCACGACCCCCGTCACCGGAGACACGTTCCAGTTCCAGTTCGATGTGGCGACTGGCAACATCACGCTCGTGTTCGGCGTGATGACACCCGACGGCAACGACTACCTGGTCGGCTACTCGAAGGGTGGTCTTTCACCGATCCCGACGCCCAAGGACCTGTCCACGACGCCGCTCACCTTCAGCGTCGAGGACGTCGGCTTCGGGCTCGCGCTCACGAGCAACGGCCTGCCGTCGCTCGGCAACGGCTCGTTCGGTTTCACCACGTCGAACGTGCCGAACCTCGTCCCCGTCGGTTTCGTGCTCTACGGAACGGCGTCGGTGCCGGGCATCGACCTCGGCTTCCTCGGTGCTCCGAACTGCCGTGCCTACACGACCGCCGACCTCGGCGCATACACGTTCCCGGTGACTTTGCCAGCCGGCACGGGCTCGCTGGGGCTGCCGATTCCCAACAATCCGGCTCTCACCGGCCTCTCCCTCACGGCGCAGTCGATGGCATTCTCACTCGCGACGCCGCTGAACCTGATCACGTCGAACGGCACGCAGTTCACGATCGGCAACTGACGCAGCCCGGGAGAGTCGCCATGGCGGCGCGGCACACATGCGCCCCGCCGCCACTGCCCGCGCGAGAGCCCCACGCCCGCAGCCAGCGACGGCGGAACGGTTCCACTATGCTGGCCGCATGGCCACGCGCTCGCTCGTGCTCTCCCTGCTGCTGGCGCCGGTGTATGCGCAGTCCCAGGCACCTCCCCGGCATCTGACGTCGCCGGCCGTCGTGCCGATCCACCAGCTACCGGCCGACGGTGCTCTCGGCGGCGGCACCTGGGCGGCCGGCGCGGACTACAAGGTGCGCTTTCACGGCGGCATGCAGTTCGTGCCGTATCTCGGCGCCGTGTATCCGCACAACCAGCCGTTCGGCTGGCGCACCGAGGTGATCACGATCGGGGGACGCGCGCTGCCGCTCGCGGCAAAGGACGGACGCGCCGTCGCACCTACACGCTACGAGTACGACCTCGGTGCTGCCACAGAGGGCTACGAGGTGTGCGCTCGCGGTCTCGAGCAGACGTTCACGTTCGCGGCGTTGCCGGGCCAAGGCGAGCTGCGTATCCGCGGCCGCCTGACAACCGCACTGCAGACACCGGCCGGCGAACACGGTCATGCGGCCGTGATCTTCCGCGACCCTCACGGTGCTCCGATCGTCGGCTTCGGCGCGGCGACCGCCGTCGACGCCGACGGCCGCACGTTCCCCGTGCGCACCATCGCCGGCGACGGCACGCTCGAGCTCGTGCTCGCGGCCGAGCACGTCGCCGCGGCGCGCTGCCCACTCGTGGTCGATCCGCTGCTGAGCAACCAGCTGCTGTCGGCGAGCGGCACGCTGCCGCTCGGCCAGGGCCGCGCCAGCGACGTGGCGCGCGACGAGGAGAACAACCAGCTGATGGTCGCGATCCAGCGCCACGCATCGGCAACCGACGAGGACCTGTTCCTGCGTCTGTTCAGCGACGGCTTTGCCGCCAACCTCGGCCTCGTGTTCGCCGACGTCGACACGACGTGGGACGCGACCGAACCGAAGGTCACGTTCGTCGGCGGCGCCGACCGCTGGGTCGCCGTGTTCACGCGCGCGTTCCACGCGACCGGCACGAAGGCCGTGCGCTGGCACCCGCACGCCGCCGCGAGCACGCTACTCGACACGACCGTCGGCAGCCTCGTGCCGCCAGCGGGCTCGAGCGATCTGCACCCGGCCGTCGGCGGCTACGGCGGCGTCACGCCGTTCGTGCACGCCGTGCTGTGCTGGCAGCGCGACCAGAACCTCGGCGCCGGCGGCACGCACACCGTCGACGATTTCAGCCGCGTCTGGTTCGCGCGCCTCGACCTGAGCAGCCCCGGTGCCGGCACGCTCGGCGCTGCGACCGAGGTCACCGGGACCGATCCGGCGGGCGCCTGCGACCGCGAACGGCCGAGTATCAACCGCCTGTCGCTCGGCAACAGCCCGAGCCACTTCCTGATCGGCTTCCAGACCTACTGGAATGCGGCCCCGGGCGGCGTCGACGACTGGGACGTCGAGGGCCGGCGCATCGACGGAAGTGGCGCCCTGATGCCAGGCGTGTGGACCGCGGCGAGCAACACGCCGGATACCAACCACAAGCTCGGCCCGCTCGTCGACGGCATGGCCGACGACTACGTGGTCGCCTACGCGCTCGCCGACAACACGGTGCTGCCGGCGAAGACGCTCGCGATCGAGGGCAGCCGCGTCGCGTGCGAGGGCTACGACTTCATCCACGCGGCGCTCGGGCCACCGGGCGTGCTGTTCGACACCGGCGGCGCGAAGACCATGCAGGTGACCGGGCTGTCCTACGACTCGCTGACGCACTCGCACGCGGTCGTCGTCTACCAGAACGAGCTCACGAACACGCTCTACGCCGAGAAGGTCGGCTACCAGAACCAGACCGTCGAGGAGTTCACGGTCTACGCGACCGCCGGTCACGTGCCGAACGGCGGCGGCGCCGCGTTCGACCGCCTTGCCGAGCGCCATGTCTTCGTGTTCGGCGTCGAGGACGGCGGCATCGCGCAGCCCGTGTATGGCAACAGCGTGAACTACGTCGCGACGCCCGCGCCGGTGAACTACGGCACGCCCGGCTGCGCGCAGGGTGGACCGTTGTGGATCGGCTACCACCGCATCGGCCATCAGGAGGGGTCGGTACACCTGATCGCCGGACCGGCCAACACGCTCGTGCTGCTCGCGGTCTCGCTCGGCACCGCGAACGTGCCGCTCGCGGGCGCGGGTCTCGGCAGCTGCAATCTGCTCGTCGATCCGACACTGCTGCTCGGCACCGTCGCGATGGTGTCGAGCGGCGCCGGCTACGCGAGCCTCGCGCTGCCGATCCCCGATGCGCTGCCGCCGTTCACCTGCTACTTCCAGTGGTTCGCGTTCCCCGGCGCGCTGGCGACGACGAGCAACACGTCCGGGCTGTCGGTCGTGTTCGACCGCTGACGCGCGCGGCGCCGATCGCGCCGGCGTGCGAAAACGCGCGTTGGTCGGGCCGAACGCGGATCGGACGACCCGGATCGGATAACACTGTGCGCATGGCCGTGGATCCGCGCGACGGCACCTTCGTGATCGACGCGACACTCGCCGGGCGTCTCGACCGCGCCGTGAAGTCCTTCCGCCCCGAGCTCAGCTGGAGCGAAGTGCGCGATCTGATCGCGCGCGGCAAGGTGCTCGTCGACGGGTGTGTCGTCGCCGATCCTGGCGTCGGGGCCGCCGCGGGCGCTGAGGTGACGATCGCCGTCGCGAACAGGCACCTCGCGGCAGCCGATGCCGTGCCACCGTTCGATCGCGCCCGGATCCTCCATCTCGATCGCGACATCGTCGTGGTCGACAAGCCGCCCGGCGTGCCGACGGTTCCGTTCGGCGAGGAGGCCGATGCGGTCGATCGGCGGCTGCACGAGCTGCTCGGCGCGCGCGTGCACGTCGTGCAGCGGCTCGACCGCGATACGAGCGGAGTCATGGTCTTCGCGCGTTCGAAGGATGCGTTCACGCACCTCGAGCACCAGTGGCGGCGGCACGCGATTCGTCGCAGCTACCTCGCGGTTGCACACGGCGACGTGCGCGCCGCGACGCTGCGTTCTTTCCTCGCCGACGACCGCGGCGACGGTTTGCGTGGTTCGATCGCGAACTCGCGCGTCGGCAAGGAGGCGATCACGCACGTCGAACCGGTCGAAGCGCTGCGCTCGGCTACGCTCGTGCGCTGCCGGCTCGAGACGGGGCGAACGCACCAGATCCGCATCCACCTCGCGGAGCGCGGCCACATGGTGCTCGGCGAACGCGGCTACGTGCGCGACCACCGCGGTGCCGTGCTGCAGGCGCCGCGCATCATGCTGCACGCAGCGGAGCTCGGCTTCGAACATCCCGTGTCGGCGGCAGCGATGCAGTTCGTCGTGCCGATGCCCGAGGACATGGCCGCCGTCGTGCAGTCGCTGCGTGCGTGAGGCCCCCATCCGGTCGAAGGGCTCGCGCCCTTCACCGGCCGTTCGTCTTCTTCCACTCCTCGACGGCTTGCCGCGTCGCCGCGAGCTTCGCAGCGCTGCCCTCCGGATCGAGCTCCGCCGCGATGACGACGAGCCGATGGGCCGCGCACGCCGACATTCGCAGCCGGCTAGAGGCTCCCGATCGTCAGCGTCAACGCGTTCGTACCGGTGAGCGCCGTGATGCTGCCGGTGCCGCTGAATTCGATGGGCACCACCTGCTGGTGCAGAACCACGCCAGCGAGTGCGACGGTGTTTGGAAGCACGACCTGGGTCTGCACGATGCCGGCCGCAGGCAAGTACACGTCGAGCAGATCGGGGCTCACGAGCAGCGTGCAACCCGGCACACCCTGCGGCAGGATCGCCGGCATGGGGATCGATATGGTGCTGAACCCGAGCACACCGACCGCGAGCGCAAGCGCCGGCATCCCGGTCGCAACGGAGCGGAACGTCGACCCGATCCACGGCAGCGAAGGACGCGAGATCATGGGGCACCCCGGAGGTTGGCGGTTCCAACGAACGTCGCGATGATACCGCGCGGGATCGCACCAAGGGCCGCATGTCAAGACGGGGGCAGCGCGCGCATCTCCTCGATGATCGCCTCGGTGACGGATGTGGTCGTGCCGCTGCCGCCCAGGTCGGGCGTCAGCTCCTCACGGCGCTTCTGCGTGACGGCGGCGATGCCGCGGCGGATGCGGCGGTAGGCGTCCGGATGGCCGAGGTCGTGGCACATCATCGCGGCCGACAGCGTCAACGCGATCGGATTGGCGATGCCCTTGCCGGCGATGTCGAGGGCGGTGCCGTGGATGGCCTCGTAGACCGCGCAACCTTCGCCATAGTTGGCGCCGGGCGCGAGCCCCAGCCCACCGATGAGGCCCGCGGCGAGATCGCTGACGATGTCGCCATACAGGTTCTCGAGCAACAGCACGTCGTACGCGGCCGGCTTCGTCACGAGCCGCATGCACAACGCGTCGACGAGCACGTCGTCGGACTTGATGTCGGGATGAGCCGCCCCTTCCTCCTGCGCGCAACGCAGGAACAGGCCGTCGGCCATCTTCATGATGTTCGCCTTGTGGACCGCCGTGACGCGCTTGCGCCCCCACTTCCGAGCGTAGGCGAACGCGAAGCGCGCGATGCGCCGGCTGGCGGTGGCGGTGATGACCTTGATCGAGGTGACCACCCCCGGCGCGACCTCGTTCTCGAGGCCGGCATACAGGTCCTCGGTGTTCTCGCGCACGATGATGAGGTCCACGGAGCCATAGCGCGTCTCGAGGCCCGGCACGGTCTTGACGGGCCGCACGTTCGCGAAGAGCGCGAGCTCCTTGCGCAGGCGCACGTTGGCCGACACGTGACCGCCGCCGCTCGGCGTGGTCGTCGGTCCCTTCAGCGCGATACCGCAGTCGCGGATCAGCTGCAGCGTGGCGCGCGGCAGCGCGTCGCCGTGACGTTCGATCGCGCCGAGCCCGATGTCGCCGGGCAACCATTCGACCGCCACGCCGGCGGCCTCGACGATCTTCCGCGCAGCCGTGCCGACCTCAGGACCGATCCCGTCGCCGGGCAGATAGACGATGCGATGCATTGCGCAGAAGTTAGTGGAGAGACTGCCGCGAAGCGCGGGCGAAGCAGCAACGCCACCCATGCCCCCACGCCTGCCTCAGGCCAGATCGTGGCGGACGGCTGGCGCAGCGCGCGGCAGGCGCGCAGAATCGCGAACATGCACCTCGAGCGCCGCGTCCTGTTCGCATTCGTGCTCGCCGCCACCGGCGCCCTGGTCGCCCAGGAGCCGCCCGGCAAGCAGGGCGAGCCGCCGAAGCAGCCGGCTCCGGAGCCGACGCGCCTCGGCGACACCGGCCTCGAGATGGTGCTGCTGCCCGGCATGAAGGTCGAAGACGGCGCGGCAGTGGGAGCGGTGTTCCTGGCAATGGCCGACGAGGCCGACGGCTTCCGCGAGAACATCAACCTCAGCCTCGGCCCCGAAAGCCCGCCGAAGGTCGCGGATGCGGCGATCAAGGCCGAGCTGACCGCGACGCTCGGCAAGACGCTGACCGAGTATGCGTTCGTCGCCGACGGGCGTCTCGACGTGGGTGGCACCAGCACCTACTGGCTGTCGGGCACGTTCCGGCAGGGCGAGACGAAGGTGCGCAACCTGCAGGTGCTGATTCCCGGCACCCCGTGCCACTGGCTGACGCTGACGGCGCGCACCGCCTCGTTCGCCGATCGCGAGGCCCAGGTGCGCAAGGCGCTCGCCGGCCTGCGCCGCGTCGACGAGGGCGTGGTCGCTGCGAACGTGGTCGTGCGCGTGCAGGGCAAACGGCTCTGCGTCGACGAGCTCGGCTTCTCGATCGAGCCGCCGGCGGGCTGGAAGGTGGCCGAGGCTCCCATCAAGGGTTGCTTCCTCTTCGCCGCCGGTCCTGCGATCGCGGGCTTCGCGCCCAACCTGAACGTCCGCACCGGGCGCGGCGCCGACGCGCTGGATCCGGCCGCCGTGCGCAAGGAGGTGGAGCCGGTGCTGGCGAAGATGTTCGACAAGCTGCAGCTGGCCGAGTGTGCAGCGCGCACCGTCGGCGGCCGCAAGGCCGTGCGTCTGCGCGCGAGTTTCGTCCAGGCCGAGCGCCCGCTCACGCTGGTGCAGTATCTGGTGCCGGCGCAGCCGCGCAAGTTCGTGATCACCTACACGGTGCCGACCAGCGAGGTTACGAAGCTCCTCCAGGCGATCGATGCATCGGCGGCGACGATCGAGGTGACGCCGGCGAAGGCGGGCAAGTGAGAGCCAGTCGCGATGGCGCGCGCGCTTTCCTGGCGGCGCCCAGATGACCGGCGCGGCTGCTGCCGAGCCGGCGCGCCCGCGGGGGGCGGGCCTCGCCGCGGTCGCGCTCGTGCTGCTGACGGTCTGGGCGTATCGCGGCATGCTCGCGCACCACTTCCACTCGGACGACTTCGCGCTGGTGCTGCAGAATCGCGATCTCGGCGCCGGTGGCTTGCTGCGCTGGCTCGTGCTCGGCGACTACGGCGGCCGCTCGTGGGCGTATTGGCGTCCCGGCTCGTCGCTGTTGTTCTGGAGCGTGCACGGCGCCGCCGGGCCCTGGCCCGCGCCCCACATGCTGACGGCGCTGCTGCTGCACGCCGCGTGCGTCGTCGCGGTCTATCGCATCGCGCTGCGCGTCGCCGGTGCCGTGTTGCCGGCCGCGGCCGCCGCCGCGGTGTTCGCGTTGCATCCGTCGCATGCCGAAGCGGTCGTGTGGGTGTCCGCGGCGTTCAACGTGCTGCCGGCGTGTCTCTTGTTGACGACCGCGGGTTGGCTGCTGTGGCGGCGCCACGCGGAAGGCAGAAAACGCGATGCGTGGTGTGCGTTCGCGCTGATCGGGGCGTCGTTCGCGTTCAAGGAAGCCGCCTACGGCTTCCCGCTGGTCGTCGCCGCGTCGTGGTGGTTCGGTGCGCAGGGCCGGCGCTGGCAGCGCGCCCACCTGCAGACGCTGCTGCTCGGCCTCGGACTCGGTGCCGCGATCGGCTTGCACTACGTGTTCCGCAGCCACGTCATCGCCCCCCCGGGTTCGCTCGCCGACCATGCGACGGTCGTGATCGCGTGCCTCGCCGCGCAGCTGCGCGCGCTGGCCCCGCTGCCGGGCGGCGATGGCGAGGTCGTAGCCATTGCCGCGGTGATCTTCGCGGTCGTCTTCGCGCGCGGTTCGCCGTTGTCGCGCTACCTGCTGGTGTGGAGCGTGGGCGCGACGCTGCCGTATGTCGTGATGACGTCGGGCAGCCGCTTCTCCTACTTCCTGCACGCGCCGCTGGCGCTGTTGCTCGCCCAGGCCGGCAGCGCGTTCGGCGCCGCGCGTTCCGTCGTGCGTGCCGTGCTGGCCGCGGCCGCGATCGTCGCGACGCTGCTGTTGTCGCCGCTGCGGCTTCAGGACGAGATCGACCGCTTCGGCCGCGAGAGCGAGGAAGCGCAACGCGTGCTCGATGCGCTCGAGCAGCAGCAGCTGCTCGACGCCGACCGGCTGGCCGTGGACCGTGTCCCCGAAGGCCTGCGCAACGGTCTCGAGAGCGCGATCGAACTGCGCCTCGGCCGGCGGATCGAGATCCGTTCGCTCGATGCGGTGCCGCGGCCGCCGTTCCTGATCGTCATCGACGACGGCGCCCGCACGGCGCGGGCCGGTGCGTTCCTGTACTTCGACGCCGAGGCCAAGCGCTACGCGCGCCGTTCGTTCGCCGAAGCGTTCGGCGACCTGATACCGGTGCCGCTGTTCACGCTGGCGGGCCGTTACCGCGTCGTCGCCGACGAAGCGGAGTCGCTGCAGCTGCTGCGCAGCGGCGCCGTCGATCCGGTCAGCGAACCGATCTTGCACGCACCGCCGCCGGGCCCCGTCAGCGAACCGGTCGCCGCGCGCGTCGTCGCAGTGCACACCGACGTCCGCAACATGGGCCTCGTCGTCGAATGCGAACGCGCCGTGCTGCTCGTCGTCGCGTTCCCGATCGCGGCCGAGTTCACCAAGCCGCCGGGCGCCATACATGTCGACGGCAAGCCGGTGCCCGTCGTGCGCGCGAATCTGCTGTTCTGCGCGATCGTCGTGCCCGCCGGCCGGCACGACGTGCGGCTCGTGCCGTCGTTGGGCGGCTGAACGCGGTCGGCGCCGCGCGATGCGCTATCGGACCGCGATCGAGAACAGGCGAATCGTCGTGTTCGAGTCGGCGCGCAAGCGCAACGCCAGCCGTCGATGGCGGCCGGGTTCGATACCGGTCATCACCAACGGGATCGCGCGTTCGCCGAGGCCGCCGAGGTCGCGCCACGACGCGTGCAGCACGCCGTCGACGAACAGATCGAGGCCGGCTTCGCCGCCGAGCGGGAAGGCACCGCGCGTGCCCTTCTGCTCCTGCACCCAGACGACCATTTCGCTGTTGGTTCGCGGCGGCTCGACGAACTCCAACTCGAACGAGCTGCGCCCCGCGGTGCCGAGCCACCCGAACCCACACGGCGGTTGCGACTCGTCCCATGCGAGGCGGACCGAGGAGCCGCTCACGGCCAGCGCCGAACCGGCGAGGCGCACCGGCTGCGTGCGGAAATCGAACACGGCGATCGCCCGGTCGGCAGCAGGCTCGGAGTCTGCAGCGCTCGTCACCGGCTGCATCGCCGCCGGCGGTGCCAGTTCGTCGGCGAGCCGCGCGCCATCGTCGACCTGCCACGGGTTCTGGCCACCAGTCCACGCCGCGACGACACTCGCCCGACCGGCGGCGAAGTCACCGCGCTCGAGACCTGCTGCCAGACGCGCATCACGCGCCATCGCCGCCTCGATGAGCGTCACGTCGTCGACGCGGAGGCGCCCATGTTCGACGAACACCCCGAGCTCGAACGCCGTCGTCGCTTCGCCCCAACGCCCTGCGACGAGCTCGTCGAGGAACTCCCGCGAGCGCGCGAGACTGCGCGCGTGACGATCCCCGGGCCACACCGCGAGCAGTGGCGTCGCGTCCGGTGCCGGCAGCGACGCTTCGTCGCGCCAGCACCGGATCATCCTGAACCAGGACGTCGTGGTCGGTCGCGCGAGCTCGGCGCAACTCCCGAGCTCCGGCCCGTCACGCAGCAGCTGCATGCAGTCACGCAGCTGTTGTTCGGTGTGCGCAATGTCGTCGCCGGTGACCGGATGCGATCGCGCCTCGAACGCCAGCCGGTGCAAGGCCTCGACGCACAAGCGCAGGAACTCGCGGCCGTTCGTGTGCTGCGTGCTCTGGCGCACCGCGGCCTGCAACAAGCGGTCGCCGATGGCGAAGTCGGCCAAGCCGCCCAGCGCGGTCACCGCGAACAGGCCGGCGTCGCCGGCTTCTTCGCGCGCGAGCATCAGCAGCACGTCCGCGACGGCCGGCAACGGTTCGCCAGCGCGCCGCGGCCGATCGTAGAGAGCGCGCGCGACGAGCCGCGCCGCGTCGCTTCGCACGCGCAAGTCGTCGCTGCGCAGCAAGCGCGCGAACCAGAGGTCGAACCCCGTATGCGCCACGAACCCGTCGCGACTGCACCAGCGCGCGGCGTGTCGCCGCGCGGCCGCCGCGTCGCCGCTGTGCAGCAGGTTGATCACCTCGCGCATCGCGTCCGGTGCAGCCGCGGCGGTCCCGAGCCGGGCCGATCGACCCGCGAGACTCGCCGCGCCATCCAGGTCGCCGAGCGCGATCGCTGCTTCGAACGTCTGCCGCTGGCGCTGCTGATCCACGACTCCCGCCAACGTGGTCGTCGCGAACGACGTCGTCAGCACGACGCCGAACAACACGAGGGTACCGATCATCGCCGCACGTGGCCGGCGCACGGCGAACCGCGTGAACCGGCGCCACGGCGACCACGGGCGCACACGCGGCCGTTGGCCCGCGAGCCAGCGCTCGAGGTCCGCGACGACTTCACGCATGTCTGCGTAGCGGTGTGGCGGCGGCAGCGAGGTGCACTCCGCGACGATGGCCGCGAGATCGGCATCGATGCTCGGATCGATGCGATCGAGACGCTCGAGGCCGAGCGTCGGCCGCACCCCACGCTGCCGCGCGGAACGCGCCAACAGCACGTCGTGCATCGTCACGCCGAACGCGAACACGTCGGTGCGTGCATCGATGCGCTGGCCGAGCAGCTGCTCCGGTGCGGAGTAGGCCGCGACATGCATCAACGTCGACTGCACCGCGGGAACGCCGGAATGGCGCGCGATGCCGAGATCGACGAGCACGGCGCGCTCGGCATCGTCGACGGCCCCGCTGCCGATGACGATGTTGTGTGGCTTCACGTCGCAGTGCACGAGGCCGCGCCGGTGCAGTTCGTGCAAGCCGCCTGCGACTTGCAGCATCAGCGCGACACATCGGCGCCGCGCCGCCGCGGTGGGCCGGCGATTCCTGGCCACCATGTCTTCGATGCAGTCGGCGAGATTCGGCCCGCGCACCAGCTCCATCGCCACGAAGCCGACGCGCCAGGCATCGTCGATCCCGGCCGCGTAGGTCGTGACGACATGGTTGATGCCGTTCGTACGTTCTGGCGGCGGCACTCCCTGCATCGACCGCACCGGCACGATCTTGAGCGCGACGGGCCGCGCCGACGCCACCTCGCGCGCGCAATACACGTGCTTGCTGCCGTCGCCGATCTGCGCCTCGATCGCGTAGCCCGACACGCGGTCGCCCGAACGAAACCTGGGCAGCGCCGGCAACTCTGGACCTTCGTCGCTCATCGGACTGATTGGCGCACGACGCCAAAGCTCCTTCGGTCGCATTGACGCGTCGCGCGCGGCAAGGATAACATTGCGGCTCTCGAAGGAGACCCCCAATGGCTGTACGGCCGCGCGCGCACGATCACAGTGGCTTGCCCAAGGACGTCGTCACCAAGGCGATTCGCGAGCACCACGAGGGAGTGCCGGGGGCCGCGGACCGGCTGTGGGAACTCGTGTATCCGTGGTTTCACCGGCTGGCGCGCGTGCTGCTCGCACACGATTCGCAACGGCGCCAGCTGGAGCCCGAGGATCTGCTGCACGATGCCTTCGATCGCATCGACCTCGGCTATCTGCAGACCAGCGACGCGACGCGTGCGCATCTGTGCCGATGGGTGCTGCAAGCGATGCGGTGGGTGTTGGTGGACAGTGCGCGGCGAACGAACGTCCGGCGGCGCGACTTCGAGTGCGGCAACGCCGACGCGGAGGGGGTGCTGACCGATCGCGATGGCGTGTCGCTGCTCGAACACGCCGACCTGCAGGATCGGTTGGACCGGCTTGCGCGCTGCGACCGCGCGGCGTTCCACGTGCTCGAGCTGTGGCTGTCCGGGGAATCCACGATCGCCGAAATCGCCGCGATGGAGGGCTACAGCGCTTCGAAGGCCGGAGCGCTGCTGCATGCCGCGTTCGCGCGCATGCGCGCGATGGACGGCGACGCGAGCTGTAGCGAAGCAGGGCACGGCGTCGCCTGACAAGGCGCACGAGGGACGGGGCGACAGCGGGTTTTTTCGAAAAAGGTCGTTTCGCACCGCGCGTCATGCGCCCTGACTCCGCCTCGCTGGCTCAGGACAAGCGGGATCAGGGGAAGAAGGAGAGTCAGGTCTTTCGACGATGCACGCGCGTCCCCCCGACACGAAGCACGCGCGCTAGCATGCGCCGATGCTCGGCGCGCTCACGTTGGTGCTCTGCCTCCCGCCGCAAGGCGAACCGGCGGTCGTGGGGCGCGTGCTCGACGAGGCCGGCAAGCCGGTCGCGCGCGCGAGCGTCACGCTGCTGCACCGGCCGATCGCGCGTGATCCCGACGCGACGCGCGAACATCGCGTCGCCGTCTCGACCGATGCGCGGGGCAAGTTCCGCGCGCCGCTGCGCGCCGACGCGATCTACTCGGTGTGGGCCGCGAACGCGAACGCCGCGAGCTGCGTCGCCGAAGGCGTCGACGCCGGTTCGTTCGTCGAGCTGCGGCTGGCCGGCGGCACGGCGCCGGTCGTCGTCAACGTGCCCGACCTCTACACGTGGGCCGACGGTGCGACGTTCCGCTACCGCACCGTCGTCGGCAGCGAGCACGTCGACTTCGTCGACCTCGCGGTCGCGAACGGCCGCCTGACCGTGCCGCCGCTGCCGCCGCTGTGCCCGCGCACGATCGAGGTGCTGCGTGGCGATGGCGAGGTGCTGTGGGCCGACACGTTCGAGACGAGGCCGCGCGGTTCTGTGCTGTCCATCCCGCCGCCGACGGAGATCGAAATCACCGTGCGTGACGCCGCGGGCGCGGCGCTGCCCGGCGCCACCGTGCGACGCCACGTGCGCACCTACGCGACCACGGCCAGCGACGCGGTGTTCGTCGGCGATCGCAAGCACGCCCCGTGGGCGAACGTCGGCCAGAGCGGCGCCGACGGCAAGCTCGTGTTCCGCACCACGATGCCGCCGTCCGCGAAGCCGAACTTGTGGCTGCTGACGAGCAAGGACGGTCACGCGATGTCGATCGACGGTCTGTGCGCTGGCAAGCTGGTCGCCGCCGGCGTGGAGCTGCCGGCGGACCAGCAGAGCCGCGCGCGCGATCGCTTCCCGGTGACGCTGCACCCAGGCAAGCCGCAGGCGCTCTCGCTGCGGCAAGCCAATGGCACCGCATGGGCCACCGACTCGTTGTTCGTGCTCGCGCGCATCCAGATCACGGCCGGGGACCGCAACCCGAGCGAACTGTTCCCGATCTCGCTGCCGATCGCCGACGGCGTCGCGACGCTGCCAGACCCGCTGCCGCCGGGGTCCGGGTTCACGTCGGCGTGGACGACGCTCGCAGGCCCGGCGCGCGACGAACTGCGCCAGCGCCTCGGCACCGCACCACCGGCCACGTTCCGGGTGCCGCGCCCGTGGTTGTTGCGGTCCGCGGCGCCGCAGCCGCCGTTCGAGCCCGAGGGCTGGTACTCGCTGCAGTTGATCATGGCCGACGGCCGGCCCGCGGCGCAGACCACGGTGCTGGTGCACGGCGAATCCCACGGCAATTCGGAGCGGCAGCTGCTGCGAACCGACCGCATCGGACGCGTGGCGTTCGAGCGGCACGGCTACACGCGCGTCACCGTGTTCGCCGTGTGCGGTTGCGCCAGCATGCAGATCGGCCCGCGCGACGAAGGACCGACGCAGCTCGTGCTGCAGGCGATGTTCCGCGTGACCGGCGCGCTGACGAACGCCGACGGTTCCCCGGCGCGCGGCGCGTCGGTGCTGATGCAGCTCGCCTGTGGCGCGGGCTGCAACCAGCCGCAGTCGCACGAAGCGGTCGCGAACCTGCTGCCGATCGCGCCGAGCGGCGACGACGGGAGCTTCGAGCTGCTGCTGCCGCCGTTCTGCGCGCGTCTGGACCTGCGCGTGACCGCGCGCGACGGGACGCAGGCGGCGATGGCGACGGTCGAGTGGGACCCCAAGAGGCCGCGGCCGATCGCGATCGCGCTCGCCAGGCAGTGACGGCCATCGCGTGCGTTCGACGGGCGTCACTGCAGCGGCAGCTCGACGACCTGCGGCGGATCGCCGGCGCGCAGATCGAACGTCGCCGACGTCTTGGTGCCGCGCGCGTCGATGACTTCGATCGTGTAACGACCCGCTGCAGCGAGCCTCGGCTCGTCGCGCCCGACATCGTCCTCGTAGACGCTGTGCTCGCGCAGCAGCGTGCCGTCGGCGCCGAACCAACGCACCGTCAGACAGCCGCGCGCGCGGGCCGCGGCCGGCACACGCAGCACGAACGGCACGCCGTCGGGAACGGCAAGACGCACGTCCGTCGTCTCGCCGGCGCGCACGTCGACCTCGATCGCAGCCATCACGGCGCGATCGCGCGTCGCGACGCGCCAGCGGCCCGGGACGACGTTGCCACGCGCGACACCGTCGCGGTGATCGAGATACGTACTCACGCGAGGATCGCGGTCAGGGGCGAGATACTCGTCGCCGCCGACCAGCTGCGTCGTCACCCACGCATCGGGCCGCCGCTTGCCCTGCAGGTCGACGACAGTCACGACGAGCGTGCCGGGCACCGGCGCCTGGAACGTGCCCGCGTCCGTGTCACGGCCGTCGACGACTTCGATCGCGCCCATCGGCGCTTCCCCGAACAACGCGCTCTCGACCTTCAGCCGATAACGGCCGCGCTCGAGCGGTCCCGCCTCGTACTTGCCGTCGGCGTCGCACCGCAGTTGCAGCGAGTAGCGCGAATCGGCAGGCATCACCCGCACGAGCGAGCGCTCCTTCGGCGACGCTGCGATCCCGGCCGGTGCTACGACGCGGCCGCGCAGCCGCGACGTCGGCACGAACGCGCGCGGCACGACGATGCGCAACGGACAGCTCGCGACGTCGAACTCGCCGGCGTCGAACGCGGCGCCGAACATCGGCGCGCGCGGCCGCACGGAGATGCGGTGACGGCCCGGTGGCACGCGGTACGTGCGGAACGAGCCCCCGGTGCCGACGTCGATCCCGTCAGGGTTGTAGTGGTCGTCCTCGACGCGGACCACCCAGTGCTCGAGCGGCTTGCCGTCCTCGTCGACGAGCACGCCGTGCAGGGGCTGTTTCGTTTTCGGCGCGAGCACGGCGTTCCACTCGAACGTCTCGCCGTCGGCGAACTCGTGCGTCGCGGTCGCGGAGACATCATCCGTCTCGGCCGCGCCCGCGAATCTGTGCCAGGCACGCAACGTGTACTCCGCGGGGCGCACTCGCGTGAGCTCGTAGCAGCCGTTCGCGTCGGTCCTCGTCGACAGCTTCGCCCACGCCGGCGGGTCCGCGAAGGCATCCATCTCGAGACCGACCAGTGCATGCGGCAAGGGCAGCTTCGGATGCGCCCACACTCTCGCGCCGGCGATCGCCGCACCCGCCGCATCCGCGACCCGGCCGCGCAGCGTCGCGCCACGTGCCAGTTGGATCGTCACCGCGGTCGCCGCATCCGCGCGCACGTCCACTTCGCTGAACGCCGGCGCGAACTGCGGCGCAACCACCCACAGCGGCCACCGCACGCCCGGCGGCAGACCCTCGCTGCGGAAGTGCCCATCGTCGTCCGTGCGCAGGAAGCGCGACGGCCACAGATCGTGCCCGGTGGGCGCGTAACCTAGGTGCGTGTGCACGCCGCTCTCGTCCACGTTGCCGCCGAACGTCACGCCGAGCAGCACGCGCGCGCCGGCGACCGGCCGGCCGTGCGGGTCGACGACGGTCCCGACGACCGCGCCGGCCGCGGGGCGCATCGCGAGCACGAGGTCCGGCCGGCGCACCGGCTGCGCGTTCGCGGTCGCGAAGCCGGGCGCAGTCGCGGTCACTCTGTGCCCGACGCCGGCGTCGCGGATCAAGAACGCGCCGTCGGCCCCGCTGAACGCCACCGGCTCGCTGTCGTCGCTGTTGCGCACGACCGACATCCACACCGTCGCGCCGGCGAACGGCCTGCCGTCGAGATCGACGACGCGGCCGCGCACGTCGAGGGTGCGCGGCAGCGCGATCGTCGCGTTCGCGGTGCTGCCTGCGGTGAGCTCGACGTCGGCAGAGGCGCCGCGGTTGGTCAGCGCGTTCAGCGCGCCGGGCGGCAGGCGCGGAAAGCGCGCGACGCCGTCGTCGCCGGTCCGTTCGACGCGCAGCCAGCGCTCGACGTCGAGCGGGCGCGGGCGCACACGAACGGGCACGTCGGCGGCCGGCGTGCCGTCGCTCCACGACACGCGCACCGTGAGCGACGCGCTGCTCGCATCGATCTCGGCCGGCGCCTCGACGCGTTCGGCCGCGGCCGTTGCGTCGGACGGCGGCGCGGCGGGCGGCTCGACGACCGGCGTCGCGGAGCGCGAGCTCGCGCCGGCGGCGACGACGGGCACCGGTTCGGTCGAAGCAGTCCACGGCCATGCCAGGAACGCCGCGAGCGCCGCGGCGAGCAGAAGCAGCACCTTCTTCATCGCGATGACTCCAGTGAACACGACTGCGTTCGCGGCGCCGGCGGCGGTCGCCGCGACCTGCGCCGCGCGCGACAACACGGCAGCGCGAACCGCGCCGAGCCGCACGGCCGGCGGCACCTGACCCGCGGCGAGGCCGGCGATGCCCAGTGGCAGCGCCTTGCGCAAGAGCTCGAGGCCGCGCGCGAGCTGCGTGCGCACCGTCGCGTCGGGCCGCGCGAGCGCTTCGGCGATGTCCTTCGGCGCCAGCTCGTGCACGAGGTGCAGCAGCAGCACCTGGCGATACGGCTCGTCGAGCGAACGCACGGCTGCCGCGACAACTGCTTCGGCCTCGCGCGCGGCGGCTTGCTCGGCGGGGTCGACGGCGCGTTCCGCGGTTTCGCGCTGTTCATTCGCCGCGGCTCGTTGCCGCGCCTGCCGGCGCAGGTGCAGCGCGCGGTTCGTCAGGATGCCGCACAACCACGGCAGCACGCGCTGCGAACCGTCGAACGACGTGGCCTGCTCGATCGCCACGACGAACGTGTGCTGCACGAGGTCTTCGGCCGCGTGCCGGTCGCCGAGCAGATGGAACCCGAGCCGATACAGCTCCTGGGCACTGCCGTCGAACACGCGCGCCAACGCACCGGGATCGCCGGTGCGGGCGTAGCGCACGAACGCGCGGTCGAGGCCAGAACGCAGCATGCGCCTATTCTGTGCTCGAACGGGCGGCGGCGTTTCAGCGCGCTACCACGAAACCGGCGGCGAGGGCCAGGAACCTGCTCCGGGACCAACCCGGCAGGCACCGGTCATCGCTAGCGCCACGGCCGCAGCGGGTCGCCCGGCTCCGCTTCGAGCAGGCGAATCTGCAACTGGAGGCCGTGCGCAGCGGCAAGCTGGGTCATCGCCGCAACGCCCCCGACGAGATCGGAGTAGACCGCGAGCGCGCGCACCATCGGCCCCGCCTTTTCCTCCAGTCGCACCACTGGCTCGACCTCCGCCTCGGCGTGTTGCCGCAGCGGCGAGCCGGGCTCGAGCAGCGCCGCCAGGGCACCGTTCAGGCGGCGTTCGCGGTCGGGATCGTTCCACTCCGCCCAGAACTGGTGATCGACGACGACGAGTTCGTGCGCGTGGTCGAGCTCGACGTCGACGCGGCCACCACGCTGGTAGAGCAACTGACCCAGCATGCGCGGCATCGTCACCGTATACGGCGCGTGCAATACGACCTGATGCGACGTGTGCGTGACTCGAGGTGGCTCTGCGAACGACAGGTCCGGCCACTGGTCGTCGTCGGCATCGGGGCCGGGTAGGTCCTTGGCGTCCGGGTCGAGCTGCCGCGCCAGACTCGCGACAGGTCGCGGCCCGCCGCGCGAGGCGGGGTTCCATTGTCGCCGCTGCCACTCGCATTCGGCGTCGCACAACGACTGCAGCTCCGCGGCGACCGCCTTGGCCGTCGCCGCGTCGTGAAACGTCCCGACGATCGTGTAGCTGCCGCTGTTGTTGCTCGCGAACGCGTTCCAGAGCCGGATCCTCATCGTGCACCTGCCGGCAAGCCGTGGTCGGGGAGCCGCGCGCAGCCGACGATGCGCGCCGGCGCCGCGAGTGCTGCGCGCTGTTGCTGCCACAGACGCAGCACGTCGTCCGCGCAGGCGATCGGCAGCTTCGCTTCGTGGAAGCTGCACGGCGACAGCCGGCGGTCGCTCGTCACGACGACGAAGTCACGTCCGGCGCCGCAGTCAGCGCGTGCGAACAGGCGCGGCGCCGCCGCGAGCCATTCGCCAAAGCACACGTCGAGCTTGATCGACGCCCGGCCGCGCAATGCACGCGCAAGCGACGCGACCCGCGGTCCGAGGTCCGCGGCCGCCGCGGCGTCCACGTGCAGCGACGCGTCGTGCCCCTTGTAACGCAGCAGCAGCACGTCGCCGCAACCGAGCGCGACGAGCTCACAGACCAGCAGCTCCATGCGCTGCAGCCGTTGCGGCGTCAGCAGCAGGTTCACGCCGAAGCGTTCTCCGGACGCCGCGAGGCGCCGCACCTGTTGGCGCCAATCGACGTCGTCGTAGAGCGACAGCCGCAGCTGGCCGTGTTGGCCGCGCACCGCGGCGAGGCGGCGGTCGTCGAGCAGGCGTCCGTTCGTCGTCGCGTGCACGGCGAGCGGCGTCTCCGCGCGCAGCCGCCGCACGAGCTCGTCGTAGCCGCGGAACGCGAACGGCTCGCCGCCCCCGAACGCAACCTCGAGCACGCCTGCCGCCGCGAGGTCGCGCAAGAATGCGAATGCCGAGTCCACGGTCCATTCGCTCGCATCGGTCGTGTCGCGCGAGCAGAACGTGCACGCGAGGTTGCACACGTTCGTGATCGCGAACTGCAAAGCACGCGGCGCCAGCTGGCGCAGTCCCATTGTCTCGGGGCCGTCGCACAGCGCGTTCCAGCCCGTGTCGCGATCGAACAGCAGCAGCGCGTCGTCGAGCGCGAACCGGCGCCACGCGGCGAACTCGACCGGCACACGAACCTGCTCTGCAGCGACCATGGGTTCATCGTGCGCAGCGCACGGGGCCGCGGCAAGGGAGCCGAGACGCACCTCACTTCGGCTGTGGCGCGACGATCATCGCGTCGTCGGGCGGCGCCGGGATCCTCAGCGTCACGTGAACGGCGTCCTTGCCCGCTTCGACGACGGCGGGGTCGACGGCCTTGCCCAGACACCCGTTGTCCGACGGCGACAGCATCCGGAAGGCCTGGATTGGTAGCAGGGTCAGCCCGGTCCGCGGCACGAGCCATTGCAGCTGCGTGCTGTCGCCGCGCCAGTTCACGTGGCAGACCTGTGGGTCGTCGCGGTTGTACCGCTTGCCCAGCATCGCGGGCAGCGAGTCCTTTGGCGCGGGCACCTCGACCTGGATCTCCTGGATCACGACCGGCGCGCCTGCCGCCGCCGGCACGAGGTCGATCTGCAGCCAGCGCATCGCAGGCGTGATCTCGATCGGATCACCGGCTTCGGCTTCCAGAGTGCACTCGTGCTCCTCCGTGTGGAACACGAGCTTCGTTTCGAGGTCGACGAGCTGCAGCGCGTAGCTGCCCGGCGGCAGGTCGATCACGAAGCTGCCGTTGGATGCGAGGCAGACCGCGAACGGCTGTCTGAAGCCGCCGAACGGATCGAGCACTGCTGCACGAGCACCGGCTCTGCGGCCGCGAGCAGGTCGCACTGCCGCTGTCTTGTGGGCGAGCACCGCGATGCGCTCGGCCGGCACGTCGGACGGCAGGTGCACGCGGCCCGTGTGCAGCACCTGACGCAGATCGGGAAGCTCCAGGCTCGCCAGCTTTCCTCGTTCGACCTGGCCGAGCGGAATCGTCAACGCGGCGCCGAGGCGGTCGCGGGTCGGCAGCCGTAGTTGGACAGAATGCTGCCCGCACGCGGCCGGGCCGAGCCGGTGAGAGCGCTGCGCGCCGAGCGGCACGATCGGCAGTGCCGGCAACGGTCCTTCCAGCATGATGCTGACTGGCGAGACATACTCGACGCCTGCGAACATGATGCTGCCGAGGCAGCCGCGCGGAACGTCGCCGATCAACTCGAACTCGAAGAACAGCGGCTCCGGCACCGCCAGGTCCAGCGACGTCTCCTGGTCGGGAGACACGCTCACGAGGCGACTCTCCGAGGCCTGTCGTCCGACGTCGTAGACCTGCACGTCGTAGTCACCCGCCGCGAGACCACCGATGCGATAGCGTCCGTTCGCGCCGGTGATCACACCGGTCTTCCAGGGGTCCGGACCGGGGCCGATGATGCCCCAGTGCGGCAACGCGCGCACCGCGCATCCCGCCGCCGGCTTGCCGGTGACGTCGTCGATCACCTGGCCGACGAGCACGCACTCCGCGGGCAGCTCGGCGACCAACGGTGCGACGGGGTTCTCAGGGATCGGGACCACCGCGAAGCCATGGCCCGGCGCGTCGACGATGATCGTGCCGGGCGACGTGTTGTTGGCCGGGCGCACGATGTCGAACACGGCCTCGTCGTGATACGGCTTGCGCACATCGTGGCGGTACATCAGAGACTGGGCCAGCGAACGAGAGTCCAGCGAGCTCCACGACGCGTGGAAGTCCACGACCTTGGCCTTCGTCGCAGCGTCGACGCAATGCAGCGTCACCTGGAAGGACTCGCGGGCCTTCGTTGCCACGGCGGTGACGGCGACGTCGTCCGCCGGTCCGCTCAGCAGGCCGCTCGTGAAACTGCGATACGGCGGTACCCGTTCGTAGGCGGAGACGCGGAACCGGAACGTGCGCGGCGCCGTCAGCAGAAAGCTCCCGTCGCCATCCGCAGCCACCTGCTCCGTCCCGGGACGCTGTTCGACGGTGATCGCGTTGACCTCGACGTTCGCGGCCGGCTTGCCGTCGGCGCCGACGACGCGACCGCGCACGACGCCGGTCGCGACCAGCGTCAGGTCGAGCGGTGAGTCGTGCGCGGCGAACCGCGACACGGCGGGGAAGCCGAGCGCGCTGGCCGTGACCAGCAGCCCGGTGCGCGGCACGCCCGGCACCTCGAAGATGCCGCGCTCGTCGCTGACTGCCTGCGACGCGAACCACGCCATCACCCCGAAGTCTCTCGCGAGCGGATCCTCGACGCGCACGAGCGCGCCGGCGATCGGCTTGCCCGCCGCGTCGCGCACGCGGCCGCGCAGCGTCGTGCCGGGCAGCATCAGCGCGTCGGGCAGCACGCGCTCGGCGCTCGCGTCGGCCCGCAGGTGCTGCACGCAGACCTGGTGGTCCTTCGTCGTGACGACGACGTCCTGGGAGCTGTTCTTCTTCGCGCGCAGCTCGTAGCGGCCGGCGGCGTCCGTCGTCGCCAGCGGCTTCGCGAACAGTTCCTTCGTCGTGAAGCGCTCGCCCCGCTCGAACAGGCCGACCACGCAGCCCTCGACCGGCTTGCCGTCGCGATCGACCGCGCGGCCACGGACGACGGCGAGGTCGGGCTGTTGCGCGACGACCGACGCGGCGGCAACGCACGGCAGCAACCACCTCATGGCGAGAGACGACGTCATTGCGATCCGGACGCGAATCCTACCTGACGATGAGCTGCGCGAGCCTGGGACGCGTCAGCCAGAGCTGAAGGCCTTCACCCATGACGACGACCGGCGCGATCAGCGTCAGAAACGGGACCCCACTACCGAGACCGGAGCTCATCACGTGACTCGCCCCGACGAGCGGAACAGAGTCGACGTCGTCATCGTGATACCGGTCAGGATCGTGATCACTGCGATGATGCGGAGAACGGAACGCACGGTCATCTCGCTCATGTTTTCTCCCACGTTGGCAGCGATCGAACCCCTGCGGCAGGTCAACGCATCCGCAGCGCGCTTCCGACTCTGCATCGTCGTCGCGCAACACTCTGGAGCGCTCCTTCTCGGACCACCCGAGAAGCACCGGCCATCGTCCGCAGCGCACGGGACCTCGGCAAGGCACCGCACGCATCCACCCGAGGCGCGCGATCGACGCCGGTCAACATCACGTTGTTGGCCTGCGCGTCGTCGTCGGCGTCTTGACGCCGTTGCCACGGCGCCGCCGCGGCAGGCTGCGACAGCCGCGGGACCGGAGCCGATACGCAACCAATGATCTCGCGCCGGATGGTCGTCGTCGCCGTCGCCGCTGCGGCAGCCGTCCTGCTCGGCGCCGCCGTGATCGTGCACCAGATAGCCGACGCGCGCTGGAGCGCTCTGCGGAGCTGGAGCCAGAAGGCCTGCGCCGAATACCAGCGGCGCGACTTCCGGCGACCGGTCGCGTGGGGAGAATCGCAGCCGGGCAACGCGTTCGCGCACTACCGCCGCGCGCTCGCGTTGGCGCAGCCGCTGGTGGACGAGAACCGCCTGTCGCACCTGTGGGGCCAGTTCATGCTGAAGAAGCCCCGTGCGGGGACCGAGCCGATGAGCGCCGCGGAGGCGGCGGCGATCCACGCGGCGTGGGCGCCGGCGATCGCCGAGGCGCGCGCGGGCGCGCGCTGTGCCGAGGCGGGACCCGCCGTCGACTTCCGCCAACCCAACCTTGACTTCAACCTGCTGACGTTGCGCTGGCTCGTCAACATCATGGTGCTCGACGCGAGCGATGCCGTGGCTCAGCGCGACGGCGCGCGCGCCGTCGAGCTCTGGCTCGATGCGCTCGCGTTCGGCACCGACCTGATGCGGTCGCCCGGGATGATCGACCGCATCATCGGCGTTGCGGTGGCGAACATCGTGGTGAAGCAAGGCTGCACCGAGGAATCCCTGCAGGCGCTCGATGGCGCGCAGCTGGAGCAGCTGGCCGCTGGCCTGGCCCGGATCGACGACGCGGCGCTGCTGACGTCGTCGCTGGCGGGCGAGGCGATGATGTCTGCGCACTACGCGCTGCAGCACACCCAGGAACTCATGGAGGACTCTTCGTGTGCGACCTGGCGGTTCGGCTGGTCAATGCGCTGGATGATGGCCGACGCGCTGCTGCACATGGCGCGCGAGGCGGAGCAGCCGGCCGTCGACGGCCAGCCGTGGCCGGTACGCCGGGCACGGCTCGAGGAGCAGAAGCAACAGGCCATGGGCGCGGAGATGGAACGGCTCCTGGACCAGTTGCGGGTCGGAGGTACGTCCGAGGCGACTCCGGCGGCGCCGCGCCTGGCGACCCCCGGCGACCGCAATCCGTGGCTCGGCGCCGTGTGGCCGAGTCTGTCGCTCTCCGAGGGCAGCGCCCGCCATCTGTTCGCGCAGGTGCGTTGCTTGCGCATCGCCGTCGAGCACCACCGCGGCGCAGAGCTGCCGGCGCTGTCCGACCCGATGGGCAGCGGCCCGCTGGCAGTCGAGCGCGCGGCCGGCAAATTGCGCATCGCGAGCGTTGGCGAGCCGAACTCGCATTGGCGCATCGAGCGCTTCGCCGCTCTGCGCTGACGCACCCGGGTCCACCCTCTTCGGACCACCGGGGGAAGCCCGACCCTGCCGCGTTGATGTTCGTGCGGCCGCCCGCAGCGTCACTGCATCCACAGCCGCATCGATTCGTACCACTTCGTCGCGTAGCAACTCTTCGCGACCTTGTCGAAGACCGCCTTGCGAGCCGCCGCGTCGCGCGAGCCTCGCCACTCGCCGAACAGCGCGTCGCCGTCCTTCTTCTGCGCGGCGCGCAGCTCGGCGTAGTCGGCCATCACCTTCTCCGCGCCAGCCGCGGTGCCGAACTCCGCTCGCCACCTCAGGAAGTCGTCGACCCAGCGCCCGTCCTTGCCCTTGCTCATCGCCTTCTCGAGCTCCGCCGTGCGCGGCCGCAGCGCGGTCTCGAGCTTCTTCGCGAGCGAATCCGTGCGTTCGCGCAACGCGGCCGGCGGCGACGCTTCGCCGAGCTGCTTCAACACGGCGCCGACGTCGCGCCAGCGTTGTTCCGCGGCGCCGGCCTCGCCGGCCCGCAGCAGCGCCTCGGGATCCGCGGCCGAGCACGCGCCGAGCCACCGCACGGCCTGGTCGACCGGCAGCAGCGCGAACTGGTGACCGATGCGTTCGGGCGCGAACAGCCGCACCCAAGGGAACCCTCCGTCGATCATCCGCAGATGGCAATACGCGCCGCCCGAGAACTCCACGACGTCGTCGGCGCGGCCGTGGATCACCGCGACCGCGACGCGATGCTGCGCGTTCACCTTCGCGGCGTCGAACTCGTCGGGCTCGCACTGCACGAGCAGGTTGCAGCTCATCGGGAACGCGCCGGCGAGCAGCTGCGGGTAGTACATCACGAGGCAGTACGTCAGGAACCCGCCCTGGCTGTGGCCGCCGAGGAACCACTTGCTGATCGGCAGCTCCTTCTGCAACTGCTCGAGCGCTTCGGCGACGAGCGCGGGACTCTGCCGATGCGCCCAGGCCGGCCCGACGCCGGGGCCGCCGAAGTTGATGTACGAGTAGTTGAAGCGCAGCGCGCCGGGCTTGGCGCCGGGGCTCAGGTTCTCGCCGTCGAGACCGACGACGATGTGCTGTTCGGCGAGCTCGGGCCACGCCGCGACGATCGTGTCGACATACGCGCGGCTGTCCATGTTCGAGCCGTGCAGGATGCAGATCGCCGGCCACTTCTTGTCGTCGCCTGCCGCCTTCGGCAGCCGCACGTGGTAGCGCATGCCCGCTTCCGTCTGCCCGCTCGCGACGTCGCCCGGCTTCGCGGCCGCGCGTTGCGGCGCCTTGCGATAGCCGCCCCAGAACTCGCCGTCGTCGCCGCCGAGCTTGCCGGCGAATGCGCCGTCCTTCGCGAGCAGCTCGACCGATCCCTTGCCCGAGTGACCGCCGTTGCGCCACTGCAGCTGCAGGGTGCCGCGCTCGAGCTTGCCCTCGATCTCGCCCTTGCCGTCGTGGCCGTATGTGCCCGTCACCGTGAGACCACGCTGCTGCAGCCGCGCCGGCCCGAACGTCGTCATCCACTCGCCGCTGAACGTGCCCGGGGCCACCGCCGCAGCGCCGCCGCCGTTGCGCACGACGACGAGCGACTCGAGCTCCTTCGTCAGAAAGCGCCGCGCCTTGCCGTCGACCTTCGCTTCGATGCCGGTCAGCTTCAGCTTGCCGCGCAGCTCGACACCGGCCGCGACGACGACGTCGGGATCGCCGAACACGATCTGCTCGAGACGGTCGGCCTTCACGGTCGCGCTGCCGAACTCGGTGTCGACCGTGAGCGCCGGCGGCGTCCACAGAGCAGCGATCGGCGGTTTGTCCTTCACGGTGAGCTCGACCGCCAGCGGCGCCTGGGCGACACCGGCAGCGAGCAGGAACACGGCGGAGAGCAGGCGCAGCATGAGTGACCTCGTAGTGGTCTTGGACACCGCGGCCGCGGCCGCCGTCGGCGCGGAAAAGACCCGATCGCGGCAGAAACTCAATACCGCGGCAGCACGAGGTCGACGACCTGCGTGCTCCCGCCGCGGACCTCGACGACCTGCTCGAGCGGCGACGGGCCGCGGCGGCCGTTCGCGCCGGGTCCGAAGTCGCCCCAGTCGCCCGCGAAGTAGACGAGCGCGGGCCCGGGCATGATGCCATGCACGATCGCGCGCCCGCGGCCGTCGGTCACGACGGTCTTGCCGGACGCCGAGCGGTCACGCGCAGCGACGAACGAAGCACCATCCCGCGGCGCCTCGCCGCCGCGTGCCCAGGGCAGGATCTGGAACGCCGCGGCCGGCCGTGGGCAGCCTTCGGGGTCGAGCACACGCAGCTCGAGTGAGCCGCCCGGCCGGCGCTGCACGACGATCTCACGGTTTCTGGCCGTGACCTTCACGGTCTGCTCGCTGCCGTCGGAAAAGCGCACGCCGACCGCCGGGTCGCCCCCGTCCGCAGTGGGCATCCACTGTCCGTCGAGGCAGCCGTCGGGCGCGAACCGGCGCGGCGGCTGGCCGAGATCGTTCCAGTTCGCGGCCCAGATCGTCGCGGCTTCCGGCCGGCCATCGGGTCCGACGGCCTGCACCGAGATGCGCTGCGCGCCGAGTTCGATCACGCCGAGCTCGCGGCGCTCGTCGTGCCAGCGCACGCGCTGCAGCAGCACGCCGCGGTGTTCGAGGCGCAGCTCCGTCGCGCCGGCGGGCACGGCGAGCGCGAACGAGCCGTCGTCGCCAGTCGTGGTGCGCGCGCCGGCCGTCGTGCGCCAGCCGTTGTCGTTGGTGCCGACCACGTCGAGCCCCGGCACCGGCGAGCCGGCGTGTTGCACGATGCCGCACGCGGTGCCCGAGGTCGCGCGATCGAGGTCGAGCCACACGAGGCCGCCAGCAGTGACCTCGAACGTCGTCAGGGTCGTGAACTTCTGGTCGTAGCGACCCGCCTGCCACGTTCCCGGCGCGAGGCCGCGCAGCGCGAAGACCCCGTCGCTGACCGGAATGCCGTGCACGACGGACGGCGCGTCCACGGCGCGCAGCGCGAACCACGACAGGTCCGTCGCGCCTTGCAGCGCGCCGTCGGCGCGCAAGCTGTGCTCGAGCGCGATCGGCTCTGCGGCGACGGCGACGTCGCTGTGCACGTCCATCGCGTGCCCGGCGGCGATCGCGACGACGTGCCACGTGCCGGGCGCGAGGGGCAGCTCGTAGTCGCCGGCCGCGTCGGTGAGTGCTTTGCTGCCCGCGTAGACGTCCTCCGGTTGCGGGCCACGCTCCGTATGAAGGAACACCGCGAACCCAGGCGTCGCGCGCAGCGCCCGGACCCCGGCGCCGGCGATCGGCGCTCCGTGCTCGTCGCGCACGCGGCCACGCACGACCGCGGCGTCGCCGAGAGCGATCGCCGTCTCGGCGCGCGCGCCGGGCTTCACCTTCACGGCCGGCAGGAACTGCCAGTTCTCGCTCGGCTTGTCGAGCAGCCTGCGCTTGCCGGGCGCCGTGACGCGCACGTGGTAGCGGCCGGCCGGCACCGACGCCGTGAACGAGCCGTCGGCCGCGCGCAGCAGCGGGTAGCGCGGTCCATCGGGCCACACGTGGTCGTAGCAGCAGAGCGGTTCGGCGAACGCCTGCACGGCCGCCAGCGTCTCGTCGCCGGCGCCGGTGATCGACGCGGCGATCTCGCCTTGGTTGGCGACGGTCACTTCCCAATACGAACGGTCGCCGCGGTGCTCGGGCCGGCCGATCACGGTCGTGCCGGCGCGTCCGTCGTCCGTGGTCGCGGTTGCCAGACCCTCGAACACGGTCTGCAGGCGCTGCGGATCGCGCAGCTGGAACGTGCCGAGCGCGTCGGTCGTGCCGCGGATCGCAGGTGCGCCGTTCCAGCCGATCGCGCCGTGCCGCGTGCAGTGCAGCACGAGCGTCACGGCAGCACCCGCGACGGGCCGCTTCGTCGCGTCGAGCACCTTCACGGTCGCGTTGCCGGCGAACGGCCGCTCGTAGAGCCACAACTCGACGCGCCGTTCGTCGCCGCCGACCGCGAGCCGGCGCCAGCTGCTGCGGCCGTCGCCGCTCGCGGTTTCGATCTCGTACGAGCCGGCCGGCAGCGCGGCGAACGTGAACTCCGCGTTCGCATCGGTGCGCGTCTCGCGTTGCACGCTCACGCCGAGCTCGATCGGGGCGATCGCGGAGCTGGCTGGCTCGATCGCGTGCAGGCGCACGACCAACTCCGGTACCGGGCGGCCGTCGACGCCGTCGCGCACGACCCCACGCAGCGAGCCGGTCGGGAGATCGCCGCGATACGCGCGAGGCGGCGGTGTCGTCGCCGCGATCGCGACGCGCTCGTTCGGTTCGGCCTTCGGCGGGTCGGCGCGCGAGTCGCTGGCCACCGCGGCGGCGACGGGAGCGGGTGACGACGTCGCGCTGCCGGGTGCCTGCGGATCCGCGTCGCCATACGCGAGCCACAACGACGCGGTCGCAGCTGCGAGCAACACCACCGCCGCGCGCAACCAGGTCGCGATCGCGATCGGCGCGTTCGCCGGCAGGGCGGGCGCGTGGCGGCGCCACTGCAACAGCGGCACGGTCCACGCGGCACGCCTGCCGCCGTGCTCGTCGTCGAGCCGCTGGCGCAGCAGTTCCATCGCCTGCTGCATGCGCGTGCGCACGCCGCTCGGCGACAGTTGCAGGCGTGCTCCGATCTCGGGTGAAGCGAGTCCTTCGTGGAAGTGCAGCACGACGACGTCGCGCAGCGGAGCCGGCAGCGCGAGGACCGCGGCGACGACGTTGCGCCGCACCTCCTCGCGGATCGCGATCTCCTCGGGGCTCGGCACGACCGCGCCGGGCGGCGCGGCCTCGGCGTGAGCGCGGTGGCGCCGTTCGCCGCGCGCGCGGTTGCGCCAGACGTTGGTCACCACGCGCCGCAGCCAGCCGACCGGCTCGTGCACGGCGCGCCCCGGGCGCGCGAGGACCTTCGCCCACGCCTCCTGTGCCAAGTCCTGGCCCTCGTCGGCGCCCGCGAGCTGGATCGCGATGCGGCGCACGAACTCGGCGTGCTCGAGCAGGACGGCGGCCGGGGAGTTGGGGGTCATCAGCTGAAGGACACCGTACCGGTCTCGGGCGTCGGCGGCATCCCGCGAAAAGCGGCAGACGGCAACGCGGCGCTCACGAGCACGCCGGCAACGAAGGCGAGTGGACAGCCGGATCAGCGGCGTTTGCGCCACTGTTCGATCACGGAATTCCTGACCACGGGCAGTTCGGGCAGCAGCTGCGCCAGCGGCGTCCTGTGCGTCGTCGTCACGACGTTCTTCGCGACCGCCAGGTCGCGCGGCCCGAGCTTGGCGAACAGCTCGCCTTGACCGTTCTGCTCCGCGATGCGCTCCAGCAACGATCCGACCTTCTCGGGCATCGCGGCCGCTGCTGCCTCGTCCTTCATCGTGAAGGTCTCCTCGACGAGCAGCGGGTCGCCCCACGTCACCTGGAGATCGTAGGTAGTCACGTTCGCGATGCCTCCCAGCGTCATCACCGCGAGCACCTTCGACCCGGCGGGCGCGTGCAGCCGCACGCTGTAGCTGCCGTCGCGCAGTAGGTGGTCCGCGAGCGCGGCGCGCGGCGCAACATCGACGCCGGTCGCGCATGCAGTCACGCGTCGGTCCGCGAGCTCGCCGTGCCCCCCTTCCCAGCTGACCTCGTGGCGGCCGTCGCCGACCCGTATCTCGAAGCCATCGGGAGACAATCCCTGCGCGATGCGCGAAGGCTCGAAGCCGCCGGCCACGGCAGCCGTCCACGTGAGCTCGCCACCGATCGCTGCGGTCCAGCACACCGAGACGCAGCTGTGGTCGAAACGGATCCCGCCGAGCCGGCGAACGAGCTCGAACGGCAGCTCCAGCGTCGAGTCGCTCTCCGCCTGCCCGATCGCGGCGTCGTCGACGAGCGGCCTCTTCAGCATGTCCAGCACCCTGGCGGAGCTCACGAGACCCGTGAACCGCGCAAGGCCGAGCAAAGCGTGTGCGTCGAACAGGCGACCGTGGTCGATCACGACGACGAGGTCGGACCGCTCGGGCAACAGCAGCTCTTCGGGGCGCAGCCGCTCGCGGACCACAGGCGCCGCCGCAGCCCGCGTGCGCACGACGGCAGGTGCGCCTGCATCGCCGGCGAGCTGCGCGAGCGCACGCTTGCACGCTTCGTCGTCACGCGACCGCAGCACGTCGACCGCGACCAGACGATCCATCTCGTCGATCCGCGACGCGGCCGCGCCGAGCGGCGCTCGCGCAAACGCGACCAGCGTTTCCAGGTCGACAGCGCGGCCGAGTCGCCTCAGGTGCTGTTCCCCGTGCGTCAGCGACAGCAGATCGCCGTTGTGCAGCAACGGCACCACGTAGCTCGCGTAGCTGCCTACCCCCATCGCGCCGCGCAGGCTGTCGCCGAACATCGGCTTCCACTTCGCGCCCTTCGCCCCCGCGCACGACCACTCGAAGTCGCCGTCCGCATTTCGGCGCCACGTCAGGTCGAGCAGCTTCTCGTCGCGCTCGATCCGTTCCCACGGATCACCTTCGTAGGGCGGCGGCTCCGTCTCGTCCGGCGTCTGCGCGAACGCGGCAGCGGCGAGCAGCAGGAAGGGCAACGAACCGCGTGCGAACGTCTCCATGCCGAGGTTGTAGCCGCGGCGGGCGGCGGATTCCGCGGGGTGCCGGGCCGAACGTTCGTGGCCATGGCGCAATGAGAGCAAGTGAGCACACGTGCTTCGCGCAGCCCGCGGCCAGATCCGCAACGCTGCCAGCGCGATTCAGCGTCGACCTGGCAACGACGCAGCGATCGAAGACGCGTCGAAGAGTCTCGTGGGCCGGAGACCAGCCGGTGGCAACTCCGCTCCGGGCAGTGGATCGCTGACACCTTCGGCCAGCATCCTCACCTGCGCGACACTCGCGAGCGGCCGGTTCATCACGCGCTCCGCAACCCAGCCGAACGCGTAGTGAACCCAGAGAGGGATCGGCAGGACCAGCACGCGTCGGTGCATCGCACGCGCAACACGACGCACGGCGTCGGCGAGCGACATGGCTTCCGGACCGAGGACGGAGACGGTCTGGCGCGTCAGCGCGTTGCTGGTTGCGCCGGCGCTCAGGATCTCCGCGACGTCCCCGACCCAGACCGGGCTGATCATCGTCGGACGGAAACCGACAGCACCGAAGACCGGCATCATCCTGATCGCGCGCCAGATGTTCGCAACCATGCCGTCCCCCGGACCGAAGACGACGCCGGCCTTCAGCACGACGTAGTCGAGTCCACTCTGCGCGACGATCTGCTCAGACTCCCACTTCGTTTCGTGGTAACGCGAGCTGCAGTCGGGCCGCGCCCTCAAGAAGCTGAGCGTGAGCACCTTGTGCGCGCCGACGGCACGCGCGGCAGCGACGACGTTCCGCGTCCCTTCCACGTGAACGCGCTCGAAGGTCTGGGCGCCCTTCGCGCGATTGATCCCGGCCAGATGCACGATCGCATCGCAGCCTTCACATGCTCGACGGAGGCTGTCGGCGTCGGCGACGTCGGCAACGGTCACCGGGACGCCATGAACCGGCGGCTGCGGCTGACGCGCGACGCATACGGCCTGGTGGCCACCCGCGACGAGTCTCTCGATCAGGTGTCGGCCTACGAACCCCGTGCCTCCGGTGACGACGATTCTCACGACGATGGCCTCTCGGCTCTGAACGTCGCGGGCCGGATCACTTGCGCACGCGCTGCAGCGCAGCGTCGCAGCTGGCCCGATCGATGGTCAAGACGATCTCGCCCGGAGCAGGGAGCACGACGGTCGTGGGCGCGACGTCGCGCAGCTGCACGAGCCGCTCGCCCGTGGCCAGAGACACCTCGACCGTGTACTCCCCGGGCCAGACCACTGGCACCGAGCACGCGCCATCCCGTCCGACGAGCGCCCTCCGTTCGAACTGTTCGAGCAGCTTCCAGATCGGCATGCCCCAATCGTTGTCGAGCACGACGCGCTCGTCGTGTGGCAGGTCGACCTTCGGCACGAGCCGCAACGTCGCCGTGACGCCGTCGGGCAACGGCAAAGGCCACGCGACGCGAAATGCCGTCGGCTGGTCCCGTTCGAGCGCGATGGTTCGCGACCCCGCCACGCCGTGGACGCGCGTTGCACGGCATCCGGGTGCCGTGACGACCACGTCCAACGACGTGGTCGCGTAGATCGACGCGCGGCCGTTGCCGAGCCCGTAGCAGCTCCATTCGCGACTGCTGCAGACGATCACGAACGCGTTCTCGTCGGCGATCGGCTGCCCGCCGGCGTCGGTGGCCCGGACCTCGAACGTTCGCAGACGCCCTCGCAGGTCGATGGCGTCGAGGCGCGGGTCGGTGCACGGCCCCGTGCCGACGGTCATGCCGGCGACGCTCGCGATCGGCTCGGCGACGCCGGCACACGCGACGGTCAGGTCGTACGTGCCGGGAGTCAGGCCCCGCCACCACCGCGGCATGCGCCCGTCCTTCGGCGATTCCCCGAAGCGGCTCATGTAATCGAGCACTCGTTCGTCGATCGGGTGCGGCGGCCTCTGGCGCAGGCGGAACACGAGCCGGTCGACCGGCGTGGAGTCGTCGACGAGGAACGTCGCGGTCAGTTCGCCGGCCGCGCGCAGCCGGATCTCGACGTCGCGATCACCGGCCTTGCATTCGATCGGGTCGACCGGCAGATACGCGCCCGGTTGCACGACGAGCCGGATCGCAGTGCCGGCCGGGATCTCACTGCACAGGCTGAAGCTGTCGTCGGGCTGCCAATCCGGATAGAGGTTCGCCCTCTGCCGCTGCCATTGGTCTCCGTAGCGTCGTTCGAAGTCGATCTGCACGTGCTCCGCGCGGACGCCCGGGTCGCGAACGAGCCGGCCCGCGACGAGCAAGCCCTGCGCGGCGAGTCGCAGCTCGCCGAGGTCGTTCACGCCAGCGTCGACCTTGCGCGGCGCCAGCTCCACCGAGATGTCGTTGTCCTCCTGGCGATCGTAGCTCGCGATGTTGATGACGCAGTCGTCGCTCGTTCCGAACGCGCCGAGGTTGCAGCGCATGCGCCCGGCCGCGTCCGTGCCCACCTCGCACGACGCGGTGTCGCCGCGGCTGCGACACGTCACGAGCAGCCCACGCGCGACCGGCCGCGCGTCCGGCAGCCGCAGCGTCGCGAACAGGATCACGTCCTGCTGCGACTCCTGCAGCGTGACGTCGACGTGCGCCTTCGCCGCCGTCGGTCCAGGGCAGCCGCGTTCGAGCACCAGACCCTGGCTGACCACGAGGTAGCAGTCGAGCGCGACGTGCCCGAACACCGCTTCGGCATTCGCGCCGATGCGGGCGTCCCACATGTATCCAGTCCGCCGTCCCTCGCGCGACGCGAGTTCGCTGTCGAACGCCTGCAACCGTGCATCGGGATACGCGAGCAGCGTCGTGTCGAGCGGGTCGCCCGCAGCGTCGCGCAGGCGCACCGTCACCGATCCGGTCGAGGGCAGCTGCAACACGATCTCGGGCGGCGGCGTGGCAACGTCGAACGTGACTTCGCTGGTCTGACCGCCGGGTGGCATCGCGGCAATCTGCTGGGTGTTGGCCGCGCCGGCGTCGAGCAGACGCTGCACGTGGTGAAACACGCACCGTCCGGCGGCGTCGGTGGGGCCGACGTCGTGGGGCATGGACGGAGCATCGGGGCACCACATCTGTACTGGTATGTCCGGCGCCGGGCGACCGTCAGCATCGAGGACGAGCACGCGCAGCGCGTGGTCTGGACGCAGGCGCAGGACGATTTCGTGGTCGGAATCCGGATACACCCAGTCCTGCGCGAACAGCTCGCCGAAGCGCGCGACGACCACGGTCTCCGACTCGCCGATATGCAGTCGACAACGGCCTTCTGCATCGCTGACGACCTCGGCGCCGACGCGTTGCAGCAGCGCTTCCCGGTCGGCAGCCTCTCCGCTCGCATACTCCTCGAGCAGCAGTTTCGCGGTGTCGCTCACCGAAAGGTCGATGCTCGGCCGGTGGTAGCGCACGATGGCACCCGCGACGGGCTCGCCGGTGCTCGCGAGGACGACTCGAACGTTCGCGATCTCGCTTTCGGTCGACTCGACGGCCTGCCGCTGTGCGTCCGGCGTGCTCGTGGCTGCGGGCACGGCGTCCGCCGCATTCGCCAGGGATGCTGCGGTTGCCTGTCGAACGTCCGCCCGTGCTTCTGCCGGCGGCGCCGACGTCGGTGCACGCGCTGCACCGGTCCACACGACGAACACGGCGCCGATGGCGGCGAGCACCAGCAAGGCGAGGAGGGCGCGCATGCGAACTCATGGCACTGTCGGCAAGCGCGACGGAGAAGCAAGCACCTCTCGAACACCGAGAGCTCCGGCCACTCAGTGTGCGGCCCGACGGCGCGTCAGCTTCGCGCAGGCCGCAGCCACTCGCGTTCGCCGTACTCGTGGTACGAAGCGAGGAGCCACGATTTCAGCTCGGCATCGAACTCTGCATCACCACTGAGCCGCAGGTGGTGCACGTAGCAGTTCGCGAGGTGCTCGATCTTCCGGAACCGCGGACTCGTCAGGCGCCGCGGCAGCACGAAGTGCACGTCGATGGAGTCGTCACCGACGCGGTTGACGCTCGCGAAGCGCACCAACGCCTGGAACGCGACTCGCGTCTTGGCCGGTGCGACGTGATGCGGACCGCAGCGCGCGACCATCGCGGCAAACTCGGCGAACAAGCGCCGGCCGTGCTCGCTCTTCCCGCGTAGGAACTTCTCGACCGAATGGTCGCCGCACGAGTGCGACAGGTTCTTGCGCAAGAGGTGCGCGCCGCACTTCGGGCACTGCCAGAGAGACTCGCCGGCGGTCATGGCTCGCTTCCCGTGCCAACGTATCCGCGCGTGCCGGGCCGGGCGAGCTTCCGCGTTTCACCTGCCGCTAGCGCACGCCAGCGCGACCGCGTAACCCTGCTCGTCGAGAGGGGCTGCTCGCTATCGTCCCGAACCGGGACGCGCGGCGGCCCGAACGGCGCCGGGTCCCGGGGAGACGCACCCTGTGTGTTCAAGTCGGCGACAACCGCCGTCGATCCACCACGCCAGGGAGGAGCTTGGGGACATCGAAATGAAACTCGACCTGCGCAAAGTGTGGAAGACGACGAGCACCACGATCGGGCGGTGCTGGCGCGTGATGACGAGCGTGATCGGCAAGCAGCAGTGGCTGCGGAAGCCGCTTCATTGGCTGCGGCGCATTCCTGCCGCGTTGACGCCGATCGCGCGCGGGCTGCGGCGCATGGCCACCGCGACCGGGCCGCTGCTGCGGCCCTTCCGCGGCACCGGCAGAGCGCTGGCCCGCGTACCGAAGCTGCTGTGGACCGGCGTGCGGCGGCTGGGCCGCGTGCCCGTCGTGGTGACGGGGGCGCTGCTGGCCGTCGTGCGGCTGCGCCCGAACGCGACGCGAGTCTGGAGCCTGCTCCTCGGCCTGCTGACGGTGCCGTTCGGCGCCTTCCTGATCATGACGCCGGCCAAGGAGCTCATGACCACCAAGGAGTTCGACCTGCGCACGCTGCTGCCGGTGACGTTGGCGCTGTGCGGCCTCCTCTTGCTGACCGCGGGGCTCGGCATGCTGTTCCGCGCACCGTCGTTCCGGCGGTCGCTGTGGTTCGCGCTGCTGTTCTCGCTGCCGTTGCCGGCCATGTACGGTCATGACACCTACACGCTGCTGGTCAAGATGAACGGGGACGAGTCGACGCAGCGCACGCTGCAGCCGTTGTTCGAGGGCGAGATCAAGCGGACGCTGATGTTCCTCGGCCTGTCGGTCGGCCTCTGCACGCTGCTGTGGCTGCGGCCGCTGCGCAGACTCAAGCTACAGTGCACGACGCCGCTGCTGCGCGGCCGCGCCGGCGTGCTGCTGGCGCCGTGTTATGGCGGCGCGTTCGGCCTCGCTGCCGGCTACGGACTGTGGTTCGGCCTGCGCGAGCTCACCGAACGCGAGGCACTGAAGTTCCTGCGCCCTGTGCTCAACGTCGTGCGCGCCGAGTATCTCGCGTATGGCTGTGGCGCGCTCGGCGCGTTGTGGCTGCTGCGTCGCTGGTGGCGCGGCCGGACGCGCGTCGCTTCGAGGACCGCGTTCACCGCGCATACCCCGCCGACGCCGACGCCGCAGCCGACACCGCCGCAGCGGCCGGCCGTGGCCGCGCCGCAAAAGCAGATACGTCAGCCGCAGCCGGTCGGCTGGATGTCGTCGCGGCCTTAGCGCGGTGCGCATGATCGCGAGCACCTGGCCCCACCTGGCCAGGTGCTCGTCCGCCGGCCAGCGCCATCCGCAGCGCACGGTGCCGGTTCACATCTCGCCCAGCAGCGGAATTTCGATGCGCCGCTCGAGAGTGCCGTCGCGCGTCTCATGGAGACCACGCGACGCTCAATCCAGCGTCACGACCACCGCCCTGCTCGTGGTGGCGACGCGGCTGTGCGCGAGATCGACGAAGACGGCGCGGAAGTGCAGCAGCGACTGTCCGACCGACGCGGGCAGCGGGAAGTCGACGGTCGCCGAGCCGTCGACCGGCACCAGCGGCAGGATGGTGCAGTCAGCCAGCATTCCCTGATCGCCGGGAAGCACCGGGATCGGTCGCAGCGAGACCAGCAGCGTGCCCAGGAGGCCGTCCGGGCAGGCCTCGACGCGCAGGCGCAGCGCCGTGGCACTGCCCTCCTCACCGGCGTCGAGCACGGTGAGCACGGGAAGACGCCCGTCGGCGGGCGGCATGCCATCGTTGCCCATCACCACGCGCGGCCAATCGCAATGCACGGGCACCGAGACTTCGCGCCCGCGGCAACGGACGCGCAGCGACGTCGTGCCGCGCCGCCGCGCAACGACCTGGCCGCTGGCGTCGGTGTCGATCACGGCGGGGTCCGCGGGCAGCAGTTCGGTGGCCGGCATGCCGGTGACGTCGATCTCGCCGCCGCCGCGGCGCACGCCGACGACACGCAGTGACACGGGCCGCGTGGGGTCCGCGATCTGCAGCACAGCCGGCTCCGCGCGCAGCTCCGTCAGTTCGGCGCCCTCGAGATCGAGGTGCTGCCGGATCGTCGACGCCATCGCGGTCGCGAGGATCGTGTAGCCGGTGCGGTTCAGGTGGCAGCAGGAGTCGCTGTAGAGCGGCTCCGCGTGGTCGACGAACAGCCGGCGCAGGTCGCGGAAGGCGACGCCGTGCTCGCGCAGCTCCGCGAACCGCTCCGCGAGCAGCGGGTAGCCGCGCTCGACGGCATCGCGCCAGGGGTGTTTGTCCAACAGGGCGATCTTGCGTTCTTCGGCGCCGATCGGCTTCGAGCCGGGCACATACTGGTTGGGCTGCAGGAAGTGGAAGTACCGGATGCCCCGGCTGACGCACATCGCGTGCATCAGTTCGGAACTGCGCGCCCAGACGCCGGCCATCTCGACGAGCGCGTCCTGCACGGAAGCGCCGCCGATGAGGGGACCCGTGACGTCGTAGGGCTTGGCGGGCAGCTTGTAGTGTTCGACCGCACCGTTCGCTGCCGCCACCGCGGAGGCGAGCGAGCGGTCGCGCAGCAGCCAGACCACTTGCCCCGTCGCGGTCCAGCCGAAGGCATCGCCGAGGGCCGCAAACGACGCGCGCTGCTCCCGCAGGTGGAGCAGCCGGCCGATCAGGATCTGCTTCTCGCGCGGGAGCGTGCTGACAGCCATGCTGGCCCAGTTCTGCGGGAAGTACGAGGGCACGCCCTGTTCGACGTTGGGGCCGGCGAACGCCACCTCGTTGAACCCGTCGATGTTCACGACGCAGTCGAACTCGCCGCCGACATTCAGCACGTATGCGAGCGCCGCCACGCCTTGCGGCTGCCTGTAGCCGCCGAGCGCCATGCGTACGAATTCGACCCGCCGGCCGGCGAGCGCAGCGCTCTTGCCGATTCCCGCCGCGAGCACGTCGGCCGTGTACATGCTCACCTGCGCCGCGACCGAGCCGCCGGTGATCCCGACGATGTAGCGGTCGGGCGAGCGCTTGCGCAGCGTGTCGTTGGAATCGAGGAAGCCGAACCGGTTGATCGGGTCCCCGCCCTCGGGCGTGAAGCCGTGATACCTGTAGACGTAGCCGAGATAGGGGTGCATCGCATCGGCGCCGCGCAGCGCCTGGCGGGCAGCCACATCCTGATCCGTCTCGCCGGGGAGGCGCCCCTCGGTGTCGCGCGCGGCGTCGCGCAGCGCCGTCGCCTTCGCATACGTGAAGAACGATCCGGTCGCCATCCACCAGCCGGCGCAGGACAAGAGCTCGGTGAACGCGAAGACGATCACGGCCGCCGCGAGCACGAACAGCAGGCGGCGGCGACGAGGCCGCGGACGGGAACCGGGAATCGCGGTAAGTCGACCTGCCACGGCGAGAAGCTGAGCCACTCTAGCGGGGGGCGGAGAACGCACAAGGCGCGCCAGCACGCCGCGCACGCCGCCTTCGCACCGTTCGTCCGTTCGTGCTCCCGTGCTGCAGTTGCCGGCACAAGAGCTATGCTCCGCGCCCCGTCGCTGACGGCCCTGCAAGTTCATCCATGGACCAGATCCACGCCGCACCGGGACCTGCCGCCATACCGTCGCGACCGTCCAGCTGGACGACCAGGTCGTGCGCGACCATTGCCGCTGCGTCCGCGGTCTGGGTGGCGCTGTGGACCTTGACCGACACGCTGCGCCTCTACCACCCGCTGCCATACGGGGACTACTGGGACTTCCTGGGGCACCTGAGCCGCTACCTGGCCGGCGAAATGCAGCCGTCCGAGCTCTGGGACCAGCACAACGAGCACCGCATCCTGTTCCCGCGGCTCGTGTTCCTGGCCGATGCGCAGTGGTTCGGGCTGACGAGCGTGTTCACCATCGCCGTCACTTGCCTGCTGCAAGTGCTGCACGCGGTCCTCGTGGTCGTCCTGGTGCTGCGCGTGGTGCCGGATCGAGGCGCGGCCCGCGTCGTGGTGGCGGCGACCGTCGCTGCCTGCATGCTGCACGGCAGCCAGTTGATCAACCTCGCGTGGTCGTTCCAGGTGCAGTTCGTGATGGTCTACCTCGCGATCACCGTGGCGCTGCACGAGTTGTCCCGCCACGACCGCGGGGCCCTGCACATCGTCGCGGCCATCGCCGCCGGCTGCATCGCCACGGGCTCGATGGCCAACGGCGTGCTCGTGTGGCCGCTGCTGTGGTCCCTGGCCGTGCAACGCCGCGTGCCGCTGCGCTGGATCCTGATCCTGGTCGCTGCCGGCGCGGCCATGCTGTTCGCCTACCTCCACGGGTACGAGAACCCCTCGCGTCATTCCCCACTGCTCCAGGGCGTGACCCATCCCCTGGCAACGCTGCAGTATCTGTGCGCCTTCCTCGGCAACCCGCTGTGGCCGGAGCGCGCGGTGCCCGCGGTGACGGCCGGCGCGATCACGCTGGCGCTGGCGACGTGGACCGCCGTGCGATTGCTGCTGCGCTGGTCCCGCCTGACGCCCGCGGAAGCGGTGCTGCTGCACGTCATCTTCTTGGTGGTCGGTACTGGTGTCATGATCGCGGCCGGCCGGATCAACTTTCCGCTCGACGCGATGCTGAACAGTCGCTACTGCACGCCGGCCCTGCTGCTGTGGTCCGTGCTGCTGGCAACGGCTCTGCCCCAGGTGCTGCGCAGCGGTCCATGGCGCACCGCCGGCCTGACGGCGTTCGCGCTCGGACTTGCGCTGCTCGCGCCCCGCTACCGCCACTGGCTCGAGCCGATGCCCGCCTCCCAGGCCGACGCGACGAGCTGCCTGATGGCCGGCATCATGGACGAGGACTGCCTGGCTCAACTCTGTGCCGCGGCCCCGGTCCACGTGCGGCAGTTCTCGGACGTGCTGCGCGCGCACCGGCTGTCGGTGTACGGGAGCGGACTCCAGTATCTGATGGGCACCGACCTGCTGGACCACTTCGTGCTGGGGCCGGCGGATCTGGCGCACGCCAGCCTTTGGAAGCCGCAACCAGTTCGCGGGTGTCCCGGTGCCAGCAAACTCGAGGGCTGGGCGTACCACACTCAGACCGGACTGCCGGCCGATCTGCTGCTGGCGGTGGACGAACGCTGGCACATCGTCGGCATGGGTAACTGCAGCCACCGGCGCCCCGACGTCGCCGCAACCGTCCACCACCTGCGCGACGACCGCGTCGGTTGCCGCGTCTGGATTCGGGCGACCGACCGTCCGGGTCGGGAAGTGACGATCTACGCGGTGTGGAACGGCGTCGCCGCGCCGATCCTGGGACCCTTGTGCAACGCCGAGGCCGTGGCGGAGCCTGCGCTCAGCGACGACTTCCAGAGCATCGGCCCCGCGGCCGACGTGCAGGATCCGCAGATCTCCGGTTGGTGGGGCCCGGGCGCCTGGCCTACTGTCGCGCCGGCGCCGCCCTTGCACGCGGGGGCGGTCGGTTCGTGGTGCGGCGATGACGGCCGCATCGGCTCGTGCCGGATCTCGATCCCCGCGCGGACCGAAGATGCCGTGCTGCTCGTGCCCCTGTTGACCGGGCCTGACGCCCGTGGCGTGCTGCTGCGCATCTACGATCCGCGGGCGGCGGGGAATCAAGCGATGCTGCGCTCACCGCCCGTGTTCGCCGACCGCTGGCGGCTGTGGCGCGTGCCGTTGCCGGCGCGGACCGACGGCGGCACCTGGGTGCTCGAGGCAGAGGACCGCGGCCGCGGCTGGGGCCAGTGGTTCGCCATGGCAGCCCCACACTGGGAACGCGTTTCGAACGGGCCGCGCTGAGTGCCCGGCGCTCGCGGGCGCGTCACCGCGAACGGCGCTCGCTCACGAGCTTCTGCTCGATCAGGTCCAGGTAGTCACCGCCGCCGTAGTGCCTGGCGACCTCGAGCGCGTTCGCGACGTCCGCGCCGGCCACGAAGCATGCGTGCGCGGCCAGCAGCGCCGCGGCCTGCTCGGGCACGTCGGTGCAGATCAACACGGCGGTCTCGCCGTGGCGGCGGTGGATCGCTGCGAGCCGTTCCGCGTCGGCGCGACCCGGGAACAGGTCGGTGACCTGTAACCGCTCGTAGCCCTTGCCGGCGTCGGTCGCGAGACGCGGCAGCGACTCGTCGAACGCAGGGCCGAGGTCGACCACGGCGCCCCACTCGCCGAGCAGCACTGCCACCCGCGCGTTCCCCTCGGGACGACGCACGACGAAGAATGGGCAAGCACCGTGCGGCCGCCGCAGAGTCCGTTCGAGCTCCTGCCGGTAGCGCGCGAGCTCCTCCGCCGAGGCCTCGGCGGGAGCGCCCTCGCTGCCGGCGGCCGGCAACCCCGCACGCGCGCGAACTGCCGCAACGGTGGCGGCATCGGCGCCGAGCGCCGACAACCACGATTCGTACACGATGGCGTCCACCGCCTTGCGAGCCTGCTCGCTCATCAGCGTCGCGGGGTGTCCGGCGACGAGACTGACCAGCGCGATCTCGACCGACGACACACCTTCGGCCTCGGCGGCCGCATCGAACAGCGTCGAGCACACAGCGTCGAGGCACGAGTCGGTCGGCACGATCGCGACGAACGAGGCGAGATCCAGCAGCTCGCGTGGCAGTGCGAGCGACGCGTCGTGCGCTGGCACCCTCGCCGCGATCAGGCGCAGCGCTACCGCCGGATCGACCTCGACCGATCGGCCCGTCTTCGTGCGCAACGACAGCGACGGCCCGCGACCGGAACCTGGCTGCCAGCGGCGCAGCGCCGCTTCGTAGCCAGAAGGATCGGCCACCGGCAGCGGATCCTCGGCCGACAACGCGATCAGCAGGCCGCGCGCCGGCGGCCGTCCGGTGCAGCCCGCGATCGTGGCGGCCGCGGCGGCGGCTCGCCGATGCACCTCGTCGGCCGCGTCGCTGTCGCGGGCCAGCACCATCGCGTGCTCGCCGACGAACAACCGGCAGTGCCGCCACTGCGTCGGCACCGCCGCGGGCGGTGGCGACCACTCGACCGACGCGCAGCTCGCGAGCAGCGCGAACAGACACGGGATCACGCGTTTCATGGCAGCACCGGCCATCGTGCGCAACGCAAGCAACCGCGGCAAGGGCGCCGCAGGCAGGCTCGCTATCTCTGTTGACTGCGCGGGCTGCTGCAGAACCAGCGCCAGGACGCCACGGCCGCCGCCGCGGTGGCCGCACCCGCGGCGCTCCAATGCGTGTCGTCGGGGAGCCAGACCAGCTGCCCCGCGCGCGCCGCGGCCTGCAGCGCGTCGGTCAGGTCGAGCACCGCGGCGCCGGTGCGGCGCGACCATTCGGCGAGTTGCTGCGGCATCTGCGTCAGGTGCGACGCGAGCGGCAGCAGATCGCTGTCGAGCGGGAAGCGGCAGAACGGGCCCAGCACGCGCAGCTTCTGCGGGATCAGCACGACGCCGAGCTCGCCGCCGCGTGCTTCGACCGTCGCGCGGAACACGTCGAGCGAGCGTTCGATGTTCGGCCATTGCTGCTCGCAGGGATCACCCTGCCGGTGCCGCCAGAGGAACAGCACGGGCGTGTCGCCGAAGAGCGCCGTGCGTCGCCCGGCCTCGGCGACGACCGGCTGCGTCAGCCGCTGCACCGCGATCACCAGCCGGTTCAGCAAGGAACGTTCGTACAGCGAGCGGCGTGGGCCGGCCACAGCACCCGTGAAGCGGGCCGAGTCGACGAGGTCGTTGTCCTCGCAGAGGAACTGCAGGACCACGCAGCCGCGCAGGTCGAGGCCGGCGACGGCGTGCGCGAACTCGGCTTGCGCCTCCTGCGGCGAGAGCCCGATCAGTGCGACGTTGACGCAGGGCCGTCCGGACAGCTGCTCGAGTTGCTGCACGGGCGTCTCGGGCCAGGCGAGGGCAGGTGCAACGAGGCAGGAGTCGCCGACGCAGTAGACGGCACCGGCGTCGCGATCGGGCTGATTGCGATAGCCACGCGTGTTGGTCGCGTAGTGGAACGGGATGGAGCGGCACGGCAGCCCGAACAGCGCGGCCGTGTCGGGCACGGTCTCCCCCTGCAGCACGCGGCTCGGCAGCCGTTCCATGCCGAGTATCTTCGGCGCGGCGACGCCCACGCAGGTCAGGAACACGACTTCCACGGCGAGCCAGACGAGAGCCGCCGACGCCGCCGCGGTCAGAAGCCGCAGCGCCGCCCGGCGCGAACGGCACGCCGCGAGCGCTGCCGCGACCAGCAGTGCGGCAGCGAGCGCGATTTCCGGCACGCGCCACAACCCGAACACCGCGCGCCCGACCGGCGGCGGCGCCGCACGCAGCACGAGCCACGCGATCGCGGCGGCCACGGCACCCATCGCGGCCAGGCCGCGCACGGGGAGCCGTGCGCGTGGACTGGATCCCGGGTTGGCGGAACGGATCATGCCCAGTGTTCCCGGCTCGAGCGGATGGCAGAACCAAGCTCCCTCTCGGACCACCTGAGAAGGGAGAGCCATCGTGCGCCGCGCAGCGACCGCCGCAAGGGAGGCAGGTGTCCACCCGAGGGCGCGCAAACTACGCCGCCGCGAGCCTGCAACGGGGTTGACGGGCACCGACACGCCGGCAGTCCTTCGAGTGAGGGGCGCGATGGAGGCAGTACTTACTTCTTCTGACCGATCGCCTTCTGCAACTCGGCGACCTGATCCTGCAGCGCCTTGATCTGCGCCTGGATCTGCGGATACGGGTTCGGGGCACCCGGCATGTTCAGGTCCGGCGGCTGCGTCTGCGGCTGGTCGCACTCGCGGATCAGCCGCAGCGCCGCGCAGAGCTGGTCGGTGAAGCCGGCGAGCACCATCGCCTCCTGGTTGCCGACGTTGCCGATGACCAGCTGGCCGATGTTGTTGCCGCCGCTGACCGCGAAGAACGGCCGCAGCGCGTTCGTGCAGATCGTCGCGTTGATGTGCTTCAAGCGCACCGAGGTGAGCACGAACTCGCAATGGTTGGGTCGCGCCATCACCTCTTCGGGCGTGCGCCACGTTGCGCGGTTCATCACCTCGCGCCCGCGCGCCCCATACAAACAGAGCACCTCGTGGAAGCCCTTCTCGGCGTCGACGGGCACGATCGCGAAGCCGCGTGAATAGAGCAGGTTCGCGAGCAGCTCCTCGAACTGAGTCGGCGTCAGCTTGACCGGGTTGTTCAGCGTCACGGTGAGGCTCTGGCCTCCCTTCGCGATCTGGCGCTCGCCCTCCTGCCAGAGGAGGTTGCGGCCGAGGATCGTCGCCGCTTTCTCGACGAGGTCGACGAGGTCGTGATCGCCGGGCGGCAGCGAGAACGGTTGCCCGAGCGTGACCGTCGCCGGCTGGGTGGGCCGCACGACGGTGGGCGCACCCGCAGGTTTGGCTTCGGGTTCCTGCGCGGCGGGCGCGGCGGCGAGCAACATGACGGAGGCGTACGGAAGGAGGCCGGAGAGGGAGCGAAGCATGCGGGTTCCTTGGCGATGGCCGATCGGCGTGCAGAGAGACGGGCGATGGCGGCGGTTCCTTCCCGCGAGGGCGACCCCCGAGCAGCACCGGCCACCGTCCCGACCGGCACGCCGCTCGCGGCGGCGATCGCGCGCGGTGTGCGGTCATCGAAGAAGCGCTGCCAGATCGTGTCGTCGTACACGGGATCGAGCGCGAGCACGGCGGCTATCAGGCGCTGCGCGACTTCGCTGCGCGCGAGCACCGAGGCGTGGTGCTCGCCCGCATCCGCGCGCGACGTTGCGCAAGGTCGTCGCGGGAGCCAGCCGCCGATCGACGCGTCGTGCCGCGGCCAATGCAGCATCGCGGCGAGCCAGGTCTGCTGAACCGCGTCGTCGGCGCCGGATTCACCGACCAGCTCGAGCGCGAGCTGCCGCAGACCCGCAGCATGGGGGGCGACGTGCGCAGCGAGGTCGAGCGGAGGCGAAGTCATGTGCGTCGGCAGCCTACCAATGCCGCCGCGCGCCGATCGGGGCGCCGGCGGTGTGCCCACCGGGGAACTCTCATGCCGGGCAGCCAACGGGTCCAGTCTGTTCGACGTCGCGCGCCGGACGACGAACTCACCTGACGCCCGGGCCTTCTGGCGCGCAATCGCACAGCTGCCGTGTCCTTGGGGAGCAGTTTGACCGCGACGCGTTTCGCAGCATAGAGTGACCCTGCCCCTGAGCGCCGTGGCGAAGCGCGCCACGACGGATCCTTGCCGCGAACCTCTCTCCCTTCTGGTTCGCAACGAGATCCCGATGGCCTGCCCTTCGCGTCTAGCGTCCTCTCTCTCTTCCTCCGTCGCGGCAGCAGCGCTCGCGACATCACTCGCAGCCCAGTGCGAGTTCGACTGGTTGCCCGGCCCCCCTGCCAGGGGTCCGTACTACGCAGTGTCCTCGATCCTCGAGCTGCCGAACGGCGACCTCGTCGCCGGCGGTACGTTCGCCATCGCCGACTCCGCCTTCATCAACAACATCGCGCGATGGGACGGCACGACGTGGCAGCCGCTCGGCTCCGGCATCGGAGGCCGTGTGACTGCACTCGCCATGTTGCCGAACGGTGATCTCGTCGCCGGCGGCTTCTTCAACTCGGCCGGTGGGCAGTCAGTGAACAACATCGCACGATGGGACGGCAGTTCCTGGGCGCCGCTGGGTCCGGGTCTCGACGGCATAGTCTACGCGCTGCTCGTGTTGCCGAACGGTACCCTCGTCGTTGGCGGTTGGTTCCACAACGCAGGTGCGACAACGACGCATTCCGTGGCGCAGTGGGACGGCGTATCGTGGTCACCGCTCGGCAACGGCTTCCCTTCGTTCGACGTGAGGTCGCTCGCGCGCATGCCCAACGGCGACATCATCGCCGGCGGCTCCATCCTCCAGGGCAGCACGTACTACGGCCTGCAGCGTTGGAACGGCGTGACCTGGCAACCGGTGCCTGGTCTCGATCCATCGACAAGCTCGGCCACGGCCTCAGTCGTGAACGCGGTGGTGGTGCACCCCGGCGGCGACTTGGTGGCGACCGGCAGGTTGTTCATGAACGGTCTGCCGACGGGCGCTGTGCGCTGGAACGGCGTCGCGATGCAGTCGCTCAACCCGCCGATCTACACTGGGGGAGCGCTGATCACGAGGGCCAACGGGGACGTCGTGATCGGGCCGGGGTCGTCGTGGGAAACCGGCCTGTACCGGTGGAACGGCGCGGGCTGGACCCCGGTCGCGGGTGGTCCACCACGCGCGGTCGGGTTCGCCGAGGACAGCAGCGGGCGCCTGCTCGTCGGCGCGTGGGCGTCGTCTCCCATGCAGCCCACCGTCACGCGGTTCGACGGCGTGAGCTGGCAGACGCTGGGAGCGACGTCGCCACTGCTCAACGTGCGCGCCATGGTGCGCATGCGGAACGGGGACGTCGTGGTCGGCGGCTCGTTCGCATCGTTCGGCGGCGTGGCCGCGAACAACCTCGCGCGGTGGAACGGCAGCGTATGGTCGCCCCTGGGCCGCGGCGTCGACGGATTGGTGAGCGCGCTCGCGGCCGCTCCGGACGGCGACCTCGTCGTCAGCGGCAACTTCGCCAACGCTGGCGGCGCGCCCGCGAACCGCGTCGCGCGGTGGAACGGACAGGTGTGGTCGCCGCTCGCCGGCGGGTTGTCCTTCGCCGCGTCGGATCTGGCGGCTGACGCGAGCGGCGAGGTCCTCGCAATCGGGGGTGGCCTCATGCGATTCGATGGCCTCACGTGGGGCCCGCTTGCGCTGCCCCCCGGCTTGTTCACGGTCGCGGCCTTGGCGTCTCTGCCCAACGGCTACATGGCGATCGGCGGCATCGGTACCAGCACGAGTGTTGCGCTCGTCAGCGCGGGCGTGGTCACGCCGCTGCCCGGCGGACCGACCCAGGTCGTTCGACTGCTGGCCGACTCCCGCGGCGGTCTCGTCGCGCGTGGTCCGACCACGTGGCGCTGGGACGGAACGACATGGATGACGCTGCCGTCGGTTGTCACCGCGAGTGTCCTCAATCTCGGCGAGCTGCCGACCGGCGAACTGATCGCCAGCGGTAACTGGATGTCCCTCGGCGGCGCCGCCCCGAGCTGCATCTACCGGCTGCGCAGCAGCGGGTGGGAGTCGTTCGGCGAAGTCCGGGCATCCTCGCCGTTGCTCGTCACCGCGAGCGGCCGCGGCGACCTGTTCGTCGCTGGCCCCGTGCATACCGCAGGCAACGTCGTGAGCGTCGGCTTTGCGCACGCGCAGCCGACGTGCCCGGCCACGGTGTCGATCGTCGGCGCCGGCTGCACGGGCGGCGCGGGACCCATGACGCTGGTCGCGAACAACGCGCCCTGGGTCGGCGACACCTTCACGGCGACCGCGAGCAGCATGGTTCCCAACTCACTCGCGGTGCAAGTGCTCGGTTGGCCGGCGCCGGCGCAGCCGCTGCCCGGTGCACACGGATGTGTGCTGTTCGTCGCGCCGATCGTCACGGACCTGCTGTTGCCGAGCAGCGGCACGGCGACGAGCATCTGGGCCGTGCCGGCCGTGCCGGGCCTCGCCGGACTGCAGCTGCGCCTGCAGGTCGTCGGCATCGAGCTCCCGGCCACCGGCATCGTTCTCACGAGCACGAACGCCTTGGACCTGACGGTCGGCACGCTGTGACGGCCGGGATTTGAGCGCGTGCGTTCAGCGCACGCGCAGGCCCGCGGGCATCAGCGCGTAGACGCGCGCGTGGCCGTCGCTCGTCAGCGCGTCGTGCAGCACCGCGACCACCTCGCCGAGGTGCCCACACTGCGCGAGCACGGCCCGCAGCGCGGCCACGTCCCCACCCAACTGCACCTGCGCGTCGAACATCGACGCGAACAGCGTGTCGGCGAAGTTCTTCGGCTCGGGCACGTGCACGACCTCGACGTCGTCGCCGACCTTCGCCGCGGAACGCACGCGGGCCACCGCGTCGTCCACGCCGCCGATCGCGTCGACGAGGCCGTTCTCGACGGCCTGCTGGCCCGACCACACGCGGCCGCCCGCGATGGCGTCGATCTCGGTCTTCGAACGCTTGCGCGAAGCCGCGACATTCGTGAGGAAGCGGTCGTAGACGTCGTCGACGAAGCCCTGCACGCGCGCGCGCGCCGCCTCGCTCCAGGGCCGGTCCATCGCGTCCATCAGCGGGCCGTCGTCGAGGTGCACGATCTCCGAACGCACGCCGAGCCGCCGCATCAGCGCGCCGGGCTGGAAGCGCATGCCGAACACGCCGATCGAGCCCGTGATCGTCGCGGCTTCGGCGAGGATCGGCGCGCCGATCGCGGTGATCCAGTAGCCGCCGGACGCGGCGAGCTCACCCATCGAGAAGACCACGGGCTTCTTCGCGGCGAGGCGCTCGAGGGCCGTGCGGATCGCTTCGCTCGCGGTCGCCGAGCCGCCCGGAGAGTTGATGCGTACGACGACACCCTTCACGTGCTCGTTCGCGGCCAGCTCGTCGAGCTTCTTCACGGCGATGCCGCTGACCATGCTGCCGGGCGCGGGCTTGTCGCCGTCGACGATCTGACCCGCGAGGTGCATGACGACGATCAGCGGGTCCTCGAGCTCCTCTTCCTTCTTCTGCCGGAAGATGCTGCCGAGGATCGCCATGAAGTCGCGGCTCTGCGCCTTCTGCTTCGGCGCCGCGTCGGCGAGCTCGAACTCGTCGTTGCCGCGCACGGCGGCCAGCGCGCGCGTGGCACCGCTCCACGGCACGAGGCGGTCGACGAGCCCCTTGCCGAGCGCCTCCTTCGCCGTGAACAGGCGTTGCGCCTGCAGCGCGCGCACGTCCTTTGCCTCGAGCTTGCGGCCCGAGGCGATCCGGCGCACGACGTCGTCGTTCATCGTGCGCAGCATCGTCTCGTAGTGCTGCCGCAGGTGGTCGGACATCGCGGGCAGCATGTAGGGCTCGACGGCCCCCTTGAACGCGCCGACGCGCGTGACCTCGACCTGCACGCCGACGAGATCGAGCGCATCCTTCATGTGCATGACGGAAAGCGCCGGCGAGCGCAGGTCCAGCGTGCCCATGTCGGCCATCAGCACCTGGTCGCACAGCGCCGCGATCTGGTAGGTGCCCGTCTCGGCGTTCTCGACGTAGCACGTGATCTGCTTGCCGGCACCGCGCACGCGCGCGATCGCCCGCTCGAGCTCACGCAGCTGCGGCAGGTTGAACTGCGCCTTGCCCGAGAGGTCGAGCACGACGAGCGGTTCGGGCACCTTCGCGAGCGCGTCGAACGATTCGAGGAGGCGGAAGAACGGCTTCGGCGGCGCGCCATCGCCGCCGAGCAGCGACATCGGGTTGAAGCCCATCTCGGCGAGATCCTCGTACGAGCCGTGTGGCCGCAGGCACGGCACGCGCGGCTTCGCGGGCTTCTTGGCGGCGGCCGCGGCGGCCTGCGGGGCCTCGGGCTTGGGCTTCTCCTGGTTCTCCTGCGCGGCCACGGGGCACAACGCAGCCAGCGACAACATCAACGTGAGGAGCGGGAACGAACGCGGCAACGCGAGTCTCATGGGGGCGAAGGATAACGCGAGGGGAACGGGAGCGCGGCAGGCAGGCGAAAGAGGTGCCGTCGTAGCCGGACGGGACGGCAGCCTGTCGCGACCCTGCCGGCAAAGTCAGCGCCGTGCCTGCTTGCGGCGCGATTTCGCGGCCTGCGGCCCGAGCCAAGGCGCCAGCGCGAACGCGAGGTCCTGCTCGAGCCAGTCGGTGTGGCCGAAGGCTGCGTGATGCTGCGTTACCGCGCGGCGCCGGCGGTCGCGAAGCCGCGCGTCGCTGCGCAAGCACGCGCAGCGACGACTTCGCGCCTCCTCACAGCCAGCGGAAGAAGGCGACCGGGCAGTAGTTCGCGCTGACCGTGCCCGTGGTCGTCGTCGACGGCAGGCCCGACGCGTAGAGGATCGACGAACGCGGCGCGATGCCGACCTGCACCGCGACGCCGTTCGACGTCACGACGCTGCCCGGCGAGAACACGTCGAGCACGAGAGCCTGGTGCGACAGCCAGAGGTCGTTGAACACCGGGTTGTTCGGCACCGAGTAGTACGGGCTGAAGCTGCCGCTCGTGGAGGTGCCGACGCCGATCGTCGCGAGACTCGTGAGGTCCAGCTGTCCCGTGCACGACGCCTGGATGCCCGGGAACACGGCGCTCAGCGGATACGGAGTCACGAGCTGGGTGCCGACGCTGACCGCGACGAGCGCGAAGCTGTTGGCGGGCCCGTTGTTGCCGTTCAGGTAGACGTACTGGCCCGTGCGCACCGCCGACGTCGTGAGCTGCGTGATGCTGTTGCCGGAGTGCTGGCAGCCGGAGGCGCCCGTCACGATCGGCGAGTAGAAGTCGGCGCGGTCGAGCCGGTAGTTGAAGGCCGCGCCGCCGATGCTGTTGCCGAACACGCGATACTCGACGACGAGGTTGCGGCCGGCGGGCGCGTAGACGAACGGCGTCGCCAACGTGACGAAGAACTGGCCGTTCGGCAGCGGACTCGCCGCATCGCGCAGGTTTGGCAGCTGGAACAGGGCCGGGCCGAACACGGTGGCCGGCGTGCCGTCGTAGATGGTGTCGAACGTCGTCCCCAGCGAGTTCGGGCTCTGCGTCGTGTAGCCCATGCGGACCTCGAGCTGCAGCGCGCGGCCAGTGTCGAGCGTGGAGGTGCTGGCGTCCTCGCGGAAGCCGAGCTGGGTGATCGAACGGCCGGAGGGCACGGTGACGTCGGCCTGGTCGTAGACGATCAGCGTACGCGACGTGCCGTTCGCGAGCGGCAGGTTCGGGCTGCTGTTGGGTCCTTCGGCGACGGCGCTGTACTCGGACGGAAAGATGGAAGTCGACTGGGCCGAGAGGCCGGCGGCGATGAGGAACAGGGGCAGGTGACGGATCATCGGTTTTCTCTCTTGGTTGGTGTTTGCGTCGCGATGGCGCGACCTCTTCGCAGTGCGCGCAGCCGCGGGCATGTCACACCGTCGTCACGCGAAATCCGCTCGGCTGTGACTTCGCAGGATTTCCGCAGGTCGGCAGTGACGCCGGCTCGCTGCTGGTCCTGAACCTGGCAACACAAAAGCCATGACCCGCCGTATCGCCGTGCTGTTCCGCATCTTCTGCCTTGGCGTACTGCCGGTGGCCGTGCCGGTCGCGGCGCTCGTGTTCGCCGCGGCCAGGGTGCCGGGCGCCGAGCCCGCGCACGCGATCGCCAATCGCTAAGCTCCGCACCCCTGGCCACCATGCCCGACACCGAACGCATCGAAGGCCTGCTGGCCGACGCGCTCGCCGCCCACGACACCGGCGGCGCCGGCGCGCTCGACGCGTACCTGCGCGGGCTCGGCTCCGATCGCACGGCGGTCGAACGCGGTCTCGCGCGGTGCCGCCGGCTCGGGTTGTTCGGCGAGGAGGCGCAACCACGCGACTTCCCCGAGCGCCTCGGCGAGTTCCGGCTCGTGCGCCGGCTCGGCAGCGGCGGCATGGGTGTCGTGTACGAGGCCGAGCAGCAGTCGCTCGGCCGCCACGTGGCACTCAAGGTCGTGCGCCCCGAGCTGCTCTACTTCGAAGGCGCGCGCGAACGCTTCCGCCGCGAGATCGAGGCGGTGGCGCGCTTGTCGCACCCGGCCGTCGTGCCGGTGCTCGCGTCGGGGGAACAGGACGGTGTGCCGTGGTATGCGATGGAGCTGCTGCAGGGACGCACGGTGCACGAGGTCTGCGAACTGCTGGCCGGCCGCGATCCCGCGACGCTGACCGGCGAGGACCTGCGCGCGGCGATCGGGGCGGTCGGTTCCGACACCGATCCGCTGCACGGCGCCTGGTGGCAGGTGTGTGCGCGCGTGACGCACGCGGTGGCGCTCGGCGTGCGGCATGCGCACCTCCGCGGCATCGTGCACCGCGACATCAAGCCGTCGAACGTGATGTTGACCGCCGA
>Ga0075428_100000176_pt1 | contig 59684 bp, 64 predicted proteins | sample RhiMetdeltSRZDD2_FD_75291 | JGI IMG/M metagenome (GOLD analysis project Ga0075428, IMG submission 75291) | Populus rhizosphere microbial communities from Tennessee, USA - Rhizosphere MetaG P. deltoides SRZDD2 | ecosystem: Host-associated > Plants > Roots > Rhizosphere > Soil | place: USA... | reverse complement strand
TAGGTGGCGACGAAGCCGATCATCATCTGGCTCGGGAACGGCCAGTTCTGGCTGCCGACGTAGCGGATGTCCTTCACGTCGACGCCGACCTCCTCCTTGATCTCGCGCGCCACGCAGCTCTCCAGCGACTCGCCGTTGTCGACGAAGCCCGCCACGAGCGCGTAACGATTGGGAGCCCACCCGGTCTTTCGGGTGAGCAGCACGCGCTGGCGGTCGCGCACGAGCACGATCGTCGCCGGGTGCAGGTGGGGATAGTGCTCGTAGCGGCAGCGCGGACACTTCCTGCCCCATTCGCCCTCGATGCGCTCGGTGGCCTCGCCGCAGCGCGGGCAATAGCCGCTCGTGGATTCCCACCAGAGCGCCTGCATGGCCATGCCGCCGAGCGACAGCAGATCGTCGGGCAGTCGCGTGTTGCGCATGGGCACGACGGTCTCGACTGCGAGTCCCTGCGGCGCGGGCGCGCCGGGCGGCACCGGGACGACCCAGCACGGCGTGTCGCGATACATGCCGAGCCAGAACGGCGCCGTCTCGAGCGGCAGCGGGCAATCGCCGTGGGGCAGGCGGAAGCCGCCGGCCTCGGGAATGACCAGCAGGTTCTGATCCTGCACGAGGATCCAGTGACCGCGCTCGACGGGCGGCTTGGCGCCGCGCTTGGCCGGCGTGAACGCGCGGCCGAGGATGTCGCGATTGAACGGCAGGTGGACGGTCAGCGGCGTCGTCATCGCTCGGCGTCGGTCCACCATGAATAGAAGGGCGGCATGTCCTTGCTCGGACGCCCGGTGAAGCGCGGCGGTCGCTTCTCGAGAAACGACGTGATGCCCTCACGCGCGTCGGCGGAGCGTCCCGTGTACCACATGCCGAGCGAATCGATCCGGTGCGCCGCGCGCGGATGCTCGGCGCCGAGCATGCGCCACAGCATCTGGCGGATCAGCGCGACCGAGACGGCCGACGTGTTGTCGGCGATCTCCCGCGCGAGCGCGCGCGCGGCCGGCAGCAGCTCCTCGGGCGGCAACACGCGGCTCACCAGCCCGCCCGCGCGCGCCTCCTCCGCCGAGAACACACGGCCGGTGTACGTCCATTCCGCCGCCTGCGCGATCCCGACCAGCCGGGGTAGAAACCACGTGCTGCACGCCTCGGGCACCACGCCGCGCCGGGCGAAGACGAAGCCGATCTTCGCCGCGCTCGAGGCCAGCCGCACGTCCATCGCCAGCGTCAGCGTGATGCCGAACCCGACGGCGGGACCGTTGATGGCGGCGATGACGGGTTTCTTCATCTCGAAGATGCGCAGGGTGACGAGGCCGCCGCCGTCGCGATGCGCGTCGGGATTCTCGCCGCGGCCGTCGAAGGTCCTGCCGCCGCCGGCCAGATCGGCGCCCGCGCAAAAGGCGCGGCCGGCGCCGGTGACGACGACGGCGCGAACGCCATCGTCGGCGTCGGCGCGATCGAACGCGTCGACGAGCTCACGGATGACCGTGCCGTTGACGGCGTTCAGCCGCTCGGGCCGATTGAGCGTGACGGTGGCGATGGCGTCGGCGACGTCGTAGAGCAGCGTCTCGAATGGCATCAGAAGCCGAGCGCTCGCACGTCCTTGCCGGCGGTGGCCACGGCCGCCTCGGGCGCGGCGGGCGCCTTGACGTCGAGCTTGCGGAGCTCCGGCATCACGTCGCGCGCGAACAGCCGCATGTTGCGCTCGGCGTCCTCGTACGGCATGCCGGCGTACGAAAAGACGCCGACGTAGTGGCTGTTGCCGGTGCGCCGGTGGATGTCCAGAATCTTGTCGTAGCACTGCTCCGGGGTGCCGGAGACTTGCAGATTGACGAAATAGTCGATGACGGTGTCGGTTCCGTATTCCGCGATCTTCTCGCTCATCTTGCCGTAGTACTCGTAGCCTTTCGTCTTCGCCAGATGATCCGCCTCGAAGTGATAGTGATCGAGCACCGTCCGGTAATAGCCGCCGATGTAGCGGCGCGCCATCTCGCGCGCGCGCTCGGCGCTGGGATCGCAGAACGTCCATCCCGCCGAGATCGGCGGCGGCGCGTCCACGCCGTTGACCTGACGATAGACGCCGCGATAGATCTCCAGCTCCTTGGCGACCTCGTGCCACGGCTTCTGCGGAATGATCAGGATGCCGACGCCGAGACGCGCCATGATCGGCAGCGAGTCCGGTGACACGGCGGCGGCGTAGGTGCGGCCCCGAAATGACTTGAACGGCGCCGGCCGGATCGCCGCGCGCGGCTGCTTGACGAACGTGCCGGCGTACTCACAGTAGCCGCGTTCGAGTCCCTGCAGCAGCATCTCGGCGGACTCCACGAAGCGCTGGCGGGACTCGTCCATCGGCTGGCGAAAGCCGTCGAACTCCACCTTGCCGGCCCCGCGGCCGAGGCCGAGAATCAAGCGGCCGTCCGCGATGTTGTCCAGCATCGACACTTCCTCGGCCACGCGCATCGGATCGTGCCACGGCAGGACCACGACCATCGAGCCGAGCTGTGCGCGCTGCGTGCGGCCCGCCACGTACGTGAGGAACTGGAGCACGTCAGGACACATGGTGTAGTCGGTGAAGTGATGCTCCACGCCCCACACGGACTCGAAGCCGAGCGGCTCGGCGAGGTCGGCCAGCCGCAGCTCGTTGCGGTAGACGTCACGGTCGGTGCGGCTCTTCTGAGGGTTCTGAAAGACCGACGCCATTCCGACGTGCATTGCGAGCTCTCCTCTGGTATCGGAGCTTCTCGAATGCCGCCGAGCGTAGCGCCCGGCGCCCCCGTGCGTCAATGCGCCGGCGGTGGGTACACTTGCGCGTGATCGAGGGCCGGCCGTGAGCGACGTCGTCTTTCTCATTACGCTCCTCGGCGCCGCGGCCGGCGCCGGGGTGCTCGGCGCCATTCTCGGTCTCGGCGGCGGTATCCTGCTCGTGCCGATCCTCACCCTGTTCTTCGGTGTGAGCCTGCCCTACGCGATGGGCGCGAGCATCGTGTCGGTCATCGCGACCTCGTGCGGCGCCGCCGCCGGCCACCTCACCTCGGGACTCGCCAACATCCGCCTGGGCCTCTTCCTCGCGCTGTTCACGGTGACCGGAGCGCTCGCGGGCGCGAGCCTCGTCGGCATCGTACCGCCGCGCGCCTTGCAGGCGCTTTTCGGCCTGGCCCTCGGCTACTCCGCGTTCACGACGATTCGGCAGCTCCACGTGGAGGTCACGGAGTCACTCACCACCGATCCGCTCGCGCAGCGATTCGCCCTCGAGGGCGTGTACCACGACCCCGCCCTCGGCCGCGATGTGGCCTACCGCGCCGTGCACGTGCGCGCGGGCGCCGCCGTGATGTTCGGAGCGGGGCTGCTGTCCGGGCTCCTGGGAATCGGCAGCGGCGCGTTCAAGGTGCTCGCCATGGACACCTTCATGCGGCTGCCGATGAAGGTCTCGACCGCCACGAGCAATTTCATGATCGGGCTGACGGCGGCGGCCAGCGCCGGCGTGTACTTCGGCCGCGGCGACATCCATCCGGTCATCGCCACGCCGGTCGCGCTCGGCGTGCTCGTCGGCTCTTACGGCGGCACGCGGTTGATCGGGCGGCTGCGCAACACGACCGTGCGCAAGCTGTTCCTGCCGATCGTGATTTACCTCGCCGTCTCCATGCTGCTGCGCGGCCTCGGAGTGCTCAAGTGAGCGACGTCGAGCGCGCCGTCTCCCGCGTCCTGCTGCTCGGCGGATCGCTCGCCGTCGTGCTCATGCTCGCGGGTCTGGTGACGCTGCAGGTCCGCGCCGCGCGAACGGCCCACCCACTCGACGTCGCGCACGTCGTGGAGAACCGGGAAGCCGGACGATCGATCGACGTCTTCGTCTCGCTGCCCCAGCTGGCTCGGGCCCTCGGCCGCCGGCCGCCGGATCCCGTGGCGATCGTCACCGCCGGCATCGTGCTGCTGCTCGCCACACCGGGCGCCGCCCTCGTCGTGGCGCTCATCGGCTTCGTGCGCGTTCGCGAGCGTGGATACGCGGGGATCTGCGCGGCGCTCCTCGCGGCGCTCGTGTGCGGCTTCTTGCTGAACGTCGCGGGGTGACGGCTACCGGCGCACGACGAGCTCGGCGTCCCCGTCGCGCGCAAGCAGCTCCACCGCCGCGCCGTCGGATCCCTGCGACACGCGGACGGCAAGCCTCGACTTGCTCACGCGCAGGCCCCGCGCCTCGATCCACGTGAGCCAGCCCGGCAGCGTCGGCCGTGAGAGCGTGATCTGGTTGTCGGCGGCCTCGGGCCGCAGCCCCAGCATAGCGCCGACCAGATGGAACACGACGCCGCTGGCCCAGGCCTGCGGTGAGCAGGCGACGGGATAGCGCGTCGGTGCGTAGCCGGCCACGCGCGGAAAGCCGCAGAACAGCTCGGGCATCCGCATGTCGTCGAACTGCAGCACCGACTCGAAGATCCCCGTCGCCAGCGTGACGAACTGCGACGTCATTCCATAGCTGCGCATGCCGACGGCGGCCAGCGCCGTGTCGTGCGGCCACACGGAGCCGTTGTGGTAGCTCATCGGGTTGTACTGGCGCTCGCGGCTCGACAGCGTGCGCACGCCCCAGCCCGTGAACATGTCGTCCTGCAGCAGCCGCCGCGTGACGATCTGCGCGCGCGAGTCGCTCACGATCCGCGTCCACAGCAGATGCCCCGGGTTGGAGGAGATCACGCGACACTGCGCGCCCTCGCGGTCGAGGGCCAGGGCATAGAACGCCTCGTCCGGCATCCAGAAATCCGCCTCGAACCGTTCTTGCAGCCGGCGGGCGCGCGCGCGCAGGGCCGGTGCCTCCGCGCCCCGCCCGAGCGCCTCCGCCATCGTCGCCGCGCCGAGCAGCGCGGCGTACTGGTAGCCCTGTACCTCGGCCAGCGCGATGGGCACCTCCGCGAGGCGCCCGTCGGCGTGCATCACCGAATCGTGCGAGTCCTTCCATCCCTGGTTCGGCAGGCCGACGGGCGAGCGGCGCGCGTACGTGAGGAAGCCGCGCCCCTGGGCCTCTCCCATCACGCGCATCCACTCGAGCGCGCGCTCGACGGCCGGCCACATTTCCCGCGTGAAGTCCAGGTCGTCCGTCCACTTCAAGTACTCGGCGGCGAGCATGACGAACAGCGGTGTGGCATCCACGCTGCCGTAGTACGGAATGAACGGGATCTCGCGGCACGTCGCCATCTCGCCGCGACGGTACTCGTGCAGGATCTTGCCCGGCTCCTGATCGGTGAAGGCATCGTCGACGCTGCCCTGCAGACGCGCCAGGTAGCGCAGCGTGCCGCGCGCGATCTCCGGCTCGAACGGCAAGAGCTGCATCGCCGTGATCAGCGCGTCGCGGCCGAACGGCGCCACGTACCACGGAATACCGGCGTACGGCACGAAGCCGTCCGGCGTCTCCGTCAACAGCAGTTGCAAGTCCTGGCGCGAGCGCTGCAGCCAGTGATCGAAGAGATCGTGGTTCGTGCGCACCCGGGTGGCTTCGCGGTCGAGACGCTCCACCGGCGTCCGCCGCCGCTTGGCGGCGTCCAGGAACGCCAGCGCGCGCGGCGGCGTATCGGGCTCGACGTTGGCGCTCACGACCAGTGACAGCTCGATGCGGTCGCCCGGCGTCAGCAGCAGATGGTACTCGGCGCCCGCGGCGTCGAGGCGATCCGGCGGCGGATCGAACGCCAGCGTGGACGTGCGCACGAGGCCGTCGAGACCCCGGTAGCCCAGCCGCACGAGGCGCGCGTCCTCCTCGCGCGGGAGCATCTGGCCACGCTTGGCGCGCGGATGTCCGCGGACCTCGAAGACGTCGACGAAGTCGGCGGCGAACGACAGCGTCAGCGCCAGATCGTGGCGCTCGTGGACGAACGACTCCACGGCCATCCAGTGATAGAGCTGTCGACCGTAGATGGTCAGGCGGCGCGACAGGCGCATCGAGCGTCCGGGGAGGACGACCTGCGGACGCAGCGCCATGTCCGGGTTGGTGAGATCGATGGCCGCTTCGAGCGCGTCGTCGGAGACGCCGGCGTTCAGTGCGATCCCACGCAGGCCGTGCAGACGCAGCTCGAGCAGCGAGAGGAAGCGCGTGTCTCCGACGTAGAAGCCGAACTCGCCGGGGACGTTGGGAAAATCGCCGCGGCGATCGGCCACCAGGAACGCGTCGTCGTGCTTGAGGACGAGCTTGGGCAGATCGGCGGCGACGCTCGAGGCGAGGATGTAATAGTGCTCGCCGATGAGCACGTCGTCGCTGGGTAGCCGCCCGTTCATGCCGCCTGCCGCGCGATCACCGCGCGGCGGTAGAGCGCCTCGTAATCGTCCGCCATGCGCGGAACGCTGAATCGCCGCTCGACATGGCGGCGGCACTCGGCGCGGTCGATCGTGTCGATCCGCTTCACCGCCTCGACGAGATCTTCGACGGTGTCGCCGACAAAGCCGGTGCGACCGTCCTCGACCAGCTCGGGAACCGATCCGCACGGTCGCGCGATGACAGGGGTGCCGCAGGCCATCGCCTCGATCATCACGAGCCCGAACGGCTCGGGCCAGTCGATGGGGAAGAGCAGGGCTCGCGCGCCGCCGAGGAACGCGGCCTTGCGGTCGTCCTCGACCTCACCGATGAATTCGATCAGCGGATCGTCCAGCAGCGGGCGGACTACCTGCTCCACGTAGTCGCGATCGTTGTCGTCGATCTTGGCGGCGATCTTCAACGGCATTCCCACGCGCTTGGCCACCTCGATCGCGACCTCCGGCTGTTTTTCCGGCGACAGCCGCCCGAGGAACGCGAGGTAGCCGTCCGGCTGCGCGACGAACGGCGATCGATCGAGCGGCATGCCGTGATACACGGTGCCTGCCCAGGTGAGCGGCAAGGCCGCGAGCGGCGCGCGCTGCGCGTCACTGATCGACACGAGCGGAACCTCGGGAAAATCACGGAACACAGGTTCAAGGTACTGCAGATCGAGCCGCCCGTGCAGCGTGTGCAGGGTCGGCGTTCGCACGAGGCTCGCGAACGGGTAGGCGAGGTAGCCCACGTGGCAGTGGATCACGTCGAACTCGCAGGCGTTCCGGAACACGCGGCCGAGCTGCCGGCTGAAGTCCGCCGCGAGGACCTCGCGGCTGGTCCGGTCCAGTCGCAGCGCACGCCGGGTCACCGCGACCAGCCGTGCCGCCGTCCGCGAATCGCCGCTGGCGAAGAGCGTCACCTCGTGGCCGCGGCGCACGAGCTCTTCGGTCAGGTACGAAACAACGCGTTCGGTGCCTCCGTAGAGACGGGGTGGAACCGGCTCATAGAGCGGCGCGACCTGAGCGATCCGCATGTGCGTTAATTTTTATTGCAAAGCGAGCGCCAGCGACCGACGAGCGGGCTCTCAGTCGCGAAAATCGCGCAGCACGCGGCCGGGACGACCGCAGTGCGGGATTATGCCGGCCTCGTCGACGGTCCGCACGCCGTTCACCCACACGCCGTGCACGCCAACGGCTGCGGTGTCGAGCCGCTCGGCTCCCGTCGGCAGATCCCGCACCCGTCGCTTGGCGCCGCGTGCGACGGTGGCGGGGTCGAACAGGAGCAGATCGGCCCACGCGCCGGGGGCCAAACGGCCCCGATCGCCGATGCGATAGGCGGCCGCGACGTCGCTCGTGACGCGCTTGACGGCTTCGGGCAGCGTGAGATCGCCGCGCTCGCGCACCCAGTGGCCAAACAGGTGCAGCCCGAAGCCCGCGTCACATAGGAACGACAGGTGCGCACCGGCGTCCGACAGCGCGACCGCCGCATGCGGGTGGCGCAGGAGCCGGCGAACCTCGTCCTCGTCGGTGTTGAAGAGACGACAGTCGAACATCGCGTCCAGCTCGCCGTCGAGCCCAAAGTCCAGGAAGACGTCGAACGGATCGCGCCCGGACTCCGCGGCGAGCGCGCCGATCGTTCGGCCGATCACCATCCGGTGCTCGGGCCGCTCGACACTCATGATGGTGAGGTGGGGCCACGTCTTGTTCGAGAACCGATTGGGCACGCCGGGAATCGCCGCCTCGTCCTTGAGGCGCTTGCGGAACGACGGATCGGCGAGGACGCTGCGGTACGCAGCCTCGTCGGCGGCCTCGATGGCCGGACGCCACGCCAGGAACGCCTCGAGCGGATACGGATGGCGGAGCGTGAACTCCATGCCCAGGGGAAAGCAGCCGACCTGCGCCCACAGCTCGCGGCCTCGGGCGCGCGCCGCCTCGATCTCCGCCAGCTCGCGGAAGACGCGCGTGGGATCTCCGGGATCGACGAACATCGCCGCGATCATCACGGGCCGGCCGCTGGCCGCCGCGACCTCTTCCAGCCACGGCACGGTGGTCGTGCTGCCCTTGGTGAGCATGAAGACGCCGCGCTCCGCCTCGCCCAGCGCGCCGGTGAGCGCCAGCAGCTCACGCGCGTCGGCCAGTCGCGACGGCATCGGAAGGCCGTTCTCGCCGTTGTGCTGCTCCAGCGTCGACGTCGCGAAGCCGATGGCCCCGGCGCGCATCGCCTCCAGGACGATCCGCCGCATCTCGGCGATCTCGGCGCCCGTGGCCGCGCGCTGCGTCGCGTCGGCGCCGAGCACGAACGTCCGCACCGAGGAATGGCCGACGAACGCGCCGACGTTCGGCACGACGCCGCGCCGCTCCATTGCATCGAGATACTCGGGATACGTCTGGAAGTCCCAGCGCACACCCGCGCGCAGCGCCTCGAGCGACATCCCCTCCACGTGCGTGAGCGCGCGCAGCGTGAGGTCCCGATCGCCTGGACGGCACGGCGCGATCGTGAAGCCGCAATTGCCGATGACGACGGTGGTCACCCCGAGCGCGGTCGAAGGCGTTGCGAACGAATCCCACGTGAGCTGCGCGTCGTAGTGCGTGTGCAGGTCCACGATGCCCGGCGCCAGCGTCAGTCCGCGCGCGTCGACCCGCTCACGCGCGGCGCCGAGATCGGTGCCGACGGCGACGATGCGCCCCTGCGCGACGGCGACACCACCGGGCCGCGCAGGCGCGCCGCGGCCGTCGATCACCGAGGCGTTGTCGATCACGAGGTCGTGCACGCCGCGTCCCGTGTCAGCCGCGATAGTCCGGATTCGGACGCTTCATCTCGAAGATGTCGTGCACGTGCGTGTAGAGATTGCCGGCCAGGCGGCCGACCGGGCGGAGGCGGCGCATGTCGACGCGACCGGTGGCGGCGTCGTAGAGCCCGTCGCGCACGTGCATGTAGACGATGCGTCCCAGCACCAGGTTGGCGCGGCCGACGGGCACGACGCGATCGAGCCGGCACTCCATGGAGATAGGCGCGTCCGCCACCCGCGGCGCCCTGACGCGCGCGCCGGGAGCCACCGAGAGGTCCGCCATCTCGAACTCGTCCACCTCGGGCGGGTAGTCGCCCGACGTCACGTTCATCTGCGCCGCGCGGTCGTCGTCCACGACGTTGACGACGAACTCGCCGGTGGCCTCGACATTGCGCAGCGTGTCCTTCTTGCCGTCGGCGCCGGCCCCGCGATACGAGCAGGAAAACGCGATCGTCGGCGGATCGTCGGTGATCGCCATGAAGTACGAGAAGGGCGCCAGGTTCCGCACGCCGGAAGCGTCGACGCTCGACACCCACGCGATGGGACGCGGCACCACCGAGCTGATGAGCAGCTTGTACATGCCGTTCGGCGGCAGCGCCGCGGGATCGAACTGCACGCGACCTCAGCCGTGCATGACGAGGCCGCCGTCGACGCTCAGCGCCTGGCCCGTCATGTACCCGGCGCGATCGGAGGCGAGGAAGCCGATCACGGCGGCGACGTCTTCGGGGCGCTCCATGCGGCCGAGCGGCACCGTCCGCGCGCGCTGTCGCGTGAACTCCTCGGCCGACATCCCGAGCAACGCCCCCTGCTCGCGCGCGACCTTCGTCCACATGTCGGTCTCGACGAATCCGGGGCACACGCAGTTCACCCGCACGCCGTCGGCGGCGTGTGCGAGCGCGAGGCTCTTGGTCATGCTCACCACGGCCGCCTTGCTCGCGTTGTAGGGCAGATTCGTCTTGCTGCCGATCTTGCCGGCCATCGAGGCGAGGTTCACGATGCTGCCGCGCTTCTGCGCGATCATCGTGGGCAGCACGGCCACGCTGGCGAAGAAGACCGCCTTGGCGTTGAGCGTCATGATCGCGTCCCAGTGCTCCTCGGTGACGTCGAGGCTGGCGGCGGCGCGATAGATGCCGGCGTTGTTCACGAGCACGTCGATGCGACCGAGCTCGTCGCGCGTCCGCTCGGCCATGCGCGTGAGGTCCGAGCGCCGCGTCACGTCCGTCGGCAGCGCGAGCGCCTTGCGTCCCAGGCCACGCACCTCCTTGGCCGTGCGCTCGGCGCCCTCCGCGTTCAGCTCGGCGATCACGACGTCGGCGCCGAGCCGCGCGAGCTCGAGCGCGGTGGCGCGTCCGATGCCCTGACCGCCGCCGGTCACGATGGCGACGCGTCCGGCGAGCTCGCTGCCGTCGACGGGGCTCACGGCCGCAGAGTATACCGCGAGTCGCGCGATGGTATGCTCGACGCTCGATGATCGAGGGCACCGCCGAGGTCCGCGACGTCCACCGCTTCGACGTCGGCGCGCTCGAGCGCTACCTCTCGCAGCACATCGACGGATTTCGCGGGCCGCTGAGCGTTCGCCAGTTCCGCGGCGGCCAGTCGAACCCGACGTACTATGTGGTCGCCGGCGGCCGTGAGTACGTTCTGCGCCGCAAGCCGCCGGGCAAGCTGCTGCCGTCCGCGCATGCCGTCGACCGCGAGTACCGCGTGCTGGCCGCGCTCGCCGCCCACACGACGGTGCCGGTGCCCAAGCCATACGTCCTCTGCACGGACGACGCGGTGATCGGGACGATGTTTTACGTGATGGATTGCGTGCACGGTCGGATCTTCCGTGACGCGAACCTGCCCGGCGCGAGCCCTGCGGAGCGTCGCGCGCTGTATGACTCGATGAACGACGTGCTCGCGCGCCTGCACCTGGTCGACTGGCAGGCCGTCGGTCTCGGTGACTTCGGACGTCCCGGAGACTATTACGCGCGGCAAATCCATCGCTGGAGCCAGCAGTATCGCGCGTCGGAGACGGAGAAGATCGAGGCGATGGAGCGGCTCATGGAGTGGCTGCCGAAGAACATTCCCGCCAGCGCCGAGACGACGCTGGTGCACGGCGACTATCGTCCGGGCAACATGATCATGCATCCGACGGCGCCGCGCGTGGTCGCGGTGCTGGACTGGGAGCTGTCCACGCTCGGCCATCCCATGGCCGATCTCGCCTACAACTGCATGCCGTATCACCTCGGCAACGAGTGGGAGGGCCTGCGCGACGCGCCGCTGGCCGACCTCGGCATTCCGACCGAAGCCGAATATCTCGGCGCGTACTGCCGGCGCACGAAGCGCCCCGGCATCGAGCACTGGGACTTCTACATCGCCTTCGCCGAATTCCGCCTCGCCGCCATCGCGCAGGGGATCATGGGCCGTGTGATCGCCGGCACCGCGAACGATCCCAACGCGCGTGAGCGGGGCGAGCGCGCGCGGCCGCTCGCCGAGGCGGGCTGGCGGCTCGTCGAGTCCAGGAGGTAGTTGACGCTGGCATTCCCGTTGCTCCATCTCCTCTCTGGTCGTTGGTAGGAGGAGGAGCAACGAATGAAAAAGCTACTCGTAGGCATCGTCGCGGTGCTGTTCGCCGCACCGCTGGCGATCTGAAGTTCGCGCCGGCGGCCGAGGGCACCGCTACGAGCGTCGCGCCAGCATGGAGCGCTCGCCTTCGGCGAGTCGGTCCACCACGACCAAGCAGTAGCCAATCGAAGTGTGCGGGGCGACGTCGCCCCAGCACAATGGCGGGCCGCGGGCGCCCCGGATTCGCCGGGGCGCTCGTCGCGTTCGCGGAGGCCTCGATGAAAGACGTATGGGTTGCGCTCGTGGCTCTCGCGATCATGTACGTCCCCGGCATCGTGTCGGCGCAGACGGCCGCGCCACGCGCGCCGCAGCCGGCGTGGCGCGAGCTCGGATTCGCCGAGATGCGGCACGTGCTGGGTATGCCGATCCGCAACGAGCAGGGACGCGAGGTCGGCGAGATCGACAATCTGGTGATCGACACGCGTGATGGTCGGATCAGTCACGTCGTCATCAGCGTCGGCGGATTCATGGGCGTGGGGGAAAAGAAAGTCGTCGTGCCCTGGGCGGATCTCATGGTCGTGTCCGACGGCAAGCGCAACGTCGCGACGCTGGATCAGGCGAAGCTCGACAGCGCGCCGCGCTGGGATCGAATCGTCTCCGACGAGAGCACGCCGTCAGGCCCGTCGGCGAGCCCCGGCACGACGCGGTGAGTCGCCCGCCTTACGCGACTTCGAACAGGCCGGCGGCGCCCATGCCGCCGCCGATGCACATCGTGCAGACGACGTAGCGGGCGCCACGGCGCTTGCCCTCGATGAGCGCGTGGCCGACCATGCGCGCGCCGCTCATGCCGTATGGATGACCGATGGAGATCGCGCCGCCGTCGACGTTGAGCTTTTCCATGGGGATCCCGAGCTTGTCGCGGCAGTACACGACCTGCACGGCGAACGCCTCGTTGAGCTCCCACAGATCGATCTGGTCCATCTTCATGCCGGTGCGCTCCAGCAGCCGCGGCACCGCGAACACCGGCCCGATGCCCATCTCGTCCGGCTCGCACGCGGCGACGGCGAGGCCCCGGAAGATGCCAAGCGGACGCAGGCCGCGCCGCTCGGCGAGCCTGGCGTCCATCACCACGCACGCGGACGCGCCGTCGGAGAGCTGGCTGGCGTTGCCCGCGGTGATGTGGCCCTTCTCGCCGGTGACCGGCTTGAGCGCGGCCAGGCCTTCCGGCGTCGTGTCCGGGCGGTTGCCCTCGTCCTGTCGCAGCAGCGTGTCCTCGATGCGCGTCTCGCCGCTCGCCTTGTCGACGACGATCTTCTTCGTCGGCATCGGCACGATCTCGGCGTCGAAGCGGCCGGCCTTCTGCCCGGCGGCCGTGCGCTGCTGGCTTGCCAATGCGTACTCGTCCTGCGTTTCGCGCGTGATGTCGTAGCGCTTCGCCACGACCTCGGCCGTCTCGATCATCGTCATGTAGATCTCGGGCTTGTGCTCTTCCAGCCACTCCTCGCGCAGCCGATGCAGGTTCATGTGCTCGTTCTGCACGAGGCTGATCGACTCCAGTCCGCCCGCGATCACGATCGGTACGCGATCGACGATCACGCGCTGTGCGGCGAGCGCGATGGCCTGCATCCCGGACGAGCAGAAGCGGTTGACCGTCATGCCCGCCGTCGTCACCGGCAAGCCGGCGCGCAGGGCGGCCTGGCGCGCGATGTTCTGACCGGTGGCGCCCTCGGGCAGCGCGCAACCCATGACGACGTCCTCGACCTCGACCGGCTCGAGCCCCGCGCGCTTGACGGCGTGCGCGATGACGTGGCCGCCGATCGTCGCGCCGTGCGTGTTGTTGAACGCGCCGCGGTACGCGCGGCCGATCGGCGTGCGGGCGGTGGAGACGATGACGGCGTCGGCCATGGAGATCTCCTTCTTGTGCTGATGCGACGGTGAGAACATTATACCGGCGCGATGCGCTACTTCGTCGCGCTCGTCGTCGACGGCGCGCTCAACGGCGTCCTCTATGCGCTCGTCGCGCTCTCGTTCGTCGTCGTGTACCGCGCTTCGCGCATGATCAACTTCGCCGTCGGCGAGTGGGTGATGCTCGCCTCACGGCTCGTGACGTTCGGGCTGCACACGTTCGGCCTCGGCCTGCCGGAGGCGCTCGTCGGCGCCTGCGCCGGTATGGCCGGTCTCGGCGTCGCGTTCAACCGCGTCGTGCTCCGTCGTCTCGTCGGCCAGCCGCTGATCTCGATGATCATGGTCACCCTCGGGCTCGCCGCGCTGGTGCGCGGCGCGGCCGCCATGGCGTTCGTGGACGTCCCCTCACGGATCGCGCTGCCCGCGCTTGCTCAGCCGCTCATGATCGGCGGCGTCGCCGTCGCGGCGGACAAGCTCGCCGCCTCCGTCGTGGCTGCCGTCTGCACGGCGCTCGTGGCGTGGCTCTTCCAGGGCAGCCGGACGGGCGTGGCGTTGCGCGCGATCGCCGACGACCAGCAGGCGGCGATGTCGGCCGGCATCGATCTTCATCTGCACTTCGCGATCGCGTGGGCGGTGATGGGCGTTGTGTCCGTGCTCGCGGGGACGTTGTGGACGCTCGTCGGCAGCGGCGGTTTCGGCGTCGTGCTGGTCGGGCTCAGGGTGTTTCCCATCGTCATCATCGGCGGGCTGGACAGCATCGCCGGCTCGATCGTCGGCGCGCTCGCGGTCGGCATGCTCGAATCGCTCGCGGCGGGCTATCTCGATCCGGTGCTGGGCGGCGGCTTCAGCATCATCGCGTCGTATCTCGTACTGCTCGCGGCGTTGTTCGTGCGTCCCTATGGACTGTTCGGGCGGGCGGACGTCAAGCGCGTCTAGCGCGTCGGCGCCTCGTCGACGGCCAGCAGCTCGAACACCGGGTAGCGGTCGGCGACGTCACGGAACGCGCGCGACTCCGAGCCCGCCCGCACCGGGAAGTATCGCTGGACGGCGAGCGTGTAGCGGTCGAGGTAGGCCTTGAGGACGTCGAGCTTTTCCTCGCCTGAGACCGGACGGATCCGAAACCGCCGCCGGCTTTGGCCGCGCGCGAGCACGACGTCGCCCGCGGCCTCCGCGTTACGCACCCAGTGTGTCCGTCCCCGCGGCGCCACGACAAACGTGCGGCGCCCGACTTCGACGATGTTGATGGGCGCGGAGTAGACACGGCCCGTCGTGCGGCCGCGAACCTCGACGAGATAGTTGTAGCGCGGAGCGAGGCCGAATCGGACCAGGACGCCGAAGAGCCGGTTGAAGAGCTGCTCGGGCCGACTCGGCTTGCGAAAGTTCGGCACCGCGCCGCTCATCGTCGCGGCAGCGCGAATGCTTCCGCGAGCAGCTCGTACGATCGCCGCCGCGTCTCGGCCGTCTCCGTGATCGTGACCACGACGATCTCCTCGACGCCGTAGTCACCGGCCAACGCCTCGAGGCGCTCGCGACACTCGGCCGGCGTGCCGGCCACGCGGCGGCCGCGCGCGTGGTCGACGATCTGGCGCTCCCACGCCGTGTACTCGTGCGCCTCCGCCTCGGCCACGGTCGGATAGCGGCCGCCGCGCCCCGTGTAGAGCCGCGCGACGAACAGGTCGCGGCTCTTCGCCAGCCGCTCGGCGTCGGCGTGGCTCTCGGCGCAGACGACGAAGACCGCGACGCTCGCCTGAGGTGTCGCCAGCCAGGGCGACGGCTTGAACTCGCGTGCGTAGGCGCGCGTGATCTCGGCGCCGCCGTCGGCGTTGATGAAGTGGGCGAACGAGAACGCGGCCCCGAAGTGCGCGGCCAGCACGGCCGACTGATCGCTCGAGCCGAGTAGCCACAGCTCTGGCGCCGTCGGTCCCGTCGGCATCGCGCGCACCTTCGCAAACGGGTGCTCGGGCGGCACCTCGCCATGGACGAACGCGACGAGGTCCTGCACCTGCCGGGGAAAGAATTCGGGCGCCCCGCCGCCGAGCGCGCGCGCCGTGAGCTGATCGCTGCCCGGCGCACGGCCGATGCCGAGGTCGATGCGGCCGGGATAGAGCGTCTCGAGCACGCGAAAGGTCTCCGCCACCTTCAGCGCGCTGTAGTGCTGGAGCATCACGCCGCCCGAGCCGACGCGGATGCCCGACGTCGCCGCGGCGACCTGGCCGATCAGGACTTCGGGCGCGGAGCCGGCGAGCGCGGGCGTCGAGTGATGCTCGGCCAGCCAGTAGCGTGTGTAGCCCAGCTCGTCGCAGCGGCGCGCCAGGGCCAGCGTCTCGCGGATCGCGTCGGCGGGCGAGGTACCGCTACGCACGGGTGATTGATCGAGAACGCTCAGGCGAGTCATTCGACGCCGGTTATGGTATCAAGAGGCATATGAGCCCCGACCTGGCGCCCTTCTTCGAGCGCCGCCAGCGCTTCGCCGCCGCGCTCGGCGACGGGCTCGCCGTCGTCCCCGGCGGCATCGAGAGCCTCCGCAACGGCGACGTGCAGTACGAGTTCCGGCAGGCGAGCGACTTCTTCTTCCTCACCGGCTTCGATGAGCCCGACGCGGTGGCCGTCATCAATCCGGCGCACGCCAAGGAACGCTTCGTGCTCTTCGTGCGGCCGCGCGATCGCGAGATGGAGATCTGGAACGGCCGTCGCGCGGGCACCGAGGGCGCGATCGCCACGTTCGGCGCCGATGCCGCGTACACGATCGACCAGCTCGACGCCAAGCTTCGAGAATATGCCATCGAGCGGTCCATCCTCTACTACCGTCTCGGCAACCCGGGCTTCGATGGCCGCATCACGCGCCTCGTGTCCGAGCTGCGCGGGGCCCGCGCTCGCGGCTTCGCCACGCCGGTGAGGATCGAGGATCCCGGGCCGCTACTCCACGGTCTGCGACTGCGCAAGACCGAGGCCGAGCTCGTGCGGCTGCGCCGCGCGTGCGCGATCAGTCGCGACGCCCATGCGGAGGCCATGCGCTACGCGCAGCCGGGCATGCACGAGTACGAGGTACAGGCGGCGCTCGAGTACGTGTTCCGCGTCAACGGCTCCGCGCGCAATGCCTACCCGTCGATCGTCGCGTCCGGCGCCAATGCGTGCATTCTCCACTACGTCGAGAACACGCGGCGCATGCTGGCCGGTGATCTCCTGCTCATCGACGCCGGGTGCGAGTATGGCTACATGGCCGCGGACATCACCCGCACCTTCCCCGTCAACGGCTCCTTCACCGCGCCACAGCGCGCGATCTACGACGTCGTGCTACGCGCCCAGCTGGCGGGGATCGAGGCGGCCAAGCCGGGCGTGAAGTACGAAGCCATCCACGACGCCGCGCGGCGCGTGCTGACCGAGGGCCTCGTCGATCTCAAGCTGCTGCCGCGCCGCGTGGCGGACTCGCTGGCGATGCATCACTATCGCGAGTTCTACATGCACGGCACCGGGCATTGGCTCGGCATGGACGTGCACGACGTGGGCGACTACCGCATGCACGGCGCCTCGCGGGCGCTCGAGCCCGGGATGGTCTTCACCGTCGAGCCCGGGCTCTACATCGACCCCGAGCGCGAGAGCGTGACCTACTCGCTGCGCGAGTACAGCGAGGAGGAGCAGTGGGAGCGCCGCTATCGCCTGGGCGTCGCCGCCGCCAAGAAGCTCGAGGAAGACGAAAAGGCGAAGGCGCCGACGATCACGCACCCGGTGCCCCGGGAGTTCCGCGGCATCGGCGTGCGCATCGAGGACGACGTGCTCATCACCGCCGCCGGCCGCGAGATCCTGACGGCCGGCACGCCCAAGACCGTCGACGAGGTCGAGCGCGTCTGCGCCGAGGCCTCGCCGCTGCCGCGCCCCTGACCGTCCGCTCGCGCGAGGAGACCATGAAAACACTCGAAGGCAAGATCGCGCTCGTCACCGGCGGCGGCTCGGGCATCGGGCGTGCCACCGCGTTGATGCTCGCAGCCGAGGGGGCACGCGTCGCCATCGCCGGCCGCCGCAAGGCGACACTCGAGCAGGTCGTCGCCGAGATCCAGCGCGAGAAGGGCACCGCGGTGGCGAAGACGTGCGACCTCACCAGGCCGCACGAGGCGCGCGAGCTCGGGGCATGGGCGCTGAAGACGTTCGGCGGCGTCGACATCCTCATCAACAACGCCGGCCAGTCGAGCCATGCGCGAAGCATCCGTTGGATCGGCCAGGACGAGTGGGACTCGGTGCTCGGCGTGAACACCACCGGCGTGTACGCGCTGACGCAGACGCTGCTGCCCTCGATGCTCGAGCGCGGCGCCGGCACCGTCGTGACGGTGGCGTCGATGGCCGCGCTGCGGCCGGGTGGTTTCTCCGGCGTCGCCTACGGCGTGGCCAAGGCGGGCGCGCGCGCGATGATGCAGGCCCTGCACACGGAGCTGCGCAACAAAGGCATCCGCGCGACGACGATTCTGCCCGCCGAGGTCGACACACCGATCCTCGACAAGCGCCCGCTCGTTCCCGATGCTCAGGCCCGGTCGACGATGATGCAGGCCGACGACGTCGCGCGCGCGATCGTGCTCGTCTGCACGATGCCACAGCGGACGGTCATCGAGGAGATCGTGATGTCGCCGACGTTCCAGCGCGACACGAGCAAGGACGTCGCGGCCGCCTACGCGGCCGGTGCGCCGCCAGGCGGCCGCTAGTCCCTCAGACGCGGCGCCCCGACGTTCGCCAGCGCGCCGCGGCAGCGAGTCCCACCGCCACCGCGAGCACCAGACCCGGCTCGCTCGCCGTCGCGGTCGGACGGCCCGACGAGCCCATCGAGGTGGCGATGCCGAAGAAGCTCGCGCCCGCGTCGGGCCCGGACGCGGCACGCTGCACGGTCAGCGTGAAGCCATTGGCGGTGGGCGTCAGCACTCCGAGGCCGCGCCGCGTTTCGGCGGACGTCGGGAAGGTCATCGATCCGTTGAAGGTCCCGTCGCCTGTGGCGGTGAGCGTGCCGCCGAAGCCGCCGCCGAAGGTGAGCTTGCGCCGGGTGCCGGTGGCGAGATCGGCGAACGTGACGGTGCCGGTTCCGGAAAGCGTGAAGGGGCCTGTGACCGTGAACCGGGTCGGACTCTCGTAGGTTTTCACCCAGGCCTGGGACTTCCAGGTGAAGTCGAGCGTGTCGGCGTGTGCTGGCCGAGCCAAGATCGTGGACAGGACTGCAAGAATGAGCGCTATGCGTTTCATACTTGGTCGACCCCCAGGGCGACTGCGTCGGTGAGTCAGCAAACCGCGCGCCACGCCCGAGGGATGCTCGTGTCGGCCGATTAGCGGTACACTTGCGCCACGCTCCAGACGCCCGTACGAACGCTCCAGACGCCCGTACGAAAGGACGCGCCATGAGAGAGGCCGTCGTCGTCGCCAGCAGCCGCACGCCGCTCGCCAAGTCGCAGCGTGGATCGTTCAACATGACCCTGCCATCGGACCTGGCCGCGCATTGCATCACCGATGCGCTCGGCAAGGTGCCACAGCTCGACAAGAAGGAAGTGGAGGACGTCATCCTCGGCTGCGGCCAGCCGCACGGCCCGCAGGGCCACAACATCGCGCGCGTCGCGGCGATGCGCGCGGGGCTGCCGGTCAGCGTCGCCGGCCTCACGATCAACCGCTTCTGTTCGTCCGGACTGAACGCGATCGCCATCGCCGCCAACTACATCATCAACGACGGCGCCGACGTGGTGTTCGGCGGCGGCATCGAGTCGATCACGATGATGGAGCGCGACAAGAGCCCGAACCCGTGGGTGAAGGAGCATCTGCCCGGCATCTACATGACGATGGGCGACACCGCGGAAGTCGTCGCCAAGCGGTACAGCATCACGCGGCAGGCGCAGGACGAGTACTCGCTGCTCTCCCAGCAGCGCACGGCGCGCGCGCAGCAGGAGGGCTTCTTCAAGGAAGAGCTGGCCCCGATGCACGTCACCCGCGCTGTGCTCGACAAGAAGACGGGCGAGAAGGCCGGCGAGGAGCCCTATTACGTCGAGAAGGACGAGTGCAACCGGGCCGACACGACGCTCGAGGGTCTGCTCAAGCTGCCGCCGGTATTCGACAAGGAGCGCGGCAGCGTGACGGCGGGCAACTCCTCGCAGCTCTCCGACGGCGCGTCGGCGACGCTCCTGATGTCGATGGAGCGCGCCAAGGCGCTCGGCATCAAGCCCAAGCTGATCTTCCGCGGCTTCGCCATCGCCGGCTGCGAGCCGGACGAGATGGGCATCGGGCCCGTGTACGCCGTGCCCAAGCTCCTCAAGCGTCACGGCGTGCGCATCGAGGACATCGACGTGTGGGAGCTGAACGAGGCGTTCGCCTCGCAGGTCGTCTACTGCCGCGACACGCTGGGGCTGGATCCGGCCAAGCTCAACGTCAACGGCGGGTCGATTTCCATCGGCCATCCGTTCGGTATGACCGGCTCGCGCATGGTCGGCACCATCGCCAACGAGATGCTGCGTCGCAAGGCGCGCTACGGCGTGGTCACGATGTGCATCGGCGGCGGTCAGGGCGCGGCCGGCCTGTTCGAGGCGTGCAACTAGCCGAGCGCTCGCTCGGCTACGACACCCGCTTCGGCCGCGGCTTCATCAGCGGCGTCTTCGCGGTCGCGCTGTCCGCGCTCGGTCTGGGCGGCGTGCTGTGCCTGCGCTTTCCCTCGCTGCTGACGACGCCCGACGCGCGCGCCCTCTATCCGCTGGAGCTCGTTCGCTTCCTCATTCACCTGCATCTCGTCGCGGGCTTCGCGCTGGGCGTGCTGTCCGTCGTGCTCAGCCGACGCACACTGCTGGGGCTGTCCGGCGTCGCGCTCGTGGTGGTGGCCGCGGTGCTGGGCGGCTCGCAGGCGCCCATCGGGACGCTCGGCGGCACGCGCGCCCTCGGCCTGGACTGGTTCCTGCTCAACGTCCTCGTGCTCGCTATGCTCTTCGTCCCGCTCGAGCGCGTATTCGCGCGCATCCCCGAGCAGGGCATCTTTCGTCCCGGCTGGCTGACCGACCTCGCGCACTTCGGCGTGAGCCACCTGCTCGTGCAGGTCACCGTGCTGCTGACGCTGGTGCCGGCGGCGCTCTTCTTCCGCTGGGCGGTGCATCCGGGCGTGCAGGCCGCGATGGCGTCGCAACCGGTGCTGCTGCAGTTCCTCGAGATCGTGATCGTCGCGGACCTTTCGGAGTACGTGGTGCACCGGCTCTTCCACGCGGTGCCGTTGCTCTGGCGATTCCACGCCGTGCACCATTCGTCGGAGGCGATGGACTGGCTGGCGTCGTCGCGCATCCACCTGGTGGACGCCGTGATCACGCGCGCGCTCGCCTTCGTGCCGCTCTACGTGCTCGGCTTCTCCGCGGGCCCCGTGTACGCGTATCTCGTCTTCGTCTCGTTCCACGCGATCTTCGTGCACGCCAACGTGCGCTTCCGCTTCGGCGTCCTCGAGCGGCTGCTCGGCACGCCCAAGTTCCATCACTGGCACCACGCGACCGCGCCCGTGGACAAGAATTTCGCGATCCATCTGCCGATGATCGATCGCCTGTTCGGGACGTACTGGATGCCGCCGGCGTTTCCGGCGACGTACGGGATCGCGGGCAACCCGGTGCCGCGTCGCTATGCGGCGCAGCTCGTGTGGCCGTTCACTCGTCGTTCGTAGGCGGCGCGGGAGGCTCGATGTCGGCTTCGTAGCAGCGCGCGTGCACCCTGAGGCCCATGCCCGGCACCACGCGGGTGGCGTCCTCGCGAAAGATCCAGCCGTCGCAGAACCAGCAACGCTCGCGGTGGGAGATCGAGCCGTCGGCGGTCATGACCGCGGACAGAGAGCACGGCCCTTGCCACAATGAAACGCTTCTCATTTCGCCCGGTTGGACGGCGCGGTCGCCGGCGTCTGGATACGTACTTCTCCCGACTAGCGAAACATTTCACCGGCCGCGAGCACCGCGCGCGGCAGGGCACCGTCGCGCGCGCAGCGCAGTCAGATGGCCGCGACGACCGAGATCTCGACGAGAAACTTCTGCTGCGCCAGCTTGGCCTCGACGGTTGCGCGCGCGGGCGTGTTCATGGGATCGACCCAGGCGTCCCAGGCCGCATTCATCTGGTCGTACGTCTTCATGTCCGCGAGATACACGGTCGCCGAGAGGAGATTCGATTTGTTGGTGCCCGCGGCGGCGAGCAGCGCGTCGATCTTCTTCAGCACCGCCTCGGTCTGGGCCTTCGTCGTCGGCTCATCACCGGCGACCTGACCGGCGAGGTAGACGGTGTTGCCGTGAACGACAGCCTGGCTCATGCGGGGTCCGACCTGATGGCGCTTGACGCTCATGACGGGGTCCTTTCGCTAGGGATCGTCCGGGTGTCGCCCACCATAGCACGCGCGGCTAGCCGCGCACGACGAGGAGCAATCCCGACGCGAAGAGGATCGCGAAGACGATGCGCCGGAAGCGCGCCTGATCCACGCGCGTGAAGAGCGCCATGCCGAGCAGAAGTCCCAGCGCGGCGGGCGCGAGAAACAGCGCCGTGTACCACCACACGCGCGGCGTCAGGAGCCCCGCCCACCCGTAGCCGATCATGATCACAGCCTGGTTCACGAGAAAGAACGCCTGGAGATTGGCCTTGATGGTGCGCGGCGACCATCCTTGCGACGCCGTATACAACACGACCGGTGGGCCCGGAGTTCCGACGGCCGCGCCCAGCAGCCCCGCGGCGATGCCGGCGCCGAGCGCCCAGCCACGTCCGGGCAACCGTTCCGGGTACACACCGAGCCACTCGAGCGCGACGATCGCGAGCAGCACGAGGCCGATCAAGCGCGTCAGCATGCTCGCCGGCAGCGCGGCGAGCACCCACACGCCGAGCGGCGTGCCGAGCACGGAGCCGATCAACAGCGCCGGCAACCCCGCCGGGTCGAAGTCCGCGCGCAGCGGGACGAAGATGACGACGGTCGCCAACACCGTGTAGATCGTCAACAGGACGATCGCCTCGACCGGCGACATCACCAGGGGCAGAAAGGCGAGCGCGACGAGCCCGTTGCCGAATCCGGCCAACCCAAGGACCAGGAACGCCCCCGTAATCACCAGCGCCGCCAGCGCCAGGTCGACGCTCATGCTGCCCGCGTCTCGGCGGCGTCGCGCTTGCACGCGCCGGGATGGAGGAGGGAACCGCCATGGCGAAGTGCGAAGTGTGCGGCAACGATTACGACAAGTCCTTCGAGGTGATTGCGGCCGGCGCGCGTCACGTCTTCGATAGCTTCGAGTGTGCGATTCACCGCATGGCGCCGACATGTGCGCACTGCGGCTGCAAGGTGGTGGGCCACGGCGTAGAGGCCCGCAACGGATTTTTCTGCTGCGCCAGCTGCGCGCGGATGGCCGGCGAGCACGGACTTCGCGACCGCGTCGCCTGAGCGTCAGCTCCGCGCCGGCTGATAGCCCCGGCCGGTCATACAGTGGTCGAAGTCACGACTCATCTTGATATCTTGCATCTTGGCCACGACGACGTCGGCGAGCCCGCCGACGATCGTGTCCGGGAAGGGCCGCGCATCGACGGCGACACGCGCGCACTCCATCTCGTCGAACGTCGTCTGCGCGACCTGCGCGCCCGGCCTCGTCCAGTTGTCGCCGCCGATGTCGAAGCGCGTCGTGCATCCGGCGAGGAGGATAGCCGCGGCCACGATCACCGCCCCTCTCATAGCGCCACCAAAACTTTCATAACGTTCGCACCTCCCAGCGCGGCCTGCATGCCTTCGGTGAGCGCCTCCAGCGGAATCGTGCGGCTCACGAGCGGCGCCAGCGGCACCGCGCCGTCGGCGGCGAGCCTGATCGCTTCCTCCCATGCCGCGCGGGTGTACAGCCGGCTGCCGTGCATCGTCAGCTCGCGCGCGAACATCTGGTAGAGATTCACGGCCATCGGCTCGGAATGGATGGCGACGATGCTGATGGTGCCCCACACGCGCACGACATCCGTGATCGCGCGGACAGCCGCGGGGTGTCCCGTGACCTCGAAGGCCACGTCGACACCCACGCCGTCGGTCCAGTCGTTCGCGAACTTGACGGGATCGCGCCCTGGGCCCAGCGTCTGCAGCCCCAGCGTGCCGAGCAGGCCGAGCCGGAATTCGTTGATCTCCGCGATGACGACCTCGGCGCCCCGGTCGCGGCACACGAGCCCGATCAGCGTGCCGATGGGGCCGCCGCCGAAGACCAGCACGCGATCGCCGCGCTTGACGCCGGCGCGCGTGACGTCGTGCGTCGCGACCGCCAGCGGCTCGATGACCGCCGCCGCGTCGTCGCTGAGCGTGTCGGGCACCTTCAGCAGGTGATCGGTCGTCACCGGGTAGTACTCGCGCATCCCGCCCGGCAGATCGACGCCGAGCACCTTGAGCTGATAGCAGAGATACGAGGCGCCCATCCGACACGCGCGGCACGCCCCGCAGCGAACCACCGGCTCGACGACGACACGATCGCCGGCGGCGAAGCCGCTGTCCTTCGGCGCCTCGACGACTTCGGCGAACGTCTCGTGTCCGATCACGCCGCCGCGCGGAACGCGGTGATCGAGGTGACCCTGGAAGATGTGCAGATCGGTGCCGCAGATGCCCACGCGGCGCACCCTCAGCAGCGCCTCGCCGTGCGAGGGCGAGGGCACGGGCGTCGAGCCGGTCGCGAATCGCCCCGGCCCCTCGTAGAAGGACGCGCGCATGGTCTTCGGACGCATATCGCGAAGATAGCACGGCCGCATCGCTGGCGTCCTCGGACGAGGACGACAAAGACTCGGGCTGAGCGATAATGGGCGCTCCCTGGAGGCAAGCGCCCTGCGTACGATCGATCACGGCTCGCGCGGCCGCATCGTCGTTCTGGACACCATCACGCGATGCGAGGGCAACGCCGGCGCCCACGACGTCGTCGTCGTCGGCTCGTTTGCGGGCGCGATGTCACTCGGCTTCGCGCTCGAGATCGGTGTGCGCGGTCTCATTGCCCACGACGCGGGCGTGGGCCGTGACGCCGCGGGCGTCTCCGGGCTGCCGCTCGCCGATCGTCTCGGGGTACCCGCGGCGGCGGTTGCCGCGGACTCCGCGCGGATCGGCGACGGCGAGAGCGTCTTCGGCGAGGGGCGCGTCAGCCACGTCAACCGGCACGCCGCCGCGCTCGGTGTCGTGGTCGGTGACAAGGCCGCCGATGCCGCGCTCGCGATGCTGGGCGCGCCGGCGGGCGCGCCGTCACCCGAGCCCATCGTGGACCGCCGCCAGCGCGTCGTGCTGGAGCGCGAGATCGGTCGCGTGGTCCTCGTGGATTCGATGCTGTTCGCGACCGCGCACAACCGCAATGACGTGGTCTGTGCCGGCTCGCACGGCGGCCGCGTGAACATGGCGCGCGCGCTGGACATTCGCCCGCGCGGCGCCATCTTCAGTGACGGGGGCGGGGCGCGGGATGGCTCAGGCGTCGACGGCCTGCCATTGCTGGATGCGGCCGATGTGGCCGGCGCGGCCGTCGACGCGCGGCGCGCGCGCATCGGCGATCCGGCGAGCACGTGGAGCGATGGTGTGATCTCGGCCATGAACGACACCGCCCGACGGGCGGGTGTTACGCTCGGTCAGCCCGCGAGCGCCGCCGCTCGCGCGATGCTCGAGTGCACGCGCAGTCAACGGGAGACCTGACGATGCCGAAGGTCGCGGTCGGAAGCGTGAAGCTCCACTACGAGGAGACGGGACGCGGCACACCGCTCGTGTTCGTGCACGAGTTCGCCGGCGACGCGCAGAGCTGGCGCTTGCAGACGACGTTCTTCGGGCGCCGCTATCGCGCCATCGCCTTCAACGCGCGCGGCTATCCGCCCTCCGACGTGCCGGAGGACCCGGAGGCGTACTCGCAGCAACAGGCCGCCGACGACATCAAGGGTGTGCTCGATGGTCTCGGCATCGCGCGCGCCCACGTGTGCGGGCTCTCGATGGGTGGTCTCGCGACGCTGCACTTCGGACTGTGCTATCCCGAGCGCGCGCTGTCGCTCGTCGTCGCGGGCGCCGGCTACGGCAGCGACGACCCCGACGGTAACCGGAAAGACGTCGAGCAGGTCGCGCGTCGCTTCGAGACCGAAGGCATGGAGAAGACCGGCGATTTCTACGCGCACGGCCCGTCGCGCGTGCAGCTGCTCGAAAAGGATCCGATCGGCTGGCAGGAGTTCCGCGATCGATTGTGCGCCGGCTCGGCCAAGGGCCACGCGCTCACGATGCGCGGCGTGCAGATGCGCCGGCCCACGGTGTACTCGCTCGAGGGACGACTGGTGAAGCTCGAGGTCCCCACGCTCATCATCACCGGTGACGAGGACGAGCCGTGCCTGGAGCCGGGAATCTTCATGAAGCGGAAGATTCCGATGTCGGCCCTCGTCGTGCTGCCCAAGTCCGGCCACGCGGTGAATCTCGAGGAGCCCGCGGCGTTCAATGCCGCCGTGCTGGATTTCATCACCGCGGTCGACGCCGGGCGCTGGACGCGGCGCCGCGCGGATTCGCTCTCCAAATCCGGAATCTTGCCTGCGGAGTTGCAGCGCTGAGCGAGGATTCCGCACCGAGGCGCTCCCAGGGAGGCCGGGCTTCCCATGCAGGCGGTGTAGTCATAAATCACTACATATCAATGATTTATGGCTAGGCCAACCACATTCTTGACAATTCCGATCAGGAATATATAGTTTCCGCCATGGCGTCGGCGACGACCCAGGACGGGCGATGCCCGGTCTGTCGCGCGAAAGTCGTGGCCCACGGCCAGACGGAGGTCATCATTCGCAACGCGATCCTCAGAGTGGAATCCGCGACCGGCCGCGTCGCGGCCAAGTGCGCGCGCTGTAAATCGTGGGTGGAGGTACCGCTGCGGTACGTGGCGGAGTGAGCAGGGCAACGCCGAGGCGATAAGTCGCAGACGAAGACAAAAGCCGGATGAGCGGAGCGGATCCGCCGTCCGGCTTTTGTTTTTGCGGAGACGAGCGTGAGCGATGTGAAAGAGAGCAAGGCGGAGCGGGCCGAGCGGCTCAAGCGCGAGCTGAATCCGTGGGAGGCGTACGAAACGATCGAGCGGTTCGCCCGTGAGGGCCACGCGGCGATCCCGCCGGAATGGGGCACGTACTTCCGGTGGTGGGGGATCTATTCGCAGGGCGACGGCGTCGGCGCCGTCGGTGGCCGCGGCGGCGAGGGCCGGGCGACGAAGTTCTTCATGGTTCGTGTGCGCATTCCCAACGGCATCGTCGCGGCGCCCCAGCTGCGGACACTGGCCGACCTGACCGAGCGATACGCGCGCGGCATCGCCGATCTGACCGTGCGCCAGAACGTGCAGCTGCACTGGGTGACGATCGAGGACTTGCCGCCGCTGATGCATACGCTGTGGCGCGCCGGTCTCACGAGCCTCGGCGCGTGCGGCGACGTCACGCGCAACGTGACGGGATGCCCGCTGGCCGGCATCGACGCCGAGGAGCTCGTCGACGCCTCCCCGCTGGTGCTCGAGGCGACGCGACTGTTGAACGGCAACCCGGACTTCTACAACCTGCCGCGCAAGTACAAGGTCACGATCACGGGCTGCCGCGCGTGGTGCTCGTATCCGGAGATCAACGACGTCGGTCTCACGGCGCTGCGCCATCCCGCGTCCGGTGAGCTCGGGTTCTCGCTTCGTGTCGGCGGGGGGCTCTCGACGGATCCGCGGCTGGGCACACGGCTCGACGCCTTCGTGCGCTGGCATCAGGTCGTGCCCGTGGTACGTGCGGTGACCGAGGTGTTCCGTGACTCCGACGTGCTCCGCGAGCACCGGGAGAAGGCGCGACTGAAGTTTCTCTTCCTGCGGCATGGCTGGACGGCGGCGCGATTTCTCGACGCCATCGAGTCGCGGCTGGGCTATGCGCTCGATCGCGCGCCGCGCGAAGAGCGGCCCGAGAGCGTCTACCGCGATCACATCGGCATCCACCCCCAGCGTCAGCCCGATCTCTGCTACGCCGGCGCCACGGTGCTCCGCGGCCGCATCACGGCCGCCCAGCTGCGCACGCTCGCGGACGCGGCCGATCGCCACGGCGACGGCCAGGCGCGCACGACCGCGATGCAGAACGTCGTGCTCGTCAACGTGCGTCGCGAGCGCGTCGCGGCGCTGGCGCGCGACCTGGCGCAGGCAGGCCTGCCCACCGGTGGCTCGCCGTTCCGCCGCGGCATCGTCGCCTGCACGGGGACGGAGTTTTGCAAGCTCGCGTTGACGGAGACGAAAGACTTCGCGAGGCGCCTGGTCGAGGACCTCGAGCGCCGGCTGCCGAGCTTCCACGAGCACGTGAAGCTGCACGTGACGGGATGCCCGAACTCCTGCGGCCAGCACTGGATCGCGGACATCGGTGTCGAAGGCAAGAAGCTGAAGATCGACGGGGCGCTGGTCGACGCCTACTACTTCTGCGTCGGCGGTGCCCTCGGCGCGGGAGAATCGGTTGCGCGGCCGATCGGACTGCGCGTGCCGGCCACCGAGGTCGCGCCGGCGATCGAGCGGCTGCTCCGCGCGTACGTGGCCGAGCGGCGCGTCGGCGAGACGTTCCGCGCGTTCGCGGCCCGCCACGACGACGCCACGCTGCGCGCCCTGCTCGCGGGTGGCCCGGTGCCCGCAGTCGAGCGCGACCCCGCGGGCGGCCTTCTGCCGGCCGGCGTGGATTCCTGACATGCCGCTCTTCCCGCTCTTCGTCGAGCTCCAAGGTCAGCGGTGCGTCGTCTTCGGCGGTGGCGCCGTGGCCGAGCGCAAGGTCGTGGCGTTGCTCGAGGCCGGCGCCGTCGTGACCGTGGTGAGTCCAACGCTGTCGGCTCCGCTCGCCGCGCTTGCGTCCGCCGCACGTATCACGCACGCGCCCCGACGCTATGTCGCCGGCGACCTGGCGGGCGCCACGCTCGCCTTCGCCGCCACCGATGACGGCGCGGTCAACGCGGCGGTCGCGCGCGAGGGCCGCGCCCGCGGCGTGTGGGTCAACGCCGCGGACGATCCCGCGCACTGTACCGCGATCTTGCCCGCGGTGATCCAGCGTGGCGCGGTGACCGTCGCCATCTCGACGGGTGGCGCGAGCCCGGCGCTGGCGCGCGCCGTGCGAGAGCGTCTCGAGCGCGCGCTGCCCGACGCCTATGGGCCGCTCGCGGAGATCGCGAAGAGCGCGCGCGCCGATCTGCGCGCGGCTGGACGTCGCGCGAGCGCCGACGACTGGCTTGCCGCTCTCGATGACGGTCTGGCGGCGCTGCTCGGCGGCGAGCCGCCCGACGAAGCTGCGCGGCGATTGCGAGCACGCCTGGAGCGCGCGGCATGCGCATAGGCTCGGTCGCGCTCATCGGCGCGGGCCCCGGCGATCCCGGACTCATCACGGTGCGCGGCCTCGCCCTGTTGCGCCGCGCGGAAGTCATCGTCTACGACCGGCTCGTCGACCGGCGCCTGCTGCGCGAAGCTCGGCGCGCGCGCCGGATCTTCGCGGGCAAGGCGAGCGGCGATCACGCGCTGCCGCAGGACGAGATCAACGCGCTCCTCGTCGAGCACGCGAGGCGCGGGCGCCGCGTGGTGCGTCTCAAGGGCGGCGACCCGTTCGTCTTCGGACGCGGCGGCGAGGAGGCTGAAGCGCTCACGGCGGCCGGCGTGCCGTTCGAAGTCGTTCCCGGCGTCAGCGCGGCGGTCGCCGCGCCGGCCTATGCAGGCATTCCGCTCACGCACCGTGGCGTTGCGTCCTCGTTCGCCGTCGTCACCGGCCACGAATGCGGCAAGGACCGCGAGCGTGTCGACTGGGCGCGGCTGGCCACCGCCGTCGATACGCTCGTCGTCCTGATGGGCGTGGTCGCGCTGCCGCGCATTGCGCGCGAGCTGCTGGCGCACGGGCGCGCGCCCGAGACGCCGGTCGCGCTCGTCCGCTGGGGTACGACCGAGCGGCAGGTGGTGCTGACCGGACGCCTCGACGAGATCGGCGCGCGCGCACGCGCCGCGCGGCTCGAGTCACCGGTGGTGATCGTCATCGGCGACGTGGTCGCGCTCGGGGCGCGGCTGGCATGGTTCGGTCGTGACGCACGCCGGCCGGACGTTACGCCGGCGGCTATCCGCATCGGGTGTCGGGGACCGTGCATCCCCGTCGTTGTGGCCGGCCTGCCCGGTGTGGCTTCACCCGGAGGCTCCGCGGCGGGCGCCGTCCGTATTGTAGCCGCGCTCAGGCGACCCGGTCCCAATACCTCGGCCGACCGTAGTGTGCGAACAGCCGCTGCTCGTACTCGCGCTCGAGCGGGCGCGTGTGATCGTATGCCGGCGCGCTTTCGATCTGCTCGCGCGTAAGGGTCACGCGGACCGCGCGCTCCGTCCACACCACCGACTCGACCCATTCGGGCGCGAAGAGCACGTGCTTGCCGGGCAGCCAGTTGCGGGTGTCGATCACGAGCCACCGGATCGTCCAGCTGCGATCGTCGAGCAGAAAGTCCTCGACGTGACCGATGGCGCCGTCGCGCGCCTCGATGTCGTAGCCGAGGGTGTCGTTGGTGGAATGCAGGTGCGCGTCCTCGAGATTGTCCTGCTCCGCACGCGCCATCACCTCCTCCATCACGCCCTCGGGCGCGGGCATGGGGGGTGTCGGCAGCATCGCCGGGCCCCACGCGTACGGGCCGTACCAGTAGGTAGGAAAGCCATAGTGCTGCAACAGCGACAGCTCATGCTGTCGCGAGACCGGCCGGTGCGTGTCGATGTCGGGGCTGTGCTCGACCTGCTCGCGCGTCAGGTCGACCAGCAGGCGCTCGCGTTCCGGGTCGACACTACGTACGGCCATCGGCGTGATGAGCACCCGGCGGCCGGACAGCCATCCGCCCGTGTCGACGACGAAGTAGCGCACCGTCCAGTGGACGTCGTCGAAATAGCAGCCTTCGACCTCACCGATCGCGCCATCCGTCGCCGCGAGCGTGAATCCCATCAGCGCCTTTACACCGATCATGATCTCCTCCTCGCGTGGCAGAGCGTGCAAGGCGACTGCCGTCGCCGTTCTCCTCGTGCCGCTCGCCTGTCGACGCCAGGCTCCGCCCGCGCCGAGTATCTCGGTCGGCCTCACGGCTCCTCGGTAGATCTCAGTTCCCTGATCGCCACCGTGTAAGTCTTGCTGCGTCTGGTGTTTTCTGATCTAATACCGAAATCCGATCAAGAAAGGGATAAATGTGAGAATCGGCATCCTGGACGAGCATCCAGAGTGGTCCCGGCGGTTGGTCGCCGAGTTGGAAGGGCGAGGGCTGGACGTCGAGCGGATCGATCATTCCGAGCACGGTTTCGACCCGCGAGACCGGCGGCGACTCTGGGACGTCGTCGTCAACCGCACGAGCCCGTCCTCGCACAGACGCGGCCACGGGCGGGTGCTGTTCTACGCCGAGCCGCTGCTCGCTCACCTCGAGGCGATCGGCGTGCCTGTCATCAATCCCGTCGCGACCTGGCGCTTCGAGAAATCGAAGGCCCTCCAGGTGGACCTGTTCGAGCGGCTGGGTGTGCGGTACCCTCGCACCGTTGTTGTCAACGGCGCGGCGCCGCTGCGACGCGCCGCGCGCGAGGTCCGCTTCCCCGCGCTGGTGAAGCCCAACGTCGGTGGCTCGGGCGCACTCATCGAGCGCTTCGAGACCCCGGCCGATCTCGAGGCGCGGGCGGCGGACGTGGACTTCGGGCCCGACGGCGTCGTGCTGCTGCAGGAGTACATCGAGCCGCATGAGGGCGCGATCGTGAGGGTGGAGGTGCTCGACGGCCGCATGCTGTACGCGATCCGCATCGTTCGCCGCTCCGATCAGTTCAACCTGTGCCCGGCGGATCTCTGCCGGGTGCCGGCGCCGGATGCCCTCGCCGCCTGCCCCGTCGATGCCGCTCCCGTGCTCGATATCACGCGCCACGAGCCGCCCCGCGAAGCTGTCGAGCAGGCCGTCGCGCTCACCCGCGCGGCATCGATCGACGTCGGCGGGGTCGAGTACCTCGTCGGCGCGTCCGATGGGCGCGTCTATGTTTACGACGTCAACGCCACGTCCAATTTCGTCGCCGACGCGCCACGGGTGCTGGGCTTCGACCCATTCCCCGCGTTCGCCGACGTCATCGTCCGTGCCGCGGGCCGAGCCGCCCGCGTCGCGGCCTGAAAGGAGATCGCATGCTGAGGCTCGGAGACGTCGCTCCCGATTTCACCGCCGACACGACCGAGGGCAAGGTCAAGTTCCACGACTGGATCGGCTCGAACTGGGCGGTCCTGTTCTCACACCCGCGTGACTTCACGCCCGTGTGCACGACGGAGCTCGGCTACGTCGCGCGGCTCAAGCCGGAGTTCGACAAGCGCAACGTGAAGACCATCGGGCTGTCGATCGATCCGGTCGCGTCGCACGAGGGCTGGGCCAAGGACATCCACGAGACGCAGGGCCACGCGCCGAACTTCCCGATCATCGCCGACCCCGAGAAGAAGGTCGCGAACCTCTACGGCATGATGCATCCGTCGCACGACGAGGTGTACACCGTGCGGACGGTCTTCGTCATCGATCCGCAGAAGAAGGTGCGGCTGATGATCACGTATCCGCAGACCACCGGCCGAAACTTCGACGAGATCCTGCGCGTGATCGACTCGCTGCAGTTGACCGACAAGCACAAGGTGGCGACGCCGGTGAACTGGAAGCACGGCGAGGACGTCATCATCGTGCCGGCCGTCACCGACGAGGAAGCGAAGAGCAAGTTCCCCGGCGGGTGGCGGGCGCTCAAGCCGTATCTGCGTCTGACGAAGCAGCCGAAGTAACCGCACCGTTCGCGGTCATCGCCCGCGGTATTCTGCCCGCGGGCGATGACCCTTCCGTCCGGCCTCCGCGCGCTCCGCCACCGCGACTTTCGCGTCTTCTTCGCCGGCCAGGCGGTGGCTCTCGTCGGCTCGTGGATGCAGCAGGTCGCGCAGGCGTGGCTGGTGCTGTCGCTCACCGACTCGCCGCTTCGACTCGGGCTTGTCGGCAGCCTGAACTTCCTGCCGATCCTTCTCTTCGCCATCGTGGGCGGCGCCGTGGCCGACCGCCTGCCCAAGCGCCGGCTGCTCGTCATGACCCAGTCGCTGCTCGGTTGCCAGACGCTCACCCTCGCCGCGCTCATCGTCACCGGCCGCGTTCGCTACTGGCACGTGTGCGTGCTCGCGCTCGTGTGGGGCATCGCGAACACCGTCGATCTCCCCGTTCGACAGGCGTTCGTCGTCGAGCTCGCCGGCCGCGCCGATGTCACCAGCGCGGTGGCGCTCAATTCCGCGGCCTTCAATCTCGCGCGCATCGTCGGCCCCGCGGCCGCCGGCCTGCTCATCGCGCGGGCCGGCGTCGCGCCCGCGTATTTCATCAACGCAAGCGCCTTCGTCGTCGTCATCGTGACGCTGCTTCTCATACGCACCCATGGCGCGCCCGCGCCCCGCACGATCGACACGACCCTCGGTCACGAGATCCGCGAGGGCGTCGCCTACGCGCTGCGCACGCGTCGCATCGTGATCCTGCTCGCGATCCTCTTCGTCGTCAGCATCACCGTGTTCAACTACTCGATCTACGTCCCGCTGCTCGCGCGTCAGGTGCTGGGCCGGGGCCCCGAGGGCTTCGGGCTCCTCATGGCGTCGGTCGGCGTCGGCGCCGTCTGCGGCGCGCTGACGCTGGGCGCGCTGCGGGCCCCGTCGCTGACTCTGCTCTTCACCACCGGCTTCCTGTCGTGCGCCGGGCTCGTGATCATGTCGGTCATCGATCGATTCGGGGTGGCCGCCGTCGCGCTCTTCGCGCTCGGCTGGATCTCGGTGATGGTCGTCGCGGGCTGCCAGGCCGCGCTGCAGCTGGCCGCGCCCGACCGCTTGCGCGGCCGCATCATGAGCCTGCACACGTTCATCTACGGCGGCGTGTTCCCCTTCGGCGCCTTCACCGTTGGATCCATCTCCGAGCACTGGGGCGTGTCATGGGCGTACCGGGTTGCCGGCGTGTTCGGGCTCTCGATGCTCTTGCTCGTCCTGACGTGGTGGCGATTCCGCGCCCGGGAGGCGTGAGCCTCATCCTGGAGGTCACGAAGGCGACGAGGCGGAAGAAGGCGGCGTAGATTTAGACGCGTCCACCGGCGTGAGCTCGACCACGAGGCCGTCGCCCCAGCCGTACTTGGCCTCTGACCGCGCGCGGACCTCCGCGCACAGCTGCGATTCGACAGAGACGTCCACGACGAGCGCGTGCGGCGAAGCGCCGGTCGCCGACGCGGACCGAGACGGCGGGATTGGCGCGGAGGTTGCGCACCCACTGCGCGTGCTCGCCGTGCTCGGCCACGAGGTGGAAGCGCCCCGCGTGCTCGGTGAACCAGATCTCGATCTCGCGCGGGAGACGGCTGCGGCGGCCGGTCGTCGTGAGGTAGAGGAACTCCGGCTCGGTACCGCGGGTCAGCAGTTCAGATACTTGTCGCTGACGAGCGGCTTTTCGGCGCCATCGTCGTCCCAGCGTCGCCGCTTCAGCCCCACGAGGTCCCGGCCGTAGACGTGGATCTCGACCGTATCGCGCCCCGTCGGGTTGTACATCGCGTGCACCTCATCACCCGGCACCAGACACGAGACGCCGCCCGGCCGATGGCGGGTCACGCTCGTCACTTCGAGCTTCGCGCGGCCGGCGCCGGCATCGGTCACGCGATAGCGCGTCTCTTCGATCTCGTTGTCGATCACGCCGATCACGCCCCACGTCTCGTGGTTGTGCGCGGTGGCACGATCGCCGGGGCGCCAGACGACCGACGTCACGTTGAACTTCGGCGCGCGGTGCAAGATGTACCGCCCGCGCTGGCCGGGAGGCGAGGTCAGATACCGGGCGGGGACCGAGCTCGGATCGCGCACCAGCCGCGCGAGCAACGGCGCCGCGCGCTCGGTGATGCGTTGCCCCGAGCTCTCCTCGCGCGTGATGCCGTCGAGATCGCCGATGAAGTCCTGAAGCGTGTACGTCCCGGTCGTCGCCATCGTCAGCCTCCTCTAGGGCTCCACAGGCGTATCGGCTAGGGCTCCACCGGCGTATCCGCGCGTCCGCCCCACTCCGTCCACGAGCCGTCGTACACGGCCACGTGCCGATGTCCCAGCACGTGCAGCGCGAACGCCAGCACGGACGCGGTGATGCCGGAGCCGCATGTGGTGGTCACCGGCCGGGTGAAATCCACGCCCGCGGCGTCGAAGCGCTTGCGCAGATCGCCCGGTGGCAACAACGTGCCGTCCGGCTGCAGCAGCGTGTCCGAGGGCAGGCTCAGGCTGCCGGGAATGTGGCCGCCGCGCAGGCCGGCCCGCGGCTCGGGCTCGGCGGCGGCAAAGCGGCCGGCCGAGCGCGCGTCGAGCACCTGCTCGCGTCGCGTCGCGAGATTGTCGCGCATCGCCGCGAGATCGCGCACGCGCGCCGGCTGCGCGATCGCCCGGAAGATGCCAGGCGCCGGCTTCGGCTCGCCGCTCTCGAGCGACCGGTTCTCGGCCTTCCACTTCGGCAGTCCGCCGTCCAGCACGGCCACCGCCTCGTGACCGAACGCCCGAAACGTCCACCACACGCGCGCGGCGCTCACGACACCGCGCGTGTCGTACACGACGACGCGATCGCCCTCGCCGACGCCGAGCGCGCCGACCGCATCGGCGAACGCCTCCGCCGTCGGCAGCATGTGCGGCAGCGGGGTGGCGTGATCGGCGATGGCGTCGATGTCGAAGAACACGGCGCCGGGAAGATGCGCGCCGAGGAACTCCGCGCGCGGGTCGCGTCGGGCCTGCGGCATGTGCCACGAACCGTCGAGCACGCGGAGATCAGGGTCGCGGAGATGCGCCGCCAGCCACTGCGTGGAGACGAGATCGTCCATCACGCGTCCTTGAGCAGTCGGTGCGGGCTCGACCCGTCCGGATCGAGCGCCTCCTCCCAGCGCAGGTACGCCTCCATCGCCTCGCGGCCGCGCTGATACGGCTTGAGAACGACGTCGTCGGGCTCGTCCCAGAGATGGGTCGCGCCCTGCTCGAGCGGCTGACCGGCGTCGCTCCAGCCCCGCGTGCCCCCCTCGAGCACGCTCACGTTCTTGTAGCCGAGCCCGGTCAGCGTGACGGCGGTCAGCGTCGAGGCGACGCCGTCGCCGCACGTCACGACGATCGGCCGTGCGCGGTCGGGGGCCGCGCTCGCGATCTTCGCTTCGAGCCGGCTTCGGCAGATCCAGCCGGCGCCCGGGACGTGGCCGCGCGCGTACTCGTCGCTCATGCCGACGTCGAGGACCACGGCGCCGGCGAGGTCGCCGGGCTTGCGATATCGAGTCGCCGCGCGCGCCGCGTCCCAGCCGAAGGGCGACGACGGCGGCATGCCGTTGTCGATCAAGCCGCCGGCGTCCTGCCACGCGGGGACGCCACCCTGGAGCACCGCGACGTTCGGCACGCCCATGCGGATGAACCACGCGGCGGTCATGACCGAGCGCACGAAGCCGTCGCAGATGAATACGTACGTGGCCCCACGCACGGCGAAGTAATCGTCGGTGGCCTGCACGGCCTGGCCGCCGGGCGCCCAAATCGAGCCGGCGACGTGGCCCGCCTCGTACTCGTCGGCGGTGCGGACGTCGACGAGGTAGACATTGCGCTCGCGGCGCGCGTTCCACAGTCGACGCACGTCGTCGACGCTGAGCGTCTTCACGCCGTCTTCGTCCGCCACGCGCTTGGCGGTGGCCGCCGCCTGGCCGCGGCTCCGGTCGCCGGGCTCGGGGGCGACGCGCGTGGCGCCGCGCTCGAGCGTGAGCCCCGCGAGCTCCCAGCCCATCGTGCCGTTCTCGAGCGCGACGATCGGGTTGGGCAGGCGCATGCGCCGCAACGACTCGGCGCCGATGTACGAGCGCGTTCGGCCTCCGCAGTGGACGACGATCGTCGTCTGCGGATGCTCGACGAGCTCGCCGATGCGCAGCACGAGCTCGCCGCCGGGCACACTGATCGAGCCGGGAATGCAGCCCCGGTGGTATTCCTCGAACGTCCGCGAGTCCACGATCACCATGTCGTCGCGCTTGTCGATGCGGCGCATGAGATCGTGGGGCGCGATCTGCGGCGTGCGCCATTCGTGCAGCGCACGCTCGCCGAACACCTTGCTCGGCACGTTCAGGCCCTGCACGACGCGGCGACCGGCCGCCCGCCACGCGGACAGCCCGCCGGCGACGACCTGGACGTCGCGATAGCCCATGGACCCGAGCGTGGTGGCGGCCAGCGGCGCCAGCGTGCCGTCGGCGTCCAGCAGCGCGATCGGCGTGGCGGGCGCGGTGACGAGCGTCGGCACCCGGAACTCGAGCTGGCGTCGAGGCAGCGAGGTCGTGCGGAAGACGTGCCCGCGCTCGTAGGCGCCGCGCTCGCGCACGTCGAGGACAGCGTGGGGCGTGTCCGAGCCCATCCGATCGGCGAGGGCCTCAGGCGTCAACATGGCGCTATCCTACCGCTGATCGGCCGGTCACAGGAGGAAGCCATGGGGCTCGTGCAGAACTTCGCCAAGGCGTTCAATGCGCGTGACGTGGACGGCCTGCTCGCCTGCTTCACCGAGCGCGCCAGCTACACGGACAACTTCTTCGGCGAGCACCAGGGCCGCGACGGCCTGCGTGCGATGTTCGAGCGCATGTTCCGCGAGGGCCGAGACTACGCGTGGCGGATGGACACGGTCGTGGAGACGCCGACCTCGGCGGCCGCCGAGTGGACATTCTCCTACGTCGTCACCGACGCCGTCCCACGCAGCGCCGGACGCAAGGTGCGGTTTCGGGGCATGAGCCTCTTCGAGCTCGAGGGCGGCCGGATCGCACGCTACCGCGAATACTTCGACACGGGCGTCGCGCTGCTGCAGCTCGGCTTCGCACCGGAGGGCCTCGCCAAGGTGCTCGGGCGCCGGGTGGGCTGATGCCGCCCGCGCGGCTCGCGTTCCTCGACGTCTTCCGCGGGTTCGCGCTGATCGTGATGGTGCTCAACCACACCAGCCGGTGGTGGATCGGCCGCGAGATGGGCTGGTGGCGCTACTGGCTCGTGTACGGCACCGTCACCGTGGCTGCGCCGATCTTCCTCTTCCTCGTCGGCTTCGTGCTGCCGCTCTCGCTGCACCGTCACGCGGGCGACATCGTCACGCCGTCGCGGTTGTGGAACTATTGGCGGCGAGGCGCCACGATCTTTGCCGCCGGCGTGCTCCTCAATGTCATCGTGTTCGGCAGCGTCCACCTGCGCTCGACGTCTCCCGAGGACTCGCCGCTCGCCGGCGGCGTGCTCCAGACGATCGGGCTCGCGATCATCGTGATGACACCGACGGCGGCGCTGCTGAAGTGGCCGGGGGGCCGGCCCGCCTTGATCGGCGTCGCGCTGATCGGGTACCTCATCTTCCTGGCCGCTTACGAGCCGCTGAAGACGTGGCTGCCGAATCATCCGCTGCTCGCGCTGACGCTGTTCCTCGACTATCCGCCGTGGCCGTGGATCTGTCTGGTCCTCGTGGGCCTCGTGCTCGGCTGGTGGTGGCGCGACGTCGCCGCGCGCGGCCCCGACGCGCCGTTTTTCCGCAACCTCGCGATCGTCGGCGTCGTATTCATGATGCTTGCCGTCGCCGCCGAGCTCGTGTGGCCCTCATCGCCGCGGATCGGCTTCACCCGCGATCGCGTGCTGAACCAGCACTGGATCCCGGCGCCGATCACCGCGCTCTGGATCCTCGGCACCGTCTTCGTGATGCTCGCGCTCTTCTACTGGATCTGCGAGAAGAAGGGCTGGCGGCCCCCGTGGCTGATCGTCCTGGGGCAGACCGCGCTGATGCTCTACTTCGTCCATCAGGTGATCGCATACACAGTGCTCGGCGACAGCTGGCTGGGCGCGCACGCGCTGCACCTGAACTTTCGCCAATGGTGGAGATTCTGGGCGTTGAACGCCGTGCTGATCGTCGCCTGCGTCGGGCTCGGTTACGCCTGGCAAGCGATCAAGGCGCGCTCGAAGGGCTGGTTCTTTTAGGGCGGCGACCGCCGCTCACTCGCCGGTGAAGTCGGGCGTCCGCTTGGCGAAGAAGGCCGAGACCGCCTCCTTGTGGTCGCGCGTGCGCTGCAGCCGCGCCCATTCGCCGCGCTCGTACGCCACCGCGTCGGCCAGCGGCAGGCGCGCGCAGTGCCGAAGGCCCACCTTGTTGGCCTGCACGGACAGCGGCGCGCGCGAGGCGACAACCTCGGCCATCCGGCGAGCCTCGGCGTCGATGTCATCGGCGATCGACGACACGAGCCCCAACGCCAGCGCCTCATCGGCGTCCACGGCGCGGCCGGTCAGCAGCAGATCGAGCGCCACCCCCTCGCCGGCGACGCGTGCGAGCCGCGCGGTCGAGACCGTGAGAGCCAGCTTGACCCCGACGCCCGCGAAGCGGGCCGCGCGTCCGGCCACGCGAATGTCGCACGCCAGCGCGAGCTCGAAGCCGCCGCCGTACGCATACCCGTTCACGGCGGCGATGGTGGCGCCCGGAAACTCCGAGAGCGCCGCGAACACGGCCTCGTCGGCGTCGAGGAACGTCTGCGCCTGGTCGGGCGTCAGCTTCGCCTCGTCGCGCAAGTCAGCACCCGCGCAGAACGCGCGGCCGCGTCCGCCGATGACGACGGCGCGGAGCCGGCGCGTCCGGAAATCGGAAAGCGCGTCGAGCACCGAGGCGCGCAGCGAGTCGGAGAGCAGGTTCAGCGGCGGAGCGTCGAGCGTCAGCGCGCCGACGGCCCCGTCGATCGAGGCGTGAACGCTCACGACCGGCCGGTCCGCGGGAATTCGGGTTTGCCGGAGATCGGACTGTTCGGCGCGCGCGGCGTCGAGCCCGGCGCGCCCTGCGGGCCGTAGCGATAGTCGCGCTGCCAGAGATCGAAATACTCGACGGCGTTGCGCTTGATGTCCTCGATCTCCTCCGGCCCCATCTGACGCACGGGCTTCGCGGGCACGCCCATCACGAGCCAGCCGGCGGGCACGACCTTGCCCTGCGGCACCAGCGAGCCCGCGGCGACCTGCGCACCATCCTCGACGATCGCGCCCGTGAGCACCACGGCGCCGATGCCGATCCGAACGTCGTTCCCGATGCGGCAGGCGTGGACGACGCAACGATGGCCGATGGTGACTCGATCGCCGACGATGCACGGCAGCTCGGGCGTCACGTGCAGCACCGAGTTGTCCTGCACGTTCGTGTGCCGACCGACGTAGACGTAGTTGTCCTGATCGCCGCGCACGACCGTGAACGGCCAGATCGACGCGCCCTCTTCGATGACGACGTCGCCGATCACCTGGGCCGCCGGGTCCACGTACGCGCCGGGATGGACGCGCGGCGTACGGCCGGGCACGGAGCGGATCATCGGCTCGCATCCGCGACGACGGGATCGAGCGCGGTGTTGATCGCGCGTTTGAGCGCGGCGACGGTCTCGGGCGGGCCCGCCGCGATCTCACGGGCCCAGCCGAGCGCCTCGTCCATGAGCGCGTCGGGCGGCACGACGGCCGACAGCAGCCCGAGTCGGTGCGCCTCCTCGGCCTCCACGGTGCGACCGGTGAGGAGAAGGTCACGCGCGGGGCCCTCGAAGAGCAGGCGCGAGAGCTGCACGTTGGACGCCATGAGCCCGACCTTGACGCCGACGGCGCCGAGCTTGGCGCGCGTCGAGCCGACGCGCACGTCGCACCACAGCGCCAGCACGAGGCCACCGCCCATCGCCCAGCCGTTGACGGCGGCGACGACCGGCCGCTCGTACTCGCGTAGCGCGCGAAACGTCTCGTCGCCCCGCTGAAGGAACCTGCCGACCGTCTCGGTGGTGAGCTCCTCTTCTTCCTTCAGGTCGGCGCCGCCGCAGAAGGCGCGCTCCCCGGCGCCCGTCAGCACGACGGCGCGCGCGCCGCCCTCGCGAAACTCGTCCAGCGCCGCGCGAATGCCGCGGCGATTGTCGTCGCTGAGAACGTTCATCGGCGGGTTGTCGAGCACGATGACGCCGACGGGACCGTCCGCCCACCAGCGCGTGTGCGCGTTGGATCCCATCACTGTCCGGTGAACGTCGGCTCGCGTCCCCCGAAGAACGCGGCGACCGCGGCCTTGTGGTCCCGGGTGGCGATGAGGCGACGGAAATGCTCGTGCTCCAGCGCGAGGGCCTCGCGCGGCGTCAGATCCCGCGTGGCGTGGACGGCGTCGCGCACGGCTCGGAGCGCCAGCGGCGGCAGCGCTCGCAGCCCTGCCTCCAGCGCGCTCACCGCTTCGCCGATCTCCGGCGCCGGCACGACGCGCGTGACCAGGCCCAGGCGCAGCGCGTCGGCGGCGCTCACGGTGCGGCCACCGAGCATGATCTCCTTTGCGCGTGCCTCGCCCAGCAGTCGTGTGAGGCGTCGTGCGCAGCCGACAGGATCGCGAACGCCCGCGGGCGAAAACGTCGCGCCGCCCGCCGCGATGCGCACATCGGCGTCGATCACGGATTCGAAGTCCGCGCCCGCGCACGCGCCGGTCACGACGGCCACCGTGATCGCTGCCGCCGCCACCATCCGCACGTCGGGCGATTTCTCGGGCGTCATGAGAGCGCCCCAGCATACTAGACGGCGCCGTCCTTGCGCAGGCGCGCGATGGCCGCCGCGTCGTAGCCGAGCTCGTGCAAGACCTCGTCGGCGTGCTCGCCGCACGCGGGCGGAAGCCGGCGCACCCCGGCGCGGCCCGACGAGAACTCGAGCGGAAAGCGCAGCAGCTTGACCGGACCGGCGAGCGGATGCCGGATCTCCTCGACGGCATCCGCCGCCTGCACGGCGGGATCGGCGAACGTCTCGGCATAGTCGTTCACCGCGGCGGCCCACACACCTTTGGGCACGAGCCGCTCGATCCACTCGTCGGTCATGCGAGTGCGGATGACCGGCTCGATCAGCCGCGCGACCGCCTCGCGCGACTCGAAGTTCCAGCCTGGCGTGACGAGGTCGCCGAGCGCCGGCAGCTCCAGCGCATCGGCCAGCTGCGCCAGCGGCGACATAGACAGGATCAGATGGCCGTCGCGCGTAGGATAGATGCCGTAGGGCGGTGGATGGAACGTGCTGGCGAGCGGCGTGGCGGTCTTGTCGAGCCGCGCCCCGTTGAGAAAATACGTGGCGGACTCGATCTGCAGATCGAGCGCCGCGCGCAGCATGCTGACCTCGACGTGCACGCCCCGACCGGTGCGCTGGCGCTCGAGCAGCGCGCCCAGCACGCCGAGCGCCAGCAGCGTCGCGCCGTGCTGGTCGATCACCGCCGTGCCGACGGCCGTGGGCGGCTGGTCGGCACGGCCCGAGATCGATGCGAGACCGGAGACGCCCTGCATGAGCAGATCCTGGCCGGGCCGATCGCGGTACGGGCTCGACTCGCCGTAGCCCGACGCCGAAACGTAGATCAGCCGCGGATTCAGCGCCTTCGCCGTCTCCCAGTCGAGCCCGTGACGCGCCATCACGCCGGGCCGGAAATTCTGCACGAGAACATCCGCGCGCTCGACGAGCCGCCGCGCGACGTCGCGCCCTTGGGGATGCTTGAGATCGAGCGTGAGGCTGCGTTGGTTGCGATGCGCGAGGAGGAAGAACACGCTGACGCCGTTCTTGAACAGGTCGGCGCCCGACCAGTTGCGCTCCCACAGCCGGCCGCCCGGCGGCTCGACCTTGACGACGTCGGCGCCGAGATCGGCGAGGAATTGCACGCCCGAGGGCCCGAGCAGGAACTGCGTGAACGAGACGACGCGGACGCCGGCCAGGATCGCCAGCGGCGGCCGGTCGTCCACCTAGACGTCCACGCGTTTGAGGATGTGCGTGGCGGCGGCCACCACGCTGCCGCGATCGGTCGTCACCGTCACACGCGAAAAGACCTTGCGCTCGGTCTCGTTTCGCTCGGCCACTTCGTACTCCACGGTGATCGTGTCGCCGAAGAAGAGCGGCGCCGGAAAGCGCACGCGATCGTAACCGTACGAGACCCAGGTGCCTGCGATGCCCTCGAGGATTTTCGTGGACGCGTTCGACATGAAGCCGATGGCCAGCGCGCCGTGCGCGATCCGTCGGCCGTAGCGCGTCTTGCGCATGTAGGCCTCGTCGGTGTGATTGGGCGAGAAGTCCCCGGTGATGCCGGCGAAGAGATAGACGTCGGACTCCGAGACTGTCTTGCTTACGCTGACCTTGCGGCCGATGGGAAACGCGGCGAGCGGGTCGGTGGTCATGGGCGGGATGGTAAATCGGCGGCATGCCGCTTGCTCGATTTTGTCGCATGCCGGGTTCCTGGCCCCTCATGCTGATCGGCATCGCCGCTCTGGTCGTGGGCAGCGCTCTCGTGGTGCTGGGCGTGCGCGTGCTCGGACGCCGTGAGGCCGCCGAGGAAGCGGCCAGCTGCATCGGCGTGGATCTCGCGACGGCGCTCGGCCGGGATCCGCGGCTCCGCCACGCGGCCATCCTCCCCGTGGCGACGATTCCGCTCGCGGCCCGACCGACCGTGGAGCTGACGGGACGCGTGCCGTCCCTGAGCGCGAGGGATCTCGCCCTCGACATCGCGCGACGCGAGCTGGAGCGTCTGCGTCCCGCCATGCTCGTCATCGACCGGCTCGAGATCGTGCCGCCCACCGTCGCCGCGCCGCGCCGACTCGCCTGACCCGTTTCCTGCGCGCGTGGGAAGTGGTAAGGTCCCCGCACTTGCAAGGAGGTCCGCGATGGCCGACACCATCCGAGTCGTCGAGTACTTCTACGTCGAGACGCCCAATACCCCCGGCGTGGGGGCCGCGATGCTGACGACGCTCCGCGACGCGCGCGTGAATCTCTTGGCCTTCTCGGGGTTTCCCAGCGGCCGCCGCGCGCAAATCGACTTCGTTCCAGAAGACGCGGCGGCGTTCCGCGCCGCGGCCAAGGCCGCCAAGTGGAAGCTCGTCGGCCCCAAGAAGGCGTTCCTCGTCAGCGGCGCGGACCGCCCGGGCGCGGTGGCCGAGCTGATGACGCGCCTGGCGCAGGCGAAGATCAACGTGACGGCGATCGATGCCGTGTGCGCCAGCGGCGGCGCGTTCGGCGCCATCGTGTGGGTGGGGCAGCGCGACGTCGCGAAGGCGGCCAAGGCGCTGGGGGCGGCGTGAGCGCTCTCGCACGTCTCGCGCTGCACACATGGACGCTGGACACGACACCGCTGCCGGACGTCGTGGCGGCGGCGAAAGCGGCCGGATGGGACGCCGTCGAGCTTCGCCGTCTCGACTACAATCGCGCCGGCGACGCCGGCCGGGCGCCCACCTGGGTCGAGGACACCGTGCGGGGCGCGGGGATGCCGGTCGCGTGCATCGGCGTCGAGTTCGGCTGGATGTGGGCCGACGGCGCCGAGCGCGCGCGACTGCTGACGGTGTTCGACGAGCAGTGCGCGCGCGCCAGGGCCCTCGGCTGCGCGACCGTGATGAGCCCGGTGGACAAGGGGACGGGTGATGTCGCGCGGGCCGCGACGTCCGTACGCGAGGTCGGCGATATCGCCGCGCGCCACGGCGTGCGGCTCGCCGTCGAGTTCAACTCACAGTGCGATCAGCTCAACACGCTCGAGCGCCTGCGCGAGGTGCTCGCGAAGGCTGCGCATCCGAGCTGCGGGCTGCTGTTCGACGCCTATCACATGCAGCGCAGCGGCGGGTCGCCGCGCTCGCTCGACGACGTGCGCGGCGAAGAGATCGTCTACGTGCAGTACAGCGACGTGCCGCACGGTGAGATCAAGCGTGGCGAGGTCCTGAATCGGTTGCCGCCGGGACGGGGCTGCGTGCCGTTCAAGGAATTCTTCGCGGCGGTCCGCGCGACCGGCTACGCCGGCTTCATGAGCTACGAGGCGCCGAACCCGGGGGCCTGGGGGCGCCCGCCTCGTGACGTGGCCGCGGAGGCGCTCGCCGCCACGCGTGCCGTGCTCTGAGCGGGCTCGTCCGGAACGCGGCCCCAGAAGAGCCACTTGTCGCCGTGAAGGCGCGTAAGCTCCAGCGCCACCGGACTGAGCGCATGCACGGTGTCACGCCGCGGCCGGATGCCGATCCACTCTCGCTGGTAGAGCCCGCGCGGTCCGCCCGACACGATCTGCTCACGCAACCACCGCCTGACGCGCAGCACCGGGCGTAGCGTGTCAACCCACGTTCGCGGACTCAGCGTGAATGCGATGCGGCCGCCGGGCTTCACCACGCGTGTGATCTCGCGGAGATAACGCTGCAGCACGGCGAGCGAGGGCAGGTGCTGGAAGACGCAGTAGGCGAGAGCGAGCTCGGCGGCGGCGCTCGGCACGCCGGCGAGGCTATCGCCCTCGCCGCGATGGAACGTCGCGTTGGACGGGCCCTCCCGGCGCGCGACCTCCAGCATGCCCTCGGAGATGTCGAAGGCGTGCACGTGCGCGACGTCGGCGGCAATCGCCCGCGTGAGACGCCCGACACCGCAGCCGACCTCCACGACGAAGTCGCCGCGCGTGGGGACGTAGCCGACGGCTTCGCGCAGATCGCGCCAGATGCGATGGCCGGCTTGCCAGAACTCCGCGAGATCGCGCTCGTCGTATGGGCCGTAGCTCGAGACGTACCAGTAGGGGTTTTCGGTGGCCTTGGCATCCCAGAAGGCGCGGCTGTCGTTGAGGCTCATGGGCCGGTACGGTGCAACGCGGGTACCACCGCCGCATCGTAGAGAATCGGCGTCGATCCGGGCCGGTTGGCCCTGAACCAAACTACTCAGCCTCGGACGATCGTTGCCTAGCCGAGCACACTCTCCAGCGGCGCGGGAGTCTCCCCGACCGACGCGGCCACCGCCGGATGCACGATGCGGCCGCGCGCGACGTTGACGCCCTTCGCCAGCGCGGCGTTGGCCCGCGTCGCGCCGGCGACGCCGCGCGCGGCCAGCTCGAGCACGTAGGGCAGCGTCGCGTTCGTGAGCGCGAAGGTCGACGTGCGCGGCACGAGCGCCGGCATGTTGGCCACGCCGTAGTGAACGACGCCGGAGACGACGTAGACGGGATCGAGCAGCGTCGTGGGATGCACGGTCTCCACGCAGCCGCCCTGGTCGACGGCCACGTCCACGATGACCGCGCCCTCCTTCATCGTCGCCACCATCGCCGCGGTCACCAGCACCGGCGCCCGCGCGCCCGTGATGAGCACGGCGCCGATGAGCAGGTCCGCCCGCCTGACCACCGCCTGGAGGTTGAAGGCGTTCGACATGATCGTCACGACCCGCCCGGCGAAGAGATCGTCCACCGCGCGCAGGCGGTCGGGGTTCACGTCGAGGATGGACACGTCGGCGCCGAGCCCGATCGCGAGACGTGCGGCGTTGACGCCGACGGTGCCCGCGCCGATCACGACCACGTTGCCCGGCGGCACGCCCGGCACGCCGGAGAGCAGGATGCCGCGGCCGCCGTGCGCGCGACCCAGATAGAACGCGCCCTCCTGCACGGCGAGACGTCCGGCCACCTCGCTCATCGGCGTCAGCAGCGGCAGGCTCCCGTCCGGGCGCTGCACCGTCTCGTATGCGATGGCGATCGCATCCGCATTGCGCAGCGCGCGGGTCAGCTCGGGCGCGGGCGCCAGGTGCAGATACGTGAAGAGCGCCTGGCCGGGGCGCAGGCGCGGGTATTCTTCCGGGATCGGCTCCTTGACCTTCAGAACGAGCTCCGCGCGGCGCCACACGTCGTCCACGGCGGCGAGCTCGGCGCCGACGCCGCCGTATTCGTCGTCACGGATTCCGCTGCCGACGCCGGCGCCCTTCTCCACGAGCACGGCGTGGCCGGCGGCGCGCAGGGCCTGGGCGCCGGCGGGCGTGAGCGCGACACGCTGCTCGCCCGTCTTGATCTCACGCGGGACACCGATGATCATCCCCGCAGCAGCGTCTCGGCCGCCTCCATCAGCGTCTCGCTCAGCGTCGGATGCGTGTGAATGGTCAGCGCGAGATCTTCGGCGAGCAGGGCGGCCTCGACGGCCAGCGCCGCCTCGGCGATCAGCTCGCCGGCGCCGGGGCCGGCGATGCCGGCGCCGAGCAGGCGGCCGGACTCCGGATCGACGACGAGCTTCGTCATGCCGTCGCTCCGGCCGAGCGTCGCCGCGCGGCCGGAAGCCGCCCACTGGAACTTCGCGACGCGCACGGCACGTCCGTCCGCGGCCGCGCGCGTCTCGGTGAGGCCGCACCAGGCGATTTCGGGATCGGTGAACACCACGGCAGGGATCACGCTGTTGTCGAAGGCCGCCGGTCGGCCGGCGATGACCTCGGCGGCGACCTTGCCCTGGCGCATCGCGCGGTGCGCGAGCATCGGCTCGCCCGTGGCGTCGCCGACGGCGAAGATACGCGGCTCCGCCGTCGCGCAGCGCGCGTCGATCTCGACGAAGCCGCGCGGGTCCTGCTTCACGCGGGTGGTCTCGAGGCCGAGGCCGTCGGTGAGCGGTCGGCGACCGACCGCGATCAGCGCGCGATCGAACGTCGCGGCCGAGCCGGCGATGGTGGCCTCGACACCGGCCTTCGTCTCACGAAGCGCGTCGAGACGCGCGTTGAGACGTACCGCCGCGAACTGCTTGTCGACCCGGCGCGCCACCCACTGCACGAGGTCGCGATCGGCCCCGGGCAGAAGGCCATCTGTCATCTCGACGAGCGTCACCGCGCTGCCGAGCGCGGCGTACACCTGACCGAGCTCGAGCCCGATGTAGCCGCCGCCGACGACGAGCAGCCGCTCGGGAATCTCCGGCACTCCGAGCGCGGCGGTGGAATCCATCACGCGCTCGGAGAGCGCGACGCCGCGCAGGGGCGCCGGCGCCGAGCCGACCGCCACGATGGCGTGGCGGAACTTCAGCGCCTGCGGCTCGTCGCCCTCGACGCGCACCGTCCGCGCGTCCTCGAAGACGCCGCGGCCGCCGACGACCTCGACGCCCTTGGCCTTGGCCACGCTCGCCAGCCCGCGCGCGAGCTTGCCCACCACGCGCTCGGCCTTCCACTTGCGCAGCGGGTCGAGCGAGATGCGGGCGGGCCCGAAGTCCACGCCGAATTCCTTCGCGCGCTCGGCCTCGCCAAGCACGCCCGCCACGTGGAGCAGCGCCTTGGAAGGAATGCAGCCCTCGAACAGACACGCGCCGCCGAGCCGCTTGTTCGCGTCCACCACCACCGTCTCGAGGCCCAGCTCGGCACAGCGGAAGGCCGCCGAATAGCCGCCCGGCCCGCCGCCGATGACGACGACGTCGACGTCGCGGACGAGGTCACCCATCACCATCGCGTCATCGCCGCGCGGACAGCAGACGGGTGGTGCCCGGCACCACGGGCGTCACCTGGCAATCGTCGAAGCCGGCGCTGCGAACGGCGTGCGTGAGCCACGCCGGTGTGAGCACCGCCACGTCGGCGTCGATGGTGATGGCGTTCATCAGCCACAGCGCGGCGAGCGGCGGGCCGGTGTGATCGTCTTCCACCATGAAGTCGTGAACGAGCAGGCGGCCACCCGGGCGCAGGGCCTTGTAGGCGCGGGCGAGCAGCGCCGTCGTGGCCGTCTCGCTGACCGCGGACAGTAGATACGACATCAGCACGATGTCGTTGTCGAGGGGCCACACGACGTCACGCGCGTCGCCCTCGATGAACGCGATGCGCTCGGCCAGTCCATGCTCGCGCACCAGCCCGCGGCCGACGGCGGCCACGCTCGAGAAATCGATGATCGTGGAGGTCAGGCCTGCGGTGCGCTCGCACAGCACGATGCTGAAGGCGCCGCTGCCGCCTGCCACGTCGAGCAGGCGTCGGGAGGCCGTGAGATCCACGAGCTTGGCGACGACATGGGCGGGGCCGAGCGAGCCCGAGTGTTGCGCGATCGTGAAGGCACGCGCCTCCTCCGGATCGCGCAGCTGCGAGTAGAAGTCCACTCGCTCACCGCGCAGTGCCGAGTCGAGGTGCATCAGCGTGGGATAGATCTGGCGCGAGACCTGAAAGCGGAAGTAATCGCCGAAGTATGCGGGCGACGTCCGGACCAGATACGTGGCGCTCGCGGGTGCGTTGGCGTAACGCTCACCATCGTAGGTGAGCAGGCCGAGCGCGACGCACGCGGTGAGCAGCGCGCGCAGGCGGCCGGCGGCGAGGCCGAGATCCGCGGCGAGCGCCTCCAGTGTCTTCGGACCGTCGGCGAGGCGTCCGAAGACGTCGGCGTCGAGCGCGGCGAAGAGCGCGCGTGAGGCCATGAACCCGTAACCGATGCGTGAGATCTCACGGACGTCGGTGATCGGCGCCATGCGCGCGCTCAGAGCGCCAGGCCGAGCAATCGCTCGGGGGCTTCGAGACGGCCGACGATCGCGGACGCGAAGCGCGCGCCGTCGGCGCCGTCGGCCACGCGGTGGTCGAAGGTCAGCGACAGCGGCAGCAGCAAGCGGGGCTCGACGCGCCCGTCGCGCACCACCGGCTCCTGGCGCGCGCGCGCGACGCCGAGGATGGCCACTTCGGGATAGTTGATGATCGGAATCGCGCCGGTTCCGCCGAGCGCGCCGATGTTCGTCACCGTGAAGGTGCCGCCGCGCAGGTCGTCGAGCGTGGCCTTGCCGTCGCGCACGCGTTGGGCCAGGGCGCCGAGCTCGCGCGCCACATCGAGCAGCGGCTTGGCGTCGACATCGCGCAGCACCGGCACGATCAGCCCGCGCTCGGTGGCGACCGCGACGCCGACGTGCACGTAGCGCTTGACGATGAGCTGGCCGGCCGCGGCGTCGAGGGTCGCGTTGAACGTCGGATGCTCGCGGAGCGCGAGCGCGGCGGCCTTCAGGAGAAACGCCGTCAAGGTCAGCGTCACGCCACGCGCCTTCGCCGGCGCGAGATTGCGCTGAATGATCGCGTCGAGGTCGGTGATGTCGGCGCGATCGAAGTGCGTGACGTGCGGAATCACCGTGGCCGACAGCGTCATGCGCTCGGCGATCGTGCGGCGCAGGTGCGACAGCGGCTGCCGCTCGATGGCGCCCCACTGCTCGAAGTTCGGCAGCGGCGGTTCGGTCACGTGGGTGGCGAGCGGCTTCGCCGCCGCCGGCGGCGCTGCAGGCTCCGTGCGCTCGGTCCGCGCGGCCGGCGCCGGCGCGGTGGCGCCGCGATCCGCCGCCGCTCGCACGTCGTCGTCGGTGATGCGGCCGCCAGGCCCCGTGCCGTGAACCGTGTGCAGGCCCACTCCCAATTCGCGAGCGAGCCGCCGCGTGGACGGCGTCGCCGGCACCGGCCCGGTGCGGACGGGAGTTTCCGACGTCGGCAGCGTCCGCACCTCCGCACGCTGTGCGGCGGGCGCCGTCGGCCTCGCCGGCGGCGCGGCGGGTTTCTGGCCCGTGGCCGCGGCGCCGGCCGCGGCGTCGCCGAACGTCACGAGCACCTGCCCGACCTTCACGGTCTGGTGCGGCTCCACGTGGATCTTTTCCACGCGGCCGCTCATGGGCGAGGGGATCTCGACGGTGGCCTTGTCGGTCTCGACCTCGAGCAGCGGCGCGTCCTCGGCGATGACCTCGCCCTCGCGGACCAGCACCTTGACGATCTCGGCCTCGGTCAGGCCCTCGCCGAGGTCCGGAAGCACGAACGAGCGTGACATCGGCTAGAAGGCGAGGGTCTCGCGCGCGGCCGCGACGACGCGGGCGACGTCCGGCACGCTGGCCTTCTCGCGCGCGAAGCCGGGGAAGGGCACGTCGTGCGACGTCACGCGCGCGATCGGCGCTTCGAGCGACAGGAACGCCCCGTCCATGATCGAGGTCGCGATCTCGGCGCCGGGACCGAAGGAGCGCGGCGCCTCGTGCACGATGACCGCGCGGCCCGTCTTGCTCACGGAGCGCACGATCGTCTCGCGGTCGAGCGGCGCCAGCGTCAGCACGTCGATGACGTCGCAGCCGACGCCGTCTTCCTGCTCCAGCGTCTCCGCCGCCTCGCGGGCGACGCGCAGCATCGCGCCCCACGCCACCAGAGTGAGATCGTCGCCTTCGCTCACCACCTGCGCGCGGCCGATCGGCAAGGTCTCCGGCTCGTCGGGCACGTCTTCTTTGGCCGCGTGGTAGAGCGCCTTGTGCTCGAAGAAGACGACCGGGTCGGGGTCGCGGATGGCGGCCGCGAGCAGGGCGCGTCCGTTGCGCGGACCGGACGGAATGACCATCTTGAGACCGGGAATGTGCGCGTAGAACTGCTCCTCGGACTCGCTGTGGTGCTCGAGCGCGCGGACACCGCCGCCGTAGGGCATGCGCATCACCATCTGGATGTGGAAGCGGCCCTGGGAGCGATTGCGATACCGCGCGGCGTGGTTTTCGATCTGATGAAAGCACTGGAACGCGAAGCCCGAGAACTGGATCTCGCACACGGGCTTGAGGCCGTAGAGCGCCATGCCGATCGATGTGCCGATGATCGCGGACTCGGCCAGCGGACTGTCGATCACGCGCCTGCTGCCATACGCGCGATGCAGGTCTTCGGTCACGCGGAAGACGCCGCCGTCGACACCGACGTCCTCACCGATGACCAGCACGTCCGGATCGCGCTGCATCTCCTGCGTCAGCGCCAGGTTCAGCGCCTTGACCAGGTTGAGCTTGGGCATCAGCGCCGCCCGCTCCGCTGCCCGCGCATCGGCGGCGAGGGCTCGTGCCTCTCGCGCCGGCCCGGCTCCCCACTGCGCAGCGTTTCGGCCAGCGTCTCGCGCTGGGCCTTCAGCTCGGGCGGCAGCTCGGCGTAGACGTGGTCGAACATGACCAGCGGGTCGGCGGGCGCCGTCGCCTCGAAGCGCGCGATCGCGGCGCCGATCTCTTCGTCGACCTTCGCCTCGAGGTCCTCCTCGAGGAGGCGCTTCTTCTTGAGGTAGGCGGCGAAGCGCGTGAGCGGATCCTTCCGCTCCCACTCGGCGACCTCCTCCGCGGTTCGGTACTTCGTCGGATCGTCGGCGGTCGTGTGGACGCCGAGGCGATAGGTGACGCACTCGATCAGGGTCGGGCCGTCGCCGGCACGCGCGCGCTCGACCGCCTCGCGACTCGCCGCATACACGGCGAGCACGTCGTTGCCGTCCACCTGGATGCCGGGCAGCCCGTAGGCCAGCGCCTTCTGCGCGATCGTCTTGGAGTTGGTCTGCTTCTTGAGCGGTACCGAGATCGCCCACTGGTTGTTCTGGCACACGAAGACAACCGGGACGTGCCAGACGCCCGCGAAGTTGAGCGCCTCGTGGAAGTCGCCCTCGGACGTCGCGCCGTCGCCGAAGTACGCCATGACGACGACGTCGTCCTCGCGGTACTGCGCGGCGTAGGCGAGGCCGACGGCGTGGGGCAGCTGGGTGGAGACCGGGATGGTGATCGGCAGGTCGCGCTGATCCGGAGCGGGTTGGCCACCCTCCAGGTGGCCGGCGAAGAACAGCAGCAGCTTCTCGACGGGCCAGCCGCGCCAGATCATGGCCGCGGTCTCTCGGAACGAGGGCACCATCCAGTCGCTCGGCCGGAGCACGGCGACGCTGCCGAGCTGCGAGGCCTCCTGGCCCTTGATCGGCGCGAAGGTGCCGATGCGGCCCTGCCGCTGCAGGCGCACCATGCGCTCGTCGAGACGCCGCGCGAGCAGCATCGCGCGGTAGAGACGCTTCAGCTCATCGCCGGGCAGCCGCGGATCGAGCGAGGCGTCGAGATTGCCTTCGGCGTCGAGGATCGACAGATAGTCGACCGTGAACCGGGGCTCCAGCGGGGTTCTTGGCATTCAAGCCTCCGCGTTGGCTCATTGTACCTTGTGGCCCCGGCCGCTCCCTCCGCCTGAGTATAATGACGCGCCCTCAGAGAGGAGAACCCGCCCGATGCGACGTCTCACGCTGCTGCTGGCTGTTCCGTTGCTGCTCATGAGCGTCGCGCCGACGCCGGCCGACGCCCAGCAGGGCAAGCGCGGCGGCGTGTTTCGCATCGCCGAGCGCGAGGCGCCGAGCCTCGATCCGCATCTGTCGATCAGCTTTCTCACGCATTCCTACGTGAGCCTCTCGTACAGCCAGCTCGTGCGCTTCCCCCACGGCCCGGAGCAGAAATCGCCGACCGACTTTTCGATCGTGCCGGACCTCGCCGAGAAGTGGACCGTCAGCCGGGACGGCAGGGTCTACACGTTCCACCTGCGCCGCGGCGTGCGCTTCCACAACAAGCCGCCCGTCAACGGTCGCGAGGTGACCGCGGACGACGTGAAGTACTCGCTCGAGCGGTTCATGGCGAAGTCGGCGTTCCGGACGCGCTTCGAGCCGGTCACCGGCGTCGACGTGGTGGATCGCTACACGGTGCGCGTCACGCTCAAGGAGCCGTACGCGCCGTTTCTCAATCACCTCGCCAGTCCGTCCTTCTGCGCCATCCTGCCCCGCGAGGCCGAGGACCGATTCAAGGACTTCAACTCGCCGGAGGCGGTGATCGGCACCGGCCCCTTCGTGCTCAAGTCCTACGACAAGGGTGTGCGCGTCGTCTTCGAGCGCAATCCGGACTATCTCATGAAGGGCCTGCCGTACCTCGACGGCGTCGTCATCGAGATCACCCCCGACGCCGCGGCGCGCCTGGCCGTGCTGCGCGCTGGCAAGGCGGAGCTGGCGCACATCTGGGGCTGGATCAGTCCGGAAGAAGCCAAGGCCGTGCAGAAGACGAATCCCGAGCTGAGCGTCACGCCGTACCTCATCATCGGGCTGCCGTACATTTCGTTCCGCACGGACCAGCCGCCCTTCAACGACATTCGCGTCCGGCGCGCCGTCTCGCTCGCCATCGATCGCAAGGCGTGGAACGACGCGCTGATGTTCGGCGAGGGGTGCGTGGACGCCGGACCCGTGCCGTGCGCGCTGAAGGAGTGGAAGCTCGACGCCGCGAAGATCGATCCGGCGAAGGCGAAGTATCTCGTCGGCTACGATCCCGCCGAGGCCAAGCGGCTGCTCGCCGAGGCGGGCTACGCGAAGGGGCTCACGGTTCCGATGTTCCACTGGCCGGGTTACGTCGTGCCGTGGCGCTCGTACTACGAGCTGGCCGCGGACAATCTCGCCAAGGTCGGCATCACCGTCGAGCTGAAGCCCGAGGAGTACGGCAAGTATTCGTCGACGACGATGGTCGGCAAGTACGAAAAGATGGCCATGGGGCCCTCGACGCCGTTCACGGAGATCGACGATTTCCTGTTCGGCCGGTTCGCGCCCGAGCTGCCGACGAACCTCAGCCACGTGGCGGACGCCGAGCTCACGCGCATGCTCGTCGCGCAGCGACGCGAGATGGATCCCAAAAAACGCAAGCAGATCGTCGACGACATCCAGCGCTATCTCGCCGACAAGGCCTACTACGTCTACGCACCGCAGTGGCCGCAGTACGTCGCCCATCCGCAGTACGTGAAGGGCTTCCAGCACCACGACGGGTACGGGATCGGAATGCGGCTGCTCTTCACGTGGCTGGACAAATAGGACGCGGGTGAAGCCGTACGTCGTGCGTCGCGTGGCGCTCGCGGTGCCCACGCTGTTCCTCGTCAGCATCATCGTGTTCCTGCTGCTGCGGCTCATGCCGGGCGACGTGGCCACGCGCATGGTGGAGGGGCACGCGTACGCGCCGACGCTCGCCGCCCTGCGCCACGATCTCGGCCTGGACCGGCCGATGCACGTGCAGTACGCGGAGTGGATCGGCAGCATCGTGCTGCGCGGTGACTTCGGCCGCTCGTACTGGACGCGTCAGCCGATCCTCGACGAATTCGTTCGACGCTTTCCCGTGACGCTGGAGCTGGCGGTGCTGACGATCCTGGTCTCCGTCGTGATCGGCGTGCTGGTCGGCATCGTCTCCGCCGCACGCCAGGACTCGATCTCCGACTACGTCGGCCGCGTGCTGTCGATCTTCGCGCTGTCGGTGCCGTACTTCGGCCTCGCCGTGGTGGTCGTCGTGCTGCCGGCCATCTGGTTTCGGTGGACGCCGGTGTGGACGTACGTTCCGTTCAGCGTATCGCCTGCCGAGAACCTCAAGATCATGCTCGTTCCCGCGCTGGTGTTCGGCGTGACGCGCGCGGGTCCGATCATGCGCATCATGCGCAGCGCCCTGCTCGACGTGCTGCGGCAGGACTACATCCGCACCGCGTGGTCGAAGGGACTGTCCGAGCGGCGCATCGTCCTGCGCCACGCGCTCAAGAACGCGCTGATCCCGGTGATCAGCCTGGTCGGCCTGCAGATGCCGCTCTACATCGGCGGCTCCGTGATCATCGAGGCGATCTTCCGTCTGCCCGGCGTCGGCCTGTTCTTCTTCGAAGCGCTCGGCAAGCTCGACTATCCGGTCGTGCAGTCGGTCAACCTGATCATCGCGGCGATGGTGGTCGGCTTGAACCTCCTGATCGATCTCTCGTATGCCTTCCTCGATCCCCGTATCCGATATTGATCGCGCCCCGGCGCTGAAGGCGCCGGCGCGGCGGGTGGCCAAATCGCGCGCCTGGTATCTCGACGTCTGGGTGCAGATTGTGCGGCGAAAGCCGCTGGGCACCGTCGGCGGGACGATCGTCGTGCTGATGCTGGCCGGCGCCGTGCTCGCCGACGTCATCGCGCCCTACGGCTACGCGCAGACCAGCCTGCGCGACCGCTTCGTGGCCATGAGTGCCGCGCACTGGCTCGGCACCGACCAGCTCGGCCGCGATCTGTTCACGCGGCTGCTCTACGGCGCGCGCGTATCGCTCTACGTCGGGTTCGGCGCGGTGGCGCTGGGCAGCGCGCTCGCGACGCTGATCGGCGTCGCGTCGGGCTACTTCGGCGGCCGCTTCGACCTGCTGCTGCAGCGCGCGGTCGACGCATGGATGGCGTTCCCGCCGCTGCTCCTGCTGATGTCGATCATGTCGCTGCTCGGACCGAGCGCGCTGAACATCACCGTGGTTCTCGGCCTCGCGTTCGGCATCCAGAATTCACGGATCATCCGCGCGGTGGCGCTCTCGCTGAAGGAGCACACGTTCGTCGAGAGCGCGCGCGCGCTCGGCTCGGGCCATGTGCGGGTCACGGTCGGCCACATCCTGCCCAACGTGCTTCCCACGATCATCGTCGTGGCGACCACCGGTCTGTCGACGGTGATCCTGACCGAGGCGAGTCTCTCCTTTCTCGGCCTCGGTGTGCCGCCGCCGTATCCGACGTGGGGCGGCATGCTGTCGCTGGCGGGCCTCGACCACATGTACCAGGCGCCGTGGCTCGCGGTATGGCCGGCCGTCGCGCTGTCGCTTGCCGTCTTCGGATTCAACATGCTCGGCGACGCGCTTCGCGACCTGCTCGATCCGCGGCTGAAGGGCGGGTAGCCGACTACTTGCGGCCGCCGGAGGCGCGCTTGGGCACGGCCTTGGCAGCGACCTTCGGCGCGGCGCCGGCCGCCGCCTTGCTCGGCGGCTTTTTCGCCGTCGCGGCGGATTCGGGCAGGCCGCGTTTCGCGAGGCTGGCCTTGAGCGCGTCCATCAGGTCGATCACGCGCGGCCGCTCGGCGGGCGCCGGCGCGGGAATGATCTCGCGCCCCTCGACCTTGCGCTCGAGCATGTCCATCACACGGCCGCGGTAGTCGTCTTTGTATTGCTCCGGCTTGAAGTCGGCGCGGGCGAGGCCGCGGATGAGCTGGAGCGCCAGCTCCAGCTCGCCCTCGCGGACGCTCGCCGATCGGCCCTTGTCCACGTCGGCGAACGAGCGCACCTCGTCGCCGAAGAACATCGTGTGCAGGAGCAGTCCGTCCTGCGCGGCGCGGATCAGCACCAGGCTCTCCTTGCCGCGCATCACGAACTTCGCGACGGCGACCTGCTGGGCCTGCGCCATCGCGTCGGCCAGCAGCCGGTACGGCTTCTCGCCGCCCTTGTCGGCGCCGAGGTAATACGCCTTCTCGAAGTACACCGGATCGACCTGCGCCAGCGGCACGAACTCGAGGATGTCGATCATCTTCGAGGCTTCGCCCTCCAGCGCCTTCAGCTCCTCGTCGGTGACCCGGACGTACTGATCTTTCGCGAACTCGTAGCCCTTCACGAGGCCGCTGCGCTCCACGACTTCGTTGTCGACCGGACAGAACGTCTGCTGCTTGATGCGCGAGCCACACTTGGCGTGCAGCAGGTTGAACGCTACGTTGCCGGGCGCAGTCGCGGTATAGAGCTTGACTGGGATGGATACGAGACCGAACGAGATGGTGCCGGAGCCCAGCGCATGCGGTGGCATGGTGTCTGGCACCATAACACGCGTGACCCCTCGCGTCTTCAACGTCACCGCGGCCCCAGATTTCGTGGTGCGGTGGCGCCGTGTCGCGCTGCTGGTGGTGGTCGCGGCGGTCGTCGGCGGCTGCAGCGGCGGCCCCGCGGCGCACGAGCCGGTCACGCTGGTCTTCAAGCACGCCAAGATCCTCGGCCCCGCGGATCCCGTTCCCGGTCTGCTCAGGGAATTCGAGCGGCGCCATCCGGGCGTACGGGTGCAGGCGGAGTCGCTGTCGTGGAACTCCGACGATCAGCACCAGTTCTTCGTGATCAACCTCGAGGGCCGCGGCGCCGCCTTCGACGTCATGATGCTCGACGTCGTCTGGGTGGCGGAGTTCGCGCGCGCGGGCTGGCTCCTCGACCTCTCGCCCTGGGTGACGCCCGCCGAGCTGGCGCCGCACTTTCCTTCCACCATCGAGCCCGCGACGTGGAGCGGCGGCGTGTGGGCGATGCCGTGGCTGATGAACGTCGGCATTCTTTATTACCGCACCGACCTGCTCGCCAGGCACGGGCTGCAGCCTCCGAAGACCTGGGAGGAGCTGGTCGATCAGGTCGAGCGCATCCGCGGTGTCGAGCATGACCCGCGGCTGGACGGCGTGCTCTGGCAGGGGCGGCAGTACGAAGGGCTCACCGTGAACGCGCTCGAGGCGATCTGGGCCAACGGCGCGCGCGTGTTCGGCGCCGACGGCGCGATCTTTCCCGAGGAAGAACGCGCGGCGGGCGGGCTCGCGCTGCTGCGCGCGCTCATCGTCTCCGGCGTGAGCCCCTCGTGGGTCACCGCGGCCGACGAGGAGCTGAGCCGCCGTCACTTCGGCGACGGCCGCGCGATCTTTCTGCGCAACTGGCCGTACGCGATGGACTTGTTCCAGGCAACGGGCTCCTCGGTGCGTGGTCGCGTCGGCATCGCGCCGCTGCCCGGTCGCGTGGGCGGCGCGGCCAGCGCCGCCTCCAGCGGCGGCGCCCATCTCGGCGTCAATCGCCGCACGCGGCATCCGGAGCTCGCCGTCGACCTCGTGCGCTTCATGGCGGGCGCCGAGGCGCAGAAGGTGATGGCGCTCGGCGGCGCGCTGAATCCCACGCGCATGGCGCTCTATCGAGACCCCGACGTCGTGCGCGTGCATCCGGACTTTCCGGCGATCCACGATCTGATGTTGCACGCGCGTCCGCGACCGGTGACGCCGGCATACCTCATGGTGTCGAGCACGCTGCAGCCCGAGTTCTCGGCGGCCCTCGTCGGAGTGAAGTCGTCGCGGCAGGCGATCGAGCACGCGCGCGTGCGTCTCAAATATCTCCTCGAGGGGCTGCGGTGAGAAGTCGCGCCCGCGACGACGCGCGCGCTGGGCGCATCATGCTCGCGCCGGCGCTGATCGCGCTCGCGGTGCTGGCGGCGTGGCCGGGGCTCTGGGTGCTGTGGCTCTCGCTCCAGCGCCGGATCCCCGTCTTCGGCATCGAGCGCTTCGTCGGCCCGTCCAACTATGCGTTCCTCGCGACTGATCCGCGCTTCTGGAACGCGCTGAAGGTCACGCTCATCTTCACGTTCGCCTCGGTGGGGCTGGAGCTCCTGCTCGGTGTCGCCGTCGCGCTCGCGCTGCAGGGTCAGCAGCGCGGCCGGCGGGTCGCGGTGGCACTGCTGCTGCTCCCGTGGGCGCTGCCGTCGGTGGTGACGGGGCGAATGTTCGAGTGGCTCTATCACCCGTCGGCCGGCCTGCTGAACTTCCTGCTCGGTGGCAACGCCATCAACTGGCTCGGCGAGCCCGCCCTCGCGCTGCCTGCGCTGATCGCCGCCGACATCTGGCGCACGATGCCGTTCGTGGCCCTGCTGTGCTACGCGCGCGTCCTCACCATCGCGCCCGACATCTACGAGGCCGCGCACGTCGACGGCGCCGGCACCGTGGCTACCGTGCGCGACATCACGCTGCCGCTGCTGCGCCGTGTGCTGCTCATTGCGCTGCTGTTCCGCACGCTCGATGCGCTGCGCGCGTTCGACCTGATGTTTGTGCTGACGGGTGGGGGGCCCGCCAACACGACGGAGACGCTGACGGTGTACGCCTATCGCAGTCTGTTTCAGACGCTGCAGCTGGGGTTCGGCGCCGCCATCGGCGTCGTCGTGTTCGTGCTCGTGATGCTGGTGGCGTGGGCCTACTTGCGAGCGATGGCGCGCGGAGAGGAGGCCACGGCGTGAATGCCCGGAGCGCGCGGCGCGACGCGCTGGTGCTCGCGGCGCTGGCGGTGTGGGCGACGCCGTTCTTCTGGCAGGCGCTCACGTCGATCAAGCCCGACACCGCGCTGCTGGCGGTGGAGCGGCTGCTCGCCGCGCCGCCGACGATCGACCACTATCGCGCCGTGGTCCAGCGCAGCGTCATGCCCGCCGCGCTCACCAACAGCCTCGGCGTTGCCGCGCTCACCACGCTGCTGGCCATCGCGCTCGGGGCACCCGGCGCCTATGCGCTGGCCCGGTTGCCCGTACCGGGCAAGCATCTGCTGCTGCTCGGCATCGTCGCGTGCACGGCGTTCCCTCAAGTCACGATCGTCGGCCCGCTGTTCATTCTGCTCCGCGCGCTGGATCTGCGTGACACGTGGCTGGCGCTCGTGCTCGCGGACACCTCGTTCGCGCTGCCGCTCGTGCTCTGGCTGCTCGCCGGCTTCGTGCGCGAGGTGCCGACGGCCGTGGAGGAAGCGGCGCAGATCGACGGCGCGGGCCGGGTCGCGACGCTCGTCCGCGTCGTGCTGCCGCTCGTGGCGCCGGGTATCGCCTCGGCCGGCCTGCTGGTGTTCTTGATGTCGTGGAACGAGCTGCTCTTCGCCTATACGTTCACGGCGACGGAAGCCAGTCGCACTGTGCCCGTCGCGCTCGCCCTGTTTCCCGGCGTCTACGAGGTGCCGTGGGGCGACATCGCCGCCGCCTCGATCCTCGCGAGCCTGCCGCCGATCCTGATCGTGGCCGGCCTGCAGCGCTGGCTGGTGCGCGGGCTCACCGCCGGCGCGTTGCGGGAGTGATCCGGGCGATCGGCGCGCTCAGCACGCCGGGCGACGCAGCACCGAGCCGTCGATCTTGCGCGGGATCAGTTGGCCATCGCGCGTGTCGCCGTACAGCCGCCCGTTGTCGACGATGACGCGGCCGCGGAGGATCGTGGTCACCGGCCAGCCGCGCACGTCCCAGCCCTCCCACGGGCTGTAGTCGCT